>Ga0114946_10001103_pt1 | contig 18506 bp, 7 predicted proteins | sample WalLakDeSediment_FD_88676 | JGI IMG/M metagenome (GOLD analysis project Ga0114946, IMG submission 88676) | Lake sediment microbial communities from Walker lake, Nevada to study Microbial Dark Matter (Phase II) - Walker Lake 11/02/13 Deep Sediment | ecosystem: Environmental > Aquatic > Freshwater...
GGTTCCTGGTTCCTGGTTCCTGGTTCCTGGTTCCTGGTTCCTGGTTCCTGGTTCCTGGTTCCTGGTTCTTGGTTCTTGGTTCTTGGTTAATATATATATGTGTGAGAATTAACATTCAAAATTCAAAATTCAAAATTCAACATTATGAAAAGATTAATACTCCTCATTATCTGCTCCGTATCTGTAGCTGTAGCCTTTTCCCAGGTTACCCGGGATAAAGTTGTCGTAGAGGTGGGCACGGGGACCTGGTGCCCTTATTGTCCCGGGGCTGCCATGGGCGTTGACGACCTGATCGCAAACGGCTGGCCGGTCGCCGCCATTAAAAACCACAATGGCGACCCGTTTGCCAACCAATACTCCAATGCCCGGAATTCCTATTATAATATTACGGGATATCCAACCGCTTTCTTCGACGGAGTGCTCTCTGTTGTTGGTGGAAGCTACAGTCAGAGTATGTACACTACTTATTTGCCGAAAGTGCAGCAAAGGATGGCAGTTCCGTCACCGGTAACGCTGAATGTCTGGGGAACCCATACCGGCCTTACCTATGATATTACCGTTACTGTTACTAAGGTTGGTGATATCAACGGATCCAATATCCGCCTGCATGTTTGCCTGACAGAATCCAATATAGCTTACGTCTGGCAGGGGCAATCCCACCTGGAATATGTAAACCGGCTGATGGTCCCTGATCAGAACGGTACCGCCCTGGATTTCACCAACAGCAACGTTCTCGAAATCCCGCTTACATTCAACCTGCAATATGGCTGGGTGGTCAATAACATGGAACTGGTGGCCTTTGTACAAACCAATTCCAACAAGGAGATCCACAACGGGTACAAGGTGAAGCTGCCTTTCCTGATGCCTCCTCCTCCACCGCTTGCCGCTTCATTTACCTCCTCTGATACGATTTCCTGTGAAGGTTATGAAGTACAGTATACCGACCTGTCTGGTGGCAATCCGACCGGATGGTACTGGGAATTTCCCGGCGGCGTGCCTGACACTTCCAGGGAGCAAAATCCTGTCATTGTTTATCCTTCAGCAGGTAAATATGATGTTTCACTGATAGTCACCCGCGGCACCAAAAGCGACACAACATATATGGAAGATTATATTAGTGTTTTCGAACTCCCGGAAGTCACTTTCGTCCCTGTGGAAGACCAATGCATCAATTATCCGCCGTTTGAGCTGAACCATGGACTGCCCGAAGGGGGTGTCTACTCAGGCCCGGGCGTTGAAGAGGGATTCTTCCACCCCGATGTGGCCGGCATTGGAACCCATACCATTATCTACACCTACGCGGATACAAATGGCTGCGAGACCTTTGCCGAACAAACCGTCGTTGTCGATGTGTGCGCCGGTATTCCTGAATTCACCGGCGTACAGATCGCCGCTCTCCCTAATCCCACACAGGGACAGGTCAGGTTATCACTGTCAGGAAACGAAGATATAGTGAGCCTGCGGATCATCAATGCTTTAGGGAAAACAGTCTTCCAGAAGGAAAACATCGAAATGAAAGGCAACTACAATACAGTGGTCGATATTTCCGGCAACGCGAATGGCATCTATTATATATTCGTGGAGGGATCCGGCAATACTTATTTTAAAAAGATCATCCTGCAGAGGTAAAAAAGAGCCGACGGGTAAACCTGTCGGGCTAAGTAGTCGATCAGCCGACGGGTTTACCTGTCGGACTACAAAAAAAAGAGAGCTAATTTAGAAATATTCTAAAGTAAAAGAGTATTTCAAGCAATACATCTTTTATGATTACCTTTGTAAGGGTTAAAATACCAGCACCTTTCAGGTTGGCTGTCATAAACATGTAACATAAATTTTTTTTCTCCGTCCCTGTTTAAATTCATTATTACCTAATAGAACTTACCACAATGAAAACTATTTTACAACGGTCAAAGCATTTAATACTGATATTAATTTCAGGCCTGTTAGCCATTCAGATGCTGCATGCCCAGAAAATCTCATTTACAGATCATCTAAATCCCGCGGGGTTCAATCTGAAAGAACAGGCCCGCGGCGGTGTATCCTTAGGTTATGCCGTTGAAGAAATTACGTTTGTGCCCGCCGATATCAACGGGAGGGCAATGACAAATGTCGAATTACCGGGTTTCTGGCTGCCGAATGACGAGGGATATCCGAATCTCCCCGGCGGAGGCCGTTACATCGCTATTCCACAAGGATCAGAACCGGTATTGAAGATCGTTTATCAGCGGACGGAAACTTACCGCGATATTGAAATAGCGCCTGCGCCACGCATCCCGCTCGAGACTGAAACCGGGCCGCTGGAATATCCTACTCGTACCGATGTTTATAGCAGGAATGCATTTTATCCTGAATCGCCGGTGAAATTATCCGATCCGTCCCGGTTCCGTGGGGTTGACGTTGTCATGCTTGGCATAACCCCTTTCCAGTACAATCCTGTAACCAAAGAGCTTATAGTTTACCGGGACATTGAGATCGAGATCGAATTCCGCGGAGGCAACGGTCAGTTCGGTGAAGAACGTTTTCGCAGCCGTTTCTGGGATCCCATCCTGGCCGATGCCATCCTTAATTTTGAAACACTGCCCGCGGTAGATTATTCGAAACGTGCTATTGCCCAACGCAGTTCCGAAGGATGTGAATACCTGATCATTATCCCTGACGGCCCCGATTATATGACCTGGGCAAACCAGCTGAGAACCTTCCGGATCAAACAGGGTATCTCCACTGAAATTGTTACCCTTTCAGAGATAGGGGGGAATAACACCACCATGATTGAAGCGTATATCAATAACGCATATAATAACTGGGATCCCGTCCCGTCAGCTATATTATTCATGGGTGATTATGGCACCAACCAGAGTGCGCATATCCTTTCTCCCATCTACGATAATTATTGCGCTTCCGATAACATATATGCCGATGTGGACGGCGACCACCTGCCGGAGTTTGCCCATGCCAGGATGACGGCCAATGACAACACGCAACTGGAAACATTTGTTACCAAGATCATTAATTATGAAACCAATCCGCCGATCAACCCGGGTTTTTATGACAATCCGATTACCGCCCTGGGCTGGCAAACAGTACGCTGGTTCCAGATATGTTCAGAATCGATCGGTGGATATTTCAAGCATGTTCACGGGAAAAACCCCGTCCGGATCAATGAAGTCTATGCCGGTAATCCCAATGTAGATCCCTGGTCGACGGCACAAAACACCTCAACTGTTCTGGGGGTCTTTGGTCCGAGCGGACTGGGCTATATCCCCGAATCGCCGCAAACGCTGGGCAACTGGTGGGGCGGCAATGCCACCATGATCAACAACGCGGTCAACAGCGGCGCTTTTATACTGCAACACCGTGACCATGGCAGTACAACCGGCTGGGGCGAGCCCGCTTATTCCAATAGCAACATCAACAGTCTGACCAACACCGATCTGACATTCGTCTTTTCCATTAACTGCCTGACCGGTAAATATAACTGGACCAACGAATGTTTCGCGGAGAAATTCCATCGTCACCGCTATAACAATATCAACAGCGGAGCGCTCGGAGTCAACGCGGCTTCCGAAACCAGCTATTCTTTTGTGAACGATACCTATGTGTGGGGAATGTACGACAATATGTGGCCCGATTTTATGCCGCAATACGGCTCCAACCCGCCTGAAAGGGGCCTTCTCCCCGCATTTGGCATGGTGGCGGGTAAATACTTCCTGCAACAGTCGAGCTGGCCATATAACACCAACAACAAACAGGTAACTTACCACTTGTTCCATCATCACGGAGGGGCTTTCCAGACACTCTATTCAGAGGTCCCTCAGGATCTGACCATCATGCATGACGGGGTGATCCTGGCCAACCTGGGTGAATTTACCATCACAGCCGATGCCGGATCTACCATCTGCCTGACTGTGGGTAACAATATTATCGGATTGGCAGAGGGAACCGGTAACCCAATGGTGATGACCATCACCCCGCAACAGGTCGGAACAACCGTCTTGCTGACCGTGACAAAAACCAACTTCTACCGGTATGAAGAACCCATCGAAGTCATTCCTGCTACCGGTTCCTATTGCATCTATGGGGCACATGCTATCAACGATTCTACTGGTAATAACAACGGCCTGCCCGATTACAACGAGACCATCAAACTGAGCCTGACCATCCGGAATGTCGGCATGGCCAACGGCGAGGATGTGACCGTTTATCTTTCCACTTCCGATCCATACATTACAATAACTGACGGAGAAGAGTTTTATGGAACCATCCCGTCCCAGCAATCTGTAACGATAGCAGACGGTTTTGAGTTTTATATTGCTGAAAACACACCGGATCAGCACCAGGTCATATTCAATATCCAATCGACCGATGGAACCGATACCTGGAACAGCTTATTTGCCATCCGGGTGAATGCACCGGTTCTGAATATCATCAGCCTGACAATCGACGACCAGATCAATGGAAACGGGAATGGCAAGCTGGACCCGGGTGAGCAGGTGAAAATGACCATTAATTACAACAATACCGGGCATGCTGTTGCCTATGACATCGATGTTTACCTGGAAGGGCAATCGGGATTTGTCGAAATACTCAATCCCAACCAGCACTTCAACTCCATAGGATTCTTTGGTATGTTCAATAAAGTTTTCGACGTAGAAATTGATGAAGATGCCCCTGAAGGCATCCTGGTAAATTTCCTGAATGAACTCACCATGGGTGCTTTTCATGAGGATAGAACTTTTTATGAAAAGATCAGCGCCAAGATGGAAAACTTTGAAACCGGTAATTTCACGAAATTCAACTGGCAGTTTGCCGGTGACCAGCCCTGGCAGATCACCAACCAGTATCCGTACCAGGGGTTTTTCAGCGCCAAATCCGGCGTGATCGGCGACAATCAATCCTCCGAATTAAAGCTTACCTATCATGTCATGACTGCCGATTCGATATCGTTTGTCCGAAAAGTATCATCCGAACCCAACGACAAACTGCAGTTTTTCATTGGCAACGAAATGATGGGTGAATGGTCCGGTACCTCATCAGGATGGGTACGGGAGGCTTATCCGGTAAGCGCCGGTAATAAAACCTTCCGCTGGGTATACACGAAAAATTCTTCTACCAGTGGCGGGGCCGACATGGCCTGGCTGGATAACATTATCTTCCCTCCACCGATTTGCCTGACCCTCTGGGCAGGACCCGATTCGGAGGTTTGTTCCGGAGATACTTTCAAGCCGGAAAAAGCCTACGGTACAGCTTACACCACCTGTGAATGGACCAGTTCCGGAACCGGTACATTCAACAACAATACCATTATTCAGCCGGTGTATACCCCCAGTGATGATGACATCGCTGCCGGAAGCGTGGAACTGACGCTCGACCTCTGGAATGCCGGTGGCGACAATGTAACGGATGAAATGTTGCTCACGTTCAAATTTGCCCCTGAAGCGCCACCGGTTCCCGATGGCCCGGATTACATCGATCTTTACCTGATAACGGCTTCTGAATACACAACCACCGGTATTCCCGGATCCACTGATTACACCTGGTACCTCGACCCGGAAGAAGCAGGAACTATCGAAGGCAACGGTATGACAGCTTTGGTCACCTGGGATCCGGATTACCTTGGAATGGCCTACGTTTCAGTTACCGCGTCCAATGAGTGCGGCGAAGGGGATATGTCTGAAGCCTTTGAAGTGACTGTCGATAATACGGTCGGCGTCACGCAAACAGGATACGAAGACCTTGGTGTTTCAATTTACCCGAACCCCGGGACCGGAACATACCATTTGTCCGTCACCATTCCTGCTCCGGGAATGCTGAGCCTGAAGGTATATAATTTACTGGGTGGACTTGTTTATGAAAAGTCGCTTCAAACAGATGGCACAGTTCATCAAACACTTAACCTGGTAAACCTTCCCGACGGAATATATTTTCTCGAAGCCCGCAGCCTTGATCATATTGTCACCAAAAAACTGATCAAACGGTAAATTGCGGAATTATATAAAGAGGCGGTTAAAACCTCCTGTATGCCCTGAACGCTAAAAATCCAATCATCAGCGCCAGAGCAACAAATAACGCAATGTTGGAAAGAGGTATTGACACCGGGTCAAACCTACATTCCTCGCCACAGCAATAATCATCCATGAAAGCATTGACATATCCTGCCACCCCGCAAAGGCCGGTAGCGGTATATGAAACAGTGGTCGAATGGGTGAAATCCCAGATGCCATCCCTGTCGGAGTCGATCTTTACAATTACATTAGTCCCTTCATATTCCATCTGGATGATAGCATCGGTGCCATAATTTTGAAGCGTATTTTTACCTACTTCAAAACCATTCACATATAGCCACCATGAGTCCCAATAACCAACATTATCATTGTCCTGAATTTTAAACAATATCCAATCATTTAAGGAGTTATACCTTCCCACCAGTCCTACGAACTTAACCTGAGACAGACTACCATAAATGGCCCTTCCGGTGATACATCCATCCGCCTGGGCGCTTCCGTCAACGGTGATGTACCGCCAAATATAATCTACCTCCCCGCTCATTTTAAGCATATAATTAAAAATCTGCCAATCTCCGGATTGTTCTGTCCATCCGGGAATAGTGGTGGTGTTCTCGATGTTGAAATCATCGCAAAAAATGCTGTTGCGTGAATAAGCATCACGATTCAGGTCTATAACAACGGGTTGACCTGTGGCGTCCGTCTCATCGCCGGAAAGATAGCCATGGTAAGTCTGGTCAATTGCCTTGTCGCCACCCTCAAGTGGATGGGCATCTTGAGAAAAGGCATTGAAGCTTATTAAAGCAAATGCCAGCAAACTGCATGTAAGTAATTTTTTCATCTCTTTGGTTTTAGTTAACATTTATGATTCAATAATAGCAAAGATAATAAATAGAACAATTGTTTGTAGACATTTCAGCCAAAAATCAATCCTGAACAACGCTAATATTCATTACCTTTGCTTCGTTTTAACATATAAATCATGAAAAAGATCCTGACGTTATTATTATCCTTACTGTTTGTTATTCAATCATTTGCAACTGACTGGACCAATATCCGCTCCGAATATCCCCGGCCGGCTGAAAAAGCACTGATCTATTCCAACATCGAAACTTCCGAGATACGGTTTTCGCTGGATGGTTTCCGGTCACAAACTGTGACCACCCCACTCGGTGAAGCGGTCATCGTCAGCCTGGACAAGGCGAGCCCCATCCTTCTGCAGGGTGCACCCGATCTGCCGAAAATGACGGCCTCGGTGATCATCCCCGACCTGGCCAGGATGAAGATAGAAGTGGTGGATGCCGCTTTCCGGGATTATGAAAATATCCTGGTGGCACCTTCCAAAGGGAACCTTACCCGCGACATCGACCCGGCGACCGTTCCTTATGAATTCGGCGCTGAATACCAGCAAAATGCTTTCTTCCCGGGCATCCTGGCAGACATGCGCGAACCATACGTTATGAGGGACCATCGCGGTCAGACTGTGATCGTGTATCCATTCCAGTATAATCCTGTCACAAAGACATTGAGAGTTTATACAGAGATTACGGTAAAAATCAGCAGCATTGATGACTCCGGCGACAATCCCCTGGTTCGTGCACAGGAACCCGATGTGATCGATGCCCAGTTTAATCATCTCTATAACCGTCACTTTTTAAACGCCGGAAGTTCCAGCAGATATACACCAGTCAGCGAATTTGGCAATATCCTGATCATCTCTTACGGGGCCTTCATGAATGCCATGGAACCCTACGTTCTCTGGAGAAAACAGGTAGGATACCCGATTGAAATGGTGGATGTGGGAACGATTGGCAATTCGACAGCTATTAAATCATTTATCGCCAATTATTATAATACCAAAGGTTTGACATTCGTGCTGCTGGTTGGCGACGCCGCCCAGGTACCGACCTCTTCCACCTCGGCCGGGCATTCTGACGTTAATTACTCTTACATTGTAGGGAATGACCATTATCCCGACCTGTTTGTCGGACGTTTCTCCGCCGAAAATATCGACCAGGTAAATACCCAGGTGCAGCGAACGCTGACCTATGAACAAAACCCACCGGTAGAAGTGGACTGGTTTACGATCTGTACCGGGATTGCCTCCAACCAGGGGCCCGGAGATGATGGCGAGTATGATTATGAACATATCCGAAACATACAGGACAACAAACTGATCCCTTTCACCTATACTTACGGCAATGAACTGTATGATGGAAGCCAGGGCGGTAATGACGCACCGGGCAATCCAACTCCGGCAATGGTGGCCAATGATGTCAATAATGGAACGGGGATCATCAACTATTGCGGCCATGGAAGCAACACTTCCTGGAGTACATCGGGCTTTTCCAATAGCGATGTCAATAATCTGGTGAATACAAACATGCTCCCCTTCATCTGGTCGGTGGCCTGCGTAAACGGGAATTTTGTCAATACCACCTGTTTTGCAGAAGCCTGGCTCAGGGCTACACACAACGGCGAGCCCACAGGGGCCATCGCTTTCCTGGGATCCACCATCAACCAGTCATGGAACCCTCCCATGTGCGGACAGGATGAAATGAACGACGTCCTGGTGGAAACCTACCAGAACAATATAAACCGTACTTTCGGCGCCCTTTCCATGCATGGTTGCATGCAGATGAATGATGAATACGGAAGCGCGGGATATGAAATGACCGATACCTGGACATGCTTCGGCGACCCCAGTGTAATGGTGAGAACAGCCGTTCCCCAGAACATGACTGTGATCCATGATCCGATACTGTTTATCGGTGCCACGCAATTAACCATCGTTTGTGATGCTGAAGGCGGAAGGGCTTCCCTGTCGTTGGATGGCACCCTGCTCTGTACCGAGATCATACAGGGAGGTTCGGTAACACTTAATTTCACTGCACTGAACAACCCGGGAAGCGTTACCCTCACCATCACGGCTTTCAATTATATGCCCTATATCACTGATATAGATGTGATCCCGGCAACAGGTCCTTATGTAGTCATGGATACATACCAGGTTAACGATCCGGATGGTAATAACAACGGCCTGCCCGATTACAATGAAACCATCCGGTTGGACATGAGCATGAAAAATGTGGGCATTCTGGATGCCATCGACGTGATGGTAACCTTATCCACCATGGATCCATATATCACCGTGACCGATTACAGCCAACTTTTCGAACTGATCCCGGCCGGACAGACCGTGAACATTGCCGATGCTTTTACATTCTTCATATCGAGCGATGTCCCCGACCAGCATTCAGCACTTTTTTATCTCGTTTCCACAGATGGTGATGACACCTGGGAAAATATGTTCATCCTCAAAATCAATGCCCCCATTCTTCTTATCAACAGCATTACGATTAATGATTATTTATACGGTAACGGGAACGGCGAACTTGACCCGGGCGAGCGGGTCGACATGACCATTAACTATTCAAATACCGGTCATGCAGTGGCTTATGATGTTGATGTCTACCTGGAAGGGCGCTCGGGATTTGTTGAAATCGTGAATCCCATACAACATTTTAACTCCATTGGCTTCTTTGGAGCCTTTAACAAGACCTTCACCGTTACGGTAGATGATGAAGCCCCCGCCGGCATTACCGTCGATTTTGTCAATGAACTGACCATGGGAGATCATTTCCAGGACAGGACCTTCCCGTTAAAGATCAGTGCCAAATGTGAAGATTTTGAAACCGGTGACTTTACCAAATTCAACTGGCAGCATGGCGGAAACCAGCCCTGGCAGATCACCTTACAGTACCCATACCAGGGATTTTACAGCATCCGCTCAGGCAATATTACCCACAATGAGACTTCAGAGATATGGCTGACCTATGAGGTCATGTCGGCAGACAGCATCATTTTCACCCGCAAGGTTTCTTCAGAATCTTCAGATCATCTGAAGTTTTATATTAACAACCAGTTGATGGGTGAATGGTCGGGTACGACCAGCGGATGGAAAAGAGAGGCCTTTGCCGTGAGCGGTGGGATGAAAACCTTCAAATGGGTTTATGAGAAGAATGGCATGGGTAGCGCAGGAGCTGACTGTGCCTGGCTTGATCAGATCATATTCCCCTCCCCCATGGCGCTGACCATTTGGGCGGGACCGGATGATAAGGTTTGTTCAGGCGAATCCTATCTGCTGTCCAGTGCATACGGGACAGATTATAACCAGGCTGAATGGACCACTTCCGGCACCGGGTATTTCAATAATCCCAACATAATCAAGCCCCAGTATATTCCCAGCGAGGACGACATCAATGATGGTGAGGTTCAGCTGATGCTGACACTCTGGGGAGACGGGGAAAGCATGGTTTCAGATGAAATGAACCTGGGGTTCAAGGTTGTACCGGAAGCGCCGGCATTACCCCTGGGCCCGGATTACATCGATGTTTCGGTTACCCAGGTTTCAGAATACCTGGTTACGGGAGTTGCCGGGGCAGATGACTATACCTGGGTTCTGGAACCGGATGAAGCAGGGACCATCATCGGGCAGGATACCAATGCTACGGTAAGCTGGAATGCCGGATTCACGGGAACCGCCTATATCACGGTCGCCGGGTGGAACGAGTGCGGAACCGGACCTGTTTCACCAGCGCTGGAAGTAGAGATTGACAATACGTTGGTTTCTGTTACGGATCCTCTTCCTGACGGTTCATCTATAAAGATATATCCTAATCCTGCCTCCGGAATGCTTCACCTGGAATGGCCCGGTTCATCCCTGGAAAAACTGTCGGTCAGTATTTACGGCCTGGCAGGCAACATCGTATTTAATCAGGAAAGCGCCAGGACCTCTGGCGGGCAGACCATGACCATCGACCTTACGGCATTCTCGCCGGGGATCTATGTCATCGTACTAACCGGCAACGGATCCAGGTTCTTCCAGAAACTGATCATCAGATAACAAACGTATTCCACCACCTCAATTGCCTTGGGTCATGAAAAATTTCATCGTCTCCCTTATCGTATTATTATCATTCTGCTTCAACCTGCATGCCGGTAAGATCGATATCCTGCCCGGCCGGTCAAATGACCTGAAAATCACCGAAAACACCTGGCTTACATTCTCTTTCAGCCACATCACTGCAGAAATCAGGACCCTGGAGGTGAAAGCGGAAGGGCGGGATTTTATACAGTTGTTCATGGCTGGTTATTCCAGGACCGGTATAATCGGCAGCCCCGAATTACCTGTCAGGAGGGAATTGCTTGAGGTACCGCAGAATGCCGTTGTAAGGCTTGAAATTAAGCATGCGCGATATACAGACCTTGACCTGGCGGAACTGGGATATCCTTTCCCGGTCATGCCGGCCCAGGCCCCAGCCATAAAAAGTGCAGAAAAGTACGACTTTGACTTTGATGCAAAGGCCTACCAGGTGGATGCCTTCACCCCGGGGGATCTGGTAACATTTGAGATTCTCGGCACTATGCGCAGTTACAGGATCGGCCGGCTGGATATACAACCCGTTCATTATAACCCCGTAACCCATACCCTGAGGGTATATGATTTGATCGAAGCCAGTATTTACTTTGAACAGGCCGACATTCCGGCTACCCTGGCACTGAAAGAGAAGTATGAGAACTTCTATTTCCGGAACGTCGGGAAAACATTGTTGAACAGCCAGCCACCGGCCGGCCGCGATACGGTTGTCTCTTATCCTGTCACCTACCTGATCGTTTCAGATCCGATGTTCGAGGCGCAACTGCAGCCTTTCATCCAGTGGAAGACCAGGCAGGGATACCATGTCATTACCGCGTATACAAACGACCCCCAGGTCGGTACGTCCACCACTTCCATAAAAAACTACATCCAGGGCCAGTACAATAATCCCGCCCCCGGTAAACAACCGCCATCCTTTTGCCTGCTGGTAGGAGATATCCAGCAGATCCCTGCATGGAACGGAACCGCCGGGAACCACGTAACCGACCTTTATTATTGTGAGTACACGGGCGATGTTTTTCCGGAGATGTATTACGGCAGGTTCTCAGCCCAGAATACAATCCAGTTGCAGCCGCAGATCGATAAAACGATACAGTACGAGAAGTATACCATGCCCGACCCCACCTATTTGAATGAAGTGGTAATGGTTGCCGGGATGGATGGTTTTTACGGCTATTCTCATGCCAACGGCCAGATCAATTACGGCACAATTAACTATTTCAATACCTCCAACGGCATTTTATCTCATACATACCTGTATCCATCGTCGGGTGGTCAGTCTGCAGCCATTATACAAAATATCAGCGATGGCGTCACTTATGGGAATTACACGGCCCATTGCGGCCCGAACGGCTGGAGTGACCCCTCTTTTACCACATCCAATATTCCATCGTTGCAAAATCAAGACAAATATGGACTGCTGGTAGGCAATTGCTGCCAATCGAGCAAATTCAATGAAAACGAATGTTTTGCTGAAGCGCTGCTGAGGGCCGAGAACAAGGGAGCGGTCGGTTATATTGGCGCATCCAACAACACCTATTGGAATGAAGATTATTACTGGGCTGTGGGGGTAGGCCAGATTGCCGAAAACCCGCCTCCATACGAGGAGACTACGCTGGGGATGTACGACAGGGCCTTTCATACGCATGGGGAGCCCTGGGAAGACTGGTATGCCACTGCCAGCCAGCATATCTATGCAGGGAACCTGGCCGTTACGCTGGGTGTTCCAAACTCTTCCACTTATTACTGGGAAGTTTACTGCCTCATGGGCGACCCCTCCCTGATGGTTTATTATTCACAACCTCAGGCTATGAACGTATCCTATATCCCCCTGATGCCATTGAATTCCACTTCATTCACCGTACAGGCCGATCCATATGCCTATGTAGGCATTTCTCTGAACGGGGAGCTGAAAGGCGCTGCGCTGGCCGATGCCTCTGGCACGGCCGTTGTGCCACTGGATCCGATCACTACACCCGGAACGGCGGAGATCGTTGTTACAGCCCAGAACAGGCAGCCTTTTTTCGGAACGGTCATTGCTGCAAACCCCGAAGGTCCGTTCATCCTGGTCAATGACCACTCCTGGCAGGAATTGTCAGGATATCCCAATAACAAGATTGAGCCCGGAGAGGTCATCGGGATAAATATCGAGCTGATCAATTACGGCATGAGCGCCGGGACCGATGTGGTGGCAACTCTGAGCACCATGGATGAATATGTTACCATTACCGACGCTCACGAATATTGCGGAGATATCGGGGCACAATCGACCCAATCTTACCAGAACGCGTTTTCAGTCATTATTGCCGATTATATTCCGAACGGGCACGAGGTGAAATTCATAGTTACAACCCAGGATCTATCCCGCGAATCGTGGAGTTCAAACATCTCACTGGAGTTATCGGCACCCTTTTTGAAACTGAACAGCCTGACAGTGGACGATAGCCAGGGTGGGAACGGAAACGGCAGGATGGATCCGGGAGAAACCGTGAATCTCATAGCTACCTTTTCCAACGGGGGAAATGCCATCGGCCGTAATACAGTGGCCAGCCTGACAGCCCACAGCGGGTTTGTGAACATACTTAATCCTGAGCACATGATCGGAAATCTTCCTTTCTTTGGAAATACACCGGTAATTTTCCAGGCAGAGATTGACAGTAAAGCGCCTGAGGGGATACTGGCCAATTTCGCAGTAAATCTTGTGGCCGGCGCCTATGAACTGCATGAAAACAGGCCCCTGAAGATAGGCCTCATCTGCGAAGACTTCGAAACGGGCAATTTCACGAAATTTCCCTGGAATCACGGCGGCAATGCACCTTGGTTCATAACCAATGTCTTTCCCTATGAGGGTTTCTACTGCATCCGTTCGGGAGGTATCGACCACCTGCAATCGTCTGAAATCTCCATTAATTACCAGGTAATGCAGCCCGACAGTATTTCCTTTTACCGCAAAGTTTCTTCAGCATCTGGCGACAAGCTGAGATTCCTGATCAACGGGCAGGTGGCCGGTGAATGGTCGGGTACTATCGGGGGATGGAAACGGGAGAGTTTCTATGTCGGGGCAGGCAACCACACCTTCAAATGGATTTACGTCAAAGACGGCAGCGGTGTCGCAGGTTCTGATGCGGCCTGGATCGATTATATCGTTTTCCCGCCAAAACCTGCCACAACGCTATATGCCGGCGATGATGCGGCGGTCTGTCCTCCCGGGCAATACCTTTGCCAGGGACAGGCAACCAACTTCCAGTCGGTCACCTGGTCGACTTCCGGAACAGGCACCTTTAATAACAACAATATCCTGACCCCACAATACACACCCAGCAGCGCTGACCTGGAAGCAGGAGAGGTAACCCTTGGGATGAACATCATTGATAAGCAGGGGGAAGCCTTTCATGATGAGATGATCCTTTCCTTTTCCGCTACTCCCGGACAACCCGATATGCCTTATGGCCCGGTGGAGGTAAACATTGATGACACTTTTGTCAGTGATTATTTGGTCAGCCCTGTGGAAGGTGCGGTGAGTTACCAGTGGAACGTAAACCCGGCAGAAGCCGGTTGTTTCGCCGGTACAGGCACTGCCGTAACGCTGGTCTGGAACCGTAATTTCGGGGGTATCGCCATGATCAGCGTAAAAGCTGTGAACGGTTGCGGGATCAGCGAGGCATCACCGGAATTAATGGTCACAGTGGAAAACACTGCCGTGAATATCCCTGAAACCAGGTCAGTTTCCTTTGAGGTAACTGCCTATCCAAACCCGGCGACGGAAATGTTAAATCTACGGGTCAGTGGAGAAACAAATAAAAAGATGGACATCAGCCTGGTGAACCTGTTGGGCATGAAAATTGTTACAAAACAGGTGGACCATACCGGAGAAACCGTCAGGATCCATGTTGGCCACCTGCAACCGGGAATCTACCTGCTTTCAGTGATCTCAGATGGCCGGATGGCAATATGTAAAATAATGATCAGGTAGATACCTGCTCCAGCTTAAATATGAAATGAATCTTCAAATCACCGTCATATTCATTTTTCTTCTGAGTTTTCTTTCAGCATCCGGACAATTCCGGGTGGTTGATGCATCAAGGCTGCAGCTCATGCCCGGTTTGCATTTCATTCCGGATGTGGAAGGCAAAGTGCTGATCAGCGATGCGCTTTACGAACAGCTGGAGATTTATGAGACAGGCCAGGTGCCGGTTGTTTATCCCCTGTGGCCCATTACCAGGTCTGGTGCAGTGGAGGAGGGCGGCGCCTGGGGAAATTGTGACAACGATCCCGACCTGGAGATCATTTACGCGGTGGGAAACAAGTTATATGTTTTTAACAGCAACGGCTCCCTGGTGAGCGGATGGCCGCGGACACTCGACTATCCTACCGACGGGGCGCCCGCTTTCGGCGATATCGACGGGGACGGTTACGGGGAGATCGTGGTGACCACACACCAGCCAGCCACGTTTGCCCACGGCACCATTTATGCTTTTGAGATCAACGGCGCCGATGTCCTGGGTTTTCCCGTCCCTACGGTCGGTGGAGCCCTCCGTACGCCGGTCCTGGCTGATCTCGACGGCGACGGCGCTCTCGAAATCATTGTCACCATCAGGAAACATCCCGAAGGGTTTATTCATGTTTACAAAGGCAACGGCTCTATGCTTCCGGGCTGGCCACAGCGGATGGATTATGTGCCGGGCTCAGCCGCCGCCGCGGGGGATATTACCGGAAACGGCATCCCGGAGGTCGTGGCACAATCTTACTACGGCCTTCACGCCTTTACCGCTGATGGTATATTGATGCCCGGCTTCCCCTATTACCCCGGTACCAACAGGGTTTTTTCCTATTCCACCCCCGTATTGGCCGATATCAACCAGAATGGCCTCCGGGAAATCATCTGCGGCGACCATTCACTGGATACGGGCAATGGCGCCATTCATATCGTCAGAAACGATGGCACAGCCTTTCCGGGTTGGCCCAAATTCACCGATGCCTGGATCTACAGCCCCCCTTCCGTCGGGGATATTAATGGCGATGGCCTCCTCGATATCGTCGTCGGCGACCAGATGATATCCACCACCCCGCAAAATAAAGTATACGCCTGGACCGCCCTCACAGGAAACCCCCTGCCCGGATTCCCCATCACCGGCGTGTGGGGTATAAACACCCAGATCATCCTTGCCGATCTCGACGGCGACGGGATGGTCGATATGATGTTCGACGATAACACATCCGTCGGTAAATACCAGGGGTATAACCACGACGGCACACCCATGGAAGGTTGGCCTTTGTACCTGAACGGCAGCACTTTCTACATCTGCCCGATGGTCTTTGACGTCAAGCGTGACGGGATCATGGACATCTCCGGCGCCGGGTACGACCATGTGACAGGCAATACTAATCTCTACCTGTGGAATGCAAATGTCCCCATGAATAACGACCTGGCCATCCTGCCCACCCTGCAGTATAATACCCGCCGCAATGGCGTATACGGTGACTATCTCATGGTGGGAACCCCTGAGATCAGCACGGAACCGGAGGAGCCATGGATCATCTACCCGAACCCGGCTACCACCCGGCTGCATATCCGTAAATCAAATCCCGGTTTTCAATCAAATAGCAACGGTACATGGTTGGTTCATGTTTTCAACGCCTCCGGGAAACTGGTATATCAAAATGCTATGCCGGCAGGAACTGACACACTGCAACTCAATACGGCAACCCTGCCCTCCGGGATATACTGGCTGGTGATCAGGTCGGGCCGTTCCGCAGATTATATGAGAAAAATCATGGTGCTTCATCCATCTCGTTGAAGCTCACCCATCACTGATGAAAAAGTTATTGCTGTCCATATTTCTTCTACTGACTTCGGGTGTCATCTCCCAGGACCTGCCGGATGCATACCGTGTATATGTTGAAAAATATCCGCAAGGCCCTTCCCTGAACAAATGGGACTCCATCCGCCTGATGAACGTGCAGGAAAGAAACCTCCCGCTTACCCTGAAAAACAGGACACTCCCACCTGTCGTTGACAATTCAGAACTTCCCTACCTGCGACCGGTATTTAACCAGGAAGGGCCCAGTTGCGGGCAGGCCGCCATGATCGGATATAATTTCACATACGAAATAAATTGCCTTCGGGATCTTTCCGCCCATGATTCAAGCAACCAGTATCCCACCCACTTTGCTTTCAATTTTATGAACGGAGGCAACGGTTGGTATGGCGTCAGTTACTTCCACAGCATCGAAATGCTGCAAGCGACCGGTTGTATGAACGTGACGGAATATGGCGGGATGCACGACGACGGCCGCAGATGGGTCGACGGCTATGACGCCTATCACAGCGGTATGCACAACCGTATCAAGGATTTTTACAGTATCCATACCGGATCAACAGAAGGGATCCTCGCCCTTAAAAACTGGTTGTACGACCATATGGGAGAACAAGCGCATGGCGGTGTAGCCAGCTTCTATGCCAATGTCCCCTGGAATACGCAAATTTTGAACGACACCACTCCCGAAGGCGGTAAACATGTGATGACAGCCTGGTACCCGGCGGCTACCCATGCCATGACCATCATCGGTTATAACGACTCGATTCGGTATGACTACAATGGCGACGGTCTGTACACCAATCACATCGATCTCAACGGCGACGGGATCATCGATGTGCGCGACTGGGAGATCGGTGGGGTGAAGTTCATCAACAGTCATGGTATCAATGCACAGGACAGCGGTTATTGTTACATGATGTATAAATGCCTGGCCGAAACTTTTGAAAATGGCGGCGTCTGGAACCAGGCTGTGCATATCCTTTACCCATACGAGGATTTTGAACCGCTTTTTACTTTTAAGATTACCCTCAAGCATGATTACCGGGAGAAAGTGAAAATCATGGCCGGGGTGTCAACGGATACCAGCGATCTGATTCCCAGGTGGATTATGGATTTTCCTATCATCAATTACCAGGGCGGAAATCATTACATGCAGGGACGGGATACGGCAGAATACCTGAAATATTTGGAGTTCGGGCTGGATGTCAGCCCATTGCTCACGCATGTCAACCCCGGGGATCCTGTGAAATTCTTTCTGATTGTCGATGAAAATGATCCATATGGGGAAGGTGACGGCGAAATCATCTTCTTCTCCCTGGTCGATTATACCGGCGGAATGATGGAAATTATTTCTGATGAAGTACCGCTGACATTGCTTAACCATAACCGAACGGTTGCAGCCCTCGTCCATACTCCGGTTTTTGATAAAGTGGCCGTTACAACAGAAGAACTGCCGGCGTTCACAGCGGATGACCCCTATCAAGTCCAGCTCAATGCCACCGGTGGCACAACAGCGTACGAATGGACAATCCGGCATTATTACCGGATGGAACAGTCACAGACTTCATTTCCCATGATCCTGGAAAACCAGGTCCTGCCCGATACATCGGGCGACACACTTGTGGCTATACCATTAGGCTTTGAATTTCCCTTCTTCGGGAAAAAATATGATACCGTTTATATTCACGTTGACGGCCATCTTCAATTTGACAGAACACAATTGCCCTGGCCTTACCTGCTCGATTA
>Ga0114946_10001104_pt1 | contig 18500 bp, 17 predicted proteins | sample WalLakDeSediment_FD_88676 | JGI IMG/M metagenome (GOLD analysis project Ga0114946, IMG submission 88676) | Lake sediment microbial communities from Walker lake, Nevada to study Microbial Dark Matter (Phase II) - Walker Lake 11/02/13 Deep Sediment | ecosystem: Environmental > Aquatic >...
CGGCTGAAGCCAAACCGCACACCCAGATCCCGCGCGAAGTCATCGTTGGCGATGACCACCCGCGACTCGATCATCACCTGGCGCACCGGGATGTCGAGGCGGCCGACGAGCCGCCGAATATCCTCCAGGTTGGACGAGGTGTCCTGGACCAGGAGGGTGTTGGTGCGCGCGTCGACGGTGACGTTGCCGCGCGGCGAGAGCAGGCGGTTGTCGGCCGATTTCAACATCGCCGCCAGCTCCGCGGCCTTGGCGTAGTTGATCTGGACGTATTCGGAGCGCAGCGGGGCGAGCTCCTCGACCTTCTGGTTGGCGAGCATCTCGGCCTCTTCTTGCGCGACGATCTCCTGGGTCGGGGCGACCATGATGACGTTGCCGGTCTGGCGCTTGGAGAGCCCCTTGGACTTGAGGATGATGTCCAGGGCCTGGTCCCAGGGGACGTTCTTCAGGCGCAGGGTGATGTTGCCGCGCACCGTGTCGCTTGCGACCAGGTTGAGCCCGGTGAAGTCGGCGAGGAGCTGGAGCACCGCCCGCACCTCGATGTCCTGGAAGTTGAGCGAGAGCCGGTCGCCGCTGTAGACGACCTTGCTGCGCTGCAGCTCCTCCTTCTCGGCCGCGGTCAACGGGCGGAACTCGACCGTGAACAGCCGATCGGCCTGGTAGGCCAGGTAGTCGTACTCATCGGTGGTCTCGATGTCGACCTGCACGTCGCGGCCCTTGGGCCGTGACTCGATGGCGACCACCGGCGTGCCGAAATCGGTGACGTCGAGCCGGCGCAGCAGCCGCTGGGGCAGGCTGGTGTCGCTGATGTCGACGATCACCCGTTTGCCCTTCTCGGCGACCGAGACGCGGGTATTGGGGCTCGGCAGGGTGATCACGACCCGCCCCTCGCCGCTCGGGCCGCGGCGGAAGTCGATGTCCTGAATGCCCGCCCCCGTTGGCGCGGGGGCGGCAGCGGGCGGAGCCGCGCTGGTGCGCACCGCGGCGGGCGCAGGGGGCGCCGGAGCCGGTGGTGCCGCGGGGTTGATGGCGATGCTCACCCGATTGCCCGAGGTGCTGACCTGGTAGGGCGCCGAGTCGTTGAGATTGATGACGACGCGGGTGCGGTCGCTCGCCTCGACCGCCGCGATGCTCTCGACCACGCCGACGCCGACGGGGACGGTGCGCTGCTGGAGCCGGTTGCCGACCCCCTCGAAGTCCAGCGCGATGCGTGCCGGCTGGTCGGTGGCGAAGGTCTTGGGTGCGGCCACCGGCCCGGAGAGCACGAGGTCGATGCGGACCTGATTGCCGGGCAGTGCGGCGTACTCGACGTCATCCAGGGTGGCCGCGGCCAGGGCATGGCCTGAAGCGACGAGCCCGAGCACGAGCAGGAGGATCGCGCCGGCGCGATGGGTCCTCGGCACCCAGCGGGCGGGCGCCGGAGCGGTGGTCGAATGGTTGGTTGTCACGCCTGAATCCCCCTCTGCTTATTGGCTCAGTGCGATCGCGGCCGCGCGCTCGCGCCACTGGCTCGTCCCGTCCGAGATGATCTCGATGAGCTCGATCCCGGTCTCGGTGATGCGTGTGATCTGGCCGTTGTTGGTTCCGAGATAGTTACCGACCTGGACGCGGTGCAGCACGCCGCCGGGTGCCGTGACCAGGGCCCAGATCGCCTCCTCTTGCTCCAGCGTGCCGACCATCCTGAGGGCGTCGAGCGCGTACTGCTCGAGTTCCTCCTTGCGCCGGGTCAGGTCAGGCGTCACCCCGCCGGGGGTGGCGCCGGACGCCGCCTCGGCGATCTGGGCATCGAGTGCGAAGGGATCGCGGCGGTCGCGGGGCTCGAAGACGAAGGTATCGATCTGCGGGATCTCCGGCAGCGGCTCGATCGGCGCCGCCTCGCGCTGCTTGACCTGCTCGACGTAGGCTTGCAGATCGCTCATGGAGCCGCCGCCGCAGGCGCTGAGCGCAAGGGCCGCGACGGCGAGGAGAACGGTCCTCGGGCTCATTGCAGGGAGGTCTCGTCGAGGTAGCGGTAGGTCTTCACCGTGGCCCGGAGCGCGAGCTTGCCGCCGGACTGCTGGGCCCCGCGGCCCTCGCCGGGGCTGTCGATGCCCACATCGTGCACGGTGACGATGCGCGGCAGGGCGGCGAGCCCGCTGACGAAGCGGCCGAAGTCGTGGTAGCCGCCGGTTACGCGGATCTGGATGGGGAGCTCGGCGTAGAAGTCCTTGAGGTTCTCGCCCGCGGGCTGAAACAGCTCGAACTCCAGGCCCGCGGCCAGGCCTGTCTGGGAGACGTCGACCAGGAGGGCCGCGACCTCGGTGCGATTGGGCAATTGCCGCAGCATGGCGCCGAAGGACTCGCGCATCTCTTCGAGCTGCTGGCGATAGGCATCCAGACCCGCCGCCTTTTGCTGGCGCGTCTCGAAGGTCTTGCGCAGCTCCTGCTCTTTGGCCTCGACCGCGCCCAGGCGCTCGATCTGACCCTTGGTATCGAACCAGTACCAGGCGCCGCCGACCGCGACGCATACAATCGCCACGGCGAGCGCCTTGACCGCGGCAGGCCAATCACCAACGTTGCTGAGGTCGAGCTCGTTGAGCTTGTTGAGGTCCATGACAGGTCTCTGGGTTGCCCTCTCGCCTTGCCAATCGGGGCGCGCGCTCGGTTCGGCGACTAACCTCCAGCGGCCACTATGCCTTCCCGCTGCTTCTGACTGAACTGCAACCGAAAGTGACTGAGGCCGGTGCCGGTCCTGTCCTTGGCCTCGATCAGCAGCAGGAGCGGGTCAGTGACCCAGGCCGAGGCCTCGACGTTGCGCATGAAGGCCGACACCCGGGCGTTGGACTGGGCGCGTCCCTCGACGACCACCTGGCGCCCGGTCTGCTGCACCTTGGTCAGGACCACCCCCTCGGGGATGGTCGCGACCAGCTCGTCGAAGAGGCGTACCACCTCCGGTCGGCTCTGCTGGAGCTGCTGAATCACGTCCATGCGCGCGAGCAGCCCCGCCTTGGTCTTCTCGAGCTCTTCGATCTCCTTGATCTTGAGGTTGAGCTGATCGATCTCCCGCTGGAGGAAGGCGTTGCGCGCCTCCTGATCTGCGATGAGCTGCTCGGCGTGCCAATGCACCGCGAAGCCGAGGACCAGGGTGGCGACCACCGCCGCGATGGCGGCACTGGCAAACTGGCGCTGGCGGCGCTTGCGCTGCGTTTCGCGCCAAGGCAGGAGGTTGATGCGCGCCATCTACTCGAACCCTCGCAGGGCAAGACCGACCGCGATCATCAGTGCGGGGGCGTCCCGATTGAGCTCGGGCAGCCGGATCTTGGGCGACATCGCCATGTGGGCGAAGGGGTTGGCGACGCTGGTCGAGGTGCCCAGGCGCTCCTCGGTCAGCTCGTCGACGCCGCGAATGCTCGCCGCCCCTCCGGAGAGGAGGATCTGGTCGATCCGGTTGAAGCTGCTCGACGAATAAAAGAACTGCAGCGCTCGCCCGATCTGTTGGGCCAGGGCCTCCTTGAACGGGGTGAGGACCTCGGTGACGTAGGTCTCGGGCAACCCGCCCTCGACGACCTGCTGCAGGGCCTGGTCGCGGGGCAGCCCGTAGCGGCGCTGCACCTCCTCGATGAGCTGCTGGCCGCCGAAGTTCTGCTCGCGGGTGTAGACGGTCGTGCCCTCGTGGAGGACGTGCAAGGTGGTGGTCGTGGCCCCGATGTCCGCCACCGCGACCGTGCGTTGGACCGCTTCGCCAGGACGCCCGCCGATCAGGAGCGAGCAGGCGCGCTCCATCGCGTAGGACTCGACGTCGACCACCTCCGCATTCAGCCCGGCGATGCTGAGCGCGGCGACGCGGTCGTCGACATTCTCGCGGCGCGAGGCGGCGAGCAGGACGTCGACGAGGTCGGGGCTGGAGCTCGAAGGCCCGATCACATCGAAATCGATGTTGACCTCCTCCAGCGGGTAAGGGATGTACTGATCGGCCTCAAGCTGGATCTGCGTCTCCATCTCGGCGTCGCTGAGGGTCGCCGCCAGGGAGATGACCTTGGTGATGACGGCGGAGCCGGAGATCGCCACTGCGGCATCCTTGCTCTTGGTCCCCGCGCGCGAGACGGCCTTCTTGATGGACTCACCGACCGCCTGGACGTCCGCGATCTTCTTCTCGACCACGGCGTTGACGGGGAGCAGCTCGAGCGCATAGTGCTCCAATCGGTACAGGGCGCTCGCCGGATCGGCCTCTGGAGACAGCTCGATCAGCTTGACCGCCGTCGAGCTGATGTCGATCCCGAGCAACGCCGGTTTTTTGCGGCCGAAACGAAACATGATGGATACTGTAGCGGTTTCGCAACGAGAAGGCCAGCGCGCCTTCTCGGAATTCTCGTTTAACTATTTAACATATTTGGACATTTTTAGGCAAGTACCGGATGTATCTTCTTGCCATCATGAGAACTTTATACAAATCAACCAACTGGGCACCCGCCGGTGCTCGCCGATCACATGGCCTCATTTATGCATCATACTCAGGGCGCGAAACGCGAACCCCGTCACACTAATGGTACGCCCATTTCCCCCTCAGATCCCCAGGAGATCCATGCGGGCGGTCACCGGTGCTCGAGCCCACGCCCCAGGTCCCCAGGCATCGGCCTGGGCGCCGGGGCAGGCAGACCCCAGGCCGGGTGAGGCTGGTCGGCATGGCTAGCCGGGCGCGCGCGGTTACCGATCGCCAGCGGCTCGCCTACGAGGCCGCCCGGATCATGGCCGAGGAGGGTGTTACGGAGCCCGAGCGCGCGCGGCGCAAGGCCGCCCAGCGCGCCGGCATCGGCGACCGACGTCGCTGGCCGAGCAACGAGGAGATCCATGAGGCGTTGCTGGCGCAGCGGCGACTGTTCGCTGGCGAGCGACAGGCGCGAGAGCTCAGCGCGCTGCGCCAGCAGGCGCTGATCGCGATGCGTCGCTTCCGCGCCTTTCGGCCCCGGTTGGTGGGGTCCGCCCTCTCCGGGTCAGGTGACCTCGCCCAGGGCGTGCGTCTCCTGCTGTTCGCCGACAGCCCGGAGGAGGTGATCCTGGCGCTGATCGACCAAGGCATCCCGTGGCGGGAGCAGGAGGAGGCCCTGCGCTTCAGCGGCGGCGTGCGTCAGGTCTGCCCCGTGCTCAGCTTCCTCGCGGGCGAGGTGCCCTTCTCGCTCGTCGTTCTGCCGACCGCGGCCCTGCGCAACCCGCCGCTGGACCCGGTGACGGATCGCCCGGAGCGGGGCGCAGCCGCCGAGGAGGTGCAACGACTGGCGGCGGTATCCGTCGATCCGCTGGACTCGTGCTGAGCGCGTTCGGGGGCGGTCTGCCGGACCAGGTGACGCCGATCATCCAAGGCAGGGAGCAGATCAGCCGCACATGCGCGACAACGACGGACGCGTTGGCGGCCATCAGCCGGATCTTCCAGGCAGAGACCCGGCGTATCATGCTTGGCTCAGTATGCGTTTCGGGTTGGTGGCCAAAAATGACCGTGTACGACCACTCGTTGCTGCCTGGAAAGTCTGATTGTGTCTCGCCAAAACAGTGTGTTTATGATGTCCTCGGTTGCCCGCCAGCAGGGAAGATGGTGGTCAGAGTGCCCACCAACCTGGAATCCATCGAGAGCCACGATGGTTATAGCAGCGCTTACCCGGCGCAAAAAAAGGGCTTATGCCGGTCAGCATAAGCCCTGGTTGTGCTTGGTAGCGGGGGCAGGATTTGAACCTACGACCTTCGGGTTATGAGCCCGACGAGCTGCCTGACTGCTCCACCCCGCAGCAGAGTTGTAAAGTGTAGCGGCGAGGGGCTGCTGCTGCAACCTCTTTTTCGACGTTGGACCTCGCTCGGGCCAGCCGTTCGGCTAGGGCGCAAAGGTCTGGATGTAGGGGTTGTCGCTCCGTCGCTCGATGTGGATGTAGGCGTGATTCGCCGCCTTGTGGCAGCTATTGCAGGCGGCCAGCAGGCCGTCATAGGCGGCGTTCACGGCCGGGGCCTCTCCCGCCTTGACCGCATCCTCGAGCTTCTCGAAGGCCGGGGCCAGGGTGTTCTTGAGCAGCTTCGCGACCGGGATGCCCTTGTAGTCGTCGACCTCCTCCAGCTTCTCGATGATCTCCTCGACCTCATGCGCGTAGTAGTCCTGGAGCGCGGCATTGCCCGCGTCGACGGAGAGGCCGAGCTTGTGCGAGAAGTACTGCATCGTCGTCATGTAGCCGACGAAGTCGAGCTTGTCCCCACCGGCGGAGGCGATGGAGAGCGGGAGCAGAGCGGAGAGGAGGACGAGCAGCGGCTTGTTGAGGTGAGGCATGGCGAGACTCCTGATGGGGTGCGGACTGCGGGCCAACCGGCCCGGCGTCAGTGTAACCCCTTCAAGTGCGGACTTTCCGCCGCGAGGCACGCCCTCGGTCTGGACACCGACCTCCGCGGCCGGATCAGCGGGTGCGGGCGCGGGCGCGCTCGTACTCGGCGATGGCCCTGGGGAGGTGCCGCTGGAGGGCGGCGATGCGCTTATCGTCCATCGGGTGCGTGCTGAGAAACTCGGGGGGCCGCCCGCCTTGGCGCTTGCCATAGGCGCGAAAACGCTCCCAGAAGGCGATGGCCTCGCGCGGATCGTAGCCAGCGCGCGCCATGAAGAGCAGTCCGAGCTGGTCGGCCTCCAGCTCATGGGCGCGGGAATACGGCAGGGCAACACCCACCGCGGTACCGATCCCGTAGGCCTGGCGGACGACATCCCCCGTGACGCCCGCGTTGGGACCCAGGGCGGCGGACAACGCCGATCCGCCGAGCTTGATCATCAGGTCCTGGGACATGCGCTCGGCCCCATGACGGGCGACCACGTGTGCCACCTCGTGGCCGATGATGGTGGCCAGGCCCGCCTCGTTCTTGGTGATCGGCAAGATCCCGGTGTTGATCCCGACCTTGCCGCCCGGCAGGGCGAAGGCGTTGGGGGATTTGTCCTCGAACAGGACGAACTCCCACTTGGCGTGCGCCACCGGGGCCACGGCGGCGATGCGCGCCCCGACGCGCTGGACCTCGGCCGCCGCTCGGCGATCAGTGGAGATCGGCTTCTGTTGCTTGATCTTCGCGAACGACTGAAGCCCGAGCTGGGCCTCCTGGCTGGGACTGATCAACAGGAGCTGAGATCGCCCGGTCTCCGGGGCACTGGTGCAGCCGGCCAGGCTCGCCATGACGAGGGCGATGGCCCCCAGTCGGATCATCGGACTTCGCATGCTGGTACCTCGCTTCATCCACTAGGGAGGCGCTGATTGATCGGCCATTCTGGCCAAAAATGAGCACGGAAGTCGAGAACGCGGTTCCGACTTCCTCCAGTTTCAGCCGCTTGGGCGACTGAAACTGGCGGGGCCTTCTGCCCCGCGCGGGAACCGCGCGATCGCTCCGCCTTCCCCGAGGCGGCCGGCGCGGCCCCTGAGGGCGGCTCGAGAGCTTCAAAGTGCCCCCTCGGGCTGGCGCCAGGATCGACTGCCCGAGCGCTTCCACGCGAAGCGCAAGCCAGGCGTGCCGCATCACGGCGTGAAGGCCCCAGGAATGGGGACCTCCCACTCCCGTTGAATTGTCGGACAAACCCCGCCCCAGCGCCGTTCCGACCACAGGCGCTTGCGCGCCCCCCCCTCGACGACCCTCCGGCAGACGATGGCGGTGCACCAAGCCTTGCGCGAAGCCCGACACGCTCGACCCGGCCGAGGTCGATCAGGGCGCGGGCCCCTCATCCCCCGCCCGGCGGGATCGTGTAGAGTATGCGCCGCGCAGGGCGGGCCGACGCCGGCGCCTACTGTGACTTCAGAGGACCGCGCCTCCCATGTCGATCGGCTGGATCATCCTCCTACCTCTCTTCGGCGCCCTGGCTGCCCCGCTCGTGGCAGGGCGCACCAAGGCAGCATCCGCCTGGGCGGCCGCGGCGGCGACCGGTACCGCCTTGGCGGTTGCGCTCTCCAACGCCCCGGCGGTCTTCGCCGGCGAGACCGTCCAGCTCTTCATCCAATGGATTCCCGCCATCGGGCTGGACCTGGGGCTGCGTCTCGACGGGCTCGCCTTCGTATTCGTCCTGTTGATCCTTGCCATCGGGCTGCTGGTGATCCTCTACGCGAGCTATTACCTGCCGCCGGAAGACCCCAAAGGCCGGTTCTTCTCCCTCCTGCTGCTCTTCCAGACGGCGATGCTCGGCATCGTGATGGCAGACAACTTGTTGATGCTACTGGTCTTCTGGGAGCTGACCAGCCTCACGTCCTTCCTCCTGGTCGGCTACGACCCAAGCAAAAAGGCGGCCCGCCGCGGGGCGCGCATCGCCCTGGTCGTGACCGGGAGCGGCGGTCTCGCCCTGCTCGCGGGGTTTTTGCTGCTGGGGCATGTGGTCGGGAGCTATCGGCTCGCCGACGTCCTGGCCGCCGGGGAGCTGGTGCGCGGACACGACCTCTACGTGCCGATCCTGCTGCTGATCCTGCTTGGGGCCTTCACCAAGTCGGCCCAGTTTCCCTTCCACTTCTGGCTCCCTGGCGCGATGGCGGCGCCGACGCCCGTCTCGGCCTACCTGCACTCCGCCACCATGGTCAAGGCGGGGGTGTTTCTGCTCGCCCGCTTCCATCCCACCCTGGCGGGCACCGAGATCTGGTTCTACCTGGTCGGCGGGATCGGGTTGACGACGCTTTTGTTTGGCGCTTACACGGCGCTCTTCAAGCACGACCTCAAAGGGCTGCTCGCTTACTCGACGATCAGCCACCTCGGGCTGATCACCCTGCTGTTCGGGCTGGGCACGCCACTGGGCGCAGTCGCCGGGCTGTTCCACATCATGAACCACGCGATCTTCAAGGGCTCGCTGTTCATGGCGGCTGGGATCATCGACCACGAGACCGGCACTCGGGACATGCGCCGCATCAACGGCCTCTGGAAGTACATGCCCTACACCGCGACCCTGGCCATGGTGGCCGCCTCGGCCATGGCGGGGGTGCCGCTGCTGAACGGTTTCCTGAGCAAGGAGATGTTCTTCGACCAGACCCTCCATTTCGACCTGCTCAGGGGTCTCGACTGGCTGCTGCCCGCCGCGGCCACCCTGGCGGGGGCGCTCGCGGTCGCCTACTCCCTGCGCTTCATCCACGACGTCTTCTTCAACGGCGAGCCGACCGACCTGCCCCGCACACCCCACGAGCCGCCGCGCTGGATGCGCATCCCGGTCGAAATCCTGGTGGCGATCTGCCTATTGGTGGGGATCTTCCCGCAGCAGACCGTGAGGCCCTTCCTCGACCTCGGCGCGACCAGCATGCTCGGGAGCCTCCCCGCCTACGACCTCGCCATCTGGCACGGTTTGTCGCTGCCGTTGTTGATGAGCGTGCTCGCCCTGGCGGCCGGTGGGCTGATCTATGCCGCACGCCACTGGCTCTTCGCCACCCACGACCGGCTCCTCCCGCGCAGCAGCGGGGAGGCCACCTTCGATCACGCGGCCGCCCTGCTCCTCAGTACCTCCCACCGCATCATGCGCTGGGTAGACAACCGCTCGCTCCAGCGCTACGCGGTCTGGCTGGTCGTGGTGGTCCTCGTCCTGACTGCCGCGCCGCTGGTGATGCACGGCTGGACCATGGACGGCGGGCTCGCCGGCGAGCCGATCGACGGGGTCAGCCTGATGGCCGCCGCCCTGGTTGTTGCCGCGGCCATTGGCACGGTTGTGGTCGCGGGCCGCAAGCGGCTGCTCGCGTTGATCCTGACCAGCGTCGTCGGGCTGGTCGTGAGCCTCACCTTCATCCACTTCTCGGCGCCCGATCTCGCCTTGACCCAGCTCTCGGTGGAGGTGGTGACCACGATGCTGCTGTTGCTGGTCCTCTACCTGCTCCCGCTCGGGGAGATCCGCCCCACGCCGCGCTGGCGGAAGATGCGCGATCTCGGGCTCGCGACCCTCGCGGGGCTCGGCACGGCGGCCCTCGCCTTCGCCATGATGACCCGCGGCTACGAGCCGATCTCGCGCTACTTCCTGGACTTCGCCAAACCCCACGGCGGCGGCACCAACGTGGTCAACGTCATCCTGGTCGACTTCCGCGGCTTCGACACCTGGGGCGAGATCACCGTGCTCGGGATCGCCGCGGCCGGCATCTACGCCATGCTGCGCGGGCTGCGCCTGAAGGCGCCGACGCACGGGATCGACGGGCGGCCCTGGTCGCAGGACGCCCACCCGCTGATCCTCGCGATGATCTCGCGGCCGCTGCTGCCGCTGGCCCTGCTGGTCGCGGTCTACATCCTCCTGCGCGGGCACAATCAGCCCGGCGGGGGGTTCATCGCCGGACTGGTCGCGGGCACCGCCCTGATCCTCCAGCAGCTCGCGAGCGGCCAGCGCTGGACCGGTGAGCGCATGCGCCTGGGGTACTTCGCGCTGATTGGCGTCGGGCTGGCGCTCGCCGCCGGCACCGGGCTCGTGGCGCTGATCTTCGGCCGGCCCTTCCTCACCAGCGCCTTCACACACCTGCACCTGCCCGTGATCGGCGAGGTGGAGCTCGCGAGTGCGATGGCCTTCGATCTGGGGGTGTTCCTGGTGGTGGTCGGCACGGTCATGCTGATCCTGGAGAACCTGGGCAAGCTCACCTCGGGGCACACCCAGACACCGCCGGTACAGCCGGGGGAGGAGCGCTGATGGCGGGACTGCTCGCGTTGGTCATCGGCCTGCTGGTGGGCTGCGGGGTCTACCTATTGCTGCGGGCGCGCACCTTCTCGGTGATCCTGGGGATCGTACTGATCTCGTACGCCACCAATCTGTTCCTCTTTGCGGCCGGCCGGCTGGTCACCAATCAGGCCCCGCTGATCGGTGCGGGGCCGCCCTATGCCGATCCCCTGCCTCAGGCCCTGGTGCTCACGGCCATCGTCATCGGGTTCGCCATGACGGCCTTCGTCGCGGTGCTGGCGCTGCGTGCCCGCGGTGAGTTCGGCTCCGACCGCGTCGACGGCGAACCGCGCGAGGACGGCCCATGAACCATCTGCTGATCCTGCCGCTGCTCATCCCCTTTGCGGCCGGGGTGGGCCTGCTGCTCGCGGGGCGCCTCTCGCTCAGGGCGCAACGCTGGATCGGCGGGGTTGCGACCGCCGCCCTGATCTTGGTCGCGATCCGCCTGCTCGGCATTGCCGCCCAGGGTGAGATCTCGGTCTACCTGATCGGGGACTGGCCCGCCCCGTTCGGCATCGTGCTGGTCCTCGATCGGCTCGCCGCCCTGATGCTCCTGACCAGCGCGCTCCTCGCCGGCGGGGCGCTGGCCTACGCGATCGGCGGTGCAGATCGGGCGGGCCAGGGGTTCCATGCCCTGTTCCAGTTCCAGCTCCTCGGGCTCAACGGGGCCTTCCTCACCGGCGACCTGTTCTACCTCTTCGTCTTCTTCGAGATCCTGCTCCTCGCCTCCTACAGCCTGCTGCTGCACGGCGGCGGTGCGGAGCGCACCCGCTCGGCGCTGCATTACGTGGTGCTCAACCTGGTGGGCTCTTCGCTCTTCCTGATCGGGGTCGGGCTGATCTACTCCGCGACCGGTACGCTCAACCTCGCCGATCTGGGCGGGGCGCTCGCGCGCCTGGACGAGGACGCTCGCCCCATCGCCGCGGCGGGCGGGATGATCCTGGTGGCGGTCTTCGGGCTCAAGGCCGCGGCCTTGCCCCTGCACTTCTGGCTGCCGCACGCCTACAGTGCAGCGACGGCGGCGGTCGCGGCGCTCTTCGCGATCATGACCAAGGTCGGCATCTACGCCATGGTGCGCGTCCTCGGCATGGTCTTCGGCCACGGCGAGGGAATGCTCGCGGACCTCTTCGCACCCTGGCTCCTCGGCGCGGCGATCCTCACCCTCGCGGGCGGGACCTTCGGCGCGGTGGCGAGCTCGGACCTGCGCGAGATGGTGGCGTACCTCGTCATCGTCTCGGTCGGAACCCTGCTCGTCGGGCTCGCGCTCGGTACCGGCGAGGCCCTCTCCGGGACCCTGTACTACCTGGTCCACAGCACCCTGGTCACGGGCGGGATGTTCCTGGTCGCGGACCTCATCGCCCGCGGCCGCCGCCAAGGGGCCGCCATCGTCGTCGGCGAGCGCCCGCCGCGGGCAGGGCTGCTGGCCCTGCTGTTTCTCATCGGGGGCGTCGCCCTGGTGGGGATGCCGCCGCTCAGCGGTCTGGTCGGCAAGGTGATGATCCTGCTCGCGGCCCAGGAGTCCCCGTGGATGCCCTGGCTGTGGGCGGCGATCCTGACCTCCAGCCTGTTCGTCCTGGTCCGGCTCTCGCGAACGGGCATCACCCTGCTCTGGTCCGGGGAGCCCCGCCCTGGGGCCTCGCCCGCGGCCTCGGCCCTAATCGCCCCGGCAGCGCTCTTGCTCGCGATGAGTCCGCTGATGGTCGCCTTCGGCGGCTGGCTCACCGGATACACCGAGGCCGCCGCGGCGCAGGTAATCGACGGCCGGGGCTACATCGAGGCCGTGCTCAACCAACGGCCGGCCTCGCCACTGCGGCCGACCAGCCCACTCTGACGCCCAGGGTCCTGCGCCGCCAAGCGGCCCCGGCTGCGGCCGGCCGGGCAGCGGCCCTGGGGCGGGGTCCTTCCCACCCCTCGGGGCCCGTCTGCGGGTGATGGCCGCGAGGCCCGCTCAGAGATCGCTCTCTGCGACCAGCCGCTGGATGCCTCGGGCGGCCTGGGCCGGGTCGTCGCGATGACAGGCGATCATGCCCAGCGCGACCCGCTCCCAGTGCTCCCGCCCAGAGGCCGCAACCTCGCTCAAGGCGCCGGTATCGCCCCGAGCGAGCCAGTCCGCATAGGCGCGGTCGAGGGCGGGGAAGATCTCCTTGCGCATGTGGCTGAGGTTGCCCATGTAGAAATGCAGGGGGGCGGGATCGCCGGTCGCGATCAGGGCCGGAAGGGTGCTCAGGCAGTCGGCGAGGTGGTCGCGCACCGCCCGCGCCATGAGCTCCGCCGGGGTGTGGACCAGGTCCAGCAGCATCCGATTCCAGTCCTCGCCGAGGCGCAGACCGGCCTCGTGCTCCCCCTGCTCGTGGAGCAGGACGGCGGCGATCTCCCGCTCGGTCATCGCGTCCAGCGACCGATCCAGGTCGTTCTCGAAGTCGTAACAGGCGAAGGCACGCCCCAGGGCGTTGTCGGGTCGCGCCCAGCGCCAGCTCTCGAGCTTCTCCCACAGCATCCGGCGCAGCGACTCCCGACGCAGGTAGATCCGGTCGCCCAGGGTCATGGCCGGGGGGGCGGTCAGGTCGCGCGCGTACTCGCCGGCGACCACCAGCACCGTGTAGGTGCCATGCCGTTGATGCTGCTCGAGCCGACCCAGGAAGAAGTGTGGCTTTGCCCGGCTCCCCAGCCCGCCGCTGTAGACCAGCCCGTCCGCCTCGAGCCGCTGATTGATGGCCTCGGAATCGAAGGGGTCGAACCGCTCGCCGCCGACCTCGATCGGCTGCAGATCGGCGTCCTCGAGTGCCTCCCAGAGCTGCTCGCGCGCCTGGAGCCAGTCGCCCACGGCATCCTTGGGCAGCACCGCACCCAAGGGGAGACCCATCTCCCAGCGGTAGTACTCCCGCATCTTCATCAGATAGACGCACAGGGAGTAGTCGGCCCCATGACGGGCGTCGGAGACGTGGCAGTTGTGCTGCACCGCCTGGGCGAGCTCCCGGATCTTCTGATCGTTCATCGTCATACCCACATCGGCCGGAGGAAAACGGCATCCCGCCCTTTTCCGAGGAAATTGATCGGATCTGAAGCGACCAGGTCGCGGCGAGGCGGCCCAGCCCGCGCCGGCCCTGTCGATGGGAGGTGTATTGCGTGGCCCTGAGAATCAAGAGCCATTGGTGGAACGACGAGTCCGAGCGCTCGCTGCCCGAGATCGCCAGCGCGCTGGCCTTCATCGCTTGGCGCCTGGCGGTGGAGAAGGCGATCAACCTGCACTGCGAGCGCTTCATCTACCAGAGCGATCAGCAGCGCATGGGCGTCATCCAGGAGTACCTGGTGTTTCTCGTCCAGATCGCCGACCGCCTCGCCCACGAGATGCTCGACGACGAGGACCGCCGCACCCTGATCACCGGATTCGCCCGAAAGCTGATCGAGCACGTTCAGGACAACAGCCAGGACCTCTTCGGACCAGGGGACTTTGGCGGCCCCTTCATCGATCTGCTCAACCGCCGATCCGACGAGTACGCGGAGTTTCAGCTCGCGGACGACGGACCGAGCTACCCCTTCCTCCGCCACCTGGGCTTCGAGATCCAGGGCCTGATGGGCGAGGCGGAGGAGAACCGCTGGGTGATCGACCAGGTGATGGACAAGGACGGCTGGGATGCCTACAAGCAGTTCGCCCGCGCCCTTCGCAACCTGTTCGACTGAGGTGGTGCTGCGGGGGCTGCGGCGCTGCGGGGCGCGGCGACAGACCCCGTCTCGGGGCGCTCTCCGGGCTCGCCCGCGCCTACTGCGCGACCCGGCGCTGGGCGACCTCGTTCAGCGCCGCACAGAGCACCGCCGGCTCCACCGGCTTGACCAGGTAATGATCCGCCCCGGCGGTCATGGCTCGCTGCACGTCCTCGCGCAGCGACGAGGCCGACCAGGCGACCACCCCCGAGGTAAACCCGCGGGCGCGCAGCCGCTTGATCAGCCCGGTCCCCTCCCACTCCTTGAGGTAGAGGTCTACCAGGACCACGTCCGGGCGGTGCTCCTCGAAGCGCTGCCAGGCCTCGGGCTCATCGGCGGCGCTGTCGACCACGAACCCCGCCTTGCGCAGGATGCGCACGAAGAGCATGCGGATGTCGGGACTGTCGTCGACCAGCAGGACGCGGTGACCGGCCCCCTCCTGGCTCGCCGGGAGCATCCTGCCGGCCTGTGGTGCCGACACCGCGAAGCCGAATACCGACCCGCCCCCGGGCCGATCGGCGAGACGCAGCTTCCCCCCCATCAGCCGGACGAGCTGGGCGCTGATGGCGAGACCGAGCCCGGCCCCCTGTCTGCCGCTGGTGTTGAGCTCGCGGTGGAAGGGCAGAAAGATGCGCTCACGCGCCGCCGGCGGGATGCCCGGCCCGCTGTCGCTCACGCTCACCTGCAGCCGGCCTTTGCTCCAGGCAGTGATAAGGGCGACGAAGCCGGTATCGGTGTACTTGATGCCGTTACCGACGAGGTTGATGACCACCTGGCGCAGGCGGGTGACATCGATCTCCACCCACTCGGGGATCTCACCGCGCCGATGCAGCCGGAAGTCCAGCCCCCGCTGGTGCGCGAGCGGGGTGAACATGGCCTCGATCTCGCGGCAAAACCCGCTGAGACGGGTCGGCACCGGGTGCAGGGCGAGCTGCCCCACCTCCAGACTGGCCTGGTCGAGCACGTTGTCCACCAGTGACAGCAGATGGGTCGCGTTCGACTCGATGGAGTGGACGTTCTCGGCGAAGGTCTCGGGGTCGTGCTTGGGGTCGCGCAGCAGGTCGATGTGGCCGAGAATCCCGGTGAGCGGGGTGCGGAACTCATGCGACAGGCCCGCAATGAAGCCGCTCTTCATCCGACTGACGCCCTCGGCCTCCCGGTGCTTGCGGGCGTTCTCGTCGCGCGCCTGGCGCAGGCCATCCATCAGCTTCTGCTGCTGCTTGTGCAGCAGCCGGACCTCATTGGCCTGCTGCTGCACCACCTGGCGCCCTGCGCGCTCGCGGCTGGCATCGGTCAGCAGCACCGACTGATCATCCCCCATGGGGGCGAAGAGCACATCCGCCGCGCGCCCGCTGGCCGTCTCCACCATGGGCAGGTGGATCGCGTCCATGGGGCTGAGGCCATACAAGAGGGGCATGGCCTCGCGGCAGTCATCACCGGGCCGGACGGCGCCGTAGCCGTAGTACTCCGCATCCCCATCGATGAGCCGGACGCGAAAGTCGCGATCGAGCAGGATCAGGCAGGGCTTGGCCTGATCGAGCAGGATGCGGCGGACTTGGCGGGCGACCGCGAGCGAGCTGGCCAAGGCGCTACCCCGGCAGGCTCGCGAGCAGGAGGGAGAAGGCGTTGTTGACGTTCTCCCCGGTGCGCGCGCTCACCTGCAGCCAGATCTCGCCGGCCTGGCGCATGGCCTGGATGCGGTCCTGGTCGATCTCCTGCTCGCCGACGAGATCGGACTTGTTGATCAGCCCGACGAACGGCAGCAGCGAGAGCTGCGACTCGACCGCCTCGCGCAGTTGCAGCGCCCGCGCCAGGGTCTCCGCCCGCGTCCCGTCGACCACCAGCAGGTAGCCGGCAGCACCGCGCAGATAGCGCAGAAAGAGCTCGGTGGGGGTGTCGGTGCCGGCGATGTCCCAGATCGCAAGCCTGAGCGGAGTCCCGTCGGGCCGGTCGACCACCTTGGTGTCGACCCGCACCCCGATGGAGGTGTAGTAACGCTCGGAAAACTCGTTGTGGACGAAACGTGCCACTAGGCTCGTCTTGCCGACGGCGAAATCACCCAGGATGCAGATCTTGCGCGTGTCCACGGTACCTCAGGCTCGATCCTCGCGCCCGTCGACCCCCTCTGCGGAGGCACCCGACCGATCTCCCCAACGGTGGTCCATCCGAAGTCCTGGTTTGCCCCGACGCACGCAATGGCACTGCGGCACCACAGCCTCACCTCGGCCCGCGGGATCGACCGAGGCGGAGGGGCATTATGCCCCAGGGGTCAAGCCAGCGAGAAGCCGCGGCCACGACTTCAGCGGACCCTGAGAGTCCTGAGGCGCACTTCAGCCTCGCATTCGCGTGGCGCGCGGGCCGGCGGGCGGATCGGGTTGACCGCCCGATGCCCGAGCGGATCGAATCGGCGCCCGCCCGGTTCACCAGCCATCCCCCGCCGCCTTGACCGCCCTGCGCCGACGCAAGATCGCCAGCGAGTACTTCGCCGGGGCCCGCTTCGCCGAGAGCGAGGCGATGTGGCGGGGGCTCGCGGCCGAGGGCTTTCACCCGCCCGAGCTCGCCGCGCTCCTCGGCGACGGCTTCATCAACCGCGCCCTGCTCGGCCTCGACTTCGCCACCATGCGCCTCGTGCTCCAGGGTCAGGGCTGGGGCTGACAGGCCGGGCACCAGTAGGTCGAACGCGGGTTGCTACCGAAGCGGTCTCGCCGCACCGCGCCCCCGCACCTCAGGCAGGGTTGACCGGCCCGCCCGTAGACCCAAAGCAGCCCCCGCCCGTCGGCCTCTCGCCGGGTGACCCGCGGACCGCCGCCCAGGTTGCGGCGCAGGAGCCCGGCCGCCAGGGCGTAGAGCGCCGTCAGCTCGGCGTCGCTCGTGTCACCCAAAGGCCGCAAGGGGTGCTGGCCGCGGAGGAACAAGACCTCGCACTTGTAGACGTTGCCGATGCCGCTCGCAACACGCTGGTCGAGCAGGACATCGCACAGCACCGCATCCGGCGCCAGGAGGCCGCGAGCCCGGGCCGCGGGCCCCGGCTCGTCTGGCACAGCGCGCGTCAGATCCGGCCCGAGCCGCGCCTCCCTGTCGCGCAGCGGGAAACCGGCCGAGCCGAGGATCTCCACCTCTTTCGGGTTGAAGCAGACGAAGACCCCCTGGTCCGTCTCGATCTGGATCCCCGCCTGCCGCTCCGGCCGCTGCCAAGGCTCCCCAGGGGCGTACCGATGCCAGGAGCCGAAGAGTCCGAGGTGACTGCGCAGCACCAGCCCGTTGTCGAAGTCGAGGAAGAGGTGCTTGCCCTTGCTCCACACGCGCAGCACCCGGCACCCCAGGAGGCGCGACCCATCGGCCCGGCGCAACCGCACCCGGCGGGCGGTCGCCGCAGTCAGCCCCGCGGCGAGCGCGACAGCGAGCTGGTGGACGGTATCGCCTTCGGGCATGGAGATCGCTCCGATGAGGGGTGCTCGGCCAGGGAGGCGCTGCCCTCCGCGGCGCGGGTCCGGACGGCCCGTCGGCACTGGGTCTGCGGAGTCTAACGGGCGGGGCGCCCGCGCCTCTCACACCGACCGGGAGCGACTCTGCCGGCACGACTTCGGCGAGACCAGGCAATCGGGCGGCCACTTGGTTTTCAGAACCCCTTGGCCCGGCGACCCTCGGGTCAACATCCAGAACGAGGGCGGCATGGTCAAGCCCCGCCCAGGTCAGGCTGTTCCTCGCCGCCATCGAGAGGCTAGAGGGTGGTTGACGTACACCATTACACCTATCGCCTGACCTGGCCCGAGGACGACCGGGATTATGTCGGCCTGTGCGCCGAGTTTCCCAGTCTGTCGCACCTCGACTCGGACCAGGCCGCGGCCCTAGCCGGCATCGTCTCCCTGGTCGCAGACGTGGTATCGGAAATGGCGGCAAGCGGCGAGACCCCGCCGCAACCCATCGCCGACCGGCACTACTCCGGCCGGTTCCAGGTCCGCACCACGCCGGAGCTGCATCGCCGCCTGGCCCTGCGCGCCGCGGAGGCAAACCTTACGATGAAAGTCGCGCGCAGCGCGCTCCGTCTCCCCCTCGCCCTCTGGGAGAGGGCCGGGGTGAGGGAAACGGCCATGGCGAGCAGCGCCTTTCATGGTCTGGGGTGGCGCTGGTCGCCATGGCCGTTACGATGAAAGTCGCAACGCATACC
>Ga0114946_10001105_pt1 | contig 18472 bp, 12 predicted proteins | sample WalLakDeSediment_FD_88676 | JGI IMG/M metagenome (GOLD analysis project Ga0114946, IMG submission 88676) | Lake sediment microbial communities from Walker lake, Nevada to study Microbial Dark Matter (Phase II) - Walker Lake 11/02/13 Deep Sediment | ecosystem: Environmental > Aquatic >...
AATATCGATCAGCGGCTGAGCCTGGAGGCTATGAAAAACCTGGGCTTGGAAGACCTTGATCAGTTTCTGCTGGAGGCAGGCAGCGAACAAGTCTTTGAGCGTTTCGACCGGGGCGAGCTTTCTGCCGTGGATTTCAGGCAGGCACTGCGCAGGCTGTCGGGTTTGAATGTGCCGGATGTGCAAATCGATGCCGCCTGGAATGCCATGCTGCTCGATTTTCCCGAATACCGCATTGAGTTGCTCGAAGGCCTGCGCGGGCATTACCGCCTTTTTCTTCTTAGCAATACCAACGCCATTCATTACCCATTCTATCAGCGATATATGCTGGATACTCATGGTATCGATGGCCTGGATCATTTGTTTGAGAAGACCTACCTTTCGCATAAGCTTGGCATGCGCAAACCCCATCCGGAGATTTTTGAGGTTATTATCAATGAAAACGAGCTGCTGCCCGAAGAAACCCTTTTTGTGGACGACACCCTGGAGCATGTGCTGGGCGCCAGAAAAGTTGGGCTGAGAGCCGTTTGGCTCGACCTGAGCAAACTGAAGGTTATCGACCTGTTTAACTGGCGCTATCAGCTTCGCCCGGAGGTGGCTGAACTCTTGTAAAATCCGTTGAAGCTATTTCATCAAGCACTGCATATAGCTCTTCGAGGCTTGGTGCGGTAACCAGCCGCATGCGGTAAGGCTTAAAATTAACGATGCCCTTAAAGTAATGGCTGTAGTGACGGCGCATTTCAAACAGGGCTAGCCATTCTCCCTTCCATTGCACCGACATTTCTATGTGGCGGCGGCACATGGCCAGGCGCTCTTGCATTGTTGGAGCCGGAGGAATTATTCCAGTATCAAAAAACTGGCTCACTTGCTTAAATATCCATGGATTTCCAATGGCTGCCCGTCCTACCATAATACCATCCACGCCATAATCCTGTAGCGCTTTCAGAGCTGACTCAGGACTGGTAATGTCGCCATTGCCCATGATGGGGATATGCATGCGCGGGTTGTTTTTTACCTCACCGATCAGGCTCCAGTCGGCCTGCCCGCTATACATCTGGCAGCGTGTGCGGCCGTGAATGGCCAAGGCGGCAATGCCGCAATCCTGCAAGCGTTCGGCAATATCTGCAATGTTTTTGGTTTTCTGGTCGTACCCCAGGCGTGTCTTAACGGTAACGGGCAAGTCAACGGCCTTAACTATCCGGCGGGTCATCTCCACCATCTTGGGCACATCGTTCATAATGCCTGAGCCGGCACCTTTTGAGGCGACTTTTCGCACCGGGCAGCCAAAGTTGATATCCACAAAATCGGGTTGTGATGAGGCAGCCACTTTTGCGGCTTCTACCATGGCATCGATGTGCGCCCCGAAAACCTGTATGCTCACCGGACGTTCGGCCGGATAGATGTCGAGCTTCTGCAGGCTTTTGCCTGCATCGCGAATAAGCCCGTCGGCCGAGATAAACTCGGTATACACCCAGTCGGCGCCAAGTTCCCTGCACAGCAGCCTGAAAGGCGGATCGGTGACATCCTCCATGGGAGCCAGAATCACAGGCTGGCGAGAGAAAGTGATGTTGCCTATCCTCACCGGGTGGAAAATATTGATGGGCTTAGGGTCGGTCATAAAGCTTATTGAATAGTTTTATTAATTTTGATGCCCGTTACGAGTACAAAAATAAGCCAAAACCTTGACATGGAAGACAGAGGAATGCTTGGAGGGGCGCATCCTGCGGCCAAACTGATTTTGCTGATAATTCTTGCCCTGGTGGGCCTGTTCATAGTCATGATTGCAGGCTTGCTTATTGCCATACCTTTCTTTGGGCAGGATATCACAGGCATTATCCTGCAGGGCGAAGGCCTCGACCTGGGCGAAAATCTCAACTTCAGCCGCTATTTTCAAACCCTTAGCCATATTGGCCTTTTTGTGGTGCCTTCGGTGGTGTTTGCTATTCTGGTGGGGCGCCGCCCCTTCCTCTATCTGAAGGCTGCCAGCAAGCCTTTCTGGGTTTCGCTGGGCATTTCGGTCCTGATTATGATTGCTGCGCTGCCACTGGTTAACTTCCTTATGGAGATAAACCTGAAACTTTCGCTGCCCGCTTGGATGAGCGGCCTGGAAGAATGGATGCGCCTGGCCGAAGAGAATGCCGAAGTGGTAACCCGAATGTTTCTGGAAGTGAGCTCATACAAGGCTTTGCTCTTCAATATCTTCATGATTGCCGTGATACCTGCCATTGGCGAGGAGTTCATCTTTCGTGGCATAGTGCTGCGCTTGTTCAGGCAATGGACCGGCAGCGCCCATGCGGCCGTGTGGATTTCGGCCCTGCTGTTCAGCGCAATGCATATGCAGTTTTTTGGGTTCCTGCCGCGGCTTTTCCTGGGGCTGGTGCTGGGTTATATGTTTGTGTGGAGCCGTAACATCTGGGTGCCCGTGTTTGCCCATTTCTTCAACAATGCGGCAGCAGTCATTTTTTACTTCATGCACCACAACGGCCTTATCAATATCGACATCGAGGAAGTGGGGCTGGGTGCCGGTGCCAGTTATTATGTGGTGGCAAGTGTGGTGCTGTTGGTGCTGCTGTGTGGCTTTTTCTGGAATTTCGAAAACAGTCGCCAGAAACGCCTAAGCTTCGATTGAGGGTAAGTCTTTGAGAAGCAGGTTGTGGTTTGAGGCCTCCAGCTTTTTACTGAACGACTCAACAGCACTTTTCAAGGCAGTCAGCGCTTCGGTGTTTTTCACCAGCATAAAATCAATTCCTTTTTTATCCAGGCGCTCCATAACCATTTGAATGCTGATTTGGTTTATGTCGAGAGCAGGCTGGTAGCCGACTTCTTTAGAACTATTTACCTTAATTTCATTCACCAGCTTAACCTCAACCAGGTCATTCAGGATAGACCGCACCAGTTTGTTGGGCATCTCGAGACTGTGTCCAATTTTTGAGGAATTGGGAGGGGAAATCCCGTCCCTGAAAAAACAGATTAGCAACTGTATCACATAGAGTGACAGGATTTTCTTGTTCAGGGGGCTTATGTTTTGCGATTCTGACTCGAACTCGTAGTTTTCCACATTCTGGTTGGCATAGGATAACTCGGCGCCAAAAAGCACTACCAGCCAGGTGATTTGCATTACCAGCAGAAGCAGGGGCAAGGCAGCGAAACTCCCATAAATGGCATTGTAGCGCGAAACACCTACCTGGAAATAGATATATCCCCATTGTATAAATTGGAACAGGGTGCCTGCAATAATACCGGCAATCAGGGCCGAGCTAAACTTTACCTTGGTATTGGGCATGATCATGTAAAGAATAGTAAGCATCATCCAGATGAGCAGGTATGGCACCAGGTTCATCAGGAAAAGCAATACCGGGCTAAGGAACCCCAGGAAACGGATGTTTTCGCTGAACTGACTCACTTGGGTGTTGAGAAACACGGTGGCAGCGCCTGAAAGGATTAAAAACAGGGGGCCAATAAACATCACTGCAAAGTAATCGCTGAGCATACGGGTCCAGTCGCGCATTTTCTTAACCTGCCAGATGTCGTTAAACGAGGTTTCGATATTATGCATTACCATAAAAATGGTATAAATCAGGATTAGTAACCCCACTCCGGCCACCATCCCCCCACGGGCCGTCTCCAGCATGGACTTAGAAAAACTCATGATCCAGTTAAATACTTCTTCCCGGCCCTGGAGAGCCGCCTGCAACTGCCCTTCAAGATAGGTCTCCAGTCCGAAGCCCTTGGCAATTCCGAATGCGAGGCCTACAATGGGCACAATGCTGAAAAGGGTATAATAGGTAAGGGCCGAGGCACGCAATGACACCCTGTCTTCGTTAAACCCTCTCAGGGCAAGCAATAGTATGCGCAACTGCTTGATGAGGAAAGACCTGCCGCGCGGCAATTCGCGCAGGGGAATTTGCCAGATATCTTTTTCAAGAAAACGGACCCCTTGCCTGATTCGGTCTGAATAGCTTTTCCTTTTTCTTGCCATAGATTAAGGTTTTTGGTGCCGGCCCCGGCCATCTTGGGATGATTGCTGCAGTTCAAAGGTAAAAATATAGTTTGGTTCTGCAAGCAACCCTTTTGTTTCAATGCACAAAAAAAGCGCCCCGGTTGGCCGGGACGCTTTTCAAAAAGATGTGTTGAATTCGTTAATCTACGCTGAATTCGGCGGCACTCAGGCCACTGTTTACTTCTATGCTGGTCACCTCCATATCGAGCATCTGGGGGCCCAGCTGCTGGCTGATGCTGAAGGGGAACAATACGCCGTTCACCTCACGGTAGTCACCGTAGTTGGTTACAACAGTCATGGAGCCCATGGGCGTATCCTGGCTTATCTGGGTGCTTTTCCTCAGGCCGGTTTCGAGGCTGAAGTATTCGTTGCGTACCGAGCCGGTGGGACTGGTAAAGCGCACGCGGTAAACTTCCTCTCCTTCGAGGGTTTCAATGCCTGCCAGTTCGAGGGTGTAGCCCAACTCAGCTAAGCGTAGCTCGGGGAAAAGGGCTGCCTGCAGCCTGAGGTCTTTCAGGTCGTCGCCCGTTATTTCCTGCGACTGTCCCATGGCGCTGACCTTGCCACGGTTGCCGTCGAACACCTGCTTCTGCATCACGTTGCCGCCCATGCTCATGGCCATATAAAACATATCGGGCGCTTTCTGCTTGTTGACAGCCTCGATGGTCATGCCCTGTATGGTAGCTGTCATAACGGTGGTTACATCTTCAATGGCCTGCACCTTTTGCTTGCCGCCAATGGCTGCGATATATCCTTCTATTACGTTATGTGCGGTAATCTCACCGGTTACCACGCGCGGGCCTTCTGCGGGGCGTCCAAAGGCATCGAAAAATTCTACTTCACCCGTGGCACTGAATTTCTTCAGGTTGTCGGCCACATCATCGCGGTTGCCTGCCACCACCACAATGGCGTTGTCGGGCTTTAGGTATCTGGCGGCCATGGCCTGCACATCGCTTACACTTACAGCAGCAAGTTTTTCAAGATAAGTAGCATAATAATCTTCAGGAAGGTTATAACGCTTAATGTCGAGGGCAAAATTGGCAATGGTACGCGGACTTTCGAGCGAGCGTGCAAAACTACCGTTCAGGTAATTCTTTGTAAGCTGAAGGGACTCCTCTGCTACAGGCTCGTTAATGAGGCGGCGCATCTCGCCAAGTATCTCAACCACAGCGCTGTCGGTAACGCTGTTTCGTACTTCGGTGCTGGCAGCGAAACGGCCCGCCAGGCGATCGGAAGAAAGGTACGAATTGGCACCATAGGTGTAGCCTTTGTCTTCGCGCAGATTCTGTAACAAGCGTCCAGAGAATACGCCTCCACCAAGGATAGAGTTCATGACGCTTGCTTTAATGGCATCGGGATGTCCGGGAGTAAACGCCACAGGATAAGTTACATTAACAACTGACTGGACGGCTCCGGTACGGTCGGCAAAAGCCACGCGGTTGCCTTCGGGTGCCTCAGGAGTGGGGAATACATTCTGCGGAACCTCACCTTTTTTCCATTTGCCAAAATATTTTTTTGCAAGTTTTTTCGCATCCCGGGTTTTAATGTCGCCAACCACCACCAGGTATGCTACATTTGGCTTAAAGTAGGTGCTGTAGTAGTTGCGAATCAGGTCGAGGTCGATGTTATCGACGGTTTCGGGTGTCATAATTTCCCCGTAAGGGTGATTTGCTCCGTAAACTGCTGCCTGACCTACGTTGCGTGCCATGGCGTTGGCATCGTTGCGCACGGTGGTCAGGCCCGACCTGGTCTGGGTGAGGCTGCGCTGAAACTCTGCCTCGGGAAAAGTGGGGTTGAGCAGCACATCCGACATGATACCAAGCAGGATTTCAGTATGGCGCTTGAGCGAAGAGCCAAACATGCCTATTGAAAAGGTGCTGAATGAAGCGCCAATAAAGTCGACCTCTTCGTCGATTTGTTGCTTGCTGCGGTTTTTGGTGCCTTCGCGCATGAGTGAGCCGGCCAGGTCAACATAACCCTTGGCGTCGCCTTCGAAAACCGGGTCAATGTTCAGCGTAAGCTGCCACGAAACTACAGGCACTTTGTCGTTTTCAACCACAATTACCTGCAAACCGTTGGGCAGGGTAAAGCTGTTGAAATCGCCCAGTTGAATCACCGGGGCCGGACCGGGTTCGGGTCGCTGGCTGCGGTCGAGCTGGGCTTGCACCGATAAAATAATGAACAGGCTGAGAAACAGGAATGAAAAAATCTTTTTCATGATAAATTTATATTTCAATGGTTGCTAATTTATTCGGCTTTGGGCATGTAATACAACACTACCCGGTATTCTTCCTTCATGTATTCCTGCGCCACGCGCCGAATGTCTTCGCGGGTAACGGCCAGGTAGTTGTTCCTCTCGGTGTTTATGCGGCCGGCATCCCCGAAAAAGGTATGATAATTGGCCAGTGAAGTAGCCCTGCTGGCAATGGTGGTGTTGCTGTTTACCAGCCGGTTTTCGAATTGGTTTTTAAGCTTTTGCAATTCCTGCTCAGAAATTAACTCACTTTTAACACGCTCAAGTTCAGCAATTATGCCTTGCTCAAGCACTTCGGGGTCAACACCCATATTTGGGAGGCCGAAAACGATCTTAAGGCCGGGATCTTCAAGTCCAAGGGGTATGGCCTGTATAGCTAATGCTGTTTGGTCTTGGTCAACCAATTTTCGGTACATGCGGCTGCTCTGTCCGCCAGAAAGCAGGGTGCTGAGCATTTCCATGGCGTAATAATCTTTGGTGCCTTGCGCCGGCAGCGGATAGGCATGGATTATGGCCGGCAATTGGATGTTATCATAAACGGTGTCGCGAACCTCAACGGTGCGGCGGGGTTCAACTACATTGGGTCGGTATATAGGCTGGCGGCCACGCGGAATATCGGCAAAATAGTTGGCTACCAGCTCTTTGGTTTTTCCTATTTCAATATCGCCCGAAACAACCAATACGGCATTGTTGGGCACATAAAACATATCGTGGAAGTTCTTGATATCCTCTTCGGTGGCAGTGCGAATGTGTTCGTCTTTGCCGATGATATCTGAGCGGTAGGGGTGCACGCTGTAAGCCCTTTTCAGGGTTTCGTGCATCAATCGTCCGTAGGGTTGGTTGTCGCGGGTCTGCTTCATTTCCTCGGTCACCACACTTTTTTGGGTGGCAATCCCAATGGAGTCGATCCTGGGGTGTAACAGTCGCTCCGACTCTAGCCACAGACCCAGCTCGAGCTGGTTGGAAGGCAGCATTACATAATACAAAGTATAGTCAAAGCTGGTACCTGCATTCAGTGTCCCACCCGCTTTTTCAACGATTTCGGCAAACTCTCCGCGACCTATGTTTTCTGAGCCCTCGAACATCAAATGCTCGAAGAAATGAGCAAACCCAGTGCGTTCGGGGTTTTCGTTCTTGGCACCGACATGGTACATGATATTAACCACCACATTGGGGGTTGAGTTGTCCTGATGCAAAATAACATGCAGGCCGTTGTCGAGGGTGTACTCGGTGAAATCGATCCGGATACCCTGACCACGGCTGGTGAAAGCAACCAGCATGAGCAGCATCAGGCTGAGCAGCATTTTAATATTGATCTTTTTCATGATTTAAATAAAATTAAACAATTGTAAAAATTGGGTTTATTCATCGAATAGCCCCGTTAAAGGGGGCAAATTTAAAAAAATAAAATCAGTTAATATATCAAATCCAGGTCTAAATCTTTGCGTAATTTCTCCACATCCGGATTTTTTTCAATAAACTTATCCAGTTTCTCTTTTGGGAGATAAGCTTTTTGCTGGCGCTGGGTTTCTGCAATGCTGGTTTCCAGCTGTATGGCATAGTTGTTCAGTTCCTTGCGGAGATAGCCCAGCAGCTCTGCTTTGCGCTCGTGAATCAGGTTCTCCTGGATGGCATTGTCCACTTTTACCTTAATCATGCCCGAGGGCGTAACGGAAGGCTCGTAATTGGTCATGGCCACATGAAGGCTCTGGCTGTCTTCCATAAAGGTGGCAGCAAGGGTTTTCCAGGCCATCAAAAAACTGTTTATGGAAATGGAATCCTGGGGCTGTTCTTCGGTAAACTCCGGTACGTCCTCTTCTTCTGATTCTTCTTGGGGGGCATCGTGAATTTTCAGGCTAAAAGGCTTGAAAGAGGCTTTTGGGGGCGCCGGTTTGGTTTCAATTTTCGGGGTGGTTTCCTCGGTTGGCTCTTCTTCGTGGCGGCGGGCTTCCGAAAACGAAGGCAGGGGGCCTGCGTCATCATTTTCTTTGGCAGGAGCCTTAAAGCTGGGTGCCGGAGCAGCAGGAGGGGGTGCGCTGACCAGTGTTTTTTCCGGAGCCTGTGGCGGGGCCAGGGCCGGTTTTTCTTCGGTCAGCTCAGGGCTTTTTTTTTTACTGAAAGCCGCCATTTGAAGCAGTGCCAGTTCGAGGGTGAGGCGCTTGTTGTTGCTTTCCTTATAGTTGAGGTCGGCCTGGGTGTTGATCTCCAAAGCCTTGAGCAAAAAATCAGGGCTGCACTGCCGGGCCTGCTCCAGGTAATGCTCGCGAATGTCGTCGCTGACTTCGATAAGCTGCACTGTGGCGGGGCTTTGGCTTATTAGCAGGTTGCGCAGGTGCTCGCCGAAGCCGCCAATGAACTCCGAACCTTCAAACCCTTTATAGACAATCTCGTTGATCAGCAGCAATATCTCTGTCGACTGCCCCTTTAGAAGCATGTCGGTAATGCGGAAATAATAATCGTAATCGAGCACATTGAGGTTTTCGATCACCTGCTTATAGGAAAGGTTGTTTCCCGAAAAGCTCACCATCTGGTCGAAAATGGAGAGGGCATCGCGCAAAGCGCCATCGGCCTTCTGGGCAATGATGTGCAGGGCATTGTGCTCGGCCTTTACGCCTTCTTTCTCGGCAACAAAATGCAGGTGCTTGGCAATGTCATCAACCGTAATGCGGGCAAAGTCAAAAATTTGGCAGCGCGAAAGAATGGTGGGGATGATCTTGTGCTTCTCTGTAGTAGCCAGTATAAATTTGGCGTATTTCGGAGGCTCTTCAAGGGTTTTCAGAAAAGCGTTGAAGGCTTGGGCAGATAGCATATGTACCTCATCGATGATATACACTTTGTATCTGCCAATCTGCGGTGGAATGCGCACCTGGTCCACCAGTTTGCGAATGTCGTCCACCGAGTTGTTGGAAGCGGCATCGAGCTCATGCACGTTGAAGGCGCTCGACTCGTTGAAAGCCTTGCAGGGTTCACACGCATCGCAGGCTTCAATCTTGTCGTCCAGGTTTTCGCAGTTGATGGTCTTGGCAAGGATGCGCGCACAGGTGGTCTTACCCACGCCGCGCGGACCCGTAAACAGGAATGCCTGTGCCAGATGTTCGTTGCGAATGGCGTTTTTGAGCGTGTTGGTGATCGACTTTTGCCCAACCACCGTGTCGAAAGTCACCGGGCGGTATTTTCGTGCAGAAACAATGAAACTGTCCATCCTTTTTTCGTTATCAGACAAGCAGCAAAAATAGGGAAAAAGCCCCGCCTTTACAAGCTATATTTTAAAATCCAACAATCCTCCCTTCAGCTCTTCAACTCTTCAACTATTCAACCATGATTTAAATGACATCCTTTTTTCACTCCGTGATCTTTTCCCATCTCCCCACTTTTCATATCTTTGCCGCAAAAATTAACCAACCCATAAACCAGGCAGACATGGAAAAAATTCTTGTAATTGGATGTGCAGGACAGATTGGTTCGGAGCTTACGCTCAAACTCCGCAAGTTGTATGGTGACGAAAACGTGGTGGCCACTGATATTAAGCCCGCCATTAAGGAAATTTCCGAAGGCGGTCCTTTCGAAATTCTCGACGTGCTCGACACCCACAGGTTGTTTGGCACCGTGAGCCGCAACAAGATTACCCAGATTTATCACCTGGCAGCCATCCTTTCGGGAAATGCGGAGAAAAAGCCCCTTGCAAGCTGGCACATCAACATGGAAAGCCTGCTCAATGTGCTCGAAATGGCCCGTGAGCTCAGCCTGAAAAGGATCTTTTGGCCCAGTTCCATTGCCGTGTTTGGACCAACCACCCCCCGGGTCGACACGCCCCAATTCACTGTGATGGAGCCCAACACCGTATATGGCATTAGCAAGCTGGCCGGCGAGCGATGGCTCGAATATTATTATCAGAAATATGGTGTTGACAGCCGTAGCCTGCGCTACCCGGGCCTGATCAGTTATAAGACCGAAGCTGGCGGCGGTACCACCGACTATGCCGTGGAGATCTTTTACGAAGCCATTCGCAACGGAAACTATGAGTGCTTCCTTTCGGAAAATACCCACCTGCCCATGATGTTTATGGACGATGCCATTAAGGCCACCATTGACGTGATGGAAGCCGATGCATCAAATATCTCGGTGCGCTCAAGCTACAACGTTGCTGGTATCAGCTTCAGCCCCAAAGAGCTGTCTGATTCCATTAAAAAGCATCTCCCCGATTTTCAAATGACCTACAATCCCGACTTCCGCCAGGCCATAGCCGACAGCTGGCCCAAGAGCATCGACGACAGCGTGGCCACCCGCGACTGGGGCCTGAAAAACACCTTCGATCTTGAACGCATGACCGAGGTGATGCTGAAAGGTGTGAAGGAGAAGTTTCAATAAAAAGTTTGGAGTTTGAAGTTAGGGGCTCGGAGTTTGGGGTTTCAAGTTAACAACCCTGAACTCCGAACTCCAAACCTTGAACCCCGAACTTCTAACCTTCAAACGCCAAAAGTTTCCCCTTCTGCATGATGAGCGTCTCATCAAAGTACACATCCGGAGCTTTTACCAGTCCGTCGAGGTGGCTGTTTACCGCAATGGTGCCACCCATGGTGAGGTTGTTGCCAAAGGCTATGTGTATGGTGCCGAAAACTTTCTCGTCTTCCAGGATTTGCCCGGTGAGCTTGGCTTTGTAGTTGGTGCCGATCCCGAATTCTGCCACGGCGCGGGCATCGCGGCCCGATTTGTCGAGAATGGCAGTGAGTCTTTCGGCTTCTTCGCCCCCGGTGATTTCTTCGGCAAAGCCATCGACCACCTTTACGGTAATGGGCGTTTTAATCATGCCGATGCTGGCCATAGAGCCATCGATCACCACCGTTCCATTCGAGGTGCCCTCCACGGGAGCCAGGAAAACTTCTCCAGAGGGAATGTTGCCACTTTGACCTTTTTCGCGCAGCACCCCGGTGCTGGGAATAATCATGCGGCCTTCAACAGGCATGCTTATGTCGGTGCCTGCTTCAGTTACCACGCGAATCGTTTTTACGCCTTTTAGCTGGTCGGCAATAAAATGCGTCATGCCCACGATCTTGTCGAAGTCGGCATTGAGGCAGCGCGACATGATATCGACCGTAATGCCTGGCATGGTACCCACGCGCACGCCCAGCTTCACGGCTTCGCGGCGGGCATCGGTATGGGTAAGCGACTTGGCTGTGGGGCAAACCACCACATCCACCATTTTCATCATGGCCGCCACAGCAGCAGGCGGCTCCTGCCCGTTGATCTCGCGCGAGCGAATCTCAATGAGCATACTTTCCTTGCAAAGTTCCTTGCCGGCTTCGTGAAGGGCCAGTCCAATCTCACGTTTCACTTCGTCGGTAACGATCAGCAGCGTTTCTTCGGGCTTCAGACCCATGGCGTCGCGCAGTCCGATCACCGAAGCTTTCATCAGTTCTTCATTCATCTTGTTGTGTGTTTTTATTTATAGTTAATGATTCTTTCCGTTTTGCCGCAGGGCTCACAATAATACAAAAATTTTCCGTCATGGGGTTTGATTTGCCCCGGTTCTCGTTTGCCAATACCCCTTTCGGGGAATGCTTTATCCATAATTTTATCCTAATTTTGCCCCATGGAATGGATCGACACCCACGTGCATATTTATTTGCCGGAATTTGACGACGACCAACGGCAGGTGGTCGATGAGGCATTGGCTGCCGGCGTGTCGCATTTACTCATGCCCAATGTCGACAGCCGCACCATCGAACCCATGATGGAAGCCACCCGGCAGCATCCCGGCATTTGCCTGCCCATGATGGCATTGCATCCTACTTCGGTAAAAGAGGATTATGAAACGCAGCTGCAGGAAGTGGAGCAGTGGTTGGCGAAGGGCGGCTTTGTGGCCGTGGGAGAAACCGGCATTGACCTTTACTGGGATAAGACACATTTGAAGGAGCAGGTGGTGGCCTTTCGCAGGCATGCCGAACTGGCGCTTCAGTACGATCTGCCTCTGGTGATTCACTCGCGCAACGCCCTGGAGGAGATCTTTGGGGTAATGGAAGAATTCCGCGGAAGTGAACTAAAAGGCGTATTTCATTGCTTCCCCGGCGATATGGCACAGGCTGACCTTGCCATTGGCTTAGGCTTTTTGCTGGGGATTGGCGGTGTGGCGACCTATAAAAACAGCAGCATGGCCAAAGTGGTTGCACACGTCGGTTTGCAGCACCTCATACTCGAAACCGATGCGCCCTACCTGGCGCCAGCGCCCCATCGCGGCAAGCGAAACCGCAGCGCCTACATCCCAATTATTGGCCGCAAGGTGGCCGAGCTAACCGGCACCACCCCGGCGCAAACGGCACACATTACCACGCAAAATGCCCGGGCTTTGTTTGGGCTGGATAATATTTAACTCCTGAAACACAAGAACCATGAGCAGCAACTCATCCATACTGGTCATTTATACCGGCGGTACCATAGGAATGGTTGAAGACAGCGCCACCGGCACGCTCCATCCCTTCGATTTTGAGCACCTCACCGAACAGATTCCCGAAATTAAAAAGTTCAGGTGCCGGATCGACAGCTTTTCTTTCGACCCCATCATCGACTCCAGCAATATGAAGCCCGAAGTATGGGTAAGGCTGGCCCAACTCATCGAGAAAAATTATGAGCAGTACGATGGCTTTGTAATTTTGCATGGCTCGGATACGATGGCGTACACGGCTTCGGCACTAAGCTTCATGCTCGAAAATCTGTCGAAACCCGTGATCCTCACCGGCTCGCAGTTGCCCATCGGTATGATTCGCACCGATGGTAAGGAAAATTTCATTACCTCCATTGAAATTGCCGCTGCTAAAAAGGATGGCAAGGCTATTGTGCCAGAGGTTTGTGTGTATTTTGAATACCAGCTCTATCGCGGCAACCGAACCCACAAGTACAATGCCGAGCATTTCGAGGCTTTCCGCTCGGTAAACTACCCCGTGCTGGCCAGGGCAGGGGTGGAGATCAAATACGATTTCGCCGCTATACATCAGCCCACCGAGCAGGAGTTTCGCATCTTTACCAGCCTCGATCCCAATATTGCCATCCTGAAGATTTTTCCCGGCATCACCCCGCAAGTGGTCGAATCCATTCTTGGCATTTCTGGCCTGAAGGCTTTGGTGATGGAAACTTACGGTTCGGGCAATGCGCCTACTGAGCAGTGGTTTCTCGATGCCATTGGCAAGGCCATAAAAAATGGACTGTTGGTGTGCAACATTACCCAGTGCCGCGGCGGCGCCGTGCAAATGGGCAAATACGAAACCGGGAAAGGCCTCGAGAAACTTGGGGTGGTAAGCGGCTACGACATGACCATTGAAGCGGCCCTAACCAAACTCATGTACTTGCTGGGCAACAACTATTCAGCAGCCCGCCTGCGAAAGTACTTCCAAAAGCCGCTGCGCGGGGAAATGACGATCTCTTAGGCGGTCAAGCCCCTCGACTAAGCTCCCGCCATGGGCGGGACCTTCGCTCGGGGACCGGATTAACGTTTTTCACGAGAGCCTTTGGCTGTGCGCCTTAAAGGCACAGCCAAAGGCTCTTTTTTTACACCTCAACACCACGGTCCTCGAGCGGAGCTTGAGCGAAACGGCAGTGAAGCGAAAAGCGCAGTCGAGAGGGGGCACAGGGAAGAAGCGGTAGTGGGTAGCGGTAGGAAGTACGAGGATGCGAAAACAGTATGCAGTAATCACTATGCAATAATCAGTTTTTTAAGCCGCATAGCGGGGCCTTTCGTCCTGCGAAGCGGGACCGGCTGTGATTAGCCCCGGGTCGCCCAGCGTATCGAGCACCCGGGGCATTTTTCTTTAGCACCCGCACTTTTTCTCGTGCATAAACGGATACCTGAAATCGGTGGCTGGCAGGAAGGTCTCCTTGATGGTGCGCGGGTTGATCCAGCGCAGCAGGTTCAGATGGCTTCCGGCCTTGTCGTTGGTGCCCGACTGCCGCGAGCCGCCAAAGGGCTGCTGCCCAACCACGGCGCCCGTGGGCTTGTCGTTAATGTAGAAGTTTCCTGCTGAATAGCGCAGGGTGGCGCAGGCCTTCACGGTGGCATAGCGGTCCTTGCTGAAAATGGAACCGGTAAGCGCATAGGGTGAGGTGTTGTCACAAAGCTCAAGGGTTTCTTCAAACTTGTCGTCGGGATACACATGAATGCTCAACACCGGGCCGAAGATCTCTTCTTCCATGGTAATGAAATGTGGGTTTTTTGCCAGAATCACCGTAGGATCGACAAAGTAACCCTTCGATTTGTCGCCCTTGCCGCCAAAAATGATCTCTGCATCTTTCGAGTCACGTGCCTTGTCAATGTATCCCATGATGCGGTCAAAAGCCTTTTCATCAATCACCGCATTCACAAAGTTGCAAAACTCCTTGGGATCGCCCTTCTGAATCAGTTTCAGGTTGCGGTCGATGCGACGCTTAATGCTGCCCCATAACGATTCAGGAATATATGCCCTTGATGCGGCAGAGCATTTCTGTCCCTGGTATTCGAAGGCACCTCTTACCAGTGCAGTAGCCACCTCGTCCACATCTGCCGAAGGATGCACAAACACGAAGTCCTTGCCGCCAGTTTCACCCACCACCCGCGGATAGGAGCGGTATTTATCAAGGTTATTGGCCACGGTTTTCCATATGTGGTTAAAGGTAGTGTTGCCACCGGTAAAATGCACGCCACCCAGATCCTTATTATTGAGCACAATGTCGCCCACCATGGCGCCCGGACCCGGCACAAAGTTGATGACGCCATCAGGCACGCCCGCTTCCTTGAAGATTTTCATCAGATAATAATTAGAAAGCAGGGAGGTGGTCGAGGGCTTCCAAATAACGGTATTTCCCATAACAGCAGGAGCCAGTACCAGGTTGGAGGCGATGGCAGTGAAGTTGAACGGACTTATGGCAAAAACGAAGCCTTCGAGCGGACGGTACTCAAGGCGGTTCAGGTTGCCGATCTCGGAGTGGGGCTGATCGTTGTAAATCTCAGAAACGTAATGTGCGTTGAAACGAATGAAGTCGATGGTCTCACAAACGGCATCTATCTCGGCCTGGAAGGCATTCTTGCCCTGGCCTACCATGGTGGCTGCATTGATAAGGTAACGATACTTTTTCGAAAGCAGTTCGGCAACCTTAAGCGTGATGGAGGCTCTTTCGACCCACGACATAACCGCCCACTGCTTGTGCGCTTGGTTGGCGGCATCGATGGCCATCTGCACCTCTTTTTCGCTGGCCATGTGGTAAGTGGCAAGCACATGCCCATGATCATGGGGCATTGTCACCTTGCCGGTTTTGCCGGTGCGGATCTCCTTGCCACCAATGATCAGCGGAATCTCAACCTCAATACTGCTCTGACGCTCAAGCTCCTTTTCCAGTTCTATGCGTTCAGGCGTGCCTTCGGTGTAAGGAAAAATCGGCTCGTTGGCCGGTCGGTCAAAATAAAACTGTGCGTTGTTCATTACTGAATGAAATGATTTAAAATGAATATTTAGGATTGATTAATTGCGTATTACATAAAGTTACCCATTTTTACGCTTTCGCGGAAACAAAAAACAAACAATCACTTCTTGTGAGTTGAAACAGCAAATAATTAAAAAAGTTCGATAAGAAGAGAAGCGCAGAAGGAGGGCGTGAGCGCCAGTATTCACAAGGCCATCAGGCCATTCGATCTTCCAGGGAGTTTTTCTGTACCCGTGCCGATATGCCTATGCTGAGTTCGTAAAGCACAAACAGCGGAAGGCTTACCAGTATCTGGCTAAAAATGTCGGGAGGGGTGATGATGGCCGAAAGCACAATAATAAGCACAAAGGCCAGCTTGCGTTGTTTTTTCATTACTGCCGGGGTAAGAATGCCCACACGACTCAGGAAATACACAAACACCGGAAGTTCAAAAACCAAGCCGGTGGCAAGGGTAAGCGTGGTAACTGTTGAGATATAAGACCGCAGGGCGATCTGGTTGGCCACCATACTGCTCACCTGGTAAGATCCAAGAAAGTTTACGGCCAAAGGCACAATAAGGAAGTAAGCAAACAATACCCCGGTAATGAAAAGTCCACTGATAACCAGCACCGCTCCGCGTGAGTTTGACTGCTCTTTTGGTGTAAGGCCAGGTCTGATAAACCGCCAGACCTCCCATACCACATAGGGGATGGACAACAGCAGGCCCGCCACCAGCGAAGTAATGATATGGGTGGTGAATTGTCCGGCCATGTCGATGTTGATGATCTGTACCGGGTTGGCGTTGATGCAGAGCGCGGGCAGCGAGAACCGCTCGGCCAGGCCACAAAGAAGGCGGTTGGTGAAGAAATAGGTCTCTTTCGGAGCCAGAATTACTTTCGAAAACAGGAAATCCTTGTTGAGGAAGGCCAGCAGTGCAAACACGCCAATGGAAGCGGCCGAGCGTATCAAATGCCCGCGCAGCTCCTCCAGGTGCCCCCAGAAGGTCATCACATTGCCTTTGTCTTGTTTCTTTTCCATGCCGGTTTCTTCCCCGAAAGTGAACAACAAAATTAATGAAGTATGCCAAATAAAAAAGCCCGCAACATGATTACGGGCTTAAGTTTATATCCTTCCGGCAATGACTCCGGGAAGCTGGGGTTTATTCGGGATGAATTGCTTCAACCGGGCAAACATCTGCGCATGAACCGCAGTCAGTGCAAACATCAGGATCGATCTTATAGATGTCACCTTCGGTGATAGCTTCAACCGGGCATTCGTCAATGCAGCTGCCGCAAGCAGTGCAATCTTCAGTGATTACGTAGGCCATTACTTCAATAATTTATGGTTTCTAAATTCGGTTAATTCCTGTGCAAAAATAAAGACTTAAATTGACATAGCGCCATAAATTCGACATTGAAGCGATATTTGGAATCGGTTTAAATAAGGATAAGCCCAAATGGGAAAAAGTAGCCGTTTTTTTTGATCGGTTATACTTTAAACCCTTAACTTCGCAGCGTCAAATGGCCGCGTATTAATATTGTTTCTTTCCAAAAGTTATTAAAACCATACCCTACCAAAAACCTTTGTTCTACTATGGCACAAAAAAAGAATATTGTTGAGCTGGAAGATGTGGTGGTAAAGTTTGTAGGCGACTCGGGCGACGGCATGCAGTTGACAGGTACCCTGTTTTCTGATGCGGCCGCCATTGCCGGCAACGACCTTGCCACTTTTCCGGACTTCCCGGCTGAAATCCGTGCGCCCCAAAACACCATTGCAGGGGTGAGCGGTTTCCAGGTTCATCTTGGGCAACGCAAAATTTTAACCTCAGGCGATTTGTGCGATGTGTTGGTGGCTATGAACCCAGCCTCGCTTAAGTCGAACCTCAAGTGGGCAAAGCCCGGCGCAACCCTTATTGTCGACTCTGCCACCTTTGATGACAAAGGCATTGAAAAAGCCGGATACCAAACCAACCCCCTTGAGGATGGCAGCCTGGATGGCTATAGCCTGATCAAAGCTCCTATTTCGCTGCTCACCCAGGAAAGCCTGCGCCACCTCGAGATAGACAGGCGCTCGGCCGAACGTACCAAGAATATGTTTGTGCTTGGTATCCTGTATTTCCTGTTCAACCGCGAACTGGATGTTACCCTGGAGTTTATCGAAAAGAAATTCAAGAGCAAGCCCTTAATTAAAGAAGCCAACCAGGCCGCACTCAAAGCTGGTTTTAACTACAGCGAAACGGTCGAAGCCATTAAGTCGACCTTCAATGTAGGTCCGGCTAAGCTCGAAAAAGGGCTTTATCGCAACATTACCGGCAACATTGCCACTGCCTGGGGTTTGCTGGCTGCCGCCGAAAACAGTGGCAGGCCCCTGTTCCTGGGCTCTTACCCCATTACCCCGGCCACCGAGATACTAATGGAGCTTTCCAAGCATAAATCGCTTGGCGCTAAGGTTTTCCAGGCCGAAGACGAAATTGCCGGGATCTGCTCTGCCATTGGTGCCAGCTTTGCTGGCTCTCTGGCCATCACCACCACCTCGGGCCCCGGCCTCTCGCTTAAGAGCGAGGCCATTGGCTTGGCCGTTATTACCGAGCTCCCGCTGGTAATTGTCAACGTGCAGCGCGCAGGCCCCTCAACCGGTATGCCCACCAAAAGCGAGCAGAGCGACCTTATGCAGGCCCTCTTTGGCCGCAACGGCGAATGCCCGGCCATTGTTTTAGCCGCCTCGAGCGCTGCAAATTGCTTCTATTATGCCTACGAGGCTGCCAAGCTTTCGCTGGAGCATATGACACCGGTCATCCT
>Ga0114946_10001106_pt1 | contig 18470 bp, 16 predicted proteins | sample WalLakDeSediment_FD_88676 | JGI IMG/M metagenome (GOLD analysis project Ga0114946, IMG submission 88676) | Lake sediment microbial communities from Walker lake, Nevada to study Microbial Dark Matter (Phase II) - Walker Lake 11/02/13 Deep Sediment | ecosystem: Environmental > Aquatic >...
GACGACCATGCGGAAGGTGGCGATGTTGTCGGCCGTCGACAGAGCGGTGTCGTACTTGAAGTCGATCTCGTGCTGCCCGGGCGCCACCTCGTGGTGGGCGGCCTCGATCTCGAAACCCATCTCGACGAGCGCGTTGACCATGTCGCGACGCGCGTCCTCGCCGCGGTCCACCGGAGCGAGGTCGAAGTACCCGGCCGCGTCGGCGGTCTCGACGGTGGGCGTGCCGTCGGGGTTGCGGTGGAAGAGGAAGAACTCGGGCTCCGGGCCGGTGTACATGTCGTCGAAACCGAGCGCCTTGAGCCGCTCGACCTGGCGCTTGAGCACGCCGCGGGGGTCGCCGGCGAAGGGCGTGCCGTCGGGCAGCGCGATGTCACAGATCAGGCGCGCGACCTTGCCGCGGGCATCGCCCTCGATGATGGACGGGAACACCAGGAAGGTGTCGAAGTCGGGTTTGAGGAGCATGTCGGACTCCTCGATGCGGGCGAAGCCCTGCACCGACGAGCCGTCGAACATGATCTCTCCGTCGAGCGCCTTCTCGAACTGCGAGGTGGGCACCTCGACGTTCTTGTTCATGCCGAGGATGTCGCTGAACTGCAGTCGCAGGAAGCGGACGTTCTCCTCCTTGAGGCGGGCGGCGACGTCGGCGCGGGTCATGGGCATGGTTCCTCCGTGGGGGGTGGTCTGGGTGAAGCATCGGAGCCGGTGTGTTCACCCGTGGGTGACATCCAGTCGACTGGAGGCATCATGACCGACCAAACTCCGGGTGTCAATCGGCCTGATGTCATCACGAGAGTGGCGCGATTGGCAGAAGTTCGTGTACGCTGCGTCATCCGACGGTGCCCCGGCGTCCGGCGGTTGGCCCGGGCATCTGCGGCCGGGCATAGTGTCCGGTGGCCTTTGGATCCGTTCAAGCGTTCGCCTTGACGGTTTCGACCGGCGCTGCTAGCATGCGCGACCAGTACGACCCGGGCGCAAAAACTACGAAATCTTGGGAGGAACATGAAGAAGATCGTCGTTCTCGTCGCCGTCCTGATGCTCGGCGCGGCCATGGCCCAGGCCACCCGCATCGGCGTCAACCTCGAGCTCTCCGGCCGCTTCGCCGTCATCGGCACCTCGACCCTGCAGGGGATCGAGGCGGCCCTCGCCCAGATGCCGGACGCCGCGAGCTTCCAGCTCTCCATCTGCGACAACGCGACCACGGTCGAGGGCTCGGTCGCCTGCGCCAACCGCTTCGTCGACGAGGGCGTGACCGCCGTCCTCGGTCCGATCTCGACCAGCATGGCGATCCCGGCCGCCGAAGTGCTGCAGGCCGCGGGCATCATCAAGCTGTCCACCAGCTCCACCAACCCCGCCACCACGCAGATCGGCGACTTCGTCTTCCGCATGGCCTACACCGACGACTTCCAGGGCCGCGTCGCCGCCCGCTACGCCTACAACGACCTGAGCGCCCGCAGTGCGATCGTCTTCCGCCAGCAGGACGACGACTACAGCTTCGGCCTGGCCGGCTTCTTCGCGGAGGAGTTCGAGAACCTGGGCGGCTCGACCGTCGTGGTCGACTACGTGGCCAACACCGTCGACTTCGGCGCCCAGATCAACGACATCCTGGGCGAGCCCGCCGACGTGATCTACTTCTCGGGCTTCTGCGCCGAGGGTGCCACCCTCGTGCCGGCCCTGCGTGCGGCCGGCTTCGGCCAGCAGATCCTCGGGGCCGACGCCTCCGACGACTCGCAGTGCCCCGTGGGCGGCGGCGCCGCATTCGACGGCTTCCTGTTCACCGGCTTCGGCGGTCCCGAGGTCCTCTCGGGCGAGGCCGCCGAGCGCGCGATCGCGTTCGCCTCCTTCTTCCGCGTCCAGAACCCCGACGCCACCGACTTCAACGGCTTCACCCTGGCTGGCGCCGACAGCATGAACGTCATCGCCGAGGCCGTCCGTCGGGCCGGCACGTCCGATGCCGCGGCCGTCCGTGATGCGTTGCAGGCGATCGAGGGCTACGCAGGCGTCTCCGGCGAGATCACCTACGCCGGCACCGACGGCACCCCCGCCGACCGGACGATCGCGTTCTTCCAGTACCAGGTCCCCGCGAGCGGCGAGTGGAGCGCCACCGCGCTCTTCGGCATCGGCACCGGCGAGTGATCGCGGTCACGATGCTGGCCTAGCCGGCCGGTCGTCCGGCTTGGGGGCGGGAGCGATCCCGCCCCCAAGCGTGGGCCGCGAGGTTCCGGCCGTCCGGGGGGCGGCGCGCGAGGTTCGTGTGCATCGTTATGCGATGCCTGCCAGGTCCCAGTTCGACCCCATGCACTTTCGCGCACGAGGGTGTGCCGCGGCCGTCGGCCGCCGGCGCCGCCGACGCGCAGAATCGAGGCGCGACCCTTGACCGTTCCACGTTCCCCGACCGCAGCGCCATGGCGCCGCGCGTTGCCCTGGCTGGTCGTCCTGACGCTGGTCGCGCTGGCGGTGGCGCGGATGGTCTACCTCGGAAGCGTCGGCGAGCGCTTCAACGCCGCCTTCTTCACGCGGGCGCTCATCGACTCGATCAAGCTCGGCAGCCTCTATGCCCTGATCGCGCTCGGCTACACGATGGTCTACGGCATCATCCGCCTGATCAACTTCGCCCACGGCGAGGTCTTCATGATCGGGGCGTTCACGCCCTATTTTCTGTTCACCCTGACCCCCTACGCGTGGCCCGCGGCCCTGGTGATGGCGCTCATCCTCGCCTACGGCCTCCTTCGGGTCGTGGAGTTGTTCCGCGGGAGCATGCGCGACCCCGTCGTGCTTGGCGTCGCCGCCGTCGGCTTCGTCGGCCTGGCGTTCGCGCTCGCGAGCTGGTCGTGGCCCTTCTGGGCCGCCCTGGTGGGCTCCATGCTGGCCACCGCGGTGCTCGGCCTCTCGATCGACCGCATGGCGTACGTGCCGCTGCGGACCGCGCCGCGCAACTCCCTGCTGATCACCGCCATCGCGGTGTCGTTCCTGCTGCAGAACGTCGGCCTGCTGGCGTTCACCAACCGGCAGACGCCCTTCCGGCCGGACACACCGCTGACCGCGCCCGTCTCACTCGACGTCGGGGGCGTGGCCGTGCAGACGAACTGGCTGCTGGTGGCGATCCCCGTCATCACGCTGGTCCTGGTCGTCGCGCTCACCAGCTTCGTCAACCGCACGCGGCTGGGCAAGGCGATGCGCGCCTCTGCGCAGGACGCCGAGGTCGCCCAGATGATGGGCGTGTCGGTCGACAAGGTCATCGCGACCACCTTCCTGCTCGGCTCGCTGCTGGCGGCCGCCGGCGGCGCGATGTGGGGCCTCAACTTCGGCAGCCTCAACCAGCCCGCGATCATGGGCATCCTGCCCGGCATCAAGGCCTTCGCCGCGGCCGTCATCGGCGGCATCGGCAGCCTGCCGGGCGCCGTCATCGGCGCGCTGATCATCGGCTTCTCGGAGAACTTCCTCACCGCCCTGTTCCCGCGCACGCCCACCTTCCTCGGCATCACCGAGTTCAAGGACACCTTCGCCTTCGTCCTGCTCATCGTCGTCCTGCTGGTCAAGCCCAGCGGCATCGTCGGTGAGGACCTGTCGGAGAAGGTGTGATGGCCAGGGTCGCGACCCCGACAGCCTTCGACGCGATCGATCCCGCCAGGCGGCTGCGCAACCTGGCCCTGACGCTGGCCGCGATCGGCGTCGGGGTGCTCGTTCTATGGGGCCTGGAGTCGGTCGGCAGCGCCAAGCTGACCCAGGCGCTGGCCCTCTTCGCCGTCTGGGGCGTGGCCACCGTCAGCCTCAACCTCATCAACGGCACCCTCGGCATCCTGTCGCTCGGGCACCACGGCTTCATGCTGATCGGCGGCTACACGACGGGCCTCCTCATCCTCGACGAGGCCGCGCGGCAGCGCATCCTCACCTCCGCACGCTCGACGATGACCGAGCAGACGCTCGGGATCTCGGTCGCCAACCTGCTGCAGTCGGTCGGTCTCGACGGGCTCACGACACCCGAGACGCTGTGGGCGCGTTACCTCATCGCCATCTTCCTCGGCGGGCTCCTGGCCGCCGTCGCCGGCCTGGTCGTGGGCATCCCCAGCCTGCGGCTGCGCGGCGACTACCTCGCGATCGTCACCTTCGGGTTCGGCGAGATCATCCGCCTCACCGCCTCCACCCGGCTCTTCTCCGCCTACACCAACGGCGCGCTCGGCTTCCCCGGCGTCACCAGCGAGTTCGGCAAGAGCGTGTGGTGGACCTTCGGCGTGCTCGCCTTCACCGTCTTCGTCATCAGCAAGCTCAAGTACTCCTCCTACGGCCGTGCGATGCAGGCGATCCGCGAGGACGAGATCGCCGCCCAGGCGATGGGTGTCAACGTCGCCTACCACAAGGTGCTCGGCTTCGTGATCTCCGCATTCTTCGCCGGCGTGGCCGGCGGGCTGTGGGTCTCCTGGCTCGGCGGCGTGCGGCTCGACTTCTTCCTGTTCCAGCTGACCTTCTTCTTCCTCGTCGCGATCTCCGCCGGCGGCACCGGCTCCATCACGGGCGTGCTGCTCGGCACGGCGCTGGTCGTGTTCGTCCGCCAGTACGGCGACCCGCTCGAGGAGAGCTATGCCATCCGGACGTGGCTCTACCTCGCCGCGGGCGTGCTGGCGCTGGCCGCCGCGGGCGCGTTCGCGTTCCGCTCGCTCCGGCGCCTGCGGCCGCGGCTCCACTGGGGGACCCTGGTCCTGGCCGGCACCGCCGCGCTGGCCGCGCTCGTCGCGGCGATCGACCCCGCCTTCCTCGAGGGCAGCTTCCGTGGCTTCGGCATGCGGGCGATCTTCCTGTCGGTCTTGCTCATCGTCATCATGGTGTTCCGCCCCGAGGGCATGATCGGCCGCGCCGAGTTCTCCTGGGCGGCGCTCCTTCGCGAGCAGCGCACCGGGCCCACCGACGAGGAGCGCGCCCAGGACGCCTGGCTCTCGAACCCGAAGCTCAACGCCGGGGGCGCGGGCCCGCGGGACGACGCGGGGCCCCCAGACGACGCCGGCCCGGCGCGAGACGAAGGGGGGCGCTGACATGGCCATGCTCGAGGTCGAGCACCTGCGCAAGTCGTTCGGTGGCCTCACCGCCACGAACGACGTCAGCTTCCGCGTGAACGAGGGCGAGATCGTCTCGATCATCGGGCCCAACGGCGCGGGCAAGAGCACGATCTTCAACCTCGTCACCGGTGTCTACCGGCCCGACGGCGGGGACGTGCGCTTCCAGGGCGCCTCGATCGTCGGCAAGAGCACCAACCAGATCGTCGGCCTCGGCATCGCCCGCACCTTCCAGAACCTGCGGCTCTTCACCCAGATGACCGTCCTCGAGAACGTGCTCGTAGGCCAGCACCACCAGCTGCGCTCGACCTGGCTGTCGTCGGTGCTGCGCACCCCCGGCTACCGCCGGCAGGAGCGGGCGATGCGCGAGGCCGCCACGGAGAAGCTGGCCTTCTTCGGCCCGCGGCTGCAGAGCTTCCGACTCAACCAGCCGGTGTACGTGCTCAGCTACGCCAACCGCCGCCGCACCGAGATGGCGCGCGCCATGGCCACCGGTGCCAAGCTGCTCCTGCTCGACGAGCCCAGCGCCGGCATGAACCCGAAGGAGACCGCCGAGATCACCCAGATCATCCGCCGCATGCGTGACGAGGGCGGCTACACGATCCTCCTCGTCGAGCACAAGATGAACCTCGTCGGCGAGATCAGCGACCGGGTCATCGTGCTCGACTACGGCCAGAAGATCGCCGAGGGGAGCTACCACGACGTGGTCCACGACCCGCTGGTGATCGAGGCGTACCTGGGCAAGAAGGCGACCGTCGACCGCGCCGAGGACGGCGAGGTCGACGGCGCAAGCGATCCCGCCGACGGCGGGATCGCCCGGCCGACGGTTGGCGAGGGGGTCGGCGATGCCTGAGCGCGAGAAGCTCCTCGAGCTGAAGGGCGTGTCCGCCCACTACGGGCCCATCAGGGTGCTGCACGAGATCGACATGGTCATCCACCCGGGGGAGATGGTCTGCCTGCTCGGCGGCAACGCCTCGGGCAAGTCGACGACGCTCAAGACCATCCTCGGCCTCGTGCGCGTCTCCGAGGGCGAGATGACCTTCCGCGGCGAGCGCGCCGACACGCTGACGACCGCCCAGCGCATCGAGCGCGGCATGGCCGTGGTGCCCGAGAACCGCCGCATCTTCCCCAAGATGACCGTGCGCGAGAACCTCGAGATGGGCGCCTACCTGCGCCACGACCGCCGCGCGATCGGCGAGGACCTCGACTACGTCTTCGAGCTCTTCCCGCGGCTCGCCGAGCGGCTCGAGCAGAAGGGGGGCACGATGTCGGGTGGCGAGCAGCAGATGCTCGCGATGGGCCGCGCGCTGATGAGCCGCCCCAAGCTCATCCTGATGGACGAGCCCTCGATGGGCCTCGCCCCGTTGTTCGTCGAGCGCATCTTCGAGATCATCAAGCAGGTGAACGAACGCGGCATCTCCGTCTTCGTCGTCGAACAGAACGCCAACGTCGCCCTGTCGATCGCCGACCGCGGCTACGTCCTGCAGACCGGCGAGGTCGTCCTCTCGGGACCCGCGCGCGAGCTGCTGACCAACGAGGCGATGAAGAAGGCGTACCTCGGCGAGGTGTGAGTCCTGGCGGGACGGCGCTGCGCGGACCCCGGCGGCATTGACACGAACCCGGGCCGTGGCTAAGGTATGGCACCTTGGCCGCGAGGCGGTCGCGTGTCCCACGCGGCCCACGGCGGCATCGGAGGCCCACCATGGATCAGCGCCAGGCAACCCATCGTCCCATCTTGACCGCGGCACGCGCGCTGGTCGCCACGGCCCTGCTCGGCGGGGTCGCGGCGCTCGGCTTCGCGCAGCCGGCCGTCGTGCCCATCGGCGCGCTGCTCGACTTCACCGGCCCGCTCGGCGAGTTCGGCCCGGCGCACCGCGACGCGGCCGAGCTGGCGGCGGCCCACCTCAACGCCGCGGCGACGGAGGTCTTCGGCGGTCCCATCATCGAGCTGGTCTTCGAGGACGCCGCCACCAGCGCCTCGATCGGCATCGACCGCGCGCGCAAGCTGGTCGACGTCGACGGCGTCCCCGCCATCGTCGGTCCGCTGGCCAGCGGCGTGGCGGTCGCGGTCGCCGAGGCGGTGACGGCGCCCGCCGGCGTGCTGCAGGTCTCGCAGTCGGCCACCTCGCCGCTGCTGACGATCGTGGACGACGACGACTTCCTCTTCCGCACGATCGGCTCGGACGCGCTGCAGGGCGTCGTCGCCGCCCAGCTCGCGCGCGGCGAGATCTACCCCGAGTACGCCTTCACGCGCGCGGCGACCATGTACCTCAACAACCCCTACGGCCAGGGACTCAGCAACGCTTTCGCCGCGGCCTTCGAGGCCCGCGGCGGCACCGTGACCGCCCAGGTCCCGCACCCCGACGAGCCGCAGCCGACCTACGCCGCCATGCTCGAGCAGGTGTTCGCCGGCGACCCCGAGGTCGTCCTGGTGATGAGTTACCCGGGGCAGGCGACGGTGTTCCTCACGGAGGCGCGCGACCTCTTCGGCTTCACCAACTTCCAGTACGTCGACGGCAGCAAGTCCGAGCTGATCATCGAGGCGATGGGCGCTGAGGCCGTCGAGGGCCGTCTCGGCACCGCCCCCGGCGCCGACCCCAGCTGGGGCGGCTTCGTCGCGTTCGTGGAGGCCTTCGAGGGTGCCTACGGCCAGCGCCCGCCGCTGCCGTTCATGGACAGCATCTACGACGCGGTCGCGGTCGTCGGCCTCGCCGTCGCCAAGGCCCACGTCGACGGCACCCCGGTCAGTGGCGCGGTGCTGCGCGACAACCTCCGCCAGGTCGCCAACCCGCCGGGCGAGACCGTGGGCGTGAACGACTTCGCGAACGCCTTCGGCCTGCTGCAGGCGGGCTCCAGCGTCGCCTACACCGGCGCGGCCGGGGACGTGGTGTTCGACGAGTTCGGCGACGTCATCACCGCGGTCGAGATCTGGCGCTATGCGGGCGCCACCATCGAGTCGCTCATGATCCGCACGCCCGACCAGATCCCGCACGACTGACCCGCAGCATCCGCGGAGCGGCCGCTGCGCCGCAACGTTCGAGGGGCCCCGACCACGGGGCCCCTCTCTCGTTCGGGACGCGGCCCGGACCGCGGGCCGGGGGCGCCACGACCGGGCACCGCGCCGGCCCGGCCGGGGGCGGGTCGTCAGCCGTCCCGGCCCTGCGAGTCACGCGAGACGAAGCGCTCCTCGCCGATCAGGCCCTTGGGCCGGTAGAGCAGAATGAAGAGCATGAGGAGGGCGATGAAGAGCAGGCGCAGGTAGGGCCCGCGTGCCGGCAGGTCGCTCGAGATCGCCGCCAGCAGGGGCCGGGCCAGGTCGACCAGGAAGGCCGCGCCGGTCCACACGCCCCACAGCGCGAACGCGCCCAGGATGGCGCCGCGGTTGTTGCCGCTGCCGCCCAGCATGAGCATGACCCACACGAGAAAGGTGGCGTACAGCGCGTCGAAGTGGGTGTAGTCGATGGCGATCATGTAGTGCGCGTAGAGCGCGCCCCCGAACCCCATGATGACCGCGCCGACCACGAAGGCCTGCAGCCGCACGCGGGCCACGTCCTTGCCCACCATGGCCGCCGCGGCCTCGTCCTCGCGCACGGCCCGCAGAACACGGCCCCAGGGCGAGCGGATCGCGCGCTCGAGCACGAGGTAGACGACGATGACGAACAGGGTGGCGATGGCGAGGTAGACGTAGGGGTAGTCGCGTGGCGCGAGCGGGTCGAAGAGGGCGGCGACCGGCGCCGGCAACCAGCTGCAGCCTGGGTCGCGCACCAGGCAGGCGAGTGGCTGGGGGATGCCCCGCAGGGGTTGCGGACCGTTGGCCAGCCAACGCTCGTTCTGGAACACGAGCCGCACGAGTTCCGCGATGCCGATGGTGGCGATCGCCAGGTAGTCCTCGCGCAGCCGCAGCGTCGGGCCGCCGACCAGCAGCGCCAACACGCCGGCCGCCACGCCCGCCGCCAGCACGCCCGCGAGGAACGGGGCGCCGAGGCCGAACGCCTGCTGGCTGAAGGCGGCGGCGGCGCCGGTCGGCATACGGGTCGTGACCAGCGCGCTGGTGAACGCCCCGATCGCGAAGAAGGCGGCGATGCCGATGTTGAACAGGCCGGTGTAGCCCCACTGCACGTTGAGGCCGAGCGCCAGCACGGCGTAGATCGAGCCGACGATGGCGAACGACACCAGGTACGCCATCTGGCCGGGCGGCAGCACCAACGTCACCACCAGGGCGACGGCCCAACCGGCCGCGGCCCCGAGCAAGGCGCGCGCAAGCCACGGCAGGCGAGCGGGCAGCGTCCGCGCGGCCAGGAACCACAGGGGCAGCGCCAGCAGGAGGCTCTTGGCCAGGGTCGCGTCGCCCATGGTCAGGCCCCTCCGGGTTTGCCGAAGATCCCCTGCGGCCGGAAGAGGAGCACCAGGATCAGCACGACGAACGCCACCCCCGGGCCGTACGCGGGGTTCAGGAAGGCGGTCGACATCTGCCACACCAGGCCGATGACCAGGGCGCCGACCAACGCGCCGTAGGCGTTCCCGATGGTGCCCAGGATGACTGAGGCGAACAGCGGCAACATGAGCCACCACCCCATCTCGGGCCGCAACTGGGTGTCGAGGGCGTACATGACGCCGCCCGCGCCCGCCAGGCCGCCGCCGATGAGCCAGGTCCAGCGGATCACGCCCTCGGTGTCGATGCCGGTGATGCGCGCGAGGTCCGCGTTGTCCGCGGTGGCGCGCATCGCCTTGCCCATCTTGGTGCGTTCGAGCAGCAGGTACACGAGGAAGATGAACAGCAGCGCCAGCCCCAGGATGAAGAGCTGGTCGGGTCGCACGCGGATGCCGGCGAACAGCTCGACGGCTGGACGCGGTCGCCCGGTGTAGTAGTTGCGGAAGTCGGCGCCCCACCCCAGGTAGATCACGCTGCGCAGGAGGAAGGCGCCCCCGAGCGCGGCCATCGCCAGGATGACGGACGGCGCCCGCCGCGCCCGCAGGCGCCGGAAGACCAGGCGGTCGAGCAGGTAACCCGTGAAGCCCACCAGCGGCACCACCAGCACGAGCAGTACGAGCAGCTCGGCGCCGAAGGAGAAGGGCGCCAGCGGCGGACCCGCCGGCAGCAGGGTGAGACCGAAGAGCGCCAGGTACGCGCCCCAGGTCATCAGGTCGCCGTGGGCGAAGTTGGGGATGCGCAGCACGCCGAAGATCAGCGTCAGGCCGATGGCGCCCAGCGCCAGGACGCCACCCAGCATGACGCCGCGGACGGCGAGCGACAGCAGCCGCTGTCCGGTCACGCCCTGGGCGCCCGCCAGCAGCCACAACCCGAACAGCAGCGCGACCAGCAGCACGACGAGCGCCGTTCGGCTGCCGAGGGCGCGCCGAAGGCGTGCACTGGGTCGCGGGCCGTGCGCCCGCCGCGCGAGGGCCTTCGCCATGTCGTCAGCCTCCCAGGTACAGCCGGCCGACCTCGGGGTCGCCCAAGAGGTCGCGGCCGGCGCCGTCGATGGCGTTGCTGCCGCCCACCAGCACGTAGGCGTGGTCGGCCAGCTCGAGGGACTTGCGGGCGTTCTGCTCCACCATCAGGACGGCGACGCCCGAGGCGTTGATGTCGCGGACCTTCTCGAAGATCAGGTCGACCAGGAGGGGCGCCAGGCCCGCAGACGGCTCGTCGAGCAGCAGCAGCTTGGGGTCCAGCATGAGCGCGCGGCCCATGGCGACCATCTGCCGCTCGCCGCCGGACATCTTGCCGGCGCGCTGGCGCCGTCGCTCGGCGAGGCGCGGGAACAGCTCGTACACCCGCTCCTTGCGCTCCTTGGTCGACCCCGACAGCACGAAGGCGCCCATCTCCAGGTTCTCCTCGACGGTCAGCGACGGGAACACGTTGTCGGTCTGCGGGACGTAACACATGCCGAGCCGGACGATCCTGTCGGGCGAGAGGCCGCCGATCTCGCGCTCGCCGAAGCGGATCGACCCCTGCCAGGGCTTGAGCAGTCCGAACACGGCCTTCATGGCCGTCGACTTGCCGGCGCCGTTCGGCCCGATGATCGACACGATCCGTCCGGGCTCCACCCGCAGGGTCAGCGAGTGCAGCACCTCCATCTCGCCGTAGCCGGTGGTGAGGCCCTCAACCGTCAGTAGCGGCATACTGCCCCCCCAGGTACGCCTCGAGCACCCGCGGATCACCGCGGACGATGGACGGCGGCCCCTCCGCCAGCTTCGTCCCCTGGTTGAGGACGATGACCGGGTCGCACAGGCCCATGACCAGCGGGATGTCGTGCTCGATCAGCAGGAACGTGATGCCGCGTTCCGCGTTGAGCTGCACGATCTTCTCGCGGATGCGCGCCATCAGGCTCGGGTTGACGCCCGCGGCGGGCTCGTCCAGGAGGACGATGCGCGGGTCGGCCATCAGCGTGCGCGCCAGTTCCAGCAGCTTCTTCTGCCCGCCGGAGAGGTTCGCCGCGTACTCGTCGCGCAGGTGGGCGAGGGTGAGGAGGTCGAGCACCTCGCGCGCCTTGTCGCGGATGGCGCGTTCCTGGGCGCGGACGGCGCGCGGCCGGATGAGCGGGTTCCAGAAGCGCTCGCCCAGCTGGTCCGGGGGGACCAGCATGAGGTTCTCGAGCACGGTCATGCTGCCGTGCTCGCGCGGGATCTGGAAGGTACGGCAGAGGCCGCGGCGGAACACTTGGTGGGGCCCGAGGCCCGTGAGGTCCTCGCCGTCGAGTTCGACGCTTCCGTGGTCGGGGCGCAGGAAGCCCGAGATCAGCGAGAAGACCGTGGTCTTGCCCGCGCCGTTGGGCCCGATGAGGGCGGTGATGCTGCCCGCGCGCACGTCGAACGAGCAGTGGTTGACGGCCTGCAGACCCCCGAAGCTCTTGGACAGCCCCGCGACGCTCAGCAGCGCCGGCTGCGAGGCGTCCGCGGGGGTCCCCGCTCGGTCGTCGACGTGCTTGGCCGTCATCCGCTCCACGTGCGGCCTCCCCGACGGCGGTGCCCCCACCGCGCGAACGAGCGCGGGCCTCGGGGCTCCGCGAGACCGGCCGATCCTATCACGCTGCGCTCATGTGCGGCCGGTGCCGTCTGGGTCGTGCTGTGTGCCTGTCCGCCGGCCTAGGCCGGCGGGCGCCAGCCTAGGCCGGCGGGCGCCAGCCTAGGCCGGCGGGCGCCAGCCTAGGCCGGCGGGCGCCAGCCTAGGCCGGCGGCGGTCAGCCCCTGCTGGCGGCGAGCAGCGCCTCCCGCGTGCACAGCTTGACCCGGGGCCGGCCGGCGGCCGCGCCCGCGACCGTCTCAGCGGCATCGATGCGCCGCCAACCGTCGGCGTCGACCACCGCCACCCCGCGCTCCGCCAGAAGCGCGTCGACGGCCGCCGGGTCGGCGTCGGCGGGCGCGATCTCGGGCAACTCGTCGCTCAGCAGGGTCGTGACCGTCTCGACCGCGCACGCCTTGTTGGTGCCGATCACGCCGGTCGGGCCGCGCTTGATCCAGCCGGCGACGTACCAGCCGGCGACCGGTTCACCGTCGCGCGCCGTCAGCACCCGGCCGTGGTCGTTGGGCACGACCGACCAGCGCTCGTCGAAGGGGAGCCCCGGCATCGCCTGGCCCCGGTACCCGACGGAGCGGAAGACGAGCTGTGCGTCGAGGCGCTCGGTGATGCCCGTGCCCTTGGCGCCCAGCGACCCGTCGGCGCGCGCCTCGAGCCGGTTGCGCTCGAGCACCACGGTGCCCACGCGGCTGCCGCTCGCGTCCGGCTCGATGGCGATGGGCGAGAGCAGGAAGCGCAGGTGGATGCGCCGGCTCAGGCCGCGCAGCGGGCGTGCGGCGAGCTCCTCGAGCACCTCGAGGTTGCGGCGCGCGACGGCGTCGTCCGCGATGGCCGCCCGGCTCTCGTCCGTGATCGCCAGGTCCGCGGGATCGATGACCAGGTCCGCGTCCTCGAGCTCGCCGAGGTCGCGCAGCTCCTTGGTGCTCCACTTGGCCTCGGCGGGTCCGCGGCGGCCGATGACCACCACGTCGCGCACGCTGCTCTCGGCGAGGGCGGCCAGCGCCTGGTCTGCGATGTCGGAAGAGGCGAGCTCCGATGGCGTCTTGGCCAGCACGCGCGTGACGTCCACGGCGACGTTGCCGACACCGACGACGAGGGCGGTGTGGCCGTCCAGTCGCGGGCTCAGGTCGGCGAAGTCCGGGTGACCGTTGTACCAGGCGACGAAGTCGGTCGCGGACATGCTGCCGTCGAGGTCCTCGCCGGGGATGCCGAGCCGCCGGTCCAGCGCCGCGCCGTAGGTGAAGACCGTGGCGTGGTAGTGGCGCCGCAGGTCCTCCGCGGTCAGGTCGCGGCCGACCTCCACGTTGCCGCGGAAGCGCAGCCGGGCGTCGCCCATCACGCGGTCGTAGACCTTGGTGACCGACTTGATCTTCTGGTGATCCGGGGCGACGCCGTAGCGGACGAGGCCGAACGGGGCGGGCAGCCGATCGAACAGGTCGATCACCGCCTCGGGCCGCTGCTTCAGCAGCGATTCGGCCGCGTAGAAGCCGGACGGACCGGCACCCACCACGGCCACGCGTAGAGCGTTCGCTGTTTCCATGACCGCGTTCTACCACGGGCCGCATGGGGTGCCCGGACTCGGCACCTGGTAACGTGCGCGCCCATGGGGTCCGCCGCTCTCGCTCCCGCCGGCTCGCCGACCGCCTCCCCGCCGCCGCCGTCCGTGCGCGTCCGCGTCCACAAGTATGGCGGCACCAGCGTCGGCGACCTCGATCGCATCCGCAAGGTCGCGGCGCGGATCCAGCGCGTGGTCGAGGCTGGCGAGCGCATCGCCGTCACCGTCAGCGCCATGGGGCGGGCCACCGACGAGCTCATCGCCACGGCCCGCGAACTGCATCCGCGCCCGAACCGGCGCGAGCTCGACATGCTGATGGCCACGGGCGAGCAGGTGTCGATCGCGCTGCTGGCCATGGCGCTGCAGCACCTCGGTGTGCGGGCGCGTTCGCTCACCGGCGCCCAGGCCGGCTTCCTCACCGACGGCACGCACGGCGCTGCCCGCATCCTGCGGGTGGATCCCGAGCCGCTCCTGCGCGCGCTGGAGGAGGTGGACGTGTGCGTCATCGCCGGCTTCCAGGGCGTGGACGCCGCCGGCCAGATCACCACCCTCGGTCGCGGGGGCTCCGACACGACGGCCGTGGCCGTCGCCGCCGCCCTCGGCGTCGACACCTGCGAGATCTTCACCGACACGGACGGCGTGTACACGACCGACCCGCACCTCATCCCGAGCGCCCGCAGGCTCGAGGTCGTGGACTACGACGAGATGCTCGAGCTCGCCGCCCTCGGCGCGCAGGTGCTGCACCCGCGGAGCGTCTGGTACGGGCGCCGCTACGGCATCACGCTGCACGTCCGCTCGTCGTTCGATTTCCGGCCCGGTACGCTCGTGCGCAAGCTGGCCCGTGAGGAGGCCCACATGGAGACCGATCGCCCCGTCACCGGCGTGGCGCTCGACCTGGAACACGCGCGCATCGACCTGCTCGGGGTCCCCGACGAGCCGGGCATCGCTGCGCGGATCTTCGGCGCGCTCGGCGACGCCGGCGTGTCCGCCGACATGATCATCCAGGGCGTCCGAGGCGCCGCCGACAGCCGCCAGCAGATGGCGTTCACCGTCCCCCGCGACCGCGCCGATGAGGCCATGGAGGCGATGGTGCCGCTCATGGACGGGCTCGGAGGGCGTGCCGAACTCGATCTCGGCGTCGCCAAGCTCTCCATCGTCGGCATCGCGATCGGCTCCGCCCCGGGCATCGCCGGTCGCATGTTCGAGGCCGTCGCCGCCGTCGGCGCCAACATCGAGATGATCGCCACCAGCGAGGTGCGGGTGTCGGTCGTGATTCCCGTGGCGCTGGCCCATGAGGCCCTGCGCAGCGTGCACGCGGCCTTCGGGCTCGAACGCGACGAGAGCGCCTGAGGGTGCGGCCGAACGCACTGGAGCAGGTGTTCGTCGCGCGCCGCGGGGGCCTCGTCGAGCTGCGCCTGGTGCTCGTCGATCCCGCGGACGGTCGAACCCGGGCGACGCACCTGGCGCCCACCGGCGACGAGCGCGAGGCCGCTCGCTGGCTCGGGCGGCACCTGGCGCGCGGGGGCGAGATCGCGGACCTGCGGCGCCTGCGGGTGCGGTCGGAGCGCGGCGGGCAGCTGGTCGACGCCCCGGCGCTCGCCCGCGAGTTGGTCGCGGCGTTCGGCGCCGAGCGGGTCCGCGACGATGCGCGGGTCCGCGACGATGCGCGGGTCCGCGACGATGCGCGGGTCCGCGACGATGCGCGGGTCCGCGACGATGCGCGGGATGCCGCGGCGGAGGGGCCGGCGAAGCGGTGAGCGGCGACACCCCCGTGCCGACCACGGTGGCGCCGCGGCCGCGGCCGCCCAGCCTGCGACTCGCAACGCTCGTGTACGTGCGCGACGGCGACCGCACCCTCATGCTTCACCGCAACGCCCGCCCGGACGACACCCACTACGGCAAGTGGAATGGCCTCGGCGGAAAGTTCGAGCCCGGCGAGTCGCCCGAGCAGTGCATGCGCCGGGAGGTGCTCGAGGAGTCGGGCCTCACCGTGGAGGCGGCGGAGCTCAAGGGCATCCTCACCTTCCCGGACTTCGACGGCGAACACGACTGGTACGCCTTCGTCTACCTGGTCACGCGCACCTCGGGCGAGCTGGGGGCCGACCCGGCCGAGGGGAGCCTGCGGTGGGTCCCGACCGCCGAGCTGCTCGACCTGACGCTGTGGGAAGGCGACCGCGTGTTCCTCCCGTGGCTCGACCGCGCCGGCGTCTTCAGCGCGGTGTTCAACTACCGCGGTGGGCGCCTCGTCGACCACGAGGTGAGCCTCTACCCCGGGGGCTGAGCAGGTCCTTCGGGACGCAGGCCGGGCCGGCGGCGACGGCGCGTGGTAGCCTCCGCGCCCTGGAGGCCCGCATGGACTTCGCCCTGCCCGACGACCTGCTGGTGCTGCAGCGCGCGGTGCGCGACTTCGCCCAGCGGGAGATCGCGCCCGTCGCCGCCGAGCTCGACCGCGACCCGCGCTACCCGCGGTCGACGCTGCGCAGGATGGGGGAGATGGGCCTGCTCGGGATCCTCACGCCCGAGGCCTACGGCGGGCTCGGGCTCGGGTACCTCGCCTACGCCGTGCTGCTCGAGGAGATCGCGGCCGCCGACGCCGCCCACGCCACGATCGCCAGCGTCACCAACGGCATGCCGCAGTCGCTCATCCTCGCCCACGGCAGCGCCGCCCAGCGCGACCGCTGGCTGCCGCGCCTGGCCGCCGGCGAGGCGATCGGCGCCTTCTGCCTCACCGAACCGCACGCGGGCAGCGACGCGGCCGCGCTACGCACGCGCGCGCGACGGGTCGAGGGCGGCTACCGGCTGGACGGCAGCAAGGCCTGGATCACCTCCGGTGGCGAGGCCGACCTCTACCTGGTTCTCGCGAAGACCGACCCAGAGGCCGGCGCCCGTGGCATCACCGCCTTCGTGCTCGAGCGCGACACGCCAGGGCTCTCGTTCGGCGCGCCCGAGCGGAAGCTCGGCCAGCACGCGGCGACCACGACCAGCGTGCGCTTCGACGACGCGTTCGTGCCCGAGGGGCAACGCCTCGGGGAGGAGGGACAGGGCTTCGTCATGGCGATGTCGGCGCTGGACGGTGGCCGCGTGGGCATTGCCGCCCAGGCGCTCGGGATCGCACGCGCGGCGTTCGCGGCGGCCGCGCGCCACGCGGAGGAGCGGGAGGCGTTCGGGCGGCCGATCCGTGAGTTCCAGGGGATCGGTTTCAAGCTGGCCGACATGGCGACCCGCATCGAGGCCGCACGGCTCCTCACCCACCGTGCGGCCTGGCTGCTCGACCGCGGCACCCGCGCGACCAAGGAGGTCAGCATGGCCAAGCTCGCTGCCTCCGAGACGGCCGTCTTCGTGTGCGACGCAGCGGTCCAGGTGTTCGGCGGCTACGGCTACTCGGCGGACTACCCGGTCGAGCGCTACCTGCGCGACGCCCGGGTGACCACGCTGTACGAGGGCACCTCGGAGATCCAACGGGTCGTCATCTCGCGCCAGATCCACCGCGAGACGGCGCGCTGACCCACTAGCCCCATGCGATAATGCCGCGATGATCATCGCGACCTACGTCAAGCACGTGCCCGACGCCGAAGCGCGGCTCACCGCCGAAGGTGGACGGATCGCACTGGACGAGAACGCCTACGCACTCGACGGCATGGACGAGTACGGCGTCGAGGCGGCCCTGCGCCTCAAGGAGGCCGGGCTCGCCGACGAGATCGTGGCGCTGGCCATCGGCCCGGCGCGGTCCGAGGCCGCGCTGCGCACCGCGCTTGCGCTCGGCGCCGACCGGGCCGTCCTGCTGGAGACCGACGACGACCTCGACCCGCTGGCGCAGGCGGAGCCGCTCGCCGAGGCGACGCGCGCCTGCGGCGCCGAGCTGCTGCTCGTCGGCGGCAAGCAGGCGGACTGGGACAGCGCAGCGCTCGGCCCGGCCGTCGCCGAGGCCCTCGGCTGGCCCGTATGCGACTGGACGACCGAGCTCGGGATCGAGGGGCGCGAGGTGGCCGCCGTCCACGACGTCGACGATGGCCGTGAGGCCTGGCGCGCGTCGCTGCCCGTCGTCGTGACTACGCAGCAGGGCCTCAACGAGCCGCGCTACCCGACGCTGCCCAACATCATGAAGGCGAAGCGCAAGCCGCTGGAACGACAGCCGCTCACCGCTAACCCCCGTGTGGTCACGCTCGACGCCATCCTGCCCTCGCGGGCGCGCCGCGGCGTCCGTCTCGAGGGCGACGCCGCCACCGTCGCGAGCGAGCTCGCCCGTCGCCTGCGCGACGAGGCGAAGGCTCTGTGAGGTCCCAGCCATGATCCTGATCGCCATCGACCACGCCAACGGCACGCCGCGCCGCGGCGCCTTCGAGCTCGTCAGCGCGGCCCGCGACCTCGGCGGGGAGGTCGCGGCGGTGGTGCTCGGCGGTCCCGAGTCGGCGGCCGTCGCCGAGGCGCTCGCCGCCTTCGTTCCGCGCGTGATCCACGTCGACGATCCCTCGCTCGGCCACGCGAGCCACGAGCGACGGACCACGGCGCTCGCGAGCGTCGCCGCGGAGCTCGGCGCCGACGTCGTGCTCCTCGGCGCGGGCCGCAGCGGCCAGGCCGTCGGCCCACGCCTGGCGCTGCGCCTCGGCGGCGCCCTGCTCGAGGACGTGGGGGCCGTCCGACGCGACGGCACGGCGGTCGTCGCCGAGCGCCTCGCGTACCTCTCGCGCGCCAGCCTGACCGTGCGGGCGGAGGCCGCGCCGGTCGTCGTGAGCGTCAAGCCCGGCGCCTACCCGGCGGCGGCCCCGTCCGACGCGCCGGGGAGCGTCGCGTCGCACTCGGTGGCCTTCGGCACCGCCGACGACGCCGCCCGGCTCGGCGAGCGCCATAGCGC
>Ga0114946_10001107_pt1 | contig 18468 bp, 14 predicted proteins | sample WalLakDeSediment_FD_88676 | JGI IMG/M metagenome (GOLD analysis project Ga0114946, IMG submission 88676) | Lake sediment microbial communities from Walker lake, Nevada to study Microbial Dark Matter (Phase II) - Walker Lake 11/02/13 Deep Sediment | ecosystem: Environmental > Aquatic >...
ACAGGGGGACTTTTCAGCAGCAGTGCAGAGAAAGCCATCATAACCAGGGCAAAAATGCAACCAGACCACCAGACCGCCTGCCAACCCCAGGATGAGGCTAATAGCGGCGCCAGGTTGTACATCACCACTGTGGCGACTGGCACCCAGGTGGCCCAAATGCCCATCGGTGTTCCCTGGCGTTCGGGTGGAAACCAGGCCGCGATTGTCGCTGGGGCCGCCACACCGATCAGGCCGATGCCTACCCCCTCGAGTAGACGGCTGATCATCAAGAAGGTAAATGTGCCAGCCAGCGCGCCAGCAACCGCTCCAATGGCGATAAACCCCATGGCGATGACGGCAGTCACCTTCGGACCTAAACGCTGCAGGATGATGCCACCCGGGAGAGCAAGCAGCATCCCTACCAGGGCAATTGAAGACATTAATGAGCCAGCCTGAGCCAGGGTGATCTGGAAATTATCGATCAAAACTGGCATAATGGGAGGCACTTTGAACTGGTTGAGGGGAGCAACCACGCTTGCCAGGTAGATAACTACCAGGATAACCCAGGCATAAGGGAGGATAGTTGGAGCAGGTTTTGCCGCTGTTTTGGTTTCCATCGTTGATTCAGCCCTTTCATTAAATCATGGCGAGTATTTGCAGCCTATTTTACTGCAAATACTCGCACTGTATACTGATACAAGATAAGCCTATACCTTGCCGTATTTTTTACCTGCCTCAATCATGGCGTGCATGTTCTCGGGTTTGGCATCATCAATAACCGCCCCTGTTGAGAGCATAAAACCACCATCTTGAGCGACATCGTCAATCAGTTTTCTAACATAGTTCTCGACATCTTCAGTTGATTTTTTCTCCAATAATTTTCATGCGCTTCTCCATTCCATGCCTTTATTTTCTACCTGGCAAGATCATGCCCCTGGCAAACTGACGGCTAAAATTGGGGTAAGTGGTCAATTCAAGGTAGCGTGTTCGTCGAGCGATCTCCTGTGCTTGCTTACGGGCAGCTTTAGAGATCAACATCCATCTAGCGCCAACCGCAGCCGCGTTGCCAACCTGGCGGTAGTGGGCGTTGGGGAGTTTGGGGAAAAGACCAATGCTGATTGCGTTTGGAATATTCAGGAAAGTGCCAAAGGCTCCTGCAACGATTACTTCTTCAACAGCTTCATGAGCAATTCCCGTGGTTTCTAGTAAGATGGTCAAACCCGCATTGATTGCTCCGATAGCCAGGAGAACTTCATTGATGTCTTTCTGGTTGATCACGATATCTCGACCGCTACCGCTGTGATCGGCAGAGACCAGTACAAACTCTGAGCCGTTATCCCCACGGCGAACTTTATCATTTCCCTTCTGAAACCGACCTGTTTCATTTAAATAACCACCCCGATACAACTCAGCGATAGAGTCTAAAATGCCCGAACCACACAGGCCAATGGGTTCCTGGTCGTTGATGGTGGTCAGTTCCACACCGTCATCTTGGATGCGAACTCTATCAATAGCACCTGATGCTGCCCGCATTCCATCCTTGATATGCGCGCCTTCAAAAGCGGGACCAGAAGCGCAGGATACAGCCGTCATACTTTCTGAGCCTGGAACTCGCAGTGATATTTCTGTGTTGGTTCCGATGTCGATTCCAACTGTGACTTTTTCACTCTGGTCTAATTCGCTGGCCAGCATCATTGCCACATGATCGGATCCAACAAAACCACCGATGTTAGGGGGAATATGCAAGCTTGCCCCAGAAGCCATTTTTAACCCCAACTCACTGGCTGGCACATCCAGAGCTTCGCTGCAGGCGGCTACGTAAGGAGCATGGGCTAACTGCCGGACAGGCAGCTCAAGCAGGAGGTGGGTCATGGCGGTATTACCCACAATACAGCCCTCTGCAACCTGATCACGTTCCACCCCTGCCTTTTCAGATAGCTCACCCAGAAGTTGATTTAAAGACTTGCGAACTAGGTCCGCCAGTTCCCGTCCACCGCTTGAATTGCGAATGGCATAAGCCAGACGGTTGATTACATCCTCTCCATAGCTGGTTTGGGGGTTTGAAATACCGGTGGTTGCCAGAATTTCACCAGATTCCAGATCTACCAGATGGGCAGCGATTTTAGTAGTGCCCAGGTCAACGGCCAACCCAATTGGTTTTTGGTCTTCAGGACAAATGCTGATGATCTCCCGATCTTTAATGAACGCAACACCCTTCCATTTGATCTGGCGCATTCTGTCAGGAATATCCTGGATGACGGTAAGGCCGATTTGAAGATCGTTGAGCTTTTGATGGCTTGCCAGTTCGTCCATGAGCCGCTTCATGTCAGAGCGGGTGTCCTCCAGGCTTGGGGGATTCATGTCTATTGGATAAGTCTTGACCAGTGGATCGGGAGCGATCTCAGCCAGGTTGCTTTCAACCTGTAAGCGTTGCCCGGTGATAAAAGATTCCTTCGGTATTTGAATGGTGACATCGCTCAAGACCTGCGTACAGCACGCCAGCCGGTAACCGGCCTCTAAATCATCCTCATTGAGCAAGAATTGCTCAACAGTTGTGGGTGGATTGGTCGATCCCTTTACCAGGATTACCTGGCACTGTCCGCAGCTACCTTCACCACCACAGGCAGAAGTTAGCTCGATCCCAACTTGCCTGGCAGCTTCCAAAAGCGTTGTACCAGGTGGGACGCCGGCACGTTTTCCAGGTGGTTGAAACTGCACTCTGAAAGGTTTCTGTTCAGCCTTCACGTTTGGTTGCCCTCAGACGGGGATTGGGTTGGGCTCTGCGTATTCGTCAGCAAGTTTTTAAAATCAAGGTAGGTGATGGTCTTGCCGGGTTCAACAATCAAGAAATCTCCATCCCAAGGGCCTGTAAGCATTTTTAGAATGAGTGCATTCGAACCTGGGATTTCTTCAAAACGTAAGTTAAACTTGTCAGCAGTTTTGCGCGCATAGTCCACATAGGGCTGTTTATCATTGCTACCTGTATCGATATACACCAGGCGGGTGTAATTCTTCAGCATTAAATTCATGATCCGCTCAGCCTGTTTTTGACCGTATTTCTCGACCATGTGTTCAAATTCATCAAAGGGAGTATCGGCAACCTCGATCCAACCTTTGGTCAGGTAATAAGAACCTGGGTCTTTTCGGGATTGTTCGGTATATGCCTGACGAGAACCCAAAAAGATGGCGATGCAGTCGTCTACGCGGGGGATAACCAGAGTGCAATTCCTGGCAGTCAGGCCAATTACCGCCATCGAACACAAACCATAACCGAGCAAAAGGGTGTCATAATCCTTACAGGAGGCGTCGATAGCCTCCTGCAACTTGTTTTTTAGATTTTCTGGTCGGAGATGAAGTCCAAAGTCTAAGACTTCATAAGCCATGTTCTCCGGCATGTAAGGCAGCATTTCTTCAATTACAGTAGCGCAAGCAATTATCTTAGTACGGTCTGGTATCATATTTAATTACCCCAACCAGTTCTATAGTTATATAGGGAAGTTCCCAAATATAGTGTATACTTAAACAGCATAGTTGTCAAGAAAATAACATCAGAAAATAACATCTATTGCTGGCAGGAAGTGAACGATGGACAATAGTCTACCAGGTATCCAAAAGATAAACCGTGATTCTTATGAACCAGCGTATCTTCAACTTGCCAATATCTTGCGCCGGCAAATCGGCGAAGGCGTTTTTCGTCCAGGAGACCAGCTTCCTTCTGAGGCGCAGTTATGCCGCCTATATAATATCAGCCCAATGACCGTCCGGCGCTCGATCAACCTACTGGCTGATCAGGGCGTGGTCAGCACAGCTCAGGGACGTGGCACTTTTGTCAAAGAGCTGGAGTTAAGCCGGGCGGTGTTTGACCTGCACGAGTTGGAAGACCTGTTCGATCTTGGTTCGGATGGCAGCATTAAACTCATTGATGTACGCATCATTTCAGCCGATGAGCGTACCGCTCGAAAATTAGAGCTGGAAATCGGGGATGCCACTATCTATATTCGTCGCCTTTTCACTCGAAGAGGAAATCCGATCTTCTACCATCGCGCCTACCTGATTTACGACCCTGCTCGACCAATTGTAGAGGCGGAATTGGACGTGACCTCCTTGCAAGGTCTTTTTGGTGAAGGGAAGAATGTGATGCTAAAGGGCGGTCACCTGACGATTGAGAGCACTTTATTGAATAAAGAAGAAGCATACCTGTTGAAAGAATCATTACCAGCACCAGCTTTTTATCTGGAACATCTATTCGTTGATTACCAAAACTGTCCTATAAGCTGGGGGTGGTTTATTATCCCCAGTAACCGGTTACGATTTACCACTTCAGTTGGGATCAACGATTTCTAACCCTGAATTGTGGCGAGGTTAACCCACCATGAATATTAGTTCGAACCTACAAAACCTGCGCGCTGAGTTCATTCAAAAGGTGGCAGACCTGGAAGAACAAGATGTGCTGAAAATCGTCAGGCGGCGCATTGAGGATTATGAGGATCCACTATCTATCGTCGAGGATTGTCAGGAAGGGATGCGACGGGTGGGAGAACGTTATGAACGCCGGGAGTATTATCTCTCTGGGTTGATCATGGCGGGGGAGATTTTCCGGGAAGTGATGGAAATCCTGACTCCGTCGATTGAAGCCCTGTTTGTAGATCAGCAATCGGGCTTGATTTTGTTGGGAACGGTGGAGGGGGATATCAATGATATCGGCAAGAACAACTTAAGCCTGTTATTGACCAGTTACGGCTTTACCGTTCATGATTTAGGTGTGGATGTGCCTGCCCAACAGTTTTTAAATGCAGCTTTAGACATTCGACCGGATGCCATTGGTTTATCAGGTTTGTTGACCAGCTCGTTCGACAGCATGCGGGCGACGATTGAATGCATTCGGGCTGCAGATGATGCCCATGTCGCCACCATCCCAATTGTTATCGGGGGCAACCAGATTGACGAGCAAGTGTGTCAGTATGTCGGCGCAGATGCCTGGGTTACGGATGCAATGAGTGGGGTGCGATTGTGCCAGAAGTGGTTAGAAGAATAAAACCGACCACTTATTATTAAGGGGAACACTTTGTGGTCAGGTTCCCCGGGACTACCTCGCCAGTCAGATTTCCATACCAGAAAATGAATGTTGAATGGAATCCTGCGTTAGGAATGGAATCCCGTTTCACACTGGATTGGTAAAAAACAATCGTTGTCGGTCAGGTTTCACAACCTGACAAAGATTGGCGATTGGAATCCAACTAGGCTGTGTGATTGACGCTGTTGTGATTAAAACGAACATGTTGTTCGCAGATTTTCCGGAAATGGTAACCAAGAATCGCCAGTGTGACAGCTGTGGGGAATGATTTTGGGCGACGGAATAGCGTCCAGAATAACAGTTTCCAATAGTAGACTCGTTCTTTACCAATAATACCCAGGCTAAAGATGGATCGGATAAACGCCAGGAGATAGTCTCGCATGTGCGCCAGGTTCCACGAGATGTTAAATTTTGGCGGCTTGTATTCTTTCAGAAAGGTGATGACGCGTTGGTAATAATGCTCAGGTGAGTATATGTACTGCAATATCCCCCGGTATCCCTCCCGCAATGCATCCAGGTTCATAGTTGGGATGATGTTTGTGGTGCCATCAACATTGTCACCAGACATTTTTTCAAGCAGGCGCCCTGCTTGTTTCAAGCGATTGTACAGCATAGTGCCTGGAGGGGCTTGAAGCAACCCAACCATTGCAGTCACAATTCCGCTATTTTGAATGAAATCGATTTGCCGTTGGAATATTGAGGGTGGGTCGCTGTCAAAACCGACAATAAAGCCTCCCTGGACTTGAAAACCAGCTCTTTGAATATGTTTGATGGTCTCGACCATATCTCTATTTATATTTTGTTTTTTGTTGCATTCGAGCAAGCTGACTTCTTCTGGGGTCTCGATCCCAATAAATACGGTGCCAAAGCCAGCCTCTACCATCATTTGCATCAACTTTTCGTCATCAGCCAGGTTGATGGATACTTCAGTACTGAACGGCATTCCACGCTTGTCCTTTCGCCATTCAATTAAGGCCGGTAAAAGCTCTGTCTTCAGTGCCTTTTTATTGCCAATGAAATTGTCATCCACAAAGAAGACTCCTCCACGCCATCCTAACTCGTAGAGGCTGGATAACTCGGCGATGATTTGTGGGGCTGTCTTGATGCGTGGTCGGTGACCTAATAACGCAGTGATATTACAGAATTCACAATTATATGGGCATCCACGAGAATATTGGATACTCATGGTTACATACTGTTTCAGGTCTGCCAATTCCCATTGAGGCGCTGGTGTCGTGTGAATATCAGCAAATTCGGTGGAAGAGTATACCTTTTGGGCGCATCCCCATTTGAGATCATTTAGAAAGGGTGGGAGTGTCAACTCCGCCTCATTGAGCACGAAGTGATCGACCTCATCAAATTGATCGTGTTCGATGGTGAAGAGTGGGCCACCGGCGATAACTTTGAGCCCAGCCTGTTTACATTGAGAAATGATATGGTGCGCAGATTGCCTTTGAACCGTCATCCCACTAATAAAGGCGTAATCGGCCCACTCCAGATCCTTGCAGTTGAGATTGGTAACATTGACATCAACCAGACGTTTTGACCAATCCGGTGGCAGCATCGACGCAATAGTTAACAAACCCAGAGGCGGTGAAGAAGATCTTTTACGGATAAACTTCAATGCGTGTTTGAAACTCCAGAATGTATCTGGAAATTCGGGGTAAATTAATAATGCTTTCATTTCAATGGATCCCTTTCTGGGGAGATTATATCTCAGGTGAACCTGGGTTTTGGGTCTTGATCATCCATTCAGCTTCCTGCAACTCTTCGGGAGTATTGACATTAAAAAAGCTCAAACCTTGGGGGTCAAAACGGACAATCTCATCCTCGCTGATTTCTCGCACCTGCACCTGTGAGTAAAAGCTGAAAACGCGCTTACGCCCCCGTTTGAGAACGTCTTCCATGGCTGGCAGGCAATATTGGCGTGAATAGACTGCGTGTATGGTCTGTAAGACATCCTGCCAGCGTGGTACAACCACATCGAAATCTGGCGAAAGGTCAAGCAGGTACCCCAGTAAGGGCACATTGACAAAGGGCATATCACAGGCCAGCACCAGTACTGTGTCACCCCGTGCCGCTTTCAAGGCGGTGTGCAGCCCAGCCAGCGCGCCTTCGCCGGGCACCTCGTCAGCAACCATGCGTAAGCCCAGATATGCGTAACTTTCAGGCTGGTTGGTGGTGATCAGGACTTCATCCCCAAGTGGTCGCACGCGCTCGAGCAGGTGTTCGATCATTGGAAGTCCGTCCAGAGGGACCAACCCCTTATCGCGCCTCATCCGGCGAGATTGACCACCAGCCTGGATGGCAATGGTTAACATAGGGATATTATAATCTTTCCATCCCCATGAAAAAATGTGGTGACAGATATATCATTGATCGATTCTGAATTCATCCTCAAATGGGTTGGCGAACCACACACCTTCAATGACCTGTACATCTTGGAAAACTTTATTTGACAATCTCAAGATGCAGGTTGGTATAAACAAATAGCTTGAAAAAATGGCTAAATTGTGGATATGGTTTGATTATCAGGCCTACATAATTTTTTAAATAACGAAGTGGTCAGTGGCGAATGTGAAAAGCTACTTGTCTACCGCTGGGTATTTCATGGTTTTAGGAATCGGAATGCCGAGCAGTGTGCAAACTGTTGGGGCAATTTGTAACTGGGAAACTTCTTCGCCAGTATCACCCCGTCCACCAACATCTGGTCTTATCAAGAATAATGGCACATCCCGAACATCCGGAGTGGTTCCCCCGTGCAACTTGTCATCATTCATGCCATGATCGCCGGTGACCATAATGGTATAACCCAACTCAGTCCATTCTGCAATCAAGGTTGACAGCCACATATCCTGAAAAATAGCCTGGTTGCGATATTGTGAAGAATTGGCGCCGAATGATTCACCTTGGTAATCCATACCCATTGGATGGACAAGTAGATAATCCGGGGAAAACTTTCGAACCAGACTGCCAGCAGCGTTGAAGAGTTCATAATCAGGATAATCGTCTCGGGTGTAAAAACGTCCGTGTTGAATTAGCAAAGTTTTATCATCCACTTCACGATCATCGATGGGGTCATATGGCGCCCGGTTATATAACTCTGAAAACCAATAATACGCCGCGGCAGCTGTTGTTTTTCCAGCTTCAACAGCAGACTGAAAAATGTTGGGCATGTGTGATCGGCGAACAACGCTATTGGAGATCACGCCATGTTCATTGACTGGAGCTCCAGTGTGAGTGGTCTCATACATTGGGCGCGACATGCTGGGTAATTCCCCGATGACTTTGTATAAGCTGGCTTTCTTTGTCTCCACTAAATGCCCCAGATACCCCATGCCAGCCACAGCAGTATCATAACGTAATGCATCCGATAAGACCATGATAACTTTTTGCATTCGTGAGTTTTCTCCTATATAGTTTGCTGTTACCTGAAATGAGAATTAGGTTGGGGGTGAACTCAAATAGAATTACCTTCCTCGTAGTCTACCCAACCCCATAGTCACTCCGCTGAACAACACTGTACCAAGCATAAGGATTACACTAACCGCATTTATCGAGGGTGATATTGAGAAACGCAACCTGGAAAAGAACAGGATGGGCAAGGTTGGGTCACTTCCAATCAAGAAAAGAGTTGTGCCAAAGTTCTCGAATGACATCAAGAATGAGATAATTCCAGCAGAGAGCAAAGCTGGTGTCAAATAGGGAATAGTCACACCGAAAATGGCGCGGATGCGATTGGCGCCAAGATCCATGGCTGCCTGCTCTTGTTCAATCGGGAAACGCCGTAACCTGGCACTTATGATCATGGTTGCCATCGTCCCGATGAAACAGAATTGACCCAGAACCACAATAAACAACCCAGGGCGTAGAAGAGTAACAATTGGTCTGGCTCCTTCAGTACCTAAGACCAAGCGTAAAGGTCCGACTAAGGCGTTACCAAATGAGAGAATGGAGACTCCCAAGATTACTCCTGGAATAACTAACGGCGCCATCATGGTGAAATAAAGCGAAGAATCACCCCGGAAGCGTTGGCGTTCGAATAAGAAGGCGGTCGTGGTACCTACAAACAAGCTCAAGGCAGTCACAGCAGTTGCCACGATCAAGCTGTTTTTGATTGATCTCATCATGTTCACATCGTTGAAAACACCCATCCGACCACTAGCCGCTCCCATTCCTATCTGACCTGCGCCGGTTCCACTGCTTTCAGCAATACCGTAGTCTGGGTTGTAGAACCAGTCCAGGGTGAATCCTCTCCAGGGAAGTGAAGGTATGTTGCTGTCGTTGAATGCCAGAATACTGGTTAAAATCAAGGGGGAGTACAAGAAAGCCAGGAAAGCGAGAATATAAAAAATGTAGATGAACCAAAGGCCTTTATTGGTTAGCTTTGACAAGAAATACTTCTTTTGGCGAGGTTTAGCATTCTTATTCACTGAACACACCTCTCAATGTTTGTCTGGTTGCCCGTAAACCGATCCAAACCACTAGGCTGGTCATGACCAAGGTGATAATGCTGTAAGCGGAACCCAAGCCCCAATTTGAAGAGATAATGAAACGGTTGTAGATCATCTCAGTTACCCACAGATTATTTTTTCCACCAACAAGCACAGGAATGAGATAATTTCCGACACTCAGCATGAACACCAAGATACAACCAGCAGTTACCCCTGGGAGACTGAATGGAAAAATCACATGCCTTAAGGTCGAAAAATATCCCGCGCCTAAATCTTGAGCTGCATGGATTTGGTCATCTGGTAAACCTTCAAGGCTGCTATAAATTGGAAAGATCATCACCAACATGGAAGAATATACGAAAACAATGAAAAGTGCCTGGCTCGAATATAGGAATTCCACCGGTTTTTGCATTACACCTAAAACATTTACCAACAGGTAATTCAAAGTGCCTGTTTCTCTCAAGATATTCATCCAGGCATACACCCGCACCAATTCACTGATGTAGAATGGCAGTGCGATCAGGATCAATAAAATTACTTTTGAAGAACCTTTGAGAATTTTGGCTACAAAGAATGCAGTGGGGTAGGCTACCAGTAGGGTCAAAAAGGTGTTAATCAAAGAAAACGTGATGGTACGATAGAAAACCCGCACAAATATTAAGCTTGGGTCTTGGAATGGGGCAAGGTAATTTCCTAAGAAGATTCCACCATCAACCAAACTGGTCTGCCCTTTTTTCATAAACGAAAGTAGAAGCAGGCGGAGATGAGGAAAAATCAATAAAAGCAGAAGCCACAAGAGCAACGGAATTAGGGGAACAATGAATTCCCAGCGTATCTTGGATTTCCTCTTAGTTCGGATAGTCTTGGCTCGAAGTGCATCAGTAGCCATAAAACAAAACTCCTCAGTGATTTTTGTTCATTAACACGGCTATTATTTAGGGAAACAATAGACATCCCGCGTGGCCCAAGCGACCAAAACTTTCTCGCCACTAACGGGTAGGGGTACATCTGAGGTTCGGGTAATCAGGACCATAATCCTGTTCCCACTTTCAAGGTCGACGAGAGCTCTGATCACAGCACCATCAAAAATGACATCCTGGATGACACCAGGAATTCGATTTTCTAAGGTCGAACTTTGGTCATCGATAGAAAGCAAGCGCATTCTTTCTGGCCGAATATAATTAATGATTTCTGATCCAACACTGATATCGGGATGTACTGGACTGTTAATCTCAAAGCCATTGAATTTTACTTTAACAGAATGATCATTGATCGATGATACGACGCCTGGAATGGCATTGTTTTCACCTACGAAAGAAGCAACAAACCCATCAACTGGATGGCTGTAAAGTTCATCTGGCGGTCCGATTTGCAAGATGCGACCGTTGTTCATGACAGCAATCTGGTCGCTCATCACCAACGCTTCGCTTTGGTCATGGGTAATATAAACAAATGTAGTGCCAACCTCGTGTTGCAATAGTTTGAGTTGAATCTTCATCTGTTCCCGCAATTTTAAATCCAGAGCGCCGAGAGGTTCGTCCAATAACAAAACAGTTGGATCAAGAACCAGGCAGCGGGCAATGGCAACCCTTTGTTGCTGCCCACCTGATAATTGGGATGGTTTTCGGTCACCCAAACCGGATAGACCAACCTTGTTCAGGATCGTTTCTACTCTTTTATGGCGATCTCTCTTAGGTACGCGAGCCATTCTGAGACCAAAAGCAACGTTGTCTACTACAGTCATTAATGGAAAAAGTGCTAGTTGTTGGAAAACCATGTTCACCCGCCGGTGGTTGGGTGGTATACCATTGACTCTCTCACCGCCAATAAGAACATCGCCTGTGTCCGGCTCCTCAAACCCGGCAATAATTTTTAATGTCGTAGTTTTACCGCATCCACTTGGTCCCAGTATAGAGAAAAATGAACCCCTTGGTACCTGGAATGAAACGTTTTCCACCGCTTTCAACTCGCCGAAGCTCTTGTTGATATTAATTAATTCAACATCAATTGTATCTTGCATAGGTGACTTCCCAAATATTGAATATTAAAAATTGCGCGGCTGTAAGTCGCATCCGCTTGGAGATTACAGAGTCTAGGATTAAATTAGGGTGATGTCAAGGAGAGGGATAATGAGCTATTTTATCCCTCTCCCCGCTAGCTAATGGTATTCAATTAATCGCCGACAGCAGCTCGTAAGCGTTCTTCTATCTCAGAGTTGATCTCTTCCAGTTCAGGGGTTAGCGCTGGATACCAATTGATGTTATCAATGGCTTCAGTGGGGAAGGTCTCATTGATCAATGCTGCCTGGGTAGCATCCAAGTAATCAGCAGAACCGTCTATTGCAGACAGGAAACCTCCTCCGGAGATGACCATTCCAGCAACCTCAGGTCGGTAGTTGAACTCGATGAAGGCGTAGGCCAGGTCAATGTTCTCCGCACCAGAGGGGAGCGTGAATGTGTCAATCCAACCTAATGCACCCTCTTTCGGTGCAATGGCTTTAATGTTGGGGTTTTCCATGCTGAGCAACCATCCAGTACCATCCCAACCTTTGCCAATCCAGACTTCTTCTGATAAGAATAGATCAATGTTTTCTTGGCGTGTGGTCCAATAAGCTTTGATATTACTCTTACAATCGATCATATATTCAAGTGTCTCTTCAAGGATCTCACGCCACTTGACTGGATCATCGACATTGGCAAACAGGTCGTGACCCAGCGCGTAGGATGCTGCTACAATCCCGGGATAGCGATATCGGTGGGTTACCCGACCTTCGTATTTGGGATCACAAAACTGAGCATAGGAGTTTATCTCCTCATCTACCAAGGCCGTGTTGACGATCAGAACTGATGTTCCCCACGTGAACGGGATTGAGTAATATTCCGCTCCCACAGTGGACATTTCCTTTACCGCTTGAACCATCGATGGGACGGCGGTGGAGAAGTTTGGAACTCGGCTGATGTCAATAGGCTGGTAGATCTGGTAGGTTTCCTGAGCGGCGGCGACATTATCGACTGAAGGTGAAGCCAGGTCGTAACCTTCACCACCGGTCGCCACCAACTTGCTTATCAGCTCCCCATTGTTTGAAATGTAGGTGATCTCAACTTTTGCTCCAGTCTCTTCTTCAAATGCTTGCTTGACAGCATCTGGTACGTAGCCTTCCCAGGTCAACAGGCGTAAGGTTTGACCCTCGAAAGGTTTTGCAGGTGGAACCTCCGTTACTGGTTCGTCTGTACCCTCATCGCCGGCTGGTGGTGTTACCGCCTGGGTACAAGCACCAACGATCAGGGATAAAATGATAAACACAAAGAAGATCCAGGTGTATCTTTTCATCGTTCTACTCCTTATTTAATTTACTTGAAATAGGTTGGCGTTTTACAACAGTGGGCCACCCACTGTTCATGCAATTATAGCACCTATTATTAGATTAATCCATAATATGAAATTGGATTTATCAAGTGGAAACTACCGACGCGAAAGATTTTTGCTGTTTGATTTCTCCTGGCACAGGATTGAATTACCAGCAATCATATTGAGTAGTAATATTTTTTAATGTTATTTCATGGATTTTGCGTCTATAATAGTTGCATATAAGACGCAATTGATTCCAGATGTTCCCAGGTAGTCTAAGAATACAAAAAACCCAGATTTTTGAGGGGAAGATTATATTATGGAAGTAGAGAGCACATCAATGCGCTCCAGGATAATTGAACGGTTGGGGGTCTTATCGCATCGCAACTTCGCCTACCTGTGGTTCGGGCAAATCCTGGCTACTTTTGGTGATAAATTCACAGAAATTGCCATCCCCATCTTGATCTATCAGATCACCGGGTCAGCCCTACAATTAGGGCTGGCCTTTATCTTTCAGGTGGTATCGGCGATGCTGTTTGGGATGGTAGGGGGAGTGATGAGTGACCGCTGGGACCGCCGGCGGACGATGATTGGGTCTGATTTGATTCGCGCCGGATTGATCCTGATCATCCCCCTGGCGATGGTGGGACCGTTTACGGTTGGGTTAAAGCTGGCGATATTATATGCGCTGATTTTTTTGATCGCCTGTGTCAAACAGTTCTTCCTTCCAGCCAAGATTGCCATTATCCCCGAGATTGTGCCCAAAAAGAAATTGATGCAGGCGAACTCTCTCGATCAGGCTGCCATGAAACTGGCAGAGTTTGCTGGTTATGCTACTGCAGGTTTGCTGATCCATTATGCCGGCGTGACGCCGGCGTTTCTAACCAACGCGGGCACTTTTCTTATCTCCGCTGTTCTTATCTGGTTCATGCGCACCCGGGTTCAGACTATTGAAGTCGAGAAAACTATCAAGGCAATCTTCAAGGAGATCAAGGATGGGCTTGACCATGTCAAGAATGTGCCCATCCTGGCCGGAACCGTGGTGCTCAGCCTGATCGCGCCGATGGCGTTAGGGGCAACCATGCCGCTCTTGATCATCTACGTCGATCAAGTGCTGGGTGGTGGCGCCCGTGAATTCGGATTGATGGAAGCCTTCTTCGGGTTGGGGCTCTCCGTTGGTGTGATCCTGGTTGGCAAGTTTGGCAGCGATAAAGACCGCTGGTCGATCTTATCGCTGGGGGTGTTGGGGATAGGCGCAGGAATGCTGCTGACATTTGGCATCCCCATGTTGCTGACAGCTTATTCAACTTCGCTCATGCTTGGTGTAGCCTTGCCAATGTTCTTCCTGACTGCCGCAGCAAACGGTGCGATTTTCCTGGGGATCCGTACCATTGTCCAGGAGAATACTCCTCATAAAATGATTGGACGTGTGTTTGCGGTGATTACGGTCGCCTCCAGCGCCGCCGCCGCGTTGGGAGCGTCGATGGCTGGTATTGCTGAGACGATACCCGTCGGCGTGGTCTTCCTGGGCTGGGCATGCCTGCTTCTGCTCACGGGCGTTGCGGCAGCTTTGTTCAGGACCCGCATGGTGGTAAGTGAAGTTGCATAACTCTTTCCTCAATATATGAGCTAAAACCAAAATCCTACCTTGAGGTAGGATTTTGGTGTTTAAATCATTTATACACTCGCTGCTATCTTGGTATGTTATGAAAACAACATATCTGATTTTAGAATTTCATGATGGGATATTGTTTAATATCCTGACAACCTTATTTCTCTTGTGATCTCATGATAGACACAGTATTCTTTCAGGTCAATCATCTTGCTCCATATAGAATGGCATGGCACCCTATCCAATAACAGATTAAAAAATCAGTTCTAACGCTTCTTTCCCACCACGAATAGCATGAACCGAGATATGCTGATCCAGTGTAGCCAGTTTTCCATGATTGTGTATTGCCAGCCCAATCAGACATTGAATCGGCTCCGGAAATCCCTTCTCCCCAATTATAGCAGTTCTTGTTAGATTTGAGAACATATATTCGATCTTTTTTATTTGAGCTTTCGCCTTCCACCAATTTTTATACCGATTTCACAAAATTACCCCCCCCAAGAAAAAAAACTTGACAGTATATCTTAACAGTGTTATAATAACAGTGTTATGAATAAAGCTTGTGAAGACAACCGAGAAAATCCTATGACCCAATCCGAATATACCATCCAGGAATTATCCGAGCTAACCGGCTTACCGCGGCGCACGATCCATTTTTACGTCCAGCAGGAGATCATCCCTCCACCAGAAGGGGCAGGGCTGGGTGCTTACTACACCGATAACCATCTGCTGCGCCTGAAGCTGGTGCCAGTCCTGCGCCAGCAAGGTCTGCGCCTGGACGACATCCGCGAGAAGTTTCAGGGCGTTGGGGAAGCTGAGCTGGGCAAACTCTACCAACGATCCGATCAAAAAGCTCCGAAACCTGTCCCAAGCAAGCCTGCTCAACAAAATTACACCCATTACCAGCTCCCGGCGGGTGTGGTATTGATGGCCCCTGCCACGCTCAACCCGCTTGAACACCAGAAACTGGCAGAACTACTCAATACCGCCCAGCGCATCCTGGGTAATCAGAACTTATCAGAACACGATCGCCATAACCCGTCCATACCCATTCAGGAGGAAGAATGAACACCGATATTGAAACCCAACTTATTTCCCTTGGCCAGATCACGCTTGCTGGCCACCCCGAGACAGCCTTACCCCTGGAAAAGACCGCCATCAACGGTCAATTGCTGGGTCCTCTGGCGGTTGTCTCGATTGAACAGACTTTTCGCAACCCCTTCCCCGAAACAGTCGATCTGGAGTATCTCTTTCCGGTATCACATCAGGCTGCTATTGTAGATTTTGAGATGCTTATCGGTTCTCGCCGCATCCGGGCTGAATTACAGGAAAGCGAACAAGCCAGACAAACCTACGAACAGGCCCGGTCTGAAGGCCGGCAGGCAGCTTTATTCGAACAGCGGCGCCCCAACCTGTTCTCGGTGAAGGTCGCCAATGTGCTCCCTGGGGAGAGCCTGAGAACCTCACTACGCTACCAGGAGCTGCTGGATTATGTGGATGGAGAATACCAGTTTGTGATCCCAATGGGGTTAACACCCAAATACCACAGCCCGCAACATCCTGACGAGAGTAAGGGTGTAGACGCACCGTTGGCTGCCGACCTTTCTGAAGTGGGGCCAGTGACCATTTCACTGTCAGTCGATGCCGGGCATCCGGTGGGCGTGGCGGGTAGCCAACCGCAAAGCCCCTCTCATCCCCTTTCGATCACCCATTTAGACGATCGTCGCTTTCAGGTGCAATTAGCCGGAGAACACATTCCTGATAAAGATTTCGTGCTGCGCTATGCCACTGCTCAGAAGCAGGCTCGTCTGGCATCCTGGGTATCACCTGAAAATGGGAACGGTCACTTCCTGGTAATGGTAATGCCTCCCGCCATTGAGCAGTTTGAACAGACTCTGCCGCGCGAGTTTGTCTATGTTCTCGACCGTTCAGGGTCGATGATGGGCAAACCCATTGACCAGGCAGTCAATGCCTTGAAAGCCTCGCTGCGCACCCTGCGACCTGGTGACCAGTTTCGCATCTTGTTGTTCGACCACGAAATTGATTGGTACCACCACGGTGAGGCGATCCCCTTCACGCAGGATGGGGTCGACCAGGCAGACAGGTTCCTGTCCAGCATTCAAGCGCGTGGCGGTACTGAGATCGTTTCAGCAGTGCAGGCGGTTCTTGACCTCCCGCAGGAGGCGGAACATCAGCGCATCATTGTCTTGCTGACCGATGGGTCTGTGTCCGGTGAGGAGCGCGCCTTGTATCTGGTAAGGAGACAGCTTAAGGCGGCGCGTCTGTTTACTTTCGGGATTGGTCCATCCGTTAACCGGGCTTTCATCCAAAGGCTTGCCCAGCTTGGGCGGGGTACCGCCGAGTTCCTGGGCTTGAATGAGGACATCGAGGGGGCCATCATCCGCTTTCAGGACCGCCTGGCTTTCCCGATGCTGGTTGACCTGAAACTGGATTGGGGCGAGAGCACGGTCTGGGATGTTTACCCCCGGATGCTGCCCGACCTTTACGCTGACCAGCCACTGGTGTTGACCGGGCGCTGCAATATTGAAAAAGACCAGGGTTTGATTCTCAACCTGCGCGGCAAGCAGGGCAGTGAAATGGTCAACTTGAACACCACATTGAGGCTGCTTGACCAGCCTGAGGCAGCCATCCCGCGCCTGTGGGCACGCAGCCGGGTGGACGACTTATTGGAAAAGCGAGAGCTGGGTGATTTGCCAGAGCATAAAGTCCGGGACCAGGTGATTGGCCTGGCGATGCAGCACCGCCTGGTGACACCTTATACCAGCTTTGTGGCTGTGGATAGCCAGGTAGTGGCCGATACCAGCGCCAAGCCGCAAATTCTGATTGCCCAACCGCTGCCTGAAGGTCTGGACCTGGCTGGATTTGTGGGTCATCATTTAAATTGTCTGGTTTCTGCGGAAATTCCTGATTTTGATGGCTTAAGAGTAGAGAAAGCATTATATAACGTGAATGCATGTCCAGACGAAATTATTCATGAAAAACTATCTATTGAAGACTCCCCCCCTAGAATAATTGAGCTACAAACGAGGAAAATAGGTGCCAGACCTGACGGGGAGAGGCTTTTGAGAATGTTAGCCCGTTCGCAGAAACTGAACGGCTCCTGGGATGATGATATCCAACAGACCGTGGCGGCCTTGCTGGCTTTCTTGCGGAGCAACCATACTCCGCACAGCGGTCATTTCCGGTCACAATTACAGCGCGCTGTCAAATGGTTGCTGGCTGAGCCAACCAATGATTTTACTGCCTACCTAAGAGCTTATGTCTTCCACCAACTGGCAAATATCACTGGAGTGGAGCGTGACCTGAAAACGGCTGATGAATTGAGAATGGCGCTGCCAGAGGTGACAAATAGACTTCAGCGAGCGATCTGGGCATGTCTGCTCGGCAACCAATTCAGAGAATATCTGCCCGAAGCTCTAGAAAATCTGGAAGACCTCTGGCTGGCGGTGATCTTAAACTTGACTGACTTGCCTGTATCCCCATCTTTGTACGATGATGGCGATCCCAAATTGATCGAGACCTTGTTGGCTGCTTTACATCACACACATTAGAAACCGTCGTTGCCTTCAAGACAGGCTGAGGGGGAAGCCTGGGCTGTTTCTACTGAAAGGCAATCTGTCCCAGTTCCTTTTTAATAGGAGGAACTGGGACATTTTTTTGAGTGGGGGTGAGAGGTATATGTGGAATGATTAATACCTGGTTGTTGCTTCTATAACCAACACCCTCCCTGGATATTTTTTAAGAAAACACTAATCAGAAAATTTAGATCTATATGGTATTAAATAGATATTATTAGTCTTATAAAATTGTGCCAGTTCAATCTTATGTAATTCATGCCAACTGGCTCTCTTACAGGTGCTTATCGAGAATAAATAATCTTAACAACCTCATGAATTCTAATTTATTGTTATATTACGCTCTGTTTGTATTCTCTCTTTCTATTCGCGCCATCTTTCCACGTGATCCACCCCAGCTGTAAA
>Ga0114946_10001108_pt1 | contig 18450 bp, 14 predicted proteins | sample WalLakDeSediment_FD_88676 | JGI IMG/M metagenome (GOLD analysis project Ga0114946, IMG submission 88676) | Lake sediment microbial communities from Walker lake, Nevada to study Microbial Dark Matter (Phase II) - Walker Lake 11/02/13 Deep Sediment | ecosystem: Environmental > Aquatic >...
AATTTGCTACGCCCACTGCTGCAGCATACCCAAGAATCTGGTGCAAACACTGCACCTAAAGAGTGAACTGATCATTTTCTAAAAACCACTCTTGGAACTAGAAAGAGACGATGAACACAGTAAAATCGATTGCTGTGTTTATCGTCTCTATTCTGTTATTAGTACATTTTATGCATCCCCCGCATTATAATTTGGTGGGACTAGTTTTCATTGATTCTTTACGGCATCATCTTCTTGATCCGAACCCAATTTCAATCCTTGCAAACTAACCAAACATCTCTTGAGTCAATGGTTCAAAATCAGCCGGTACTGTATCCTGGTATAGTGCTTTCCAGGCAGCCACATATCCAGCCGCGCTCCAGGCTTGGTGGGCTTTTCCCATTGGTCTGCCAGTCTCTCCATGTAGCCACTCATTGAATTCCCACTCATCATAAATCCCCAGCTTGCAGGCCTCTGCCAAAGAATTAAGTTCTTGAGATGCTAGCTCTTCCCTCCCAAGCTTTGCTAGAAAACGGACCCACAACCCACCAATAAACGGCCATATACCACCGTTGTGGTAGTGGTTCGGAAGGTTGAGAAAATTGGTCACGAAATAGTCCTTCCAATCACTGGCACCAGAAAAAATTGGGGGGTAAAGGCATTTGATCGGATAAGGAGAGTTTGAACCTACCCCCCAAAGGAATTGAAATACTTGCTCCATTTGAGTATCGTTTAAAATCCCAACCAGGCCAGCCATCAAGTTCGCATAAATATCACATCGCCAGTTGAACCCAAAGGGGCTAATTTGTGACAGAAGGTAGTGAGCATTCCCTACCGTGAATTGTGTCTCTGAAAATGACTCTCTTGCATCAGAAAGCTTTTTTGGAGTTGGCCAGAACTGCCTCTGTATCTTCTTGTTAACCAACTCTGCCAGTTCAGTATAAACTTGAGACTCTTCTTCAGCACCTAATACCGAACATACTACTCCGTAATCCCTGCAGGCCAAATACCATAATACTTCATCGTAAAGGACGTTGTATGACCTCGGGAACAAGTCCATCCAATCAGACGACTCAGGAATCTCTATAAAACCACAATTGTTTGAGTCGTGGGCGTGCAACCACTTCATCGCCAGTTGCAAGTTTGGAAATAATTTCTCTAAGAATGGTCGATCTCCTGTATAAGCTGCGAAGCGACTGGTGCCGATAACAAACCAGAGTACAGAGTCAATTGAAGCAATATTGCCTACCCCACCGTAATCAGGTTTTTCTGTCAGAATATGTACATACGCCGGTATTTGTCCTGTTCTGGTTTGATGGACAGCCATAAGCTCCAGTGTTCGTTTAAAACAATCAGTCAATTCCGCATCGTTCATACTTAATGACCAAAGACCTGTCTTAATACCATCTCGGCTCCATACAGCAAAATAATTAGACTCCTCGGACGCAAGAACGTTGTCTGTAACACTTGCAGCAGAAAAACCCAGACGAGTTACATTGCGTCTTAAGGTTGCCACAGCTCTTTCCAACGCTTCGGCTGAAAATTCACGGGGGTGATGGGGAGATACCGGCTTAAAAAACCGGTAATGTTCCAGACCTTCCAACACTCCTTCAGCATACTCATTATGACTGAAGAAAGCGCGCAGCTCAACGGCGTCCTTCAATTCGTGACTGGCATTCGCCACCACAATGCCCCTAAAACCATATTGGAAAAGGCCAATATCATTACCACTTGATCCGCTAACATAAACCTGATTTGGATTTATCACCAGGGAATCCATTAAAAACTTTATTGCAGGTCCGGACCCGGCTCGCTCAGGGATTAGATCTAAATATAATCCCCCAGAATAGACTAATTTAACATGGAGACCTTGTTCGAGAAGAGAACGGCGGATTCTATTTAATTCTTCTTCTTTGGCTTTTTCAATCTTATAACTAATTTTTAAAGGAGTCTGGTATTTCTCTTCTTGTAGTTCCAGGTTCGGAAAATTCTCCGCCACATAATCCACTATTTCATCACGTTCAAAACCCAGTTGAACATATTGGTACCACTCATCCAGTGGACGCTCTCCTGGCATCCGGTGGATCTCAGTCCCATCTGATGAGGTAATATAATCAGGCACAAGTAATGAGTGTTTCTCTATATCTTCCACAACTTCAGACAAAGACCTGCCAGATGAATAGACTAATACGAAATCATCGCGCGCATCTGATAATTTTGCGTTCAATTCGTCAATCTCCTCTTGAGGTCCCCCAATCAAGGTGTCACTGACATCGGTCACCAGCAATTTTTGTTCTTTAAATGTGGTAAAGAATTTCATGTTGTTCAATCCATATCGGCCTTTATCTCTTCATACTCAGCCCGATGTTTTTCAAAAAGAGCTATTGTCCGTTTAGCTATGCCAGTCCAACCGAAATGTCGCCTGGCAAAACGTGAACCTTCGTTAGATAATTCCTCTGCAAGATGGGGATAACGCATTGGTAAAGCGAGCATCGTTCCAAACTCCTCAGGCAAATATGGATCTGCAAATAATGCTTGAGTGCCGAAATCGATTAACTCATGTAGTCCTCCATGGATAGTAATCACAGTCGGAATCCCACTGGCCATTGCTTCAACAGCAGTCATACCAAATGGTTCATACCGAGATGATAGAGCAAAGATAGTAGCCGCGCGATAATAGTTTACTAGCTCCTCATCAGGAATATAATCTCCCCAGGTGATTATTTTATCAACACCATTATCTTTTGCCAGCAATTTCAATTCTTTAACCTTCTGCCTATCTCTTTCTGAATTTTCTCCCCCCGCTGCGAGATAAAAGTGAGCATCAGGTACTAATTTAACTACAGTAGGCAGTGCTTGAATTATTAAATCATACCCTTTATTTGCTGCCATCCGACCAACTGCAAAAATCGTATTTGGTTTAATACCCAAATTTGATCGCAGTTCTCGCCTGACCTTCTCGCGAACTGGTGTAAAACGGTTTTCATCAACTCCAGGTGGAATAACCGAGATATGGGAAGCAAGGATATCATAATCAGATTCAATATAGCTCTTTTGCTCATCAGTCGTGGCGATAATATGATCGCAACTTCGAAATATCCAGAATTCCTTATTTACTCGTTCTTCTAAGCGGTACTTGTCCTCTACACTCTCATCACCAACCTCCAAACCGGATTCCATCTCCGTCTTTTTCCAACCGCCTAATGAATGGGGAGTATGAATATGAGGTATATGTAGCTCCTCTGCAATCTTCTGACCTGCCCAACCAGCGTCCCAATAATGGGAATTGACAAAATCATAAGAGATATTACGAGATCGCATGGCAGATAAGAAGTTTGTGACGAAATCACCTAAATGGTCATGCATATCCTCTTTGCGAATAAATTTCTTCCCACCAAATGGTATTCGCCAGACTCTCAAAGATTCATTGATCTTATCAAACTTAGGTTGTCTATCAAATTGTCTGGTGACAATGTCTACCCGATAACCCAGTCTACTAAAACGCTTAGCCAGTTCCAATACAAAAACAACCTGCCCTCCGGTGTCAGGTTTGCCAAGCTCTGGTTCGGATGCCACATACCCATGGGTTGATAACATCAAAATTGAACCAAGGTATTGTCTTTTTATTGCCACGTTTATTCCTCCTGATAATAAATAATAAGGATTATTACTTTTATAAGTCTTAAACTTTATCCATGACCCCTGTCGGAAGGGATCACTCCCCAATAGATTAGGCCTTCTAATACCCCAGCAGCATAAGCTGCATTTGCCTTGAATATATGTGATCCAGAAAGCTTCTTCAACTCAGGGTCAGCATTTCCAACAACAATCCCTTTCGATGCCTCTGAGAACATATCAATGTCGTTGGCTGAATCACCAGAAACAACCACCCTATCTGGATAAATTGCTGACCGGAATCGCAAGAATTCAATAGCTTTCCCTTTACCAGACTCCAATGGGATAATGTCAAGATTGCTTCCTCCTGAAAATATCACCTTGACATGGTGACCATGTCTTGCCAATTGCTCTTTTACAAAAATATATTGTTCATAATCATCAATATAATAGCTGGCTTTGAAGGGTGTTTGAAATTCCTGAGGGTGAGGTTCAAACCCAAGTTCACCCATTAGTTTCGCAATTTGCTCCCTGTTCCAACCTTTTATAAAGCATCGTCTGTATTCTAAAACAGGCTTTCCAAACCTGTCCTCAATCTCCGTTCCCAAGGCGCCTACTATGTAATCTGGTTGTAATGATTGAAGTCCATCATGGTCACTTAGTGATCTTCGTATGCTCTCACAGGGTCGGCTTGAATTAAAAACAATGATGATCTTTTCACGATGATTCTCTATTTCACTCACAAGTAGTTGCAGAGCAATATTATCACCTATCAGCGTGTCGTCTAAATCTGAGATAAATAACCAGCTCTTGATATTTCCAATATTCTTATCCATTTTCTTCTAATAATCATTCCTTCTCAAACCCCCCCATCCGTTGCTTTATAGAAAACGATATTACATCACTAATTTAAAACAATACTTTTTCATGCATTCATTAAAAACCAACTGGCTTTTTGAGACCTCTAAGTATGATACCATATTCAAATCAGCTGGGTATTTACCCTTTAATCGTAGGATATAATAACACCCTGCCAGACCAATGGTATGCCTGAGTGGTTTTATCCACTTGACAGTATGAATAGTATGGCGTATCTTTGACCTGATTAAAGCAATAACAAACACAGTCCCAACGCAAAAGCTGAGAATTTATGCTTATATCAAACGTTTTGGGGCAAAAGGAAAAGCATGACTTCATTACCTGCTATTCTTGGAGGTCATCCAGTTTTTTCATCGCCGATTAATATAGTTAGACCAGTACTTCCTGATTATTCTGATTTAGTGGAAGAGCTTCAGATCATCCTGAATAGCGGGATGGTCACGAAAGGTAAGTACCTTTCTGAATTTGAAAATATCATTGCCGAACATCTGAACGTAAAACACGCAATCGCTGTATCCAGTTGCACATCTGGTTTGATGTTAACCTTTCGAGGATTAAATCTTACTGGTGAGGTTGTTGTGCCCAGTTTTACCTTTATGGCAACCATTAGCTCCCTTGTTTGGAGTGGATTACGCCCAGTTTTTGCTGACGTTAACCCCAATAGCACTAATTTAGACCCCGCTTCAGCAGAAGCTGCCATAACCCCGCAGACTTCTGCAATTGTTGCTGTTCATAATTTTGGAAACCCTGCCCAAATTGATGCTTTAATCAATGTTGCCAATCGTCACAAAATATCCTTGATATTCGATGCTGCTCATGGTTTTGGCGCTCAATATCAAGGGATGCCTGTTGGGTCTCAAGCAAACGCTCAAATCTTTAGTTTAAGTCCCACCAAATTGCTCATCACCGGTGAAGGGGGATTGGTGGCAACAAATGATGATGATCTGGCCAACTATATTGGTATTGGTCGTGAATATGGTAACAATGGCAATTACGACAGTATATTTGCGGGTTTAAACGCTCGAATGCCTGAATTCAGCGCACTGATGGGTATCAAGAGCTTCATTAATCTTGAAGCCGCTGCCTGTTCACGCAACAAGACCGCCAGTTTGTATCACCAGTTACTTGGACAATACCCAGGTATTGGCTTTCAAACAGTATCTGCAGGTAATCGAAATTCATATAAAGACTTTTCGATAACAATTGATCCAATAACATTTGGTATGAACAGAGACGTATTAGCCCAAGCCCTGCAATCAGAAAGAATCGACACACGAAAGTATTACCAACCTCCTGCACATCGCCAGTCAGCGTATCAACAGTACTATAATGATATTCAATTGCCAAACACTGAATGGTTATCTGCCCACAGTCTCAGCCTGCCTATCTGGTCAAATATGAGTTCAGAGATTACGTCTGGTATTTGCGAAGCGATCAATCGCATCCATAACAACAAACTTGCCATCAACCAAAAACTTGGGTAATTATCAATGAGTATCGTCCAGTTCAAAAGGCTCAAGAAATGGTTGTCATTAGATGTAATCTTACGGTTGTTTGCAGATACTGTTCTGATCAATCTTGCAATTGTAACTTCGCTAGCCGCTCGATTACTTTGGATCATCGCTACTGGGAATGCCCAGGTTGATTACAATTACAACCAGATATTCTGGGAGTCGGTCCAAAATTACGGTCGAAGTGCCTGGCTATTGACTTTGATTTGCCTGGTTATCTTTACAATCAGCGGTTTTTATACCTATGGTCGATTCTACCGGGGGCGTTATAAAGCATTAATTGTCCTTCAAGCTGTCAGCATTGCTTACTTGATTTTTGGTTTGCTTACGTACTTATCTCAGGGTTTATATTTTGGATTCTTAACAGGGATATTAAATTTTCCTCGAGGGGCATTAATACTTTCATGGGTACTGACAATCATTTTTCTGGTTGCGGCGCGTGCCTGGGTGTTTCTTTGGAGTAATGTTGTTAAAATTGAACGTCGCTTTATCCGCCATCCAATAGATCAAGACATTCGTAATGTCCTGGTAATTGGTGGAGCTGGATATATTGGATCAGCGCTTTTACCTAAATTGCTGGGTAAAGGTTATCGGGTTCGGATTTTAGATTTGCTTCTTTACGGGACCGAACCGATACAAGAATGGTTAGATCATCCACGTTTAGAAGTGATTCAAGCAGATTTCAGGCAAATCGATAAAGTTGTTGAAGCAATGCGTGACATCGATGCACTTGTTCACCTGGGAGGTATTGTTGGCGACCCAGCCTGTGCTCTTGACGCGGAGTTGACAACTGACATAAACCTGATGGCTACACGCATGATAGCAGAAGTTGCGAAAGGTTCCGGTGTTGGTCATTTTATCTTTGCCAGCACATGTTCTGTTTATGGTGCCAGCGATCAGACTTTGGACGAACGTTCCAGGCTCAACCCAGTTTCTCTTTATGCTCGTAGCAAGATCGCTTCCGAACAAGTCTTATTGAAAATGGCTGATGACCGATTCTCTCCCGTTATCTTACGTTTCGGTACTATTTATGGTTTGTCAGGTCGCACTCGTTTCGATTTAGTGATCAATCTTCTCACCGCAAAAGCGGTTATTGAAGACAAGATAACTATCTTTGGTGGAGATCAATGGAGACCATTCTTGCATGTATCTGATGCTGCTGAGTCCATTGTTCAGATACTGGAAACCCCTCTTGAGACTGTTAGGAATCAGATTTTCAATATCGGTTCAAACCAGCAGAACTATACGATCAATCAAATTGGAGAAATTATTCAAAAATTTGTTCCAACTGCCAACATCGTATATCAAGACGAAAACCTTGACCCCCGCAATTACTGGGTGAGTTTTAATAAAATCAACAAGACAATGTTGTTTGAACCAAAATGGACGGTTGAACAAGGAGTCGAACAAGTTATCCAGGCCATTCGCAGTGGAAGAATTAAGGATTACCAAGATGCAAAGTACAGTAATGTTAAATTTTTAACTGAGGAAGGGATATATCGACTTTCGCGTCACGAGAATGGTTGGGCTTATGAATTAATGAATGGGACCGGTCCAGGCGGTGCACTCATGCTTGATCCCCACGATTGATATTCTGATCTATATAAACAAAAATTAAAACAACTCTTTGCCGGAGCATCCTTACCAGCTTTCTTCTATCAATTACGGGTAATTGCTGGACATCTTTTGTTTAAATCTTGTAAAATGCTTCCATTTCATCTTCCCAGGGATTCACAATCTAAAATCAATCCTACATCAAGAAATAATACAGGTACCATATTGAACACGGCGAGTAGCTCCACAGCGTCAGCGCTCTTCATTACTAAATGACACACTCTGTCGTTGCGAGGGAGCGAAGCGACTGAAGCAATCTCCTCCTGTGTCCTTAGGAGAATTATGTTGAAAGAACCTAAACAAATTTTTCTATGATGATTTCCACATATTGAATATGAGTTTAATCCATTGACGTACTCTCATTCATTATGATAATCTTGTTCAGTCAATGGAAGTCTCATCCAAAACGGATCAAGAAATCCATTTGAATAATATACCAAATAGGAGAAAAAACTATGGCAATGAAGATTATTGAAGAGTGTATTTCTTGCGGAGCTTGTGAACCTGAGTGCCCTGTTGAGGCCATCAGTGAGGGCGATACGATCTACATTATTGATCCAGACCTTTGTGTAGAATGTGAGGGACATTTTGATTCTCCTCAATGTGTTGAAATCTGCCCTGTTGATGGAGCGATTATCAAGGTGTAAAGACTAGACTTGATATCCAATTCAATGTAGAAAAGCCCTCCAGTTGGTGGGCTTTTCTACATCGATTCATAATAGACCACTCCAGTGGTATTATTCATTCACAAAAACCTGAATAAAACTGATGGACTAAGAATGTGCCGGAAAATTATCCACCTTGATCTGGATGCCTTTTTTTGTGCGGTTGAAGAGGTACGTAATCCAAAATTGGCCGGTCAGGCTTTTGCAGTTGGAGGTAGGCCTGACAAACGTGGCGTTGTAGCCTCCAGTTCCTATGCAGCCCGAAAATTTGGTGTCCACTCTGCCATGCCAATGGCCCGTGCAATTCATATTTGTCCAAATCTCAAGATTGTCACACCTGACCACAATCTATATTCAGAATTATCCAAACAGGTAATGGCTCAATTGCTAAAGGTGACGAACTTGGTCGAGCAAGTATCTATTGATGAAGCATTTTTAGATGTTACCAAAATTGATGAACCAATAGACATATTGGCTCGGCGAATACAAACCACCATCCAATCCGAGTTATATCTCCCTTGCTCGCTCGGTATTGCTACTAACAAACTGGTTGCAAAGATCGCCACAGATTTTGGTAAATCCAGATCAAAGACCGATGGACCTCCCAACGCCATTCATATAGTACCTCCTGGACAAGAAGCGGTGTTCCTGGAGCCTCTACCTGTCAAAGCTCTTTGGGGAGTAGGACCTAAAACAGCTAACCGCTTATCCAAATTGGGTATCCAAACGATTGGTGATCTTGCTCAATGGTCAGAATTGGATCTGATTAGAAAGTTTGGGAAACACGGACAACTACTAGCTTTACACGCTAAAGGACTCGATGACCAACCAGTTGTCACCTCACATCCCATTAAATCAATCAGCCGGGAGACAACATTTACTTACGATATACGCGAAAAAGAAGCTCTTCAAACCACCTTGAAATCCCTCTCAATAAAAGTAGGTGCTAAATTGAAGGCAAAGCAACTCTTAGGATCTACTATTAAACTAAAACTGCGTTATTCAGATTTCACCACAATAAACCGCCAGATCACCCTAAACCACCCCACAAATGATGAAGAGATAATATTCAATTCAGTGGATAAGCTGTTTACAACCTTCTGGAAACACGGGCAAGCTGTTCGCCTATTGGGGGTCGGGGTATGTAATCTGGGTCTGCCAATACGCCAATTAGAACTATGGGCATCATCACCCAACAAAGATCAAGCATCTGAAAAAGAGCAACGTTTACATGCCAGTGTGATGGAACTCCGCAGCAAATACGGAAACCAGATACTACAATGGAATAAATTAGAAGATTAGAAATCTTTACGCAAATCCATACCACGGTAAAGGTGAGCTACCTGGTCTGAATATCCATTAAACATCATGGTAGGCCAGCGCTCTGAGTCTCCAATTCTGCGCTCAGTGCTTTGAGACCATCGTGGGTGATTAACCTCCGGATTCACATTCGCATAAAATCCATACTCTTGGGGAGCCGCTTGCATCCATAATGACGCTGGCATTGTATCAAGAAGGTCAATCTTCACTATTCCCTTAATGCTCTTAAAACCATACTTCCAGGGAACCACTAAGCGGATTGGAGCCCCATTTTGTGGGCTTAGATCCCTACCGTAAAGACCGGTGGCAAGTATGGTCAATTCGTTATATGCTTCATCCAGACGCAGTCCTTCTACATATGGCCAAGGAAATGATTTATTCTTTAGACCTGGCATTTGCTCAGGATCATAAAGTGTTTCGAAGCGCACAAATCTGGCAGACCCATTTGGTTCAACTTGCTTCAATAATTCAGCCAGGGGAAAACCTATCCATGGTATCACCATCGACCAGCCTTCAACACACCGCATTCGGTATACCCGTTCTTGCAGGTCAACCATCTTTTTCACATCGTCAACATCAAAATTTTTTGGCTTGTTGACTAACCCTCCGATACTTACAATCCATGGACTGGTAACCAGGTTTTGTGAAAGCCGGTCATTAACCTTCTTGCTTGTAGAGAACTCATAATAATTTGTATAACTGGTAATATCCTGATAAGAAGTCAACAGGGCACCTGATTCATCACTATTAGCATTGACCTCAAATAATTCATTATCAACTAAGCTATCAGGGTTGCTTTCCAGCTTTGAACTTGAACATGCTGCAACGGATAAAGTTCCCGCAGCTATTACCCCCATAGTTTTCAAGAAATCTCTTCTGGAAAAATAAACATGTTCAGGAGTTATCTCTGAGGATTGGATCTTGTTCATTATCACCTGTAAAATCAATGTTTCGTATATGGATATAATAAATGGTTATTATCTGATTATATATTGTACCCGATTATCTTGATCTTTGTTGAGAATTGGCTTCTAAAGCCCTTAAGGGATTTTACAAGACCCTTTTGAGTGCCTGATTGTGAACGCCAGCAATTGTTTATATTTATACAACACGACACATTTGACTCCACCACCGAATCCAAGTAAACTTCCATTCACTGCTCATCGAGACTAAATAATTTCATGGCTTCAATCTCTTATTCACCTCCATACAATCTGAAGCAGCATATCTCAGAAAATCGACTTGCAGGCCTATGGGGCCTTATGAGCGGTTTTCGCTTGATCTATCTGGGCGCAACCACCAGCCAGGCATTAGCAGCGGTTTCAAAGACATCTACTTATCTGTTACTGCGCTATCTAATTGATAATGTTATTGAATATCCAGATGCTCCCAGGCTGCTTCCGTTGTTTGCACTGGCTTTTATCGGGTTGGCAATTATTGAGGGATTCTTTACCTTTACTAGCGGAAGACTGGCAGCACAAACCGCTGAAGGTATCGCTCTCCGTCTTCGCAATTTCCTCTTCGATCATATCCAGAGATTATCCTTTACATACCACGATAAAACCAGAACCGGAGAGTTAATCCAGAGGTCGACTTCAGATGTAGACGCTCTGAGACGTTTCTTCTCGGAACAGGCAATCGGTATTGGCAGAATCATTCTCTTATTTCTAATAAACTTCATCGCACTGATTAACCTGAACTGGCAACTGGCATTGTATTCAGTCGTTGTTATTCCCCTGGTTGTCTACACATCATACCTATTCTTTAAGAGAATCATCGTAGCTTATGAAAAATATCAAGAGCAAGAAGCAATCCTATCAACCAACCTCCAGGAAAATCTGACTGGTGTGCGGGTAGTGAAAGCATTTGCCCGGCAATCTTATGAGAGCGAGAAGTTCGATCAACAAAACTGGGAAAAATTCGTGCGTGGTCGTCATCTCTTAACCATGCACTCTTTTTTCTGGCCTGTTTCAGATATCCTCTGCGGCTTTCAAATGTTAGCTGGCTTTCTAATTGGGGCTTTAATGGCGATCGATGGCACAATTACGGTAGGTACCTTCCTGGCATATGTAGGCCTAATCGTATGGCTTATTTGGCCGATGCGAAACCTTGGTAGGTTCATAGTACAAACCTCAACAGGTCTGGTCTCTTATCAACGCGTCATGAATGTAATCAAAGAAGAACGAGAACTCTTGATAGAACCCGACTTTCATGCTACTCAAAATATTCGTGGTGAAATCGAATTTAAGAACGTTTCTTTTGAATACGAAGGATCATCTAAGGTATTAAGAGAGATCACTTTTCACTGCAACCCTGGAGAAGTTGTCGCTCTGTTGGGTTCAACTGGTTCGGGCAAGACCAGTCTTGTAAATTTGTTACCTCGTTTTTATGATTACACTCATGGCAGCATCAAATTAGATGGCATAGAGCTTAAGAAGTACTCACGTCAATTCTTACGAGACCACATAGGAATTGTTGAACAAGAACCATTTCTTTTCTCAAGGACCATTCGTGAGAATATTACATACGGTCTTGGGCGTGAGATCACCCAGGGAGAAATAGAAAGCGCAGCCCGCGCAGCCGCTATTCATGATGTCATCCTTTCTTTTCCGGATGGTTACGATACCCTTGTGGGTGAGAAAGGAGTAACTTTATCCGGTGGTCAAAAGCAAAGAGTCGCCATAGCCCGAACTCTTCTAAAAGACCCACGCATCTTGATCCTGGATGACGCAACCTCATCAGTGGATATGGAAACCGAAGCAGAGATACGAAATGCCCTAGAGAGGTTGATGGAAGGTCGCACTTCGTTTATTATTGCCCACCGCATTCAGAGTGTGATGAACGCAGACCTGATTCTGGTTCTTGACAAGGGTCGTATAGTCCAGCAAGGCAAGCATGATGATCTGGTAGAAAGCGAAGGAATGTACCGACAAGTCTTTGAACTTCAAACGCGAATTGAAGAAGAATTAAAGCTTGAGATCAACACTTCTCAGGACGGTACTAAAGGATTAGACACGTGAGCGTTTTTGAATTCGAAGAAGAAGAATTCACTGGGCGAATTGACAACAAGTCAATCACTCGCATCTTAGCCCAGGCTTTACCACATTGGAAGTGGTTGATTGGCTTCTTACTGGCAATTGCTCTGGTCTCTATCCTTGATTCTTATTTCACGTTTCTTAGTAAGAGAATTATCGATGAAGGCATTATTCCAGGAGATCGCTCTGCCCTAGTAGATATTGTCATCATTTACGGGATATTACTGGTGGTACAGGCAATCGGGGTTTTAGCTTTCATTTATCTTGCAGGAGTTCTCGGTGAAAGGATTCGTTACGATCTTCGAAAAAGATTATTTGATCACCTTCAAAAGTTATCCCTGACATACTTCAACCGCACTCCTGTAGGTTGGATTATGGCTAGAGTAACCTCTGATACCGAAAGAGTAGCAGAGCTGGTAACCTGGGGTCTTTTAGATATTACTTGGGCAGTCTTGAATATTGCCACTGCTGCGTATTTTATGATCCTGATCAACTGGCGTCTTGCTCTTCTTGTCCTGGCTATCGTCCCTCTTCTGGCTATTGTTGCCATTCAATTTCGAAAGAAGATTCTCCTGGAATACCGCCGGGTGAGAAAAATTAACTCCCGGATAACCGCTTCATATAATGAGAACATAACCGGTGTAAAAGTTGTCAAAGCTCTTGGACGTGAAGACATCAATATGCGCGAATTTGGGGAGTTAACCAGTCAAATGTACCGCGCCAGCTACCGTGCTGCCTGGTTGTCTGCCTTGTTCCTACCCACAGTCCAGCTCATTAGCTCTTTTGCCTTAGGTGGGATTGTTTGGTATGGTGGCCTTCAGACACAAATTGGTATCATGACCATTGGTGGTATTCAGGCATTTATTTCCTACATCACTTTTATGATGTGGCCAATTCAAGACATGGCTCATGTTTTTGCAGAAATGCAGCACGCAGTCGCCTCTGCCGAACGGATTTTCTCACTCCTGGACACAGAACCAGATATTTATGACCAACCAGATGCAATCGATCCAGGCACATTAAAGACCGACATTGAATTTAGAAACGTAGACTTCACCTATAAAGATGGAGAACCAGTTTTATCAAACTTCTCGTTAACTATAAAACATGGCGAGACTATCGCTTTAGTTGGACCTACTGGTGGGGGAAAAACGACGATCATTAATTTGCTCTGCCGTTTCTTTGAGCCAAATAAAGGGCAAATTTTCATCGGTGGCAGAAATTATTTAAGTATTCAACTTTACGCGCTCCAATCTCGCATTGGTATTGTGCTACAATCCCCTCACTTGTTCTCAGGCTCTATTCGGGATAACATTCGATATGGTCGTTTAAGCGCCAGCGACGAAGAGATTGAGCAAGCAGCCAGGTTAGCAGGAGCCCATGAATTCATCATCACCTTAGAGGCAGGCTATGATGAAGAGGTTGGTGAAGGAGGCAATCTCCTTTCGGTTGGCCAGAAACAATTAATTAGCCTGAGCCGGGCAATCTTAGCCCAACCAGATATCTTTATCATGGATGAAGCAACCAGCTCCGTGGATACCTTGACTGAATCATTGATCCAAAAAGGTATGCACACCTTAATGGAAGGCCGCACAAGTATTATTATTGCTCACCGATTATCTACAATTAAGCGAGCAGATCGGATTTTAGTGATCGAAGATGGTAGGATCATGGAAATGGGCACGCATTCTGAATTGTTACAGGCTCGCCAGCATTACTATCAACTATATACACGCCAGTTCCGCCGGGAACTCGAAGTTGAATATGATCCGTTTGCTTACACAAAAACAACTTCATTTAAATCATGATTGAAATTGACGGATCGCAGGGAGAAGGGGGAGGTCAGGTTCTTAGAAGTGCGTTGTCATTAGCTCTTCTCACAGATAAAGAATTCAGCATCTTCAACATACGTGCTCAGCGCTCAAAACCTGGAATACGTCCCCAACATTTACAAGCAGTAAAAGCAGCCAAATCGGTTGGTAAGGCAGTTGTGACTGGTGACACATTGGGGTCGTTGTCATTAAAATTTATACCTGGAGGGATATATCCAGGACGTTATAAATTTGATATCGGTACCGCAGGTTCGACCTCGCTGGTGTTCCAAACCATTTATCTGCCATTGAGCTTATGTAAAGTTGCATCTTCAGTCACCATTAGCGGGGGTACGCACGTTCCCTGGAGTCCTATCTTCGAATATCTGAAACATCATTGGACGATGTTCTTAGAGCGAATGGGTTTCAATATCGATTTATCATTAGAGCAAGCTGGATTCTACCCCAAAGGTGGTGGCTCGATCCAGTGCATTATCAACCCTGCAAGAAATCTTAAACCACTGAATCAGGTTGAACGAGGCCGATTTTTACAAATACGCGGAATTTCTGCTGTCGCCAACCTGGATCGAAGTATTGCCGAGAGACAACGCAATCAAGTAATCCGCCGTTTGAGTGATAAATACTACCTGAATGATATCCGCATTCGGCAACTCCCCTCAAGATTTAAAGGTACCTATCTACTCCTGATCGCTGAATTTGATACAACCCAGGCATGCTATTTCTCTTTAGGAGAGCTAGGAAAACCCGCTGAAAAAGTAGCTGATGAAGCCGTGGATAAATTGGAAGAATTTATGTGCACGGGTGCTGTAGTTGATCAATATCTGGCTGACCAGTTGCTCCAACCACTTGCTTTTACTGGTGGGTTGTCAAAATTTAGCACATCGAAAATCACCAAACACCTTCTGACCAATGCAGACATTATCAAATTATTTTTGCCTGTAGACATCAATATTGAAGGCGAGATTGGAGAACCAGGTTTGATTTCCATTACTCCAAGTAAAGTGTAAATATTTTCTATCCTTTAGATTTGAGGAGAATGATCATTTCCTAAGACACTGAAAACAGCGCTATGGCATCAGCAAAAGAGAACCCAAAATTTCCAATCGAGAAATTACCTGTTTTGCAGGACGCTAAAGCCTCAAAAAAGTGGTTGATATTATTAGCAGTTGGCATTGGCACCTTCATGTCTGCATTGGATACCAGTGTGGTCAACACGGTTCTTCCAGTGATTCGGGCTGAATTCAACAGTGATATATCTACAATTCAATGGGTAGTCAGCGTTTATCTTCTGGTTGTTAGCAGTCTATTATTAGCCTTTGGTCGCTTTGGTGACCTGCGCGGTCATAAAAAAGTTTACCTCTTAGGGTTTATCGTTTTTATATCCAGTTCTGCAATGTGCGGTATGGCCCCATCAGCTAGTGGATTGATTGCTTTTCGTGCAATACAGGCTTTTGGCGCTGCGATGCTGGCAGCCAACTCTCCAGCTATTTTGACAGCAAACTTCCCCTCAGTCCAACGTGGTCAAGCCCTTGGATTGCAGGCTACCATGACATACCTCGGTCTTACCGTAGCGCCATCTTTTGGTGGGTGGCTCACCGATTTGATTAGTTGGCGAGCGGTATTCTACATCAATATCCCAGTTGGACTGATTGCTTTGCTTTTAAGCTGGCGGTTCATTCCAGAAGATAGCAAGCACAAGGCTCAAGAGAACTTTGATTATCTCGGTTCGCTATTGTTTATAACCGGTTTAATCCTTTTAATGCTTAGTTTAAACCGAGGTCATATCTTAGGATGGTTTTCGATCACAATCCTTGGCACAATGATCTTGGCTGCAATCCTTCTTTCTTTGTTTTACCAAGTCCAGTTGCATCGCGATTCTCCTTTGCTAGACTTAAAATTATTTCGTAGCCGGATATTTTCAGCATCAGTTGCCAGTGCTTTTCTAAACTATATCTGCATTTTCAGCATCATGTTTTTACTGCCTTTCTACCTTTTGCAAGGACGGGAATTATCCCCCACACATGCTGGTTTAATACTCACTGCTCAACCGATCATTATGGCCATCGTTGCCCCAATCAGCGGTACCCTATCTGACCGGATTGGAGTCAAAATTCCTTGTGTTATGGGCATGCTTTTCTTAAGTTTGGGTTTGTTCATGTTATCTCAATGCAATGAAACCACTCCGGTTTCCAATGTAGTTCTGTCTCTCTTTGTTACTGGCTTTGGTACTGGTGTTTTCATCTCTCCAAACAATAGTGCTTTGATGGGTTCTGCTCCTCGGGACAGACAGGGAATAGCTGCCGGTATATTGGCTACCTCTCGCTCATTAGGTATGGTAATTGGTGTAGGTCTGGCTGGAGCGATATTCTCTACGATATCAGCTCACTACCAGACCAGTCATCCAGATCAAGCTTTCTATTTCGGTATCCAGACCAGTTTTTTAGTTTGTTCTTCTCTTGCATTGTTAGGTGCATTAACATCTGCAATCAACACACGTTCACGGATTTGAAAGTACGAACAAATCCATCCTTTGTAGGTTACAATATTAAACAATGACCAATGAGCTAGCCGAATCAATGCCCCTTTCTCAAGCTGTGATTTTTTTGGAGTTCCGATAGATGGCTTTTGTTCCTCTGCAATTTATTAGTGAGCCTGTTGAGGTTCACTTCAATGAACTCCCCAATCTTGAAAAGATTCCGGGGTGTCCGGATGAATTTTCATGGCGTGGCGAGAGATTTCGCATAATTGAACATGTAGGTGAATGGCACGACTACCGTCGACGAGGACGTATGGCCCGTAACATGACATCAGGACATGCAGCAATTGCAGAAAGGCGAGGGTCGTGGGGAGTCGGACAAGATTATTATCGGGTTCGTACAGATTGTGGAAGGATTTTTGAGATCTATTATGATCGTGCCCCCAAAGATCTTGGAAACCGAAAAGGGGGGTGGTTTCTGTACCGCGAAGTCGCTACTCCTAAGTAACCGAGTTTTTCGGTGGCATCGTTCAATCGTTTTTTTGTGTTTTGAAATTTAATGATTCTTTATCCAAATACGAATTGAAGGACGAACAATTTATGAGTTTTTACGAAGAAAATAGAAATTTATCCATAGATAAAGATCCCACCTGGCACTGGTCTGATTTTTTACTTATTATTGCAGGTATCATCATCTTCTTTCTGTTAGGGTTTACCGTTCTTGGATTAGTAATCCAGCTAACCAATCGCGAATTCTCCGAAATCTTTGAACCAAGCGTGATAAGCAGTCTATCATTGGCTATGTTGGAATTTTTAGCTCTGGCAGGTAGTGTCTATATCCTGGGATTACGCCGAAAAGGTCTCAGTTGGAAAGATATAGGTTTGAATGGAATATCAACCAGATGGTTGCTTGCTGTACTGGTAATCTCGGTTTTGGTTATTCCTCTATCAGGTTTAATATCTGCCTTAACCCTGGCCATTCTAGATCAACCTATGATTAATCCTCAATTGGATTTCCTCATTCCCGAAGGGTTTAACTGGATGGGAGCTATCGGAATGTTTATTCTGGGTGGTATAGCAGTTCCATTTGCAGAAGAATTACTTTTCCGGGGGGTTATATATAAATGGCTTCGCCAATCTTGGGGTTTATGGCCTGGTATCCTGATTAGCTCATTTCTTTTCGGTATTGTCCATGTTGATCTCTCTATAGCTGTAGCTGCATTCTTTTTAGGTATCATATTAGCTTTAGTTTATGAATATAGCCGTTCTCTATGGTCAGCTGTTTTAATCCACGCGATAAACAATAGCGTAAAAATTGTGTTGCTGTATACATTAATTGCATTCGGTGTCGACCTTACGCTATAAGCGGTTTCATCAGCCTAATTGAATTTGATAAGCTAACATTTGCAAATCCTTGGTTACCCAACACCGATTGCCAATTTCTCGCTTGTACGATAAAATCCGATCAATATTTAATCGATCATAGTGGTTTCATCGAGGTGAATCATGGCTCCCAGATCTCGT
>Ga0114946_10001109_pt1 | contig 18445 bp, 10 predicted proteins | sample WalLakDeSediment_FD_88676 | JGI IMG/M metagenome (GOLD analysis project Ga0114946, IMG submission 88676) | Lake sediment microbial communities from Walker lake, Nevada to study Microbial Dark Matter (Phase II) - Walker Lake 11/02/13 Deep Sediment | ecosystem: Environmental > Aquatic >...
CCTGGGGCAAAGATTTCCAACGTTACAGTCACCGGAGCTGAACTGGCATTTTGAACGTAAACGTTGGAGTAATAGTTGAAGTAGTTATCATAAATCCCGGGGGCATACCAGGCCATGCCCGGTTCGGCAACGCCGCTGTGACTGGCGCCACTGTTTGGATCACTGAAGTTGACCACAGCAGCCGCTTTCTTGTCACAGGTTACCACTGCCGAATAACTTCCGGAGGTGACAGCCAGGTTCGGTACATAGACGTACAAGCTGTCGCCAGGTGCAACTGAAACCGAAGCGCTCGTGTACGCTGCAGTACCACTGGCATCAAAAAATTGGTATGAGCAGGTAGCTGTCGTGGTTTCAAGGTTCTGCACTCTAAAGGCGCTATTGAATGGGCCTCCAGGTGCAGGTGTTTCGGCCATTGCCACCGAAAACACGCTGATGCATAAAACAAATATGAGGGTTATGGCTAGCAGTTTTTTCATTTCTTTATCTCCTTTTATATGATTTCAATCTGACCAGGTTTTCTCCCTGCGAAGGCATTGCCTGAGCAGAAACCCTTATTCTCTCGTTCTGTGATCATATGATAGTTGTCATGGATGCAAAAAGCAATAACTCTTTCGGGTAATTGAATCAAAGTATGGACCTGATTGGATAGCAACCAGGTGATCTAATTTATTGGCTTAACACAGCAAAACATATGGGCTAAAAGAATTGATAGAAAAGCGTTAACCCATTTGGGTTAATCTCAGCGAACGATGGGCAAAGAGATCGTGAACAACGCCTGGTAAGAAAGATTCTGTCCGGTGAACGCGCCGTCAATTTTTCCCCCTTGAATATACCAGTAAGGTCCCCAGGTAACAAAGCCAAATTGCGCCCAATTTGCAGCCAAATTTTCATTGATGACCTGCCAACGATCGCTTTGAGGTTGATAGGCGAGGATTGTGTTGACATCCTGGTCGTTGCCTAAACCTCCCACAATCTGGAGGGTGTCTGCAACACTGGCTACTCCAAAACTATGACGCGCCTCAGGCATCGGCTCCCCAACCATCCATGGGTTGTCGTCTTCTCTATCTCGATCTGGCATATATATTTCGTTGACATTGAGGGCCTGGTTTCCGTTATAACCTCCCATCACGTTGATCTTCCCAGCTGCAACAACAACACCAGCAAACCCCCTGGCGGTTGGCATGGCTGACAATATCTCCCAACGGTCTTGGCCAGGATCGTATGCGTAGACCGTATTGACAAACTTCTGCCCGTCCCAGCCCCCAAAAATGTAAAGCCGGCCTTCAAAGGCAACCAATGCATAAGCGCTTAGTGGAATGGGCAAGGCAGCCCTTTCTTCCCATATATCTTGGCGAGGATCATACACTTCTAAAATGTTGGTGAGTTCACCCGAAACCAACTGACCACCCGGAACATAGATGAGACCTCCAATCACGGCTGAGGATACCTCTGCCACGGGGATCTGCTTAGGCGATACCTCATCCCAGGTATCGGTTTCAAAAGAATACCGGTCGACTTGTCCGATCACCCCGGAGATTGACTCTCCGGCAATCGCATAAATACGGCTTTCATACACGGCAATAGCAAAATTAATGCGGGGCGTGGGGATTTCAGCTAAATTACGCCAGCGCTGTTCTACGATCGACGGGTCATCGCTGGGGCTATTACTAAAAAAACTGAACGGGTTGATTGAATTTGGCTCGCGCAAAGCAAACAACAAAGCGACAAAGAGCAATAAACCGAGGACACCCAAAGCTCTATATAATCCATTGAGAGAAGATCGTGCGCCTTGCGCTGAAGTTTGGGTCGCTTCATCACCCTGGCTGGCCAGATTTTCCAACTCACCCTCATCTGCCAAACCAACTGAGGGGGTTTCTACAATACCCGTACGCACAGCGTAGAGCGCTGCTTCGGTCCTGGAAGCAGCTCCAATCTTAGCAAAAATATTCCGCAGGTGAACTTTTACGGTATTTGTGCTGATAAAAAGTTGTTGAGCGATTTCTTTGTTGCTAACGCCTGTTGCAAGCAGGCGTAATATTTGAAGCTCTCGCTCGCTCAATTCATTATGGTCATTGCCAAGCATGGTTGATTTTATAATTTCATCCCGGGTCGACCAACTCAATATAAAAGACCTCTTTATTATACCGTCACTATAAAAAACGCGTTTACTGACAAGACAAAACAGGTTTTCTTGACAAGACCCTATCGCATGACTATAATCATCTCGACTAACGAAGGTTGCTAATCTCTCCCCAATATTATCCTAGCTCCCCTGACACTTTAACAAATGGTTATATGTTTTGCGTCAGAAGATCCGTACAAATTTCTGGTTGAAAGAACAATGCTGTGTCACTTCATTCGTTTATTTCTGTTTACCCTGGCAGTAGCTTTTTTGTTCGTCCGGTTAGTTTATGGCGCCAAAACTGTTCATGCCGGATTGCACCATCTGGTAAATCATAATGAGCGGAGAGATTTATGTGTTTTTCAATTCGGGTTACGTTTTATCGAAAGACGGGTGATCAATGGTCTTTCGTTCAGTTTATCCTTGTGTAACTTCCTGTGAAGCCAAACTGGCAGGTAGCCAGATTTTTTTTATTGCCCATTTCATTGATATACAAATTAATAATTCTGTTCCTTGATTGTTAGAGGAGAATTAATGAAACCTTCTCGATATCATGTGGTGTTTATTGCATGTCTTATCTTAGGAGTGTTTTTCCGGTTTATTGGCCTGGGAGATAAACTCTATTCACACGACGAAGCTTATACTTCACTGAAATCTGCCGGCTACACAGGGAAAGAGTTTGTTGAAGCAGTCAGTAATGGAAAGGAATTGACGGCTAACGATATCTCTCGATTTCTTCAACCTGCAAAAGATAGAAATGTTCTCGATACGATCAACAGTATCGCCACATCCGAACCACAACTCCCACCGCTTTATTTTGTATTAGCACATTACTGGATGCGGATTGCCGGATATACTCCGGCCGATTTGCGTATGCTTTCTGCGTTGGTAAGTTTACTTGCCATCCCTGGTATGTATTGGCTTAGCCAGGAACTATTTCAGTCCCGGCGAATAGCACTCATGTCTACAGGATTAATCTCCCTGGCGCCCTTTCATATTCTTTTTGCTCAAGATGCTCGTCCATATAGCCTTTTTGCAGTAATGATATTGTTATCGAGTTCATCGTTTCTCATAGCGCTACGAAAGGAAAGGTACTTATACTGGGGGATGTACTCAATGTCTATTATCATCGGGATTTATACTCATCTTTTCTTTGCGCTTATCGTTATGGCCCATGCAGCCTATTTACTGGCTAATCAGGGTACCATTAAAAAAGGGGCATTCATTCGTTTCTTATTTGCATCATTGCTCGCCCTGCTAGCCTTCACCCCTTGGTTGCTCCAAATTTTGATTTATTTCGGTCCTCTTACGCGAGGCCTGGCCTGGGTAACTCAAGCGGTGCCTTTTCCGTTGAGAATCAAGGGTTGGACATTGATTTTTGCCTCCCCATTTCTCGACATCAATTTGAGTTTAAGTAATGTGGTTCTTGTCCTGCTTCGATTACCGGTAATTATTCTGATAGGCTATGCCATTGTTTTTCTTGTCACTCGAACACCTCGCCGTGTTTGGTCTTTCTTGTTATTGCTGGTCGGGTTTTATACAATCCCATTCTTCCTTTGGGACTTTGTAAGAGGTGGTACGCTTACGATCATTGGAAGATATTTTGTTGGATTGAATGTGGCTACGATCCCAATTGTGGCCTATTTACTCGCTGACAAGATTGGTGTGGAAAATGAAAAAAAACCTTTGAAGTGGCTGTTAATATCGTCCTTACTTATTCTTTCGCAAATTTTTTCAAATTTCAACAGTCTTGGGTCAGAAACGTGGTGGAATAAGAATCTAAGTTGGAACAGGCCAGAGATAGTTGACATCCTTAATCAATCCGACCGTCCCCTTCTCATAATGTATGGGAAATCCAGTACAGATATTGGAGATTTATTGGCCTTTAGTTTAATGGTAAATAAAGATGTAAGATTTCAAATGTATCTTGAACCAGTAGTTGTCGAATTATCAGGCGATTATAAAGACATCTATCTCTATCATTTAAGTAATGCGGATTTTATAAAATCTAACACAGGCAAACTGTTTGAGACAACTGAAATCGTAGGTGGTCGTTTGTGGCAAGTAAATTATCCTGATGATCCATAGAAATTTTTTTCTTCAACAACTGGTATCACTCTATTTTTCCATGGCCACATCCTGCAAGTTTCCTTGACATCTCTCATTCGAGTGGCTATAATCCAATCATCCTTACGCGGGTGTCGCCAAGTGGTAAGGCAACGGCTTCCCAAGCCGTTATTCGTGGGTTCGAATCCCATCACCCGCTTTTCGTAGAAAAGCACCCTGATGCGGGTGCTTTTTTCGAAATCTTTGCGAAAAATAACAAATTTGCAATGAAATTTATAAAAAATACTTGTTACAATGGTAGGTATCAGGCAAATTCCTCCACAGACACATTTGATACGTTACAATCCTGGTAAGATACAATATGACAAGTTCATTTACCGGCGCCACGATCCTGTATATTGAAGATAACCCAGATAACCGTATGCTGATCCGCCGGGTGATGCAAGCCGAAGGCTACACCTTTCTAGAGGCAACCAATGCGTTGGAAGCCTGGCAGAGCATTCAGGTGAACCGCCCTGACCTGATCTTGATGGATATCAATTTGCCTGGCGTGGATGGCTACACACTGACAGCCAAGCTAAAAGCATTACCCCAACTTGCCCGCATACCAATTGTAGCCATGACAGCCAATGTTATGAAAGGTGATCGTGAAAGGACCTTGCAGGCAGGCTGTGATGGTTATATACAAAAACCGGTTGATATCGATTCACTCCCAGAACAGATCGATTATTTTCTAAGAGAGGCGCTCCGTGCAGACAACTGAAGCCTTATTCATCAAACCCTATTCTGACTCTGTTCCTTTGGAAGATAAGGAAAGCTCCCTGGCGCGCAGTGAGGATATCCTGCAGGATGCCATCGTCCTGGTGGTAGAGGACAATGTCTCGAATTTCGTGCTGATTGCCCGTATGCTGGGTTATATGGGCATTCACTGCGAATGGAAAACATCTGGCTATGAAGTTGTTGAGTATGCCGATGCCTTGCCCCAATTGGACTTGATCCTGATGGATATCCGCCTACCCTATGAAGATGGATATGGCGCATTACGAAAAATTCGCGGCTGCAAGACCTTGAAAGACACCCTAGTTGTGGCAGTAACAGCCGAATCCAGTTTGGAACAGTTAAATAAGGCCAAAAACGCCGGGTTTGACGGTTTCTTAGGCAAACCACTTGACATGGATCGCTTCCCGGACCAAATCCGCCGAATTCTGAGCAGGGAACCGGTTTGGGAATTGGGCTGAACGGCCCACACCATCACCTGGCACAAAAATTGCACTATAATTGTTACGTCCACAGCTCCAGACACTTCTTGGGCCCACGAAAATCTGGAGAACCTTATGTCTTTGGTAACACCGAAACCACCACGCCGTTTCAGGGGAAAATCGGCGCGACATACGGGTTTACGAGATCGCCTCGACAAAGCCCGCCGAACTAGATTCGACGGCCCTTTTTTGGTTCAACAAGCAGCTCTTCAAATTAACCGGGCTGCTTCAGCCAATGAAGTCATCCAGGCGACTGCCAGCGCCCTGGCACTGGCCCCTGACCCCTGCTTTGTTTTTCAGGTCAGTCCAGATGGCTTAAGCCTGGAGATTCCACGGGGAAAAAGCTTCGCCCAGATCAGCATTCAACAAATTGAGTCCCTGATCACAGAAGATCAGGAGAGCGCGATCATCGAGACGGATTGGTTAGACTCACCTTTCCAACCTTTACAGGACACTTTGATCGAGAATGGTTGCAAATCGGCAATTGCATTGCCCATCCGCAAAGGCGGCGCGATAGCTTCTTTGATCTTGGTGGGTCTTGGCGCAGACAGAGGACCTACACTGCCCTCCTTGCGGATCTATTCCACGATTGCTGAAATCGCTGAGACAGGCCTGGATAAAACCCTGGCAATCCAAAGCGCTCAACGCCCCTTGGCGGAATTAGAAGCATTTAACTTTATCAGCCAGGCCGTTGCCGGACAGACCGATCTTGAAGAGCTTTACCCAATCATCCATAAAGCGATCGGCCAAATTTTAGGAGAGGTTGATCTAATTATCGCCCTTTACGATTCCAGCCGCCAAATCATCCAAGTACCTTACCTATACGAGCATCCCAACCTGCTCTCAATTGACCCTTTTCCTTTAGGCCAGGGCTTGACCTCCGTACTGATCCGCACACGCCAATCACTCTTGTTATCCAGGGATGTCGAGATCCAAGCGCGCGAAATGGGAGCTATCGTCCTGGGTCAGGCGCCAAAATCCTGGTTAGGCGTACCTATGCTGGTAGCCGATGAGCCAATCGGCGCATTGGTCGTTCAGGACTTAGAGCAAGAATTTCGCTTCAGCGAGGATGACCAGCGCTTGCTGACCTCTTTGGGAGCTCAGATTGCGGTCTCAATTTACAACGCACAATTGATCGATCAGAGTCGCCGCATGGCCAGACGCGAACGCTTACTGCACGAAGTAACCAGCAAGATCCGCAGCTCAACGGATATGAAAACCATCCTGGCCACAACTGCCACTGAGCTTGGGCGAGCTTTACACCTGCAAAGCGCTACGATTGAAGTCGGCATAAAACAAAACTCGAGCAGCAATGCTGGTTTGAAGAAATCAAACGGAGACAAGCCACCCCAAGAGCAATCTGAACCAGGTGAAGAGAGGCCTGCTCCATGAAGAGAGACAACCTGATCGAAAAGATCGTCAGGCCAGCGCCCGCCCGGGTTAACGATCCGCATAGCTGGCGCGAACCGCTCTTAAACGGCTTGCTGATTGCAGCGACATTGACCAGCATCATTGCTTTTGGCGCTTATCTACCCCTGGCGTTGCAGAGTGAGGCAGTTATCGCTACCATCTTCTATGCGATCGTCTGTCTGAGTCTGATCATGCTAACTGTATTGCGGAGATTGCCATACACCTTGCGCAGCGTTGGCCTGTTAGCGACTATCTATTTGGCCGGTGCAACATCCATAATCAGCACTGGTCTGATGGGCAGCGGGCAGATTTTCTTATTGGTTCTACCGCTGATTGGCTCGATTTTGTTGGGTACCAGTGGGGGAATTGCCGGATTGGTCCTAAGCGTCGCAACGGTTGGCCTGAGCGGTTTGCTCCTCGCTGGTGAAGAGTTATGGTTTTCATCTGCGGTAAGCTTTGCTTTGGTGAGCGCAATCACGACAATCACCTTGACCATCCTGGTACAACGGCTCGAATGGAGTCTCAAGACAGGCAAGAGCGCTGCAGATCAAATGGCAACCGAACGCGCCCAACTCGAGCAACGGGTTTTTGAACGCACCCAGGTACTCGAACGCCGCCTTGGGCAGATCTACACCGCAGCTGAAATCTCACGCGCCATCAGTGCGGTCTTAGACCGGCAATCCTTATTGCAACAAGTGGTAGATTTGGTACAGCACAGGTTTGAGCTTTACTACGTGGGCGTCTTCCTGGTTGACGACCAGCAAGAATTCGCCGTCCTGCAGGCCGGCACCGGAGAAGCTGGACAAAAGATGATTGCTGAGGGGCACCGGCTCAAGATCGGCGGTACATCCATGGTCGGTTGGGCCGTGGCTCACAAAGAACCACGGATTGCCCTGGACGTTGGCAGCGAATCGGTCCACTTTCGGAACCCACACTTGCCGATGACGCTCTCAGAAATGGCCCTGCCTTTAGTCAGCGGACCTCGGGTTTTAGGCGCCATGACCATCCAATCTGGGCAACCGGATGCGTTCGACCAGGATGACATTACTGTCTTGAAAGCTATCGCGGATACCCTGGCCACCGCTCTTGAAAACGCCGATCTATTCCGTGAACTTGAAACTCGCCTAGAGGAGATTCGCGCCTTGCACGCGCAGTACTTGATCCAGGCTTGGAGTGAGGCTCCCCGTTTACACGGAGATCTATCCTATACCTACAATGCTTCTTTGCTCAAGGAATATGTCGATAATCCGGCGGAAGTTGAATTCCCGGTCACCCTGCGCGGCCAGCATATTGGCAAGTTAACCGTTCAGGCAGCCAAAGAGCAATTATCGACTGAAGACCTGGCCTTCATTGACGCTGTTACTACGGAGGCCGCCCTGGCGTTAGAGAACGCCCGCTTATTGGAAGAAAACCAACGTCGCGCCCAACAAGAGCACCTGTTGGGTGAAATCTCTGCCAGGGCTCAACAATACATGGATTTGGATATGGTCTTAAAGACCGCCGTACAAGATGTCAGGCAGGCCCTCAATGCGCCAAAAGTACGCATTCGCCTAAGCAGTGAACATTCACCAACTGAGCCCACCGTGAATAAGAAGGACGGCATTTATGAAAGCCAGGAGAATCCTGGATAAGGAGGCGTGGCAATATGGACGCCCACAGCAGCTATAAACCCTACACCAGCATCCGCTTTCGCTTGCTGCTCCTGTTGGGACTGATCACCACCAGCGCTGTATTGGTGATCGCTATCATTGCGGTCGTCAGCGCTCAGTCACAGGGACGCGCCGCCCAGGAAGTCAGCGGGCGCGCCTTGCGTGAACAGGCGGAAATATATCTGCTCCAACTCACGCAAGGGAATGCAACCGAGTATGACCTGGCTATGCAACAAATCACCCGCGAAGCCAATCGCTTAGCGGCCTATACAGCTGCGCTTTTTGACAATCCGGACGCGTTTGATACCGCCGCTTATTGGACAGCCGATGAGCACCTGAGCCAGGAAGCAGATGGGCAGTTTAAAAACTCAGTGGATGATATCAGCAGCCTGTTTATACCGAATTTTATTGAACTCTCAGACGAGATCAAACAAGACACTGAGCTAAGCGCTTATCTGGATCTGATTTTCCCTAACATCTTGCAAAATAACCGCAACGTAGAAGCCATCTATTTCGCCACCCCCAACGAGATGGTACGCTACTACCCAAACATCGACCTGGGCTCGGTTATCCCAGCCGATTTCCAGGCCACACAGCGGGTATGGTACAGTGGTAGCCTCCCAGAAGCCAATCCAGACAGAAGCACCTGGTGGACGCCTGTATATATCGATGCAACCGGTCTGGGAGCGGTAACCACCGCTGCTTCCCCGGTATATAACCAGACCGGCGAATTGATGGGGGTGATTGGATTAGACGTTTCATTGAACGAAATGAAATCCCAGATCGAAGCAACGCAAGTTCTGGATTCAGGTTACTCCTTCCTGATAGACATGGAAGGGAAAGCCATTGCCCTAACTGAAAGGGGTTTCCTGGATATTATGGGTTACCTACCCGGTGATGACTTCGCCGGTACAGATCTGACAGCCACTCTGACCGGCTTTTCTCCCATCATCGATCAAATGATGGCTGGAGAAAGCGGTTTTGGTACTGTCGTAGTAGCCGGTAAAGAGTTGTTTATCGCCTACGCTCCCCTGGAAAGCACAGGCTGGAGCCAGGGCAGCGTTGTGCCGGCTGGGGACGTCCTGCGGGCTGTGGCTCTACTAGAAGATGAATTACAGTCGACGACCCGCGCATTGGTGACGCAACGCCTCTTGCCGGTCAGTGTCATCATTTTGCTAGTGGTTCTGCTGGTGGGTTGGGTGATTGCCTACCGCTTGAGCAAACCGATCCAACAACTGGCTGCAGCTGCGCTGGAAATCAGGAGCGGGAACTGGGATATTGAGGTGCCAGTCCGCGGCAATGACGAGATTGGCGTGCTTGCATATGCCTTCAAAGATATGGCAGATAGGATGCACGAGATATTTGCCCAGCTGGAACAGCGCGTATCCGAACGTACTCAAGACCTTGAGCGCCGTTCCAACCAAATCCAGGTGGCAGCGGAAGTCGCCCGAGATGCAGCCGCCAGCCAGGATCTGGACCTTTTACTCAACCGGGCAGTAAATCTTGTGCGGGACCGGTTTGGCTTCTATCACTCAGGCATATTCCTTCTGGATGAAGCCAGGGAATACGCCGTACTACGAGCAGCCACAGGCGAAGCTGGACAACTGATGTTGGAAAGAGGTCACCGGCTTAAAGTGGGAGAAGAGGGGATCGTCGGATTTGTGTCAGGCGCCAACCAACCTCGCATCTCGCTAGATGTTGGTGTGGATGCGGTGCATTTCAAGAACCCCATCCTGCCTGAAACACGGTCAGAGATGGGCCTGCCCTTAAGAGCCGGCGAAATTGTGATCGGGGTTCTGGATGTCCAATCGAAGCAGGCTTCTGCCTTTGACCAGGACGATATCACCATCTTGCAGACCTTGGCAGACCAACTGGCTGTTGCCATCCAAAATGCACGCTTATTACAAGAAGCCCAAGAGAATCTGCAACAGCTTCAGGTATTATATGGACGCTACAATCTGGATGCCTGGGAGAGCCTGGAAAGCGCTCGCAATATTATCGGCTACCAGATGGACCAGGCCGGCTTGCGCCCTGTGACAAACCGGCTTAATGGCGGGCCTGGCAAGACAGACGACCAAGCAGACCTGCCTCCTATCAGCAAACCTCTGGAAGTACGCGGCAGAGCAATCGGTTTCTTGGAAGTATGGCCCGAGCAAGAGGAAGCCTCCACTGAAGAAACTGAATTTCTGGAAGCGATTTCTGAACGGATCAGCCTGGCTCTGGAGAGCGCCCGTATCTTCGAAGAAACTCGGTCCCTGGCCTTCCGGGAAGAAACGCTAAACCAGATGGTTGCACGCTTTAATCAATCTTTGGATTTCAACACTCTGATGGATTCTGCTCTCACACAACTCTGGCAAATGCCAAATGTATCTGAAGTATCCATCCATATCGGGCCACCAGATTCATTTTCAACTGAGGCGCAGGGAACATCAAATGATGACGGCAAATAGATCAGACCGGTAAATATTTCATGGCTGCACCAGGTAAACGAACCTCCTCTATCCGAAATTCCTTCCACCAGACGCGCACGAATATATCTGGTTTGCCGGAATCTGCATCTGGACAAACACGCCTGACCAACCGCTCGATCCGCAGCCAACTGATTGCTACCTTCATCTTGCTGGTGCTGGTGACCGTGGTGATTACCAGCAGCGTAGCGGGAGTGCTGGTTACGGAAAGTGGGCAGCAGCAGGTTACCAAGCAATTAGAAGCCGTATCTGCCCTGAAAGATGCCAGAATCAAGGCCTGGATCCAGGATATTCAACACAACCTGCAACTATTGGTGGTTATTCAAGAGCAGCCAGATCAAGTATGGATGATTGAAGAGTTGGCATCTGGTGAGGATCTAGATCTTGATGAGAGTGATCAAAGCATTCCCCAGACTTTGAGAGCGCGCTTCCTGGAAAGTATGCAAGCAACGCAGGTTTTTGAAGAAATTTTCTTGATGGACTTGCGTGGCAAGATCCTGGTTTCCACAAATGGTAACCAAGATGGTAAAGATAAGCACAGCCGGGATTACTTCAACACCGGATTACAAACCCCCTTCATCTCACCAGTATATCGCTCAGCCGACCTGGGCCGCGTCACCATGGTAGCAAGCAGTCCGTTACAGACCCCAAATGGAGAAACGCTGGCAGTCGTAGCTGGACGGGTAAATATGGTTGTTTTGAATGAGATCATGCGGGAGCAAGCAGGTCTGGGGGAGACCGGCGAGGTCTACTTGATCGCCGAGAACCATATCATCTTATCACCATCCCGATTTGAAGGCTCCAGCCCCAGGGAGACCTACTTTTATTCTACGACAGTCAATGAGGTGCTGACTCAAAAATCAACCGGCTCTGGTCTATACAACGGCTACCGGGGTGTTCCTGTCATCGGTGTTTACCGGTGGACGCCGGAATTACAAATGGCGCTCCTAACTGAGCAATACCAGAGTGAGGCGCTGACTACCACCAGGGCAACTTTATTCGCCAACACGATCACCGCCGTGATCGCGATGCTGGTCGCCCTGCTGATAGGATTACTGGCAACCCGTCGGATCACACATCCTTTGAGAAACCTGGCGGAAACTGCTGAGCAAATTGCAGCAGGCAATCTAAGCCTGACCGCAAAGGTTGAGCGAGAGGATGAGATCGGTGCACTGGCTCATGCCTTCAATAGCATGACCTTCCAGTTGAGAAACTTGATCACCGACCTGGAAAATCGCGTGATGGATCGGACTCGTGAACTAGAAAATCGATCCTCCCAACTGAGAAAAGCCGCGCAAGTTGCTCACGAAACAAGCCGCTCAAGTGACTTAAATGAACTCCTGACTACAGCAGCTTTGTTGATCCGAGAGCGGTTTAATTATTATCACGTGGGAATATATTTGCTCGATGAGCGAAGTGAATTCGCGATCTTGAAGTCGGCTGCAGGCGGAGCCGGATCGCAATTGCTGGAACAGGGATACCGGCAAAAAGTTGGTGAATTCGGCCTGATCGGCTCTGCAGTTGTGGATAGGAAAACGCACGTAGCGAACAAATTGGATTTAGAAACAAGCCTCTTCGATCGAGATCTGATGCCAGACTCCCAGTCCGAAGCTACCATTCCATTAAGGGTAGGCGACCGGGTCGCCGGAGTTGTGGACCTGCATAGCACCAGAGACGGCGATTTTGAAAGTGATACGATTGAAGTCCTGCAAACCATGGCTGACCAGCTGGCTGTGTCGATTGAGAATATGCGCCTGCTTGACGAAATGCAGGAAACGGTTCGAAAGCTTGAATCTGCCTACGGGCAATACACCACAGGTACCTGGCAAAGTTTTGTCCAGCGCACCCGCCGTCTGCGCGGTCTGCGCTACCGCGGCTTGCAGGCTGAGGCGCCCAGCGGAATGACAAAAGAGGCCTTAGAAGCTCTACAATTGCAGAAGACCATATTGGGTGAGAAGTTTATTGAAGCCGAGAGCGAGACGATGCGTAACACCCTGGCGATCCCCATGAAATTGCGGGGGCAGACCCTGGGAGTTGTGAATGTAGAGTTCGAAGGGTACCGGCCATCAGCGGATACTGTAGCATTTTACGAAGAGGTGACCGAACGGCTGGCCTTAGCTCTCGATAATGTGCGCTTGATTGAGGAAACGAACCTGCGTTCTGAGCAGCTTAAACTGCTGCAAGAAATTACCGCCGCGGCGGCTTCCCATGTCAATCTGGAAAACCTATTTGATGATGTCACTGCTCGCATACGGGAAGGTTTTGAAGCAGACCATTGTGGAGTGATCCTGTTTGATCCGGGCAAGCACACCGGCACACTGGTTTCGAGCAACTCTGCTACGCCAATTTCGCCTGCTCAGCATCTTCTGGGGACTAAAATACCCCTGCAAGAAGAACAAATTCTAAGGGATATTGCCAAAAGCCAAAAATCTAACATATTGACCGCAAAGGAGGTCGCAGCCGGTAAAGGTCCATTCAGTGCATTATTAAATACTCTGGGAGTAAGTAACCATGTCTTTATCCCGCTCATGTCCAGAGGCGAGCTGCTTGGGGTGATTATGATGAATATCAGCGATCCCGAGCGCCATTTTGGAGAAGATGACCTGCTGCTAATGGACCAAATCAGCCTACAGATCACAACGGCCATCGAAGTAGCACGGGTATTTGAGAGGATCGAACGCCGGGCACAACGAGAGCGTCAGATCTCTGAAATTACATCCAAGGTCCGTTCATCCACCAATGTCGACATCATTCTGCAGACAGCGGTTCAGGAGCTGGCTGAAGCTTTGGATGTACCAAAGGGCACGATAAATTTGCGTCGTACCATGGATTCTGCTCATGAGTAAGCTTTCTTCCACTCCACAAAAGCTCCAAACGGGAGGGCCTTCAGCCTCCCGCTTGGGTGGATCGCGTAAAAATGGAAAAATACCAACGATCTATACTTTGAGTTTCCAGCTGGTCGTAATTTACTTGCTCTTGATGCTTTTACCATTGGTAGCACTGACCGTTGGTATGTATTTTCTTACTCAAAATATCTGGATTCCCAGCCTGGTCGGCTTGATCTTCATAGGATTAATACCGCTTGGTCTCGCCAAAGCGATCCGTTCTAAAGCCAGCCTTCCAGTTAATCGATTGAGCAGGGTAGCCAAAAAAGTGGCCGCTGGGAGCCTGTGGGAAAAAGCCCCTGAAGGTCGAGATGAGATTGGGCAACTTGGGCTAATGTTCAATACAATGATCAACGAATTGCGCCTTACTTTGGATAATCTCGAACGGCGTAATGCAGCGTTAGCCTCAGATCTTGCCCACGCATCCGAGCAAACAGCGTATCAAGTGACCCAGCTCCATACTGTCGCAGAAGTAGCGCGGGCTATTGCTTCTGTTCAGGACCCCGACCTCCTGCTCCAACAGGTCACTGAATTAATTAGCGAGAGATTTAAGTTCTATCACGTGGCGATATTCCTGCTGGACCGCAAAGCAGAATATGCGATCCTCCAGGCAGCTAACAGCGAAGGTGGGCAGCGAATGCTGGCTCAGGGATATCGCTTGAAAGTGGACCAGGATAGCCTGGTCGGATCTGTTGCGGCGAAAGGTGAACCCCGCCTGACCCGACCTGAAGAGGTAGAGACGAACCAAATTGAAAACCCAGATCTTCCATACACCCGCTCTGAACTGGCCATCCCTCTCAAAGCCGCCGACAAGGTCATTGGCGTCCTGGACGCTCAAAGCATGGAGCCATCCGCCTTCACGCCAGAGGATATCCCACTGTTAAACACGATTGCAGATCAAATCGCGGTTGCAATCGAAAATGTGCGCCTGTACACTGAGACCCGCAAAGCACTGGCTGAACTGGAAGCCACTCACCGGCACTACTTGAGAGAACAGTGGGCAGGATTGGTGGAGGAACGTCAGGCAAAGGGCTACCAGTATCAATACGGAAGACTCGGTGAAATCTCAGACAGTGAACAATTCGCAGAAAATCTGGCTGGGGAAAGCCAAAGCGATCAGATTGTTCTGATAGAAAACTCCAACCTGCCTGAAGGACCGCTGATAGGAGTGGAGATTGTTGCGCCGATCACCGTGCGTGGTCAGTGGATTGGCTCACTTAAGTTGGGCGACAAACAACAAACCCGCCAATGGAGCGAGGAAGATATTCACCTGATCCGGGCGGTAGCGGACCAGGTTGGCCTTGCACTGGAAAACTCACGTTTGTTGGAAGAAACGCACCGGCGCGCTGAGCGGGAGCACCTGGTATCGGAGATCACAACCAAGTTGAGAGCAAGCAACGATCCGCAAGTCATCCTTCAGACCGCTATGAACGAGCTTCGCCAGGCGCTCAAAACGAAACGGACCCAATTTGTTGCCCCAAAAGATATTGCTCTATCTCAGACGCACGAAAGCAAACCAACCTCTGGTCTTGAGGAATATGCTGAAGTAAACAAAAACGAGGTGATCTAAGGTGGGAATGAGGCATATTGTTGCGATAACGAATGAAAAAGGAGGCGTTGCTAAAACCACCACCACCCTCTCTTTGGGTGGCGCATTGGTCGAAGCAGGCAAAGAGGTGCTGTTGATCGATCTGGATGCACAAGCAAACCTGACCATTGGCCTGGGAGTCAACCCAAACAAAACCCGCCGTTCGATTGCAGACGCATTACTTAACTCAGCATCCCTGTTGAGCATCAGCCGTGAAACGCCAATCCCGGGCCTGGACCTGGTTCCATCGAACGCGGACATGCTTTTGGCCGAGCGCTTCTTGACCATCCGGACGGACTATGAAAAAATCCTATCAAATTCCCTGTCTGCCTTAACCACGTATGACTATGTTCTCCTGGACTGTCCACCATCTCTCGGAGCAGTTTCCTTGAATGCCATGGTTGCCGCCCATTTGATCATCATTCCGACCCAACCGGAATATTATTCAGTCAATGGCCTGCGAGGGGTATTGAACAGCATCCGGCGTATACGCAACCAAAACAACCCCAATCTCAATTACCGGGTGCTTATCACCATGATGGACCGGAGGAATCGTATTCACAACACGCTGAACAACCAAATCAGGACCACCTTTGGAGAGGGTGTATTTGAGAATTGCATTGAAACGGATACAAAACTAAGAGAGAGTACAGTGGTCGGTCTGCCGATCACCCACTATTACCCACGCAGCCGCAGCGCGCACCAATATCGCGCCCTGGCCCAGGAGTTGATCGAGTATGTCGACAGCAAAGCTGCGCAGCCGGCTTGAGTCATTATTTGCGGATCTCGAAAAGGAAGGCGCCTCAACACCTGATCGCCATTCACTGTCCGCGCGCGGTTGGATCTGGGAGTGCGACGAAGAGGGTAACTACACAACTTGCGGCCCTGAAGTAGAAGAAATCCTTGGGTATCCGGCCGGTGATTTCCTGGGGAAACCCCTGATAAGCTTTCATTTGCACCCTCTTTCGGCCAGCCAACTAACCAATGCGCTGGATGCAGGCCAGTTCCCCATCGATATCGTTCTCCAATACCAGTTTAAGATGGACGGTCAGACCGGCTTGATCCCAGTTACCCTGCACATATTCGCCCCCTTGGATTCGATTGGGGTAAGCGGGCTGAGAGGTTTTACTCAGGTGTTAGAGAGCGGTGTAGAAGGAAACAACACAAAGCTTTCATCAGCACCACCCTCAAAGCAGGCACCGGAGCGTTTGCCTAGCACGCCTGCCCTGCCTACATTGGAAAAAGCAACAGCTCTGACTGTACCGGTAGAGTTGCAAGAGCAGGCCAAAGGCTTGCTTGAAATTGTGGACGATGATCCAAATCGTATTTGGACTGAAGATGAACGCCGCCTGGTGGAGCAGGTTGCCGATCAATTATCCTTGGCGCTGGAGAACGCCCGCCTATTCCAGGCCGAACGCCAGCGAGCCAGCGAACTGGATCGATTGGTAGAATTGAGCCGCCTGATCAGTCAAAACCTGGAGCTGGAGGAGGTATACGCGACCGCTCACCGGATCATCGGGCAACTCATGCCCGCTGAGGCTTTTTTCATCAACCTGATTGACCAACCATCCAAGGAATTTATTTCATCTTACGGTATTGACCGGGCGATCCGCTTACCCGTGGAGCGCTTCCCGAATGACTCCGGATTTTCCGGAAGTGTACTAAAGACCGGTCACCCACTTTTTATTCAGGACCTAAACAGTGAAACCGCGCCCTTTACACGCAAACCGGCTCCCGGTTCATCACAATGGGTTAGATCGCTTATTGCCGTACCTCTGCGTTTCAGCGGTGAGATCATCGGAACTCTTTCTACACAAAGCTATCAAGCCAACGCTTTCAAAGAGCATGACCTCAAGCTGCTCGAGACGTTTGCCGACCATATCGCCATAGCCATTCAGAACGCCCGATTATTTGAACAGACCCAAAGGACGCTGGCAGAGACAGAGATTTTGTACCAGGCCAGCGCTGAGCTAAATGCCGTCCAAAACTTCTCCGAAATCCTGGCGATCTTATGTAAATCAACGATCTTGGGACATCACTCGGTTATGCATGTGGCTATCAACACCTATGCTACCCCATGGAGCGGTGCTGCCATACCGATTTCATTTGAAACGGTGGCAAATTGGTCAGTTAACGATGAGTTTCAAACTCCCGCCACAGAAGACCCCAATCCTCGCTGGGAGCGAGTGAGCAACGTGCTCAGACCAGACGATATCACTGCGATCTACCAAGATCAAGACTCCAGCTTGCTTAAGGATGCCATCCAGATATTCGGTCTAACCGGGATGGGGATAAAGTGTATCTTGTTGGCTCCTTTGAATGTAGGTGGAAGTTGGTTTGGCTTCTTATATGCTTGCTTTTCACAAGCGGTGGAGTTCAGCGAAGGAGATTACCGGCGCCTGATGGCTTTGGCCAACCAGGCGGCTATTGCCATTCAAAACCTGCGCTTGCTAGAGGAGACCAAACGCCGCGCCAGCCAGTTGGAGACTGCGGCCGAAATCGCCCGCTATACATCGGCAACCCTGGCGTTGGACAACCTGCTCAAACGTGCGGTAACAATGATCTGCGACCGGTATGGATATTACCATGCCTCGATCTTCCTGGTAGATACGGACGAGAAATTTGCTGTTTTGCTGGCTTCTACCGGTGAGGCTGGTGAGCATATGCTGAAGGAGAAATTCCAGCTACCGGTTGGGTCCCGATCGATTATTGGATATGTCACCGAATCCGGGGAAATGCTGGTGATCAATGATGTCAGCAAAGACCCAATTCACCACCCGAACCCACTTCTACCAGAGACGCGCTCCGAGCTTGGAATCCCGTTAAAGATCGGTCCGCGCGTCATCGGTGCTCTAAACGTTCAATCAAACAGACTTAACGGGTTCATGCCCGAAGACACTTCCGTGCTACAAACCCTGGCCGATCAAATTACAGTGGCAGTTGACAACGCTCGTTCTTATGAGATTGCCCAACAGGCAATTGAGGAATCACGCCAGA
>Ga0114946_10001110_pt1 | contig 18427 bp, 19 predicted proteins | sample WalLakDeSediment_FD_88676 | JGI IMG/M metagenome (GOLD analysis project Ga0114946, IMG submission 88676) | Lake sediment microbial communities from Walker lake, Nevada to study Microbial Dark Matter (Phase II) - Walker Lake 11/02/13 Deep Sediment | ecosystem: Environmental > Aquatic >...
CAATATGCCGACCTATGGAATTTGATGTTCAGGGAATATGAGCGGACCATCCGCCTATTGTTGGAGGTTTCAGGAATGGATACCCTGCTACAGGACAATCCGACCTCCAAAGAATCCATTGCCATACGTGAAAAGATTGTTTTGCCGGTAATTACCATTCAGCAATATGCGATTCAGACCATGTTGGAGAAAGGGGTGGATGATCCCGTATTGCAAAAATTGATATTAAGGACCATGTTTGGTATCATCAATGCGGCCAGGAATGCGGCTTAGAAAAAGAATCCCGGTTGAAAGATCGGGATTTTTTATTTTTGGTATTATCTTGATCTAAATTCCAGGGTTTATTATGATTCGTAAATTATATGTTTTATTGGATTTTTCGGTCTATTCAAAATCGGAATTGCAATTGGCTAAAAAATGGTCAGATTGGTACAACCTGGAAATAATAGTTTTGCATGAAATGGAAATGCCTTTACCTACCATGGCAAGCTATGAGCAAAGATTAATAATACTTTATGATCAAAAAAGAGAAGTTTCGAAACTTTGGTTTCCACTGGTAGAAGAGGTCTTCGGGAACACCCATCTTCTGAAATTTGAGATTTTAGATGAGCCATTGATCAGCTACCTGAAAAAACATTTGGGATCATCCGGTGAAGATCTGATTATGATGGGCTTAAAGGGTTCGGGAAAGTTAAAGCAGATTTTTATTGGGAGCATGGTTAATATGGTGGTTGAACAGCTTAATCATATTACCATTGCTGTGCCCAAAAACCTTGGTGATTTTGAACCAAATCAACTTTTGGTAAGTGTCCATCCAAAATTTGATTTCAATGAAGATGCCTTTGAGCAATTGATGGAAGTAATTCCAAAAAGTATACATACCGTTCAATTTATGTCAGTGGTCACTGAAGATGATGATAAGGAAGAAATCAGGAAATTTTTAAGGCAAATAAGTTCCAGTAATTATAAAGGTCTTAAGTGCAAAACTGCCATTTTTTCCGGGAATGATGCTTTTGCTGAGATCAAAAACCATTTCTCAGGCCGTAATGATTTTATTTTGGTACTTCAGAAAGGAAGCAGATCATTTTCTGATAAGATTTTCAGAAAGTTTATGGTCAATGAATTGGTTTATGATGGTTCTATCCCTCTGATTATTCTTCCTTCCTGATTGTTTTTAATCTACAGTCACACGAGTCATATATTAATAAATTCCATTGTGTATTAGACTTGAGATTGATATTATGCCCAGATACTCACCATTTTGTTCAACAGGAGCTATACGGATATGTGCCCGAAAAAATAACCTGGGGATATACCGTACATTCAATTCGGCAGGAATGGTTATGACCGGTTTGGTCATTATTTCGTAGACATTGACATCTTTTGGATTAAGATCTTTATTATATACTTTTTTAATGATGTCATTGACTGTAATAATTGCGTAGGCATCTTTTTCATCCCGTTTATTTACAATCAATGCATCGACTTTAGCTGTTTTCATTTGCCGAATGGCTTCATGAACTGTATCTAATCCATCTACAAAAACCAAGGGCTTGGTCATGATATCTTTGGCAATTTTAGGGGTTGCTTCCATTGGGTTTCAAAATTTACGAATGATTAAAGATATTTACTTTTGGCCTGTTCCTTGAATTTCTCCATTTGACTTTCAAGCCCTGCGACTTTTTCTACATTAAGAACAATGGCAATTCCATGTCCAGGTTCATTTAGCTCTCCGGAAGTTTTGATGGCATCCAGAATATTATCCACAGAATGCTCTTCGACCAAAAACATCAGGATTTCAGTTTGGTCCTGAAGTGCCAAGCCAAAAAACGATTTGGACTCGTTTGACCCGCTTCCCCTTGCTGAAATGATGACATCGCCTGTAGCTCCGGCAGCCTTTGCTGCATCCACTACTTTCTCAGTGATATTTGGCCTGACCATGGCCATGATGACTTTAAATTTCATTTGAAGATATTTTAGGTTTTTTATTTATCAATTCCATAATCTGTGCATATCCCAATACAGTAATGATGGGAAATAAGCTGGCAAAAGCAATCAAACCAAATCCATCAACAGCCGGATTACTTCCCGGAACCACACTGGATAAACCTATACCCAAAGCAGCAACCAAGGGTACAGTTACAGTGGATGTGGTAACTCCTCCCGAATCATAAGCCAAGGCTATTAATTTTTTTGATGAAAAAATGGTTTGAATTATCACAATGATATACCCTGCCAAAATATAAATATATAACGGAGTACCTGTAACTATTCTGAATGTTCCTAGCGCCAAAGCTAATGCCACACCAATTGCAACAACAATTCTCAAGCCCCACATGCTGATGGTTCCCCCTGATACCTGATTTGCTTTGATGGCAACGGCAATCAATGAGGGTTCTGCAATAGTAGTAGAAAAACCAATAAGTGCTGCAAAAATATATACCCAATAATAAGCAATCCAACTACTTGTATCACTGTAAGAACTTGAAATGAAATCTGCTTCAGAAAGTTGTCTGGCCATAATGTTTCCTATTGGGAAAAGTGCTTTTTCTAAGCCCATTAGAAACAAAGTCAATCCAAAAATAACCAATGTCACCCCAACTATTATCCGCCTTGGATTGGCTAAAGGTTGTTTTATCACCAGAAGTTGAAATAAAACTACTAAAATAACAATAGGAGCAACGTCTATTATTGTTAAAAATAATCCATCGTAAAACTCTGAAATAATTTGTGACATTTACCTTATTGATTAACTAAACACGAAAATACCATACAACATAGCAAAAATCATAGGAAGCAGTGAGGCAAAAGCAATCAGTCCAAACCCATCAATTAATGGGTTTCTGCCTTTGATGACAGTAGCAAGGCCTACTCCCAAAGCTGTAACTAATGGAACAGTTATAGTGGATGTGGTAACACCTCCAAGGTCATAAGCCAAACCAATTATTTCCTGCGGGGCAATCAGCGTAACAAGCATGACTAGAATATATCCTCCTATAATCAAATAATAAATAGGCCATCCTTTGAGAATTCTTAATACACCAATTAGAATGGCTAATCCTACAGAAAAAGCCACAGAAAGTCTAAGCCCTAAGGCATAATTTTCTTTTGATTCCTGACTTGAGTCAATCAAATTAGCATCCGCAGAAACTCTTGCCGCTTCCTGCGTTACGGCAATTAGGGCAGGTTCAGCCACAGTTGTCGAGAATCCCAATGCAAATGAAAAAAACATCAGCCAAAATAAATTTCCTTTTTTGGCTAAGGCATATGCCATACTTTCTCCAATAGGAAATAAGCCCATTTCCAAACCTTCAATAAATAACATCAGCCCAATGAGTACAAGAAAACTTCCAAATACGATCTCTCCAAATTGGGGGAAAGGTTGTCTAAGGATAACCAACTGGAAGAATGTTACTACTAAAATGATAGGTAATAGATCCAAAAAAGCTGATCTAAGTTTTAAAAAAACATATCTTCCAAAAAAGTAAGCTTTTTTGGAGTATTTAATGATATTCGTCATGTAATTTTATTCGATTCAATAATGAAATCAGTTGAAGGGCAAAATATAAATCAAAAATCATATTTCTTAAATAAATGAAATTTTTTTGGTTTTCTTATCTGAAGTTTGAATGTAAATTTCAGTCAGATTAATTTTAACAAATGTTTCACTATATAAAAAAAGCCAAAAACTATTGGGTTTCGGATGCTTCATTCGTCACCCTTTTGGTGATGCTCCTTTTTACTGTTTTTGTATTGCCAGTGATGATTGAAAGAGAAGGGGATACTACTGTTTTTCTCAATATCATGTTTATCCTTCTTTTTTTCGTTGGTATTTTCTCGGCCAGGGAAAAAGGCTTTTTGATTGCCAGTATCTCCATGGTAACCATGCATTTATTGTTAAGATTGATCCGGTTTACAGACATCCCCTATGATTTTTATCTGTTTGAAAGGTTTGTGATCATTTTGAATCTCCTTTTATTGATATTCATCAATTTCAGGTTGCTCTTCCGTGATCAGGAAGTGAATACCTACCGAGTGGTAGGTGCTATCAATGTGTATTTATTGGTTGCCCTGGCCGGGGCATTTGGATTTGAATACATTCATATTTTAACCGGACAATCCATTGGGGGAGACATTGAGTTGACCGGAAAAGATGAGGACTTTGGTGATTTTATGTATTTCAGCTTGGTATGTACCAGTACTGTCGGCTTTGGTGAATTATATCCTGTAGGAATTACTGCAAAAATGCTGTCCGTGTTTCTATCAGTCACTGGTATTCTTTATCCTGCAGTGGTGATTGCCAAATTGGTATCTTCGGTATCTTTTAAAAATAAGGATTGAACTTAGGCTTTTTTGAGTTCATCGAATGAGAAGACCGAATAGGTCTTATGGAAAGCTTTAACTTTCCATAAGACCTTGAAAAATCAATTTAGGGTATATTCTACCACGATTTCAGTATTGAGCAATTTGGAAATAGGACAGTTCTTCTCTGCATCCTTGACGAGTTCTGCAAATTTTTCATCAGATATACCTTCGACGCTGGCTGTTAAAACCAATTTGGATTGCTTTATGGTCCCATCTTCGAATGTGATGGTGCACTCTGTACTTAGTTCTTTAGGAGGGAATTCTGCCCCACTCAAATTGAAGCTGAGTTTCATTGTGAAACATCCTGCATGGGCAGCTGCGACCAATTCTTCTGGGTTTGTTCCTATGCCGTCTTCAAAGCGTGAACTGAAAGAATATTGGGTTTTATCCAATACACCGGTTTGTGTAGAAAGATGTCCTTTTCCTTCTTTTCCGGTTCCTTGCCATACGGCTGTTGCTTTTCTCTTCATGATAAAATTGTTTTTTGATTGTATTATGCCTGTAAAACTTTTAATTTTCTAAACCTAAGTTAAAGGATTAGCTTGATCACTTTATGGAAGAACCACCCTTAAATATAGTTTGTTTATCAGAATCCCACCAGAAACAGGCCATTAATTTGATGGTTAAGGTTTTTACCCTAGAACAAAATGTTCCGGCAGGATATTTACCTGTCCTTATCCATCCCCAGAAATCCTGGGGTATTCTGGACCAAAATGAACTTATCGCTTTGTCCATAGCCTGGAAAGAGGATGATTTATGGCATTGGGGCAGGTATGCCGTAGACCCGCTTTGGAGAGGTAAAGGACTGGGGAAACAGCTTGCTTATCAGAGCCTGAAAGATTTGTTTGATACAGGAGTGGAAGAGATCCATATTGATGCCAGAGACATCACTTTAAAATTATTGAGCCGGTTTGGTGCAAAAGTGATAGGGGATACCTTTGATTTTTATGGACCGGTAACCCCGATGAGACTGAATGTCCAGGATTTTTTGGCTTCCATCAGTTAAAAAGTGGTACCAAGTACCATGTACAAAGTACCATGTATTGTTAAACCCAAGTAGCCAGCTTTAGTCGCAAAGAAAATTTCAGATCAATTTTGATTCAATACGCCCAATTGTCTCGCATCTAGCCTCTCGTCTCTTGCTTGTCTCTCATCCTTAATTCCTTTCCAAAAAAAAAACCACCCCTTTCGAGGTGGTTTTTGGTTTTTTGTGGGTGAATAAATTTTTAATTCAGGAATTCATCAAATGTGATGGAAATAAAGTAGGTGGTTCCCACAGTTGGGTTACCCCAAGCCTGACGGTAACCTGAACTGTTGAACAAGTTCTGACCGCCCAGTTTGATGATGGATTTCATTTGTTTCACTTTGTAACTCACCTGTGCATCCAAGCTGCTGAAAGCCGGCATTACAGAAAGCTGTTGGGTACTTACAGCAGGAGAAACGAAGGAGGATTGCCATACAAACTCATCCTGCCATCTCCATGCCACAGCGAAACCAATGTTTTTGTTATTGATGTTTCTGTTACCGAAAGTAAGGTTGGTTCTATACTCCGGCGTATTGAAAGCAGGCTGGAAGCCATCCAAGTCTTCGATATTGGCCAGTTTGTTGTAAGAAACGTTACCTCCAAGTGTATAGCCTTTAGGCAACTGATAATCCAATCCCAAAGCCCAACCGTAGGTTTTGATGATTTCCTTTCTGTTGACCGGCATGGAGAAGATATTTCTTCCTCCAGGACCCACACCTATCAGGTTAAGCCCTGTGATTGCATTTGGTCCTGCCTGACCGGCAGCAGAAGCATCCTGAACAAGGATCTGTCCTCCAATAAAATTCTCAAACCTATTGTAGTAGTAATAACCATCTACCAACAATTTATTGTCAAAGAGTAAACCTTTGTATCCAAACTCATAGGATTTTACAATTTCAGGTTTGAAATCCGTAAATTCATATGGCTCTAATTTATCCAGGTTGGCTTCAGATGCTACTACCGGAACCAGTTGAGGTACCAAAGCTTGAATGGCAGCAGGTGCTTGATCAGGTGGGATCAAACCAGCTCCAACTTGTTGCAATACAATGACTGTTGCCCGAGCAATTGCTGTTTGTAATACACCAGGGTCAACGGTTGGCTGAAGCAAGCTGGAAACGCCTGCACCAAAGTTGGTTACTGTTGCCAAGGAATATGGAGGATTTCCTCCGAAGTTATAACGCTCTCTGAATAGAGGCAATCCTCCGATCAACCTGGCCTGAGGAGTAAGCAAGTCTATATATTGATCCTGGGTAGTTGGAATTCTAAATCCTGTCTGATAAGAGAGCCTGAAATTATGGATTTTGTTGGCGGTATAGACTGCTGAAACCCTTGGAGACCACTGCCCTTCAAAATTTTCGTTTTTATCATAACGGACTGAAGCAGTCAATTTCAATTTGTCATCAATCAATCTTTTACTACCCTGCGCATAGCCACCATATTCCCTGATGTTGAATTCGTTGCCATCATCATCCAGTGCAAATAAGGTGCCTTCAGAATTCAACTGGTAACTTCTATAATTTGCTCCTACCACAAAATCGGCAAACTTAATTTCCTGGAATGTATAGGAACCTTCCAGGTGATAGAGGTTGGTTTTATCTACAAACCTTGAACCTACACCTTGGGCATTTCCTGGAATAGGTCTGGATCTTACATCTTCCAATGCTTGGTTGAACTGAGAAGTACCAGGCAAATATCTGCCTTGATCGGCAAATCCTCTAGCAGCTGTATGTGCGGCATTCTCATCTGCTCCTTGTGACCTAGCCCCAACAAAAGCTCCCACATATTCGCCAAACCATTGCTGACTGGTTTTCCATGCCTCGTTGATACCTTGAGCAGCAATACCTACGGCAAAGGAATCTCCGGATCTTTCCTGGGTAGTATAAGCCCTCAAAAACCAGTTGGCTCCCCTCAATTCAGCCTTATACTGGCCTATATTGAATCCCGTGATAGAATACCTGTCTGCGCCGGTATAAACTGTGGTACCTGCCCCATAATTTCCCTGGAAAATGGCTTCCACTCTGTCGTTGATTCTCCAGTGCAAAGCAGCATTTAATTTTAAAGACTCTGTATTATAATCAGCAATATCCCTTTCCATATATCCAGTTCTGGAAACGAAAGTACTTGGAACCAAACCCAATGCAGCTTCAGGGAGCAAGCCAGCACCAATCAAGGAATTGGCAACACTTCGCATATTCACATTGGTTTCATCGCCATAGGTATTCACCCCATTGAATCCAGGGTTATTTTCTCTGGTTCCATTTGGAATCCCAAAACCGTTCAATAAGGATTGATCCCTAAAATCATTGGCCTGCCAATCATCCGCTCGCAGGTAATTGACATTGACTTTCAATGCTACTTTGTCATTAAAAGCAGTGGCATAACGGGCGGCAAAATCATAAAAACCAGTAGTAGGATTGCTTCTTTGTCCTTCATCCATGATGCCGGTTTTTACCTGGGCAGAAAATCCTTGGTACTGGAATGGGTTTTTGGAATTCATCAGCAATATACCATTGATGGCATTTGGACCATATAAGGCAGAAGATGCACCGGGAAGTAATTCCAGGTATTCCAGATCCAATTCGGATATACCGGCAATATTACCGACAGAGAAATTCAATCCTGGTGCCTGGTTATCCATACCGTCAATCAGCTGTACCGTTCTTACGTTACCATTGGCATTGAAACCTCTGGTATTGAAAGATTTGAAAGTCAGGGATTGCGTGGACATTTCCACACCTTTCATATTGTTCAAGGCATCATAAAAATTGGGTTGGGGAGCCTCCCTAATGGATATGATATCCATTCTTTCCACCGTTACCGGAGATTGTAGGACACTTTCTTCTACACGCGAAGCCGAAACGACAATTTCCTGGCCTAAGAGGGTAGACTCTTTTAGCGTTACCTGGAGGTTGGAAACATTGGATTCATTGATAGTGATTTCCTTACTGGTGAAACCGATCATCGAAAAAACCAATGTTAAAGGAGGGTCCTGACTTACCCTAAGTGTGAAATTTCCATTGAGATCGGTAATGGTGCCGACCACTCTTCCTTTGACCACTATGTTGACCCCGACCAAGGTTTCTTTGGTAGATTCCTCCATAACCTTACCGGAAATGGTAGTGGTCTGGGCAAAAACCTGGGTGGAACCAAAGGAGACCAGAAATAACCATAATAAAACTGTTATTCCTGAACATTTAGTAAATTTTTGCATAAGCTATTTGGGTTAATTGTTTATTTCTTAAAATAGACAAGCATTTGCTTGTTAATTATTGTGAAAATTAGAATAAAATCCTAATTATCTAAGAAAATGGAAAAAAAATATTTTAGAATTATCAAGAACTAAAAAATCATATAGGGAAACGTACTCATAATCAATGAAAATTCAGTCTAAAAAACACAGCTTCCTGATTTTAAGATTCAGGTTAAATATTTTGGTTATGGGAATTAACTGTTGATATTGTATTGAAACAGATAATAACAGGAAGCTGATTGCTGAACGATTCCACCATATGGTAGAAAGCAGATTGTTTATTTAGTGGCTTTCTTGTTTTCCTCATTGACATGTTTTACCAACCTGTCGCAGAGGTCTTTTATCTCTTCTGCCATAAATTCATCCCCTGTACTGTTGAGGATTGTCTGTCCCATTCCTCCCAGTATATCGATATAGAACCGTTTCATTTCTGCCACAGACATATCATCAGTCCAAAGATCAATTCTTAAGGTACTGTGGTTTAAATTATCCCAGACATTCAAGCTGATACTTTTGGTGGCTTCCATTCCACCTTCTTCTTTATCCGTGGCATCCCACTGAATGTTTTTGGGAAGATTTTTTTCGTCTAACTGTACTAGAAACTTTATTTCTGAATTTTTCATTGTGAATTTGATGATTTCGATACAAAACTAGTTAAAATAAATTTTTGTCCATTTTTGTTCCCATAATCATATGCTTTATTTCTATTTTTAGCCATGCAATGGACAATTTCATTTGATATTCCTGAAGGAGGAAGTAAAATCAATTACAATTCCTCTGTCTTTTCCATAGGTTCATGTTTCTCTACCACCATAGGTGATAAATTGGCCGAGAGAAAATTTCCCATTTTAAACAACCCTTTTGGGACACTTTTCAATCCCCTTTCCATTGCGAAGGTCATGGAGGATTCCATTTTTGAAAGGGAGGTCAATACCGATATGGTCTTGGTCAGGGACAGTCTTTTTTTGCATTTTGGAATGCATTCTGATATGGCTGCCTATTCCCTTGACTCTTTGGAAAGACTGATTCAAAAAAAACAGCAATTGACCAAGCAGTTTTTGGAAAATGCAAGCCATATCCTGGTCACTTTTGGTACAGCCTGGGTTTATGAATATGGGGAATCCGGACAGATTGTTGCCAATTGCCATAAACAGCCTGCAGGATTATTTGGAAAAAGGTTATTGAAACAAGAAGAGATACAAAACACCTACAGTTCATTTTTCAATATTTTACGTCAGTTCAATAAAAAGGCCAAGGTGCTTGTCACAGTCAGTCCTGTAAGACATACCAGGGACGGAATTCCTGAAAACCAATTGAGCAAGTCAATCTTGCGTCTATCAGCACATGAGCTTTCGGAGAACCATGACTTTGTTGAATATTTTCCAAGCTATGAAATCATGATGGATGAATTAAGGGACTATAGGTTTTATAAAGAAGACATGATCCATCCGGGTACCCAAGCAGAAGATTATATTTGGGAAAGGTTTAAGCAATCCTGGATCGATCCTAAATGCTATTCGGTAATTCATGAATTTGAGGCCATCAAAAGAGACCTTAACCATCGTCCGTTCAATCCCGACAGTCCGTCACACATGAAATTTTTGGAGAGTTTGCAGAAAAAACTGGATAAGTTGAGCAAGGATTTTGATTTCTCAAAAGAGATAGATGCCCTTAGGAAACAGGTCCACCACAGGGGGAAGTGATTGTACTTGTTTTAGGAAACTGATTGATAAGTCATTAGAGATGCCATTTTAATATTATAAAAACAAACTGACGAGACCGAAAAATATCCCTACTGTCATCCCTGCCACCAATTCCGGGAAGTCATGTCTGCCCAAGAGGGATCTCGACCAAGTCGTACCCGATGCCAACATAAAAAAAATCAAACTGGTCCAGGGGGATAGGCTGAAAAGACTTATACTGATATAAAATGCAACCCCGGCATGCAATGAAGCTTTTAATTTCAGATTCAAAAAAGCCATAATCAGCATCATGGCCAAAAAATTTAATGTGTTTGCTATGACTGATGAAGGAAAACCGGAAAAAAAGAATGCAAGGCTTAAAATAACAAAGAGGAAAATAGCGAATGGATAAAAACCTTTTCTTTGGTTTTGATCTGATACATCAAAGTTGGAATATTCCCTTTTTCTGAGTTTTCTGAGGTTATGAAAGATGATAGGAAGGGCAATGAACCCAACTGTCAGAAGGGTGACCTTCCAGGCAGTGGAATGGCTTAAATTTTTAAAGCTCATCAAGCTCACATATACTGGTCCAATGAACAAAGGATGTCCGATCAGGGATAATAATTTAGCCAGCTTCATTTGGTAATGCATCATGACAGAAAAACTTCCTATAAGAAACGTGGATTTATTGTTTTAAAATGATCCGCCTGATCTCTGTTTTACGTATATATTAGTGTAAGGACAGAAGACGAAAGCAGCAACGTCGATGTGCCTAAAGGTTGTTTGTGGGATTTTTTTAACTGCTAAAGGTGGCTAATTTAATTGGCCACCTTTTTCACAATATCTTTGGCAAGTAATTTATATCCTAGGTCGGAAGGATGGATTCCATCTTCTGCAAAATATTCAGAAGGATAGCTTTCTTCCATATTTTCAAAAGCCATTTCAGGAATTCTTTTCTCCAGGTTTCTTAGTTCCTTGGTCAGGATATTTCTATGCCAACCCAGAAAAAACCTGATTATTTTTGGTATAGCAGGAAACTGATGAACAGGTGGGATGGGAGTGAGTATTATTTTTTCCACCCCCTTGACCGTGGACAATAAAAGCACAAATTCCTTGATGTGTCCATTGAATTTTCCAGGAGGAGTGAATTTGAAACAGTCATTGGCGCCGATCATAATCACAGCAGTATGAATTTCCATGGGGATATCAGGTTTTCCATGTAGCAGAAGTCTTTTTAATGTTTCAGCTTTTAAACCATTTTCTCCGAGATTGATAACGGTATGTTTTTGCTCCAATTGATTATAAATATGATGGGCAATGGTTTCCCTTGGTGAAGTAGCTCCGACCCCGGCAGCAGTTGATTCACCAATAATGAGGATATTTGTGCTTTTTTCTTTGCTTTTAAGTGCCAAAAACCCGGATTGTGCCGGGAGTTTAGAGATTTTTTCCCTTAATATTTTTCCTTGAAAGTATAATAGGGGAAGAACCGGGAGAAGTAAGAGCAATTCAAACGCATATACAATTCTATTCCACATTACTTTTATTTTTAATGAAATTGTCTGTTTTTTTGATTTTATTCTTCTCTGGTTGAAAAGGATGGAGAATCTATTTGGATTGCAATTGTTGGGATATTATATAATATGTATATCCTCTATTATGCCACTAGCCAAATAAAACTTGTATTTCATCTATTTAGATATTTATAGATACCTGCCAGCTGCAGGCTGGTTAGATCCGCCACGGCGGACAAGTTATTGATAGATATTAATTCGGGAACAACACTTTATCAACGATGATTTCTTCTACTGGCAAAATTGAGGATAATCAGATTATATAAAATAAAAAATGCAAATAAATCCAATTTTGCAGGAATTTATATTCTGCTCATATCAATGATAATTACCCACTGAACCTAAAAAAAAATTAATAAAAGCCAGGGGGCTGATAATTCAACCCCCTGATTTTTTAGCTTTATATCCCTCCAGGATAAGAATTTGCACTATTTTATCCCTGTGATCCCCTTGTATCAGGATTTCCCCCTCTTTTGCACTGCCTCCAACTCCGCATTTATTTTTGAGTGTCTTACCGAGTTCTTTGAGATCCTCATCTGAACCGACGAATCCCTCTATCAAGGTAACTTGTTTGCCGCCTCTTGATTTTTTATCCAACATCACCTTTAGGTTTTGTTGCTGAGGGGGCAGGGTTTTCAGATCATAATCCTCTCCGTTATTAAATTCAAAGTCCTGACTGGTAGAATACACAACTCCGTCTCTTTTTTTCCAGTCATTGTTCTTTTTTTTACTCATTTCATTTTTTTGATTTCATGGTCCAAACGGGCCTTTTGGCTGCATTTACCACATCTTCGGCAATACTTCCGCTCAGAAGATGCAGGAAGCCTGTCCTACCATGTGTGGACATGGCAATCATATCGGCATTGATGTCGTCTGCATATTCCAGGATTCCGTCTTCCTCGGAGGAACTGTTATATACCATCATGGATGTAGCCTTGATTTCAAAGTCCTCCATAAAATTTTTGATTTTCTCCATTGAAGTCCGTGTATTCTCAAACATGCTCGGTGTATTGATTTTCACAAGATGCAATTCTGCATCTATTGCTTCTATCGCAGCTTTCAATCTTTTAACTACATCCCCTGGCACTTCGGTGAAATCGCTGGCGAAAACAACCTTTTTGATTTGATCAGGTGTAACCGGTCCTTTGATGGTGATTACAGGGCAAGAGGCATTTCTAACCACTTTTTCTGTATTGCTTCCAATGAGCACTTCTTCCAGACCGGAAGAACCTTTACTGCCCATCACCACTATATCAGCTTTGGCATCAATGATTTCTTTTGTGATTCCAGCAAATGGGTTACCAAACAGCATTTTGGATTCAAATTTGAAATCCGAGTCTTTTAAAGATTCCTCGAACTCCCTCATTTGCTGTTTTCTTTTTTCAATTAGTTCTATCATAAAAATCTGAGTACCCTCATTACTGAAAGCGCCTGCTTCTCCAAAGGAGTTAAAACTCTGTGGTGTAGGTAACTCAATTACATGGAAAAGTTTTAATTTGTTTTTGGTTTTCTTCGCAAGGCCTTTAGCAAATTCAAAGGCATACTCTGATTCTTTTGAAAAATCATAAGGTACAAGAATGGTTTTCATATCTATGGGTTTTGATTGATGTTGGAAAATACAAAAAATCCACCAATCCGAATATAAACCTTAATAAATTATCAAAAAAATAATAAGCCTGTACCAAACAAAATCACCCATAATAAAGTGGAGATTGCCATTTTTTTCAGATAAGGGTCAAGATCCCTGGGATCATGTTTTGACTGAATTGATTTCCCGATCACTAACATCAATGGGAAAATCAGGAGTGCAATCAGGCAGCCATAAGCATTATTGGCGTAAGCAAATCCCAATAGACTCACATTACCAAGAATAATTAATGTCCAATTGTAACTGATTGCGTTCTTTCTTCCAATACGCACAGGAATTGATTTCTTACCTGCAATCCTGTCTGATTCAATATCCCTGATATTATTGATATTCAGGACAGCTGTACTGAAGCAGCCCAAAGATATGGCCGGCCAGAAAACAGTTAAAGTCAAGTCCATGCTGTGAAGAAAATAAGTGCCCGCAACACCTAGTAAACCAAAAAACAGAAACACAGAAATATCTCCAAGGCCTGCATAACCATAAGGGTTTTTACCGGAGGTATATGTTATCGCTGCCCAAATTGCAAGGATTCCAAACCCAAGAAATAAGGCAAACATTTTCAAATCCTGAATAGAAAAGTATAGCAAAGAAAGTCCCGAAACCAAAGAGAGGATGGTCAGGAAGACTATGGCGATTTTCATTTCAGAAAGACTTATTATACCTGACTGCACAGCCCTTACAGGTCCTTTCCTTTCTTCGCTGTCAGCACCATGAATACTATCTCCATAATCATTTGACAGGTTGGAAAGTATTTGAAGAAAGACAGTGGTTATGGCAGCTAAAATAAAAACCTGCCACTTATAATTATAACTATATGCTGCCAAAAAAGAGCCCATCAGAATACTGGATAAAGCCAAAGGCAGGGTTCTTAATCGGATCGCATGTAACCATGCTTGTTTTTTGTTGGATATGGTAATGTCCACAGTTAAATTTTTGAAACAAAACTAATAAAAAAACCTGTCTCCTTCAGGAGATCAGGTCTTATTCAAGTATTTTGTTTATTAAGAGGTTACCAATTTCACTATCTCTTCATCAGTTGGTTTAACAGAAGAGGGGAAAAATTTTACCAATTCACCTTTTTCATTGATGAAGTATTTACAGAAATTCCAGGAGGGCTCTTTGTCGTTCCAACCGTTCAGGTCTTTGTCAGACAACCACCTGTAAAGTGGATCTTTGTCAGCTCCTTTTACAGAAATTTTGTCCATCATGGTAAATGTGATCCCATAATTTTCAGAACAGAACTGCTTAATTTCTTCATTGGAACCAGGCTCCTGACCCCCGAAATTATTGGCGGGGAATCCAATGATCAGTACTTTATCCCCGTGCATTTCATGAAGTTTCTGTAAATCTTCATACTGGGGAGTATAGCCGCATTTTGAAGCTACATTTACCAGTAGAAGTTTCTTTCCTTTGAACTGGGAGAAGTCCACTTCTTCCCCATTGATATCCTTCATTTTAAAATCGTAAATGGATTTCTGCATGATCAATTGATCTAAAGAGGTGATGTTCTGAGGATTTTGTTTTTGTACACTTGAGGTACAGGCAAATGCGATTACCGCAAATACAATGAGTAGTTTTTTCATGTGTTTATATTTTTATTTTCAATGATCATCTGATACCGAGCTATCGGGAAGGGGCAGACTATGGAATCTTGCAATATGTATGATCATTGCAATGTGTAACGATTCTTGCCGTGCTCTGTTTCATATTACATTCTGTCTGGGACTTTAATTCCTAATAACTGCATCCCTCTTCGGATTGTTTTGGCAGTCAATGAAGAAAGTGCGATTCTAAATGATTGGATTTTTTTATCTTTTTCGTTAAAAATAGGCAACTCAGCATAAAACCTATTGTATTCCTTCGCCACATCAAACATGTATTGTGTTATAACAGAAGGAGAATATTCCTCGCCTGACAATTGGATTTTTTTCTCAAATTCATTGAGAATGACTATCAGTTCCCTTTCAGCATCTTCCAAATTCTCTAAATTCTCCAGGGAATTTGCACTATAATCTATGTCAATCTGCTCCGCTTTTCTCAATATGGAAGCAATCCTGGCATGGGAATATTGGATGAAAGGCCCCGTATTTCCCTGAAATTCAATAGATTCCTGTGGGTTGAAGAGCATCCTTTTTTTCGGATCCACTTTCAGTAAGAAATACTTTAACGCGCCCATGCCTAAAATTTCATATAATTCTTCAGCCTGTTCTGGGGTAAATCCATCAATTTTCCCCAATTCTTTGGTATGCGATGCGGCCGTTTCTATCATTTCCTGCATAAGGTCGTCGGCATCTACCACAGTACCTTCTCTGGATTTCATTTTTCCCGAAGGCAGGTCAACCATACCATAGGAGAGGTGGTATAAGCCATCTCCGTAGGGCCTTCCCAGCTTTCTCATAATTTTAAAAAGTACATCAAAATGATAATCCTGTTCATTTCCCACCACGTAGACGGATTTATCAAATTGAAAGTCTTCAAATTTCAGTTCGCAGGTACCCATATCCTGGGTAATATACACAGAAGTACCATCAGCCCTTAGAACGAGTTTTTCATCCAGACCTTCTTCACTCAGGTCCACCCAAACAGAACCATTTTCCTTTTTGAAGAAAACCCCTTTTTTTAAGCCCTCCTCAACAATGTTTTTACCCAAAAGATAAGTATCTGACTCATAGTAAAACTTGTCAAAATCCACCCCCATTTTCTTGTAGGTTACATTAAAGCCTTCATATACCCAAGAATTCATTGTTTTCCACAGGTCAACCACTTCTTTGTCCCCTGCTTCCCATAACCTTAACATGTCCTGTGCTTCCATCATGATCGGGGCGTTTTTTTTTGCCTCTTCTTCACTTTGGCCTTTTTCAATCAATGAACTGATTTGTTTTTTGTATTCTTTGTCAAAAAGGACATAGTATTTTCCTGCCAGGTGATCACCTTTTATACCGGAAGATTCCGGGGTTTCTCCATTGCCAAAATGTTGATAGGCCACCATGGACTTAGAGATATGGATGCCACGGTCATTTACAAGATTGGCTTTGATTACTTCATATCCATTGGCTCTGAGGATTTCTGAAACAGAAAAGCCAAGGAAGTTATTCCTCAAATGTCCCAAATGTAGCGGCTTGTTGGTATTTGGGCTGGAATATTCCACCATGACTTTTTTACCGTTTGCAGGTAATTGTCCCAATTGGGGATTGGCATAGAGTTGTTTGAACACATGCAGCCAGGAAGTTTCATTGACTGAAATATTCAGGAAACCCTTGATTACATTGAATCCCTGTACTGAATCACAATGGGATTGTAGAAATTCGCCTAATTTGTTTGCTGATGCCTCAGGGTTAAGTTTGGTCAATTTTAAAAATGGGAAAACCACAAATGTATAAGTGCCTTCGAATTCCTTTCTTGTGGGTTGGAGAGAAAGTTCTTTTTCCCCTACTTCATGATCAAACAGCGCTTTGAATGCCTGTTGTAAGGTGGATATGATCTGTTCTTCTAAATTCATCTTCTAATATATCAGCAATCGGTGCAAAGATTTACTTTTTTTTGTAAAACCGCCAAGGGTGCAAAGTTTTATATTTTAATATTCATTCAAGTTATACAACAGTTCAGCATTCTAATCCACTTATCCTTTTCTTAGCGGACCTTTGCGTTCTTTGCGGTTAAATATTTTGATATTTTCTTCAACAGGATTCCCTGTGGTTTAAAAGTTATCGACCAATGATTTGGTAGTGGCTTCAAGGATATCAAATGCAATTTCTGCCATCAGATTTTCAGTATCCAAGGTAGGATTAACCTCAACTATTTCCCAACAGCAGACCCTTTTGTCCTTGATGAGTTCCGTATTGAGTGCCAGGGCCTCTTCCACAGTCAGCCCGTTGGGAACGGGAGTTCCGGTTCCCATGGAAATGGATGAATCCAAACTGTCCACATCAAAAGAAATATATATCTGGTCACATTCTTTGAGGATATCAAGTGCTTTTTCTGCAATTAGAGTTATCCCGAGAGTTCTAACTTCCTCTGTGGTGAAGTTCTTGATACCATATTGCTTGATCAAATGATTTTCTGGCTCCTCGGTATCCCTTACTGAAATAAATACAATATCCTTTGCCTGGATTTTTGGAAAATCCCCGCCGATTTTTTTTATTCTTTCCCAATACTGTTTGGTTTCTTGTATTGGTTCATTTACCTGACAGGCTAAATTGTCAGTCTGAATGCACATAGCCAAAGGCATACCATGCATGTTTCCTGAAGGAGTAGTGAAGGGAGTATGTAAATCGGCATGGGCATCTATCCAGATGACACCGAGACGTTTTTCAGGATCTGCTGCTTTAATTCCCATAATTGTCCCCGCAGCCGTAGAATGGTCACCTGCCAGGACTATGGGGAATTTTTTCTCCAGTCTCAAGGACTCAATGGTACTGCATACATTTTTAAGAACTTGGAAAACCCCATCAATATATTTGGCATGAGGATGTTTGTTTCCCTTCCAAAGGAAATTATTGGCATCAGGAACATTGATTGGGTCAAACTTTGAAAAAAAATCGGATGTTTTATCCAAGCTGGCAATTTTCAGGGCGTCAATCCCTAAACTGGCCCCCCTGGTACCGGCTGCAATTTCCGAGCGTACTTCCACTAACTTGATATTTCTCATGATGTAGGACCTTTGGGTTTATCTTAAATCTCTGCTAAAGTGGCGCAAAAGTAGCTATTTGCTACCCAAGAAACAAGGTAGAGGGAATTACGAAGGGGAAATTAAAATGAGCAAAAACCAAAATCCAAAAACCAAAATCCAAAAACCAAAATCCAAAATCCAAAAACCAAAATCCAAAATCCAAAAAACAAAACCCAAAACCCAAAACTCAAAACTCAAAATCCAAAACTCAAAACTCA
>Ga0114946_10001111_pt1 | contig 18423 bp, 14 predicted proteins | sample WalLakDeSediment_FD_88676 | JGI IMG/M metagenome (GOLD analysis project Ga0114946, IMG submission 88676) | Lake sediment microbial communities from Walker lake, Nevada to study Microbial Dark Matter (Phase II) - Walker Lake 11/02/13 Deep Sediment | ecosystem: Environmental > Aquatic >...
CCGGAGGCGTCGGTTTCGAGGCCTTCCCATGGGAAGCCGGCCGGTGTGGATCGAGCCCACGGAATTGCCGTCAACGTATCAAATCCCCCTCGGAATTTCCCGTTTGGTCAGTTCGGGACAATTATTGCCAAGAACGTATCACGGATCGAAGCGGAGGCGCGACGTTTGAGACGGTATCCACAATAATTGCCATCAACAGCTCAACCTCCATTCTGCAGGGGGCCTTTTGATACGTTGACGGCAGGAGCCGCCGCGGTCTCGGTCGATCGACGCGGCGGTGCGGGAGGAGGAATCTCCTCGCGCGTTCAGAAAGGCATCCGTTCCCTCGTACCGTCCTACTCAAGATGCGCGGGCTCTCCGTAGAGGCCAGTTTTCTCCGGGCTCGGGTGAGGGGCAGAGTCACTGAGGCTATTGCACTCGGCACCGACGACCAGGTCGTCGCGATAGGGAGCGATGGTGCGGAGGAAGAGCTCGGGGTCGCAGCGGAGCTTACGGTGAAGGCGGATGTCCCCCTGTTCGTCGAGGACGTGGAGGTAGAGATTGCGGCCATGGAGGTCGATGCCGCAGGTGTCCCGGTGCTGTTCTTGATAGAAGCGCATGGTTCCCTCCTGGGATTGGATGTGTGTTGGCACTCACATCCTGCCTACCGGAGAGCCGGTAGGTCCAGGAGGGGGCCTGCATAAGTATCAAGGGAAGAGCCACCATCCCCATGTTCTCAAGGGCCGACGCCTTCTCCGGGCCGGCGCGCCCAGTGTGTGATCTCCCCCGATGTCCATCAGGAGTGTTATCATTGGCCGTGACATGACTCGCCGGACAAGGAGCTCCTGCCATGCACGACGTTCTCAGGACCCGGGTGTTCCGCAAGCTGGAGAGCCTGCCCGAGGAGCAGGTCTACCAGATCCTCGATTACATCGAGTTCATCGAGTCCAAGTACGCTCGAAACGTTTCAGCTGAAACGTCCGGCCTCCAGAGCCTGGCAGAGAAGCTGGAGGATCAGCTTCGCCGCCGGGCCGTGAGCCCTTCGAGTCTACGGGAGGCATTCCAGCTCATCTCGGCCGCCGACAAGGTTCTGTCCAATATTTCCAACGTGGGGAAGGAGCTGCTCGGAGAGCTCAACGATTTCCATGAGGGGAAAGACACCCGGGCGGAACCCCGGTCCACCCAGGCACCTCCCGGGGCCTCGGCGGCGGAAGGCGGCAGCTACCACGGGCCTGGTCGGGGCCCTGAGGGCGCCGCGGAGACGGGGCGGGACAGCTCCGGCCGGAATCGGCCCGCTCCCGGCAGGAGCGACGAGGGCTCGGGCCGGCCCCCAGCCGGCAGGTCGGAAGACCCCCCCTCCAGGGACGGGTAGTCGGGTTGACACGGTTCCGACACGCCGGATATCATGGCCTATGGAACGGCTCGACGAACGAGTCGCTGGCCTCGCGCCCGCTGGTCGTGACACTGGGTTCCGGTGTTCGGTGACGGCGGGCGCTGGCCATAGGAAGACACCGCGAGAACCCTGACACGGGCCGGAGGCGGATCATGCCGGAGGTAGTAGGAGCGAACGAGAGAATCCTGGGAGAGGGCCTGACCTTCGACGACGTGCTGCTGGTGCCCGGGCACTCTCTGGTGCACCCCCGGGACACCTCTCTCGCTTCCTTGCTCACGGCCAAGATCTCTCTTCAGATACCCCTGCTCTCGGCAGCCATGGACACCGTGACCGAGAGCCACATGGCCATCGCCATGGCCCGGGAAGGTGGCATCGGAATCATCCACAAGAACATGCCCGTGGACCTGCAGGCATCGGAGGTGGACCGGGTCAAGCGCTCCGAGAGCGGGATGATCATGAACCCCATCACCCTGCGATCCGACAGGACCCTGCGGGAGGCCCATGCCCTCATGGCCCGCTTCTCCATCTCGGGCGTTCCCATCGTGCAGGAGGATGGGAAGCTGGTGGGAATCGTCACCAACCGGGACCTCCAGTTCGAAACGGACCTGGACCAGCCCATCCGGGATGTCATGACTGCCGAGGGGCTCGTGACGGTTCCGGTGGGGACGACCCTCCAGGAAGCCGAGCGTCTCCTCCACACCCATCGCATCGAGAAGCTCCCGGTGGTGGACAAGAACGGGATCCTGAAGGGCCTCATTACCGTGAAGGACATCTTCAAGCGAAGGCAGTTCCCTCATGCCTGCAAGGACGAGCATGGGCGCTTGAGGGTAGGGGCCGCCGTGGGAGCTTCCAGGAAGGACCTGGACCGGGCCAGAGCCCTGGTGGATGCGGGGGTTGACGTTCTGGTCATCGACACCGCACATGGCCACTCCGAGGGGGTCCTTCAGGCCCTGGCCAAGGCCCGGGAGGCTCTTGGGGACGTGCAGCTCATTGCAGGAAACGTGGCCACCGCCGACGGCGCTCGTGCTGTTCTTGAGCGGGGTGGGGACGCGGTGAAGGTAGGGGTGGGGCCCGGCTCCATTTGCACCACCCGGGTGGTGACCGGTGTCGGGGTTCCCCAGCTCACGGCCATCATGGAGGCCGTGCGGGGGGTGGAGGACCGGATTCCCGTGGTGGCCGACGGCGGGATCCGCTATTCCGGCGACATCGTGAAGGCCCTGGCGGCCGGCGCCCAATCGGTGATGATGGGCTCCATGTTCGCCGGTACCGAGGAGTCACCGGGAGAGGCCTTCCTCCTGGAGGGCCGGCGCTTCAAGATCGTCCGGGGCATGGGTTCCCTCTCTGCCATGGAGGAGGGGTCCGCCGATCGCTATTTCCAGGACCCGGAGGTCGGCACCCAGAAACTCGTGCCGGAGGGGATCGAGGCCAGGGTACCCTACAAGGGCCCCCTCTCCGATACCGTGTTCCAGCTTGTGGGAGGCCTCCGGAGCGGCATGGGCTACTGCGGTGCCGCGGACCTGCAGGAATTGCGGGAAAAGGCCCGCTTCTTTCGAATCACTTCCGGTGGTCTGAGGGAGTCCCACCCCCACGACGTGACCATCACCCGGGAAGCGCCAAACTACCGAATGTAACCGAGGGGCGGTTTTCGGGGACAATCTCCCGGCCCCTCGGTCCATCCAACTCCGAGGAACGATGAACATCCACCAGATTCAACCACGACTGCTTCTGGGTCCAGGGCCCTCTCCCGTGGCGGAGCGCATCCTGGAGGCCATGGCGAGGCCCACGGTAGGACACCTGGACCCCCAGTTCCTGGCCCTCATGGACTCCGTGGCCGAGAAGCTTCGGGGGGTTTTTGGTACCGCCAACCGCATGACCTTTCCCGTGTCCGGAACGGGCTCGGCGGGGATGGAGGCGGCCCTGGCTAACGTGATAAGCCCAGGGGACACCGTGGTGGTGGGCGTCAACGGCGTGTTCGGCACACGGATCGTGGAGATGTCCCGGAGGATGGGTGCGACGGTGGTAACGGTGGAGGCCCCATGGGGTGAGATCGTGCCGCCCGAGAAGATGGTGGAGACCCTGAAGGCTCACCCCGGAGCTCGGCTGGCTGCCCTGGTGCACGCCGAGACCTCCACCGGGGTGCATCAGCCTCTGGACGAGGTTGGGGCCTTCTTGCAGGAGCGGGATACCCTCTTTGTGGTGGATGCCGTGACCTCGTTGGGAGGGGTGCCGGTGGAGGTGGACCGCCGAGGGATCGATGTCTGCTACTCCGGGAGCCAGAAGTGCCTGGGAGTGCCTCCGGGGCTGGCACCCATCACCTTTTCCCCGGCCGCTCTAGATCGGATCGAGGGACGGGAGCACCCTTGCCAGAGTTGGTATCTGGACGTGGGGCTCATCGCCGGGTACCTGGGCGCGGAGCGCAGGTATCACCACACCGCCCCCATCAACATGGTCTACGCCCTCCATGAAGGGCTGACCATGGTGGAAGAAGAAGGTCTGGACGCGCGATTCGCCCGCCACAGGGAAGTGGGGGCGCGGCTTCAGGAGGAGTTCCTTGCCAGGGGGTTCCATCTCTACGCCCAGGAGGGATACAGGCTTCCCCAGTTGACCTCCGCGGTTCTACCGGGGGGAAGGGAAGAGGGGCCTCTCCGCAAGCGACTCCTCGAGGAATTTCACATCGAGGTGGGAGGAGGGCTCGGCCCGGCGACGGGGAAGATCTGGCGTATCGGCCTCATGGGGGCAGGTGCCACCCACGACACGGTGGACCGGCTCCTCTCGGCGGTGGACCGGGTGCTGGCCTCCTGACCCGGGTCGGATCGCTGATGCCCTCCGGGCCTCCCGGCAACGATTTCCGTCCCGGAAAGCGCGAGCCTGGCCGGGTCACCCAGCCGGCTCTGGCGGTGATGACCCTGATGATGGTGGCCCTTGCGGGGTGCGGGACCCTGGTGGGGGTTCCGCCTGGGCTGGATCCGAGTCCGTCTCCCGAGCCCTCACCACCCCTCCCGCCGCCCCTCTTGGTTCCTGTGGAGGAAGATCCGGTGCCCATTGAGATACCGGAGCACCTCCCCGTCCCCATCGTTCTTGACCCTATCCTGGATTCTCCTTGGGCCCGGACCCCCGCCATGGAGGCGAGAGTCGAGGCGTCGATGGAGTCCATGAGGGGGCGGGAAGCCGTCCTTTTCCGGACCAGCCTGGCCAGGATGGCCCGGTACCAGGAGATGGTGGAAGGGGAGCTCCGGCGAGGAGATTTCCCCGCCAGCCTCCTCTATCTTCCCATCGTGGAGAGTTGGTACAACCCAAAGGCCTACAGCCGGGCGGGGGCTTCGGGGCTATGGCAGTTCATGCCCCCGACGGCGCGGGAGATGGGGCTCAGGGTGGATTCCTTCGTGGACGAGCGCAGGGATCCATTCCGGTCGACTCCTCAGGCCCTTGCGTACCTTGGCCGGCTCAATGACCAGTTCGGCTCATGGTTCCTGGCACTGGCGGCGTACAATGCCGGACCCGGAAGGGTGGACCGAATCCTCCGCCGGAGGGGGCAGAGCTCCGAGGGTCACGATGGCCTGTTTCTGGAGATCCTCTCAGACCTGCCGAGGGAGACCCGGGACTTCGTGCCTCGTTTCCTGGCGGCGGCACGGATCGCCATGGATCCTGCTGCCTTCGGATTTGAGGACATGGTGGGGGAGGATCCTTTGCGCTTCGACGAGGTGGAGGTGGCCGACGCCGTTTCCCTGGATGTCATGGCCCGGGCAGCCGCCTTGGATCAGGCCGAGCTGGAGGAGCTGAATCCCCAGCTGCTCCGGGGCGTCACTCCCTTTGGGGCGGCCACCCGGCTGCGGGTGCCCGAGGGAGCCGGTGAGCGCTTCGCCGAAGCCATCCGGTCCATCCCACCGGAGGAGCGGGTCTCCTTCCTGGAGCATGCTGTGGCCCGTGGCGAGACCCTCACTCACATCGCTCGTCGCTATGGGTTGACGGTGGGCGATCTCCAGGCTGCGAACCCCTCCCTTCAACCTCGGCGCATGCAGATCGGCCAGAGAGTGGTGGTGCCCAGGTCTCCCTCCGCCGTGGCCCGTGGGAGTCAGGCTGGATCGTCCCTTCTACCCGGGGCCGGGGGCCTGACGGTCTACAGCGTCCGGGTGGGCGACACGTTGTCGGGCATCGCTGCCAGGCATCGCGTGCCGGTGGGAGACCTTCTCCAGTGGAACGGGCTTTCCATGGACTCCGTCATCCGCCCGGGTGACGAGGTGAAGATCTACCTGGTCAGGAATTGAAGGAGTAGGTCCCCGAACGCCTCTCCTGTCACGGACTCAGGAGCCCACGTCTCAGGTCGTGCAGCAAGCCGAAGACCAGGAGCTGAGGGTTCACGTTCCCGGCGGCCATCTTCCTGGCCTCAGCCACACTGCGGAGGGCTGCGGCCACGGAAGTGGGGTGGATGGCCTTCCGGACAAGGATGGCTTCCACCGTTTTCGCTTCCTCCGGGCTCCAGGCCGTGCCCTCCCCTCCCGATGCCGTCACGGCCAGGTCCCGAAGGCACTCCTCCAGGAAATTCAAGAGCTCCAGGAGCCCTCGGGCCCCGGTGGCCTTGAATCCAGCGGCCGCCTCGAACGATGGAAGAGGCTCGGGAGCCAGGGCTGCCCAGAGGAGGCCCAAGGCCGCAGTGCGGGTCTGTGTGAAAGGTCCTGGGCCCCCGTTGTCGGGAAGAAAGCCCAGGGCTCGACCGATGGACCCCTGGGAGGCGGCTGCGACACGCCCAGCTTGCTCCTTCTCGATTCCGGCAATCCGGATGAGGAATTCCGTCACCTCGGCCAGGGAGAGGGGAGGAAGGTGGAGTTGGGCGGTTCGGGACCGAATCGTGGGTAGGAGACGTCCGGGCTCGCTGGAAGTCAGGATCAAGCTGGTCCCGGGCGGTGGCTCCTCCAGAACCTTCAGGAGCGCATTGGCCGCCTCGGAGCTGGATTCCTGAGGTGCCAGGGATTCGGCATCGGCGATGATGAAGACCTGCTTGTCTCCCCGGGAAGGTCGGCGCTGGGTCTGACGCCGAAGGTGTCGTGCCGCCGCAAGGTACAGGCTCCTGGCCTCTCCCACCTGGACGGGACGGAAAGGGTTCCTGCGGATCTCCTCCAGCATCTCGACCCGGGCGCTCTCCAGCGCCTCCGCCAGCTTCTGGGGGGTGGAGGCCTCCTTGGGCCGGGGAAGGGGGAAGTACCAGTGGAGATCCGGATGGATGAGCTTGAGCGCAAGAGCGCAGCTTCCGCACTCATCGCATGGGCCGGTGCTACCCGGAGAGTCGCATAGGAGAAGGCGCCCCAGCCAGAGCGCCAGGTGTTGTTTCCCCACCCCTTTGCCCCCGTGGATGAGGAGAGCAGCCGGCAATGACTCCTTCAACCGGGCTCGGGCGAGGGCAGAGAGAAGGGAATCGTGGCCCCAGTGGCGGTGGAGGGTCACGGGGATCTCGACCGGGGCTTGAGCCACTGGAGGGGGTCCATGGCCTGGGGTGCCCCTCCCGCCACCGGAGCCCTGATCTGGAACTCCAGGCGGGCTCCCTCGGGGGTCAGGGATCCTCCCACAGTGCCCACAACCTGTCCGGCCTCCACCGTCCTCCCGGCCACCACCCCGATCTCCTCCAGGTAGAGATAGAGCGTGTAGAATCCCCCTCCGTGGCTGATGACCACGGAGGGACCATAGCCCTCGAAGGGCCCGGCCATCACCACCTCTCCCTGCCTTACGGCCCGAACCGGAGTTCCCGCCGGGGCCCGGATTCCCAGACCGTTCCAGCGGAGAACGATCCCGTTGGGCCTTCGCTCCAGGCCGAAATGGTAAAGGATCTCCCCGTCCACCGGCCAATCCAGGGATCCAGCGTCGGTGCCCGAGAGAGTGCTTGGACCTTCACGGCCCATGCCGGCCAGTGCGCGTCGCCGCTCTTCCTCGATTCGCCGGCGCTCAAGATCACCGATGAGATCTCTCATCCGCCCCTCATCCGCTTCCAGTTGCTCCAGGCGGCTCTGGGCCTGTCGTTCCCTGTCCCTGAATTGTTCCAGGGCTTGCTGCCTCCCCCTCTCCACCGATCGGAGCTCCGCCAACTCACCGAGCTTTGCCTGCCTCAACCTTCCCAGCTCCGCCAGGCTCTGCTCCAGCTGGCGGTTGTGGGAGTCCAGGGCCTCCTCCAGGCTTGTCACCCGGTCCACGAGGCTCCGGTCATAGTAGGCGATGATCTGGAGGTAACGGTAGCGGGTGAGGAGGTTGGCGAAGGAGTCGGCTCCCATCAGGACCTCGAGGGTCTGAAGCGGACCTCTCTTATAGATTTCCCGGACCCGGCGGTGCAAGATCGCCTGGGACTCCCGGAGCTGCTCCCGGGTCATCAGGAGCTCCGTGGTGGTGGTCTCGACCTGGTCGGCGGTGGCCTCGGCCTGGAACTCGACCTCCGCCAGGACGGATCGGGAGGCGCTGAGCTGCTGCTCGATGTTTCGGAGCTGGGTGGAGGCGCTCCTCACCTGGCTGCGGATCTGCTCCATCTCGCCCTGGAGTCGGGCTCGCTCCTCACGGATGGCCTCCAACCTTCTCTGGCTCTCCTGGATCTGCCTTTGAATGGTAGGATCCTGGGCACCTGCGGGCACCACCAGCAGGAGGAGGGCCAGGCCCAGGAATGCCGGAGAAAGGTGCCGCGCCACCCTTCATACCTCCCGGAGGTAGCGGCGGACTGCGAGGCTGCTGGCCATGGCCCCAAAGATCAAGCCCACGAGGAGGCCGATCCCAATCCAACTCTGAGGGATCCACTCCAGCTCGAAGAGGAAATGGTAGACGGCCTGGTAGGTGCCCCAGGTGAGAAGGGTCGCCAAGACCCCTCCCATGAGGCCCGTGATGGCGCCTTCAATGAGGAAAGGCCGGCGAATGAGACCGTCCCGGGCGCCCACCAGGCGCATGATGAAGATCTCGTCCCGTCGGGCGAAGACGGCGATCCTGATGGCCGTCCCGATGATGAGCGTCGCAACCACGGCGAAGGCTCCCCCCAGGATCATGGACGTGATGGCGCCCATCCTGCGCAGGAGGAAGAGCCTTTCCACCCACTCCCGGCCGTACCGGACGTCCTCCACGAAGGAGAAGTCCGAGACGGCGGCGGCCACCGCTTCCACCGACTCCGTGGTACGGCTCCCGGGAAGGAACCGTATCTCCAAGGACGCCGGGAAGGGATTGACCTCTAGGTCCCCCGAGATCTCGGCGATCTCCGGAAGTTCCTCCTTGGCCCGCTCCAGAGCCTGGGCCTTGGAGAAGAACCGGACATCTTCCACCCCGGGAAGGCCCCGAAGTGACTGGACGGCGGATTCGATCTCCACGGGTCGGGCGCTATCCCGGAGGTAGGCCACCACCTCCACCCGCTCCTCGATGTCCTCCACGGCCAGCCGGAGGTTGAAGGCCACCAGGGCGAAGAGGCCCAGGACCGTCAGGGCCAGGCCCACCATGAAGGCGGACAAGCCGGTGAGGAGAGGAGCCCTCCGGAACCCCGAGGCCGCTTCCCGAAAGGCGTGGGCCATCCTAGCTCCCACCCCCGGATGTGTGGGAATCAAAGACCAGGCGGCCCTGGTCCAGCTCCAGCATCCGGGCCCCCGGGTAGCTTCGAATGAGCTCCAGGTCATGGGTGGCCATGATGACGACCATCCCCAGGGCGTTGATCTGCCAGAACAGGTCCAGGATCCCCCGGGTGGCTCGGTCGTCCAGGTTCCCCGTGGGCTCGTCGGCCAGGAGGATGAGGGGCTCGGAGGCCAGCGCCCGAGCAATGGTGACACGCTGCTGTTCTCCCCCGGACAGCTGGTGCACCGGGGATCCAGCTTTGGCCGAGAGCCCCATTTTCGACAGGAGGCGTTGGGCCCGGGGCCGGATCTCGGCCCTGGGCGTATCCGTGACTTCCAGGGCGAAAGCCACGTTCTCCATGGCGGTTCGTCCGGGAAGAAGCCGGAAGTCCTGGAAGACGAATCCCACCCGCCGACGAACCTTCCATATCTCACGCTTGGGCGTTCGGCGGCTCGAAAATCCGTCCACCAGTACCTCGCCCGATGAGGGACGCTCTGCCATGTGAATCAAGCGGAGGGTGGTGGACTTTCCCGATCCTGAATGGCCGGTCAGAAAGACAAACTGCCCCTTCGGCACCTCGAGGTGGACTCCCTCCAGGGCGCTTCCGGTCCGGGGATAGACCTTGCTGACGTTGAGGAGTTTGATCACGGGACCAGGTGGAAGGAAAGCCTTACTCTCGACGGCCCTCTCAAGCTATCCAGGCCTCTCTGAGGTGTCAAAGCGATTGCTCAGGAGCTTCGCCGCGAGGCGAAGCGCTGCCAAGGCGGAGCCAGGATCGGCCCTGCCGGTTCCGGCGATGTCGAAGGCCGTTCCGTGGTCGGGGGAGGTTCTGACGAAAGGGAGGCCCAGGGTCACGTTCACTCCGCTCCCGAAGGCTACGCTCTTGAAAGCTGCCATGCCCACGTCATGGTAGGGAGCCACCACGGCGTCCATGTCGCCTCCCAGGGCCCGGCGGAACACCGTGTCCGCAGGCAGGGGTCCCCGAACGTCCAGCCCCTCCTGGCGGAGCTGGGCCACCACGGGTCGGAAGATCTCCTCTTCCTCGCTGCCGAAGAGGCCTTCATCCCCCGCATGAGGGTTCAGGGCGCAGAGCCCGATCCGGGGATCGCGGATGGCCCAGTCCTTCTCCAGGGCCTGCGCAAGGAGGCGAGATTGGCGGAGGAGGAGGTCTCTGGAGAGATGGCGGAAGATCTCACGAAGGGGGAGATGGGTCGTGGCCAGGATGATCCTCAGGGCTCCGCCCACCGCAGTCTCCTCCGCGCACATGAGCATCCCCACGTCCTCAGCCCCGGCGAGCTTTCCCAGCATCTCGGTCTGGCCGGGCACGTTCCACCCCGCCGCCCGGAGGGCGGGCTTGTGGGCCGGTCCGGTGACCAGGGCTCCCACCGATCCCGAAAGGGCTAGCTTCACCCCCCGGCAGATGGCGGCAGCGGTGACGGTGCCGGCGCCGCGCTCGGTAGCGTCCCACGATCCCACGGACTCGAAGGGCGAAAGCCCCGGATCGGAGCCCGAGTGGCCCAGGACCAGGAGCGCGTCGGCCGGGATCTCGGGGAGGACGAGCCGAATCGCCTCCCGCATCACCTCGGGGCCAATGCCCCGAGGATCCCCCAGGGTCACGGCAATGCGTCTGGGTGGGAGGAGAGCCCCGCCAGTGGTGCCCATGAGCCTGTGGGGGTTCACATGAGGATCTGGACGTAGGTCTTGGACCGGAGCTCGTCCAGGATCTTCTTCACCATCTTCTGCTGCTGTAGTTCGCGACGGATCTGATCCCGCAGATCCTCGTCCTCCAGGGTGTAAGGCCCCCCCTCCACGATGTCCACGACCTTGAGGACCCCGAAACGGGGCTGCTCCCGTGCGAGATACCGTATGGGCCCCAGGATCTGTCCCGGTTCGGACTGGAGGAGGGGCTCCGCGAAACCAGGCGGAAGCTCCCTCAGGCGGTCGAAGGCAACCCGGAGCGTGTCGGGAGCCTCCAGGTCGCCGAATCGCTCGCGGAGAGCCCCCGGCGGCTCACCAGCATCCAGGCGCCGCCTGACTTCCTCGGCATCCCGGGCCGCCTGGTCCACGTCGGCCGGTGTCGGCTCCACCGGGATGAGGATGTGGCTGGCCCGGACCTCTCCCGAACGTCTCCGGTTCAGCTTGATGACGTGGTAGCCGAAGGGGGATTCCACGGGAGCGCTGATTTCGCTGGGGGCCAGCCTGAATGCGGCGTCCTCGAAGGTCGGGGTCATGTCCCCTCTTCGGAACCAGCCGAGGTCGCCCCCCGAATCCCTGGAACCTGGATCCCTGGAGAAGCGACGGGCGAGCTCCTCGAAATCCTCACCGGCCACGGCCATCTCCCTGATCCCCTCCGCCTCGGCTCTAGCTTCGGCCTTGGTGGAATCGGAGGGCGTCGGCACCACGATGACCTGGGCGAATACCACGCCTGGGGGGCGTTGACCGATGGCGTCCTTCTGCTCCTCGAAGAACTCCCTTATCTCCGATTCCTCCACGACCACGGATCTGACCTCCCGGGCCCTCATGGCCATGAATTGCTGGTAGAGCTGCTGCTGGCGGATTTGCCCCCTGAGGAACTCCCGGTACGTGGCGAGGGTCCATCCCTGATCTGCGAGGCCTTGCTGGAAAACTGCCTGACCCCCAAAAGCGGTAGAGCGCTCCTGCATCTCCGCCGAGACGAATTCCTCCACGTCCTGTTCGTCTACCACGATGGTGGTGTCCTTGATGGCTGCCTGGAGGATGAGCTGCTCTCCGATGATCTGGTCCAGGATGTCCCGGCGCAGGAGAGCCCTGGCTTCGGCGTCCGGGGGGATCTCAACGCCCTGCGCCTCGAGCTGGAAGATGCGCTCCTCGATCTGGGAGAGTGAGATGACCGAGTCTCCCACCACTGCGGCGATTCGGTCCACCAGGGTCCGGTCCTGGCCCCGCAGCGCATGGGGCAGGAATCCGGCTCCGAAGGCCAGGAAGCCGACCGCCAGGAGGAGAGGAGTCAAGGACAGGGGGATGGCTCTTCGCACGTTCTTCCACCTCCATGGGGGGGATGGACGGTCCATGCCGCCCGACCCCCGTAAGGACAGGACCGGAGGGATCCCTCCGGTCCCGATGTCTCTAAACCAAAGGCAGGCAGAGGGTTCCTGGGTCAGGCCCCGATTCCCCCTGAGGAGGTGACCTCATCGCCCGGAGAAAGGGTCTCCCTATCGTCCGGATCGGGGGCTCCCGTACCGTCCCGACCGTCCCCCGGATCGAAGGTGTCGGGGGGCGTTTCGGGCCGGAACTCGGTCGGCAGGCCCGGTGGCGGCTCCTGGGCCCGGAGCTCGTCGATCCTCTTCACCGTACCTTCGAACGACTGCCGGTAGATGCGGGCACCGAACTGCTTTCGCATGGCAAACGAAACGGTGCCCAGGGGGAACACCTGCCGGTCACCGCTGACCACCTCCTCCAGGACCTGCAGGACGCCTCTGGCGGCGGCTTCGTCAAGGCTCTCGCCCTCCCGCCTCACCAGTTCCAGGAAGCCCATCTCCCGGGCGACGCCCAGCACACCCTCCTGGACTGCCGCCACGAGGGAGTCTTGCCGTGAGGCACGGACCTGGACCCCCTGCTTGCGGGCTTCGTTCACCAGGAGCTCGCTCCGGGTCAGGTTGTGGAGCAGAATCTCGATCTGAGCTTCCGGAGCCGTCTCGATCTGGCCGGCCACGTTGGCCGCACTGGTCTGGAGCCACTCCTGGAACTCACCCAGGGTGAAGGCTCCACCACTGTAGCGGACCAGGGGACGTGCCGAGGCCCGACGGGTCAACTCCATGTCCGGATTGGAGGCGATCTGTTTCACCGCCTCATAGCCCTCCTCCTGCACCTGGATCCCGGCCGCTTCCAGGACATTGGCCACGTAGGTGGATTCGGCCACCTGGACTCGCCTGTCCTGGATCTGGGCCCGGAACTGCTCTCGTATGTCGTCCCAGGGGGGGATCACCTTTTCGTCCACCTGGATGAGGTGAAGCCCGAAGGTGGTGCGCACGATCTCGCTGATGTCGCCGACGTTCAGGGCGAACACGGCGTCCTCGAACGCGGGAGCCATCTCTCCACGTCCGAAGGTGCCCAGGTCTCCTCCCGCCGGCGCGCTCCCCGGGTCCTGGCTGTACTCCCTGGCCAAATCTGCGAAGTCTTCACCTGCCACCAGTCTGGCTCGGAGGGACTCGGCCAGGGCCTGCACGCTGTCAATCTGAGGCTGGGTGGCGGCCGGGGGGTACTGGAGGAGGATGTGCCGGGCACGGATCCGTCCACCCGGTAGCTGGGCTTCGTACAACTCCATGAGCTCAGTGTCCGAGATAGCCGTGTCCGCCTGGATCACGTTGTCCCGAAGGCTGATCACGAGCTCTTGCTCGATCTGCCGGTCGATGAGGGGACTCATGTCCAGGTTCTGGAGCGTGGTGTCCCTGGCTACCGTCCGGGCCAGCAGGAAATAGTCCACCCAGAGATTGGCCAGAGCCTCCACCACCTCGGGTTGGTTGGGCAGCTGGATCTGTGGTGCCAGGATCTGGGCGACGGTTTCGGATGTGAGCTGGAACCCCGCGGCCCTGGCTACCAGTTCTCCTGCGGGAGCCGTTCCAGGCCGGTCGCACGACCCGAGGATCAGGGCCAGAGCGGGAATCAACAGCCTCCATGCTTTCATCAGGTTTCGTCTCCTGTCGGACGTGTGCCTACGTTGCTTCCAATCCCATGGATGTGAACCGGGATGGGACGTGGAGCGTTGGCCAAAGGTGGTGGACCGGCCACCCCTCGGTCAATTCCTCTCGCTCGAAGCCTGGCTCAACACCAGGAAGGCCTCCCTGAGGGTGGAGGCCAGCGGCTCTCCTCCGGCCTGCCGGAGAAGAAGGGACAGGGGATCCACTCGCTTCACTTCCACTTCCACCTGCCGGTCCCGGAAAGGACTGTCCAGTCGGGCGAGGGGCGGGACCACTCCAGGCCGGAAGCTTATGCGGCCCTCCCGCCCCCTCAGCATGATGCGCTCCACCCCCAGGTTCCGACCCAGAAGTCTGAGGACCGTGGCGTCCAAGAGCGCCTCGGTTTCCGGGGGCACCTGGCCGAACCGATCCAGGAGCTCCCGGCGGAGGTCCACTACCTCCCCTGGTTTCTGGACCTTCGAAAGCCTCCGGTACACGTGGAGCTTCTGTCCGGGATCAGAAATGTAGGTGTCCGGAAGAAAAGCGGAAGCCGAGAGAGTCACTTCCGGTTCCGGGAAGGACACCTCCTCCGGGCCCTTCCGCAGGCGCTCCACCGTCTTTTCCACGAGGCGGAGATAGGTGTCCAGACCGACGGCGTGGGCGAATCCCGACTGGTCGGCACCCAGGAGATTCCCTGCTCCCCGGATCTCCAGATCCCGCAACGCGACGGAATACCCGCTTCCCAGGTCCGTGTAAAGCTCCAGGACCCGAAGGCGCTTTTCGGCCTCGTCCGTGATGGATGGGGGCACCACGAGATAACAGTAGGCTCTTCGGTCGGACCGGCCTACCCGCCCTCGGATCTGGTGAAGCTGGGCCAGGCCGAATCGGTCAGCCCCGTCCACGATGAGCGTGTTGGCGTTGGGCACGTCAAGCCCGTTCTCGATGATGGAGGTGCAGACAAGGATGTCTACGGCTCCGATTACGAAGCCCCTCATGACCCGGTCCAGCTCCCTGGGTGGCATCTGGCCGTGGGCCACCGCCACTGAGGCCTCGGGCTCCAATCGCCGGGTCCGGTCGGCCACGGTGAAGATGGTCTCGATTCGATTGTGCACCAGGAATACCTGGCCTCCCCGGTCCATCTCCCTCTGGATGGCTTCACCGAGAATCTGGTCGGACCAGGGGAGGACGTGGGTGATGATGGGCATCCTGTCCCGAGGTGGAGTCTGGATCAGGGAGAGATCCCGGATTCCGGTCAAAGAGAGGTAGAGCGTGCGGGGAATGGGCGTGGCTGTCAGCGTCAGGACGTCCACGGATGCCCTGAGGGTCTTGAGGCGCTCCTTGTGTCGGACACCAAATCGCTGCTCTTCGTCCACGATCAGGAGTCCGAGGTCCTTGAATACCACGTCGGAGGAGAGGAGGCGATGGGTGCCGATGACGATGTCCACTGACCCCTCGGCCAGGGCGAGCAGAAGGCTCTTGAGCTCTTTCCCCGTGCGAAAGCGGCTGAGAGCCCCCACCCGGACGGGATAGTCAGCCAGGCGCTCTTCAAAGGTCTGTCGGTGCTGCTCCACCAGGATGGTGGTGGGCGCCAGGACGGCCACCTGCTTCCCGTCCTGCACCGCCTTGAAGGCTGCCCGGATCGCCACCTCGGTCTTTCCGTATCCCACGTCCCCACAGACCAGCCGATCCATTGGCTTGGCCCGCTCCATGTCTTCTTTGACCTCCTGGGCGGCCTTCCGCTGATCCGGCGTATCCTCATAGAGGAAGGACGACTCCATCTCCTTCTGCCATCGGGTGTCCGGGGAAAAGGAGAAGCCTGCGCCGGTCTCGCGCCGGGCGTAGAGGTCCAGGAGACCGGAGGTCATGGCCTCGATGGATTCCTCTGTCTTCTTTTTGAGGGTCTTCCACTTCCGTCCCCCGATGCGATGGAGGTGCGGAGGGGAGGCATCGTCCGATTCCCCAACCCATCGCTCCACCAGGTCCACCCGGTACACCGGGACTCTCAATACCTCACCCCCGGCGTACTCGATGGCCAGGGACTCGATCTCCTCCCCTCCGATCTCCAGGCGCTCAAGTCCCCGGAAAATCCCCACCCCGTGATCCATATGGACCACGTGATCCCCCGGGGTCAGCTGGGCCAGGCTCTCCAGAGCCGCCGCCCCCCGGAACTGGCGTCGGCGGCGGAGCCGGCGTGACCGACGGAAGACCTCGTGGTCGGTGAGGACGCGGAGCGGGGGCGACGAACAGTTCAGGAGGAAACCTCCCCCCAGGGCTCCCACGCCAAGGACGGTGCGCGGAGGGAGCCCCTTCTCGGAAAGGATCTCCTCCAGGCGCTGCACCTGGCCATCGTTGTCGCAGAGGATCAAGGTGTCGTGACCCAGTGCAGCCCCCTCCACCAGGAAGGCGTGCAGCCGGTCCATCCTCCGATCCACGGTCGGAGGCGGCTCTGTTTCCAGGTCGAGATCTCCCGTCCGTTCTTCCCGGATCAGGATGCGCGGGAAGCTCATGAGGCTGGCCCGGGCCGTTTCCGGCGGGAGGAAGAGGTCCTCCGGGGGCTCTGGACACTGGCCCTGGTCCAGCAGCTCCCGGCGAATCTCCCTGGCCTGGGACCAGGTTCTTTCGAGCTCCCGGCCCCAATCCTTCGGGAGGAAGTGGAAGAAGAGGGCATCGGAAGGCAGAAGCTCCAGGAGGGACCGCTTCACCGCTGGGCCATGGCGGCGGTCCTGGAGGTTCACCGGCAGGACGTGGGCCTTTTCCAGGGTTCGGACGGACCGCTGGTCCAGAATGTCGAAGGTCCGAAGCGAAGCGATCTCGTCCCCCCAGAACTCCACCCGCAGAGGGTCCGGCGAGCCAAAGGAGAACACATCCAGAATCCCTCCTCTTACAGCGATCTGGCCCACCTCTTCCACCAGGGCCACCCTCTCGAACCCCCTGTCCTCCAGCGCCCGGATCAACTCCTTGAAGCCCCGCTTCTCACCCACGGCCAAGGTGAGGCGCAACTCCGCCAGGGAAGCCGGGACCGGCCCTTTCTCCTGAAGGGCCCGAAGGGTCGTCACCAGGAGCCGGGATCGACCACTGAAGAGGGCCTCCAGGGCCTCCACCCTCAGCCCTCCAACTTCGAGCTGCTCACCCATCTCGTAGGGAAGCGATTCGAGTTGGGGATAGGGCAGGGCGCTACCGGGTCCCAGGAAAGATTCCAGGTCCGTTTCGATGGATGCGGCCTCCTGGGGGGTCGTCGAGAGAGCCACCAGGACCCGGTTCTCCAACATTCGGTGGAGCGTGGCCAGAGCTCCCACGCCGCTAGAGCCCACGGCTCCCCCCAGGATACGCTCCTCTCCCGTCCCGGGGAGGTTCCGGGCGAGAGATCCAACAGCTCCCGAGGAGATGAATGCCCTCAGGATCAGGTCAAGTGACTGGCTCAACGGTGGTGCTCGGACTCATGGCTCGGCTGACTCGTTCAATCGCGACAAAGAAGATAGCCCATTTTCCCGACGTGTCGCAGACGCTGTTCGCACCGGGCGTGCGGAGAGGTGCACCCGCTTCCAGTGGGAGACTGTCCCCCGGATGACCTGAGAGTGTCACCCGCGGAGGACGCTTCGTTCCTGCGGCGGACGGAATGTTGCGGTTCTTCGGGGCTGAGGCGAGGTAGACGCCTGGCATGGGACCTGCTGTTCTCGTTGGCGGAAGGATGTGTCGAAAGGAGGAAATCATGCAAGCGTGGCGCCTCTTGACCGGCCTGCTGGTGGCGGTAACGGTCCAGCAGGGCCTGCAGCCGGTTGCTGTTGAGGGCCAGGACCACTGGGCCTATCCCCTGGAAGCCCGGGTGTGGTTGGATCGTGGGGACGAGCCGGTGATGCGGCGGGGGGACCGGGCCCGGATCTACTACCGAGTCTCCGAGAGTGCCTTCGTGGCAGTCTTCCAGATCGACACGAACGGCACAGCCAGGATGATCTTCCCCTCGTCCCCCCGGGAGAACCATTTCGCTCGGGGGGATCGGGATTATCGCATCCTCTTTCCCGGGTCCTCCTACTGGTACGTGGACGACGATCCAGGGATGGGCTACTTCTTCATCGTGGCCTCCCCTGTCCCCTTCGACTTCTCCCAGTTCGGCACATCCTGGCACACGGGGGCATGGGATCTCAGCTACGTGGGAGGCCAGGTCTACGGTGACCCCTACCTGGCCATGGACGACTACGTGGCTGCGTTGATCCCGGACTGGGAATACGTGACCTACGGCTTGGACTTCTCGGCCTACCACGTGGACCGCCGCTATGAGTATCCCCGGTTCCTCTGTTACGACTGCCACGGGTTCCGGCCCTACCAGGCGTGGAACCCCTATGCCTATACGTGCATGAGCTTCCGGGTCGTCATCTACAACGATCCCTACTACTACCCGGCCACCCGGTACCGGGGGACGCGGGTGGTGTACGTCCAGCCCAGGCGGGGCGTTGCCCAGTTCGCCTTCAAGGAGAGGGCGGCAGGCGAGCCTGGCACTCCCCAGGTCGTCGTCCGCAACACACCGCCCGTAAGTCAGCCCGGCGTGGAGGGAGGCGAGGTTCGTAGGGCCGTCCCCCGCACCGGTGCCTCGGCGGTGACAAGTTCCGGAGGAGCCGGCCAGACCACCACCGTGCCCCCCGGCCTGGCCCGTCCTGGCGTCGAGGGTACCTCCAACCGCAGGCCGGCGGGAACCGCACCCATCGGTGCTGCGCCTCCCACCCGGCCGACGGAGGTTCTCACCGGCAGGCCCGGTGCCGGCGCAGCGGGGAGGGCCGATCCGCCCCGAGTCACGACGCCACCCCAGACCGGGACGTCGGAGCGGCCCGTTCTGGAGAGGAG
>Ga0114946_10001112_pt1 | contig 18411 bp, 17 predicted proteins | sample WalLakDeSediment_FD_88676 | JGI IMG/M metagenome (GOLD analysis project Ga0114946, IMG submission 88676) | Lake sediment microbial communities from Walker lake, Nevada to study Microbial Dark Matter (Phase II) - Walker Lake 11/02/13 Deep Sediment | ecosystem: Environmental > Aquatic >...
CGTTCTTGTCCGTCGTGCGCGGCGGCGGCGAAGTCGTAGGCGCGGCGGATGAGGGCGCGGGAGAAAGATGATGCGCTGTCCTCGGGAATCTGCGCGAGAATAGTAGAAAGGGTAGGAGCAGAGTATTGCGTCATTGAGACCATCCCCTAATTTCACCATATCACTCCAGCCCTAAACTAGTGAATCCACTGCGCACCTACATCGTTCGCTGGATGATTGGTCAAGTTTACAGTTCCAGTGCCATCACGGTTGACGGCATAGATATCCATACTTCCACCAGCCGCAGAGACGTAAAGTATCTGAGTTCCATCCGGCGACCAACTAAATACAACCTCCGATACTGAAGGGGTATTTGTCAGGTTCACCAGGTCTGTGCCATCGGCTTTCATCACATAAATGTCATCGTCTCCGGTACGATCTGAACGAAACGCAATATAAGCGCCATCTGGAGACCATTGCGGCCCAATATCTCGCGCAGGATGATTGGTCAGGTTGACCGGGTTTTTACCATCCGCATCCATAACATAAATTTCCCAGTTGAAATCGCGTTGTGAAGTGAAAAGAATGTTTCTGCCATCTGGCGACCAACTGGGTTCTCCATGCGGTTGCCCAGTTTGCGTAAGATTGATAGGGTTCTGACCATCAGCATCCACACGCCACACATCCGGGACGCCGCTATGGTTGGACACAAACAATAACTTCTTACCATCCGGCGACCATATCGGAGATGTGTCGCGGGCAAATGAACTAAACAGGGTTACAGTCTCCCCACCAGAGGCAGGGACAATACATATATCTAGATCCCGCCCAATGCAAACAAAGGCAAAGGCATCCGCTTCTTTCGAATAGACAACCGAATCTTTATTGTCAAGAGACATAGTTAACTGACGCAGAATATTACCAAAACCATCAATGAGATAAAGGTCCTCCCCACCATTAACTCTAAGCACAGCAACAAACGCGCGCAAGGGAGAAACCCACTTGAGCTCGACAATTTGCATATCTCCAGGAAAAGGCATTGCCTGCACATCTCCCCCATCAAGCGACATTGAGTGCCAGCGCAGGTCGCCATTCTCACGATCTGAGATAAATAGAAGCCGTCCAGCGCCAAAATCCCAGACCGCGGGCGTGGAAAGAGGAGAAACGGCCAGCGATGCTGGCGCACTTATAGGAGAATGTACCTCTGTTTCAGGCATCGGTGTTTTAGCACAGGATACAAGTGTAAGCAAGATAAACCCTACAAGCCATAGAAGGAATATTGATCGAATTCTCATTTATTCAGCTCCCGGTCCTTACATATAACAATCCAAGGTCGTCGAACTTTGTTCGACGACCTTGGTGAAGAAAGTACAGCCCTAAGTGATTACTGGAGGTTGAAAGCGTTAAAAGTGTACATCGAATCCATGCCCGCGACACTCTTTTCAGAGTTCACAAACGCGACGATGTCAGAACCACTAACCACCTCAATCACGGCAGAACCGATGAAACGACGATTGGTGCCATCAAACCAGGCTACATCGTCAAGGATGTCAGACTGAGCTGCCGTAGCGAGTGGGCCCTCATAGCGGTTGAGGAACCCACCAACGGTAGTATGTGTGTAATCCTGAGTTTGATTCTTGACAGAGCTAAAGGTACCGTCTGATGTGTAGGTGATCTTAACGGTTGCTTCGCCGCCATCCACCGTCACAATAGTCAATGAGGTGTAGTAACCATAGAAGCCAGACTGGATGAGGGGCACGCTGATCTTACCCGTTCCCTCAGACGTGAACATACCATTGTATGTACCAGCCTGCGCCCCAGCTGCAGGGAGAGCTTCCTGGTTTACGATAGCAACTATGGGCACATCAGATTCCAGTACAACCGAACCAAAGAAGCGATAACCTGCTTCATTCGGGAACGTCCCGAAAAGGTCAGAGTCGGCCGCTGTATTCCCGGTTGGGCCATCGTAGCGTACCACAGAAGCGCCCGCGGCAACGGTGTGCGTTACAACGACACTTGTACTCGCAGGATTGGAGAAGGTTGCATCGGAGCTGTAGGTGATTTTAACCTCAGCATCGGTGGCACCGGGATTCGCAATGGTCAAGCTAGCATAGTACCCAAAGTAGTTGCGCATATACGCTGGCAACACGACTGTAGTACCGCTAGAGCTAAACCCGTTGTACGTGAACAACTTACCCTGCACGTGCTGATTGACTACCGCCACAACCGGCTCGTTCGAGGTGATCTTTGCCGCGCCGAGGAAACGCCCGGTGTAGGCTTCACAACCGGCCACTGCTGGCGCGCCCAACTGGACGAGCGTAAGCTGGGTAAGCATCGTGCCTGCATACTGAGGAATCGGAACACTCAACGGGTTATAGACAGCACCAGCAGTACAACCATCAGCGCGTACGGTGGGGATGTACTCAATATTGACCGTGGCAGTACCGCCACCCACGTTCTGAATCATCACCTCGGTGTAGTACCCGTACCAGTTATACATGACGACGGGCAACAACACAGACGTCGCGCCTTCGCTCGCACCACTGTATGAGCTAAAGGGCGGCTGTGAATCGCCGTTCCCGGAGTCTGTCTGCTGGTTCGCTACTGCCGCAATAGGCTGGTCGGCGCTAACTACGGCAGACCACATACCGGTTCCCAAGGTAGCTTCAGTGGCCTGAAGCACTGTGATTGAACCCCCAACAGGAACATTGGGGAAATCACGGCTCATACCGGGGGTGGTTACACCATCTGCGTTGTAGTAATCTACGCGAACATTCGCCGCACCATCGCCCAAGTTGGCGATTTGATAGCTGGTGTTCCACGGCAGGCCATAGGACACGCCCTGGGCACCAACTGTCGTTACCAAACCAACGAGCAACAAAACAGTTAAAAACATACTAAACTTCTTCATTACTATCCTCCTAATCAAGATTATTTTTTTAGAGAAATCAGGGCAATTGACATCAAGCATCTTCACACCAAGCAACCACCCCCTTTCTCAAACGTCTATATTGCACTATAGCGCAAAATCCGCTTTTCACAATACCTCTTTACGGTTAGTTCGGTAGTCTATACCCACAAAAACCTTCAACGACGCTTAAAAGCTAATAACCCTTTCGGGTTATTAGTAGTCAAGCTCACTTTTCGGTGCTCTGACTTGCATAGCAAGCAACGCCCAACCCATTTCATTAATCGTTTGAACCAAACGATAGGCAAGATTAATCATCAACGCAGAAGAGAAAGGCATCCAGGGCAGCAATAACACACTTGCGGTCAATTCTTTGAGACCCAATCCGCCCGGCAATAACGTACTCAACAAGGCTACCAGCATTGTCAAAGTCGAAATTCCAATAGCATCTATCAAGCCTAAGTTAACATGGCCCGCAAACGCTCGGGCCGCATAATAAAGCGCAAAGCCAGCGAAGATCCACGGCAAGACATACCATCCCCACCACACCAAAATATCGCGGCGTTTGGGGTTGTAGTCTAAGGCCTGCTTGCCTAAGCGACGTAATCCCCAATTGGTGACGTCAACAAAGACCTGTGGGCGGGCGAGAAGTCCAATGAGGCCGACAATTCCAATTATAGTAAGCGGAAGCCCGCCAACATTCGGGATATTGGTATAGAAGGGCCACAGCGCCAAAAAGGTACAAACACCAGCGATACCAATAATGAGGGTTTCCAAAACAACACAATTAACCACGGCAGATGCAACGACGCCGACCTGGCGATACATCACCAGGCGCCCACCAATGTACCACAAAGAGGTAGGAACGCGCTTGGCTAAAGTCGAAACATAATAGAAACGGAAGTTCATCCGGATATTAGCAAAGTTACCCAACCGGGCCATCATCAGATGCCAAACCCAAAAAGTAACACCTAGTGCAAGTGAATGGAAAAATATGGTTAAACCCAAGTATCCAAAATGCAAACGCCAGGGAAAAGAGATTAATGTGTCCCAGTCTCGCAGAACAACAATCCCCACCATAACGAAAACCAGCAAGAAAATGCCCGTGATGAGCCATTTCATAAAGTTAGAGGATTGCAAATATCGTATCATTTTGTCAACACAAAGACCATTTTTGTCGTCACCACCTCGCGCAGAAATGGTAAACGCGCCAAATAATTCAGCAAAGCCAGGATGGATTTGGCTAACCATCCCCGTTGGGAAAGATAACGCCACCCAAAGGGCAACATTCGCTGCATGACGACGCGTAGCTCCAAGTCACGGATCAAGGTCAAGAATTGCTTAACCGTGACCCGATTGAGATCGGGAAGTTGTTGCACGCTGTCCCAATCTACCTGAGCCGGCGGAATGTAATCGGCATTACGTGCGAGGCGCATTTCGGCCCGCTGGGCAGCCTCAATCAAGGTGCGGTCGGAAAAGAAGAGATGGGGCCAGGGGAAATTGATCCAACCATCTAAATGCGCCCCCCAAGGACTGTAAAAGGGCGGGAAATACAGAAAGATAAGTCCGTCAGGCTTCAGGATCCGCTTACAGGCTTGTAAAGTTGCGCGGACATTTTCGATGTGCTCAAAGGCATTGACCGATAAGATAACGTCAAAGCTGTTGTCGGAAAAGGGCATAAACGCAGCATCGGCGGTGAGCGGATACAGTGCTCCGTGTTGTGTCAACCGTATAGCAACCTGGTTGCTGTATGTGCGCCTATCGAGGGAAATCGCTTGTCGAGCCCCATAATCAACACAATAAGCGGCCTTTCCGCCCAAACCACCACCGACATCCAGAACTCGCTTTCCCTCGATCTGCCAATGGGCGCCGAAGACAGGTATCACCAGAGCAGCTTCCTCATGATCACGTTTTTGATAGTCATCATCGCTCAACTTTGCCGTGGCTAACTCTTGATGCATCGGTTGAGGCGGTATAATCTTGTTTATGTGCTCAACTAACCACAATCCCAAACGTGACATATCGGTCTCATTATAACTATGCCTGTGCGACGCAGATTATCGAGTTACCACGCGCAATCTCAGCATTAATATCCAGATACGCCAGGAACCAAGCCAGCGGGTAAGTCAACAAAGCGAAGAAAGCTCTAAATGGTGCGTAATTCCAAAATAAGTTATTCAACTCAAAGGCTAATTCACCTTGCCAACCAAAGCCATAACGCATCCGCAGGATTTGAAATCCGGCGCGTTCCAGTTTCTCCGTGAGTTCTTCAGGCAAATATTCATCGCGCACGTGATCATCAATCAAATGCTGCTTAAATGCAGGGAAAATTCGGCGTTGTTGTTGATGGCGTAATGGTAAATGTAATACCAGCACGCCGCCAGGTTTCAGGGCAGCCCGGAAAGCCAGCAAGATCGCAACATCATCTACGATGTGTTCCAGGACATCAACGCTGATCAGCATATCATATTGCGCTTCACCCATATCAGCTATAGCGAGATCTGCGCAGGAAAAAGCCAGGATTCGTTCTAAACCGGCTATGTGTGCAATTTTACAATTAGCCTGCACGATGTCAGGATCAATCTCGATCCCGTGCAAGTGGAGGTGTGGATATGTTTGCGCCAATGCAAACAAGACTAGAGCGCGACCACAACCTGCATCCATAATTTGCGCATCGGGCGGCACAGTAAGCTGTTGGATTTCCCATAAAACATGACCGGCACGGATGCGCGAATGAATCCCGAACGGCCCAAATAACGATACAAACGCCCGCATCAAGGGGTTGCGTTGTACATACCGCTGTTCGCGTCCCAGATTACGAAACATACCGAGGTTCAACTTCATTTCTCCTCGGGTTCACAAATGAAGATAAAGGTATAGGTCAGGTTAAGCGGAATCCAACGCCCAAACAGGCGAAAGAAGATGTTGTACAAATACCAGAAAACTTTATACCGTTCCTTGTACACACGGGACATTCCGGTGTCATACTTGTGTACCGAACACACCCGCAATCCATTGGCGGTAAGCAATTGTTCCCATTCGACGCGCGTCGCAAAGCGTTCAAATTCCTGCAAGTCAGGCAGAAGTTCGCCATATTTATACACGTTATAGATAGCCCGAACATGATGTGAGTTTGGCAGCAAGAGCGCCGCTTTTCCTTCCGGTTTCAAAACGCGTGTCATTTCTTGCACAGCCGCCGCCGGGTCGATAAAGTGTTCCAGACTGCCCAGGTTAACCACGTAGTCAAATGTATGAGGAGACCATGGCAAGCGCTGTGCATCGCCCAAAAGAAACATGCCTACCTGAGGATACTCTTTGGCCGCTTTTTGAAGAGCAACGTGGGAAATATCAATCCCCACAGCTTCTACACTTCTATCAGCGGCCATTGCTGCCAGATAGCCTAATCCACAAGCGACATCCAACAGACGAACGCCAGGCTGCACCTGTAACAGGTTCAGTATATACGCAGCTTGCCCGGTGTTTTTGTGTTCCCCCATCCAACCCTGATAAAGCTGATCGTAAGAGTGCTGCAATTGGGTGAGCGAGGTCGGTACCTTTTGTAAATCTTTCATGGATTCTTCCTGGAGGCTGTTTTGAGTAACGTCTTGAATTTAACCCAACTGATAGCAAGGCTCAACGGCACCAACGTGACATCCCGCTCCACAAAAATATCCTTGCATGGATCCCATATCAGACGCCGCAGTGTGCCGGCCAACAAGGTCCAAGGATGGGTATGATTCTTCTGTTTGGCAAGATATGCGCCACGGTACCAAGCGGCCATGGTGCGTTTGAGGCTTTGCATATCATCTGTACGTTGATGAAAGACACGTGCTTCCGGCGCATACAACAGCCGGTAGCCAGCCGCATTCAAACGATAGCCGATATCCATGTCTTCCGCATTGGTGCGAAACGTCACATCGAATCCACCTATTTCACGCAAGGCCGAAACGCGAAAGGACATGCATAATCCGTATAAGAAAGGAACGTAGCGCGAACGCCGGCCATGACCCTGACTGGCATGAGCACGACGCCAACGATCAGCCCGCGAACGAATATTGGACTCAATCCCCTGCCCTCCCACACCGGCCAGATAAGGATCGTCGGTATAATAGGCGCTCAACACCTCGAGAAAATCACGCGCCGGAAAAGCATCCACATCCACAAACACCAAAATATCGCCAACCGCGGCCTTTATAGCTGTGTTACGCGCGGCGGCAAGACCCTGGTTTTGCTTATGCGTGAGCAATGTGACCGGATAACGTTCAATAATCGCCTGGCTTTCATCAGTTGAACCGTCATTGATAACCAAAATTTGGTCAGGCGGAGAAGATTGCGTCAAAATTGACTCTATGCTCTGCCCAATGTAAGTTGCGCCATTATAACATGGAATTGCAACCGAAATCCGCATCTTTTTTACGATTTCTCCATTCACTGGCGGGATTATACTTCTGGTCTTGAGAGAGTCAACCTCAAACGAAACAGGTCTCTATCCCCCAAAAAATCACGACCGGGCAACTTGAGATTGCCCGGTCGTAGCAGCTATGGTAACATCCTGAAAATCAGGGTTGCATATTGAAGGCGTTGAAGGTATACATTGAATCTACACCCAGAATGTCTTTCTCCTCATTGACGAAAGCCACAATGGGGACCGTCGAAGTAATGATCGCGGAACCAATAAAGCGTATGTTCCCCGAGCTATCGGCCCAGGTTGCAGGATCGGTAACAATATCACCAATCTGGATGCCACCTTTGGTTCCCTCATAGATATTTAACGGCGCAGCGCCGATAATCGTATGATGATAGGTTTTCGACACATTGAGTACACTGCTGTAATACCCATCAGACGTGTAAGAGATATATACATCGCCTGTTGCACCTGTTGCACTTTGAATGGTCAACGAAGTATAATAAGCAAAGAAGTTGGCTTGAATAAGTGGGGCGCTGACTTTGGTCGTTGCTTTGTTGACATCCAGTGCACTATAAGTACCCGCTTGCGCGTCGCCGGCTTTGATCGCCTCTTGATTGATGATGGCGACAACCGGCTGGTCAGATTCTATTACCACAGTGCCGAAGAACTGCGTGAAAGCCACCTCATCATCCAAATCGCTTTGATCGTCACTGGCGGGTGGGCCATCATAGCGATTGATAGACTCTCCTGGCGGGATTACAAAATGCGCCGATACCGATTTCTCTTGATTGGCGACAGGTTTAGAATAAGTATTATCAGCGTTATAAGTTACGGTGACGTTAGCAGAAGCTTCTAGGGAAGTGTTGGCAATCGTCAAACTGGCGTAATAGCCATAATGTCCCCGCATATAAATGGGGGCCACAATCTTGCGCGCGCCGCTACTAAACCCATTGTAGGTGAACAGTTTGACATCCGAAACTTGATGTTGGTTGACCACCACCACAATCGGCTTATCGGACTCAATCACCGCCGCGCCCAGGAACCGGCCTTTCCAACGCCCATCAATCATGATGCTGCCGCTCAAAATCTGGCCGGCGCCCAATTCCGTCATGTTTTTCTGACTTTTATGCAAAGCAGCATAAGGCGGAATGGTGTTACTATTGTCCGTGACCCCCTCCGCTCCGGCAATCTGCCCTTCGATGGTGGTAGGATAGTAGGTTATATTGACGTTCGCGGCAGTCTCGAAATCTACGTTCTGGATGAAAATTTCGGTGTAATACCCAAACCAGTTATACATAACCACGGGCAAAATCACCGTTCGAGAGCCGGAAGTTTCGCCAGCATAGGAACTAAATGGGGCGATAGGAGTTAAGGCTTCAGGAGCCGAAGGCAGCAATTGTTGATTGGCTATGCCGGCAATGTTTTGATCGGCATAAATCACTGCCGAAAATCGTCCGGTATCTAAATTTGGATCGTCGGTTTTCTGAATGACCGTGACGGATCCGCCTACCGGCACTGCTGGATATACTAATGATGCTGAGCCTTGTAGAATTCCCTCAGAATCATAGTAATCTACGTGAATATCTGTTGGCGCCTCGCCGACATTCTGAATCTGATAACTAGTGTACCAGGGATTCAAGTATTGCGCCTGGGCTTGAACAGTTGCCAACAGAACAATTACTAATGCGCCTATTCTGATGACATATTTGAGACTCCTGCACTTGGACATTGCACCCTCCTAATCTAAAAAACTAATACAACAAGGTCAAGTTCTAGAAGTTCAGCGGATATAAGACCAGTATACAGCCACTTTCTTAAGTTTGAAAGAGTATAACCAATTTTTACGTTGTTCTCCGTACAGTTTGCCAGGCGCCCATTAACCAGGCAATTTTGCTTAAGAGGATACCCGGCGCCGTATGCATGTAGGGCCAAACTGCCAGGTTCCTCGCAAAAATCCGCGCTGTTCCTCCGAGAGCCAGCACAGGCAACGCTAATGCAAGCGCCCACGGCGATCTAAAGACAAAAGGCGCATCGAGAAAATCAGCAAAAGCCGCATTGACTTTGACAGAGTAGCGCCCATACGTGTACGCATGACGCCAAATATCGGCCAGGCTCACGCGTGAAGGGTGGTGATGGATTACCGATTGTGGCATAAAGCGCAATTCGAATCCGGCCTGGCGTATGCGTGTTGTCCATTCGGCATCTTCGCCGGCGGCTTTGGGGTAATCTTCATTCAAGCCGCCAACGGCCTCGATGACTTTGCGCCGCACGCATAGGTTGAGCGTTGGCAATAGACCGCGCGTACCAGGGGAGGTCGTGGTCAAATATTCGTGGAACCAACTTAAGTTGTCACACAATGTCCAATAGTTATCAGAGACAAACGTGACTCCACCCCCAACCACATTGATGGCATCATCTGTGAACGCTGCGGCGAACTGCGCCAACCAATCCGGTTCAGCAATGCAATCTGCGTCAGTAAAGCAGATAAGGTCTCCGGCAGCCTGGCGGATGCCAATGTTGCGCGCTACAGACGGACTTGCCGGTGTGCCGGTGGAAATCAAACGCACCAAAGCATCTTCTTGCACCAACCCCGGACCATCCAATCCCACTACCAACACCTCAACTTGAGATAGATCAAATACCTGTTGCCGAAAAGATGTCAAAGTCTGATCTATCATAGGCGAATTGAGGTTAGGAATGACAATCGAGATGCGTGGCATTGTTGTAAACTCCTCCGTGTTACGCAGACGTCATTTCCATTAAGTGTTGTCGGAAGCAACGCCCAAGCATCTCAATAGAAAATTGTGCCACAAATAGCTTGTATCCTTCTGCGGCCAATTGCTGCCGCAAAGCCGGCGCTGCTCGCAAATGCAGAATAGCCTCGGCCAAAGACTGAGGGTCATCCATTTTGCAGAAATACACGTGCTCACTATGCGTCAAGTAGCGGCGGACGGTCAGCCCACCGCCGGTCAACAAAGGTTTTGCCATCGCCAACGCTTCGTAGATTTTGTTCTGGATGGTAATTTGCGCCTGAGGTGTTACGCCAAAGGTTCCTAAGCAAATATCGGCGGCTGCAATGCGAGTGGGCAACTCGTGTGGCTCCATCCAGCTAACAAACTCAACGTTGTTCAAAGCATACTGCGCTACCAAACTCACTGCACGTTCTTTGAGCGGCCCACTGCCAATGAGCACAAAACGAATATCTGCGTAGTCTTGTAACTGTCGCGCCGCCTCGATGATGGTCAAAACGCCGTGCGTGTAGATAAATGTGCCATAAAACATCACGGTGAAATATGCAGGATCGGAATCGACAGCGATAGGATGATACACCCGCTCATCCGCTCCGGTAAGCACCAGCCTGAAGCGGTCTGTGGAGAAACCGTAAGTATCTTGGAACCACGTAATGTAATCATCAGACATCACAATGATCCGGTCAAGTAAGCGCAGGGCCAGCTTCTCAATCCGATAAATGAGTTGTCCCGTCAAACGGTGATTTTTGACCAGTTCGCGTTCTACCGCGACGAGATAGATGGACATGAACGCATCACCAACCAATGGGCGGCGTTTCAGCCAGGTCAGTACCCGTGCCAGGAAAACGTCCATTTGACAAGGGTATCCCAACACCATCACATCATAGTCGGGAATATGGAAATACTTCCACAGGAGATGTGCGTAAGTGCGCAGAACTCGCCACCAGAATTGAGGATGTGCCCACCCGCCACTGGCCGCCTGTACACGGTCTTCGATCCCGTGCCACAGCGTCTCGTGACACTCGATAACTTCTACGCCGTTGCGGCGTAGTCCTTCAATCATGATTTTATTGCGAGTATATTCGGCTCGATAAGTACCAAAATAACAAACTCGCATCAGAGTATCCCGTTTCCTAGCTATGCATCAAGGACTCAACAAAAGTCCGATGTTGCGCAGCCCATTCACAAACCCATAACGCCAACGCCTCGCCGGTATGCGAAGGATGCCAATCCCATAATTGAGTTACACGGGTGTTATCGGTGACGTAGTAAGGGATATCGAAGGGGCGCGTCTCGTCTGAACTGGCTACCGGTAACGTCGAGCCGAAGTACTCCCGGCAGATCTGAGTTAGTTCACACAACGAGAGTGCGCTGGCCGGCCCGCCACCAACATTGACCACCCGCGAAATCGCGCGGGACGGCGCTTGTATTTGCCGCCATGTCAACGCGGCTACATCCTCGGCGCTTACAAAATCACGCACTTGCTTACCGCTTCCGCCAAAGCCGATATAACGCAAGGGACGTTCTAACAGGAAGGCATATACCCAGAAAGACAAAATACCCTGATCTACTCGGCCAAATTGCCCTGGCCCGCCGATAACCCCGCAGCGGTTGATCCACACAGGAAAATCAAAAGCCAATGCATATTCTTGCGCTAATAGTTCAGAGGCCAATTTTGTCGCCCCATACAACGAAACCGGCGCCGCAGTAGGGAACTCCTCACCGATACCCTGCGCCGAAAAGCCAACCGGATATGACGCCGATAGCACCGGCGTAAAACGTGTCGCCGTTTCATGTAAGGGCAAATTGCATAAAGCAGGGATCGAATATACCCGGCTGGTACTCAAGAGGACCAGACCGGCCCGATGTTCCCGGCAATACTCCAGGATATTGAGCGTTCCTTCCAGGTTATGCTGCATCAACTGGCGTGATGAAGCACCATTACTTCCCCCCACCCCGGCCAAAACGGTAGGATTGGCGGCGCAGTCAATGACCCAATCCACAGCCGGTAATGCGACCATATCAGAGGCCAGACGAATATCGCCACGCATCAAATGGACACCCAGACGTGATAACGACGCAATAGAGGTTTCCGCTCCATAGCGTGACAAATTATCAATCCCGTAGATCTCAACGCCCGGCGACGCCTCGGTAAAATACATCGCCATGCGCGAACCAACATAACCACATATACCGGTAATGAGCAGCCTCACACATCCTCCCGCCGGCGCCAGGCAGCGACAATCTCCTCGAAAATCTGTTCGAGTGAAATTGAGATGTCCCACTCCGGATAGTGCGTGCGCATTTTGTTGAGATTAGAGATGTAACAAATATGATCGCCAATCCGATTTTGCTCGACGTAATCATACTGCATAGGCCTGCCGGTGATCTGCGCGACCATTTCGAAGGCCTCTAAAATGGAGCAGGAATTCGCTCGTCCGCCTCCGATATTGTAAACTTCAGCGCTGCGCGGGTTCTCGGCAAATGCAGCAATGAAGCGAGCAACATCCAATGCATGGATATTGTCGCGCACTTGTTTGCCTTTGTAACCATAGATATGGTATACGCCACCCTCTACATTAACCTTAACCAGATAACTTAAAAAGCCATGTAATTCCACTCCAGCGTGGTTTGGTCCAGTTAAACATCCGCCACGCAAACAACACGTCTTCATGCCAAAGTAACGGCCATATTCCTGCACCATCAGATCTGCAGCAGCTTTCGAAGCGCCAAAGATAGAGTGTTTTGATTGATCAATAGAAAAATCTTCAGCAATACCATCGACAAAAGCTGGATCATCGTACTCCCAGCGCATAGGCAACTCCTTAAGGGTTATACGATTAGGCGCATCGCCATACACCTTATTCGTTGACATATACACAAAAGGAGCATCGGGCGTATTGCGGCGCGCCGCTTCCAACAAATTCAAAGTACCGACCGCATTTACATCGAAGTCATCGAAAGGACGCCGAGCCGCGAGATCATGGCTAGGTTGCGCGGCGCAATGCACAATCAATTCAAGATGAAAGTCCGCAAACCAACGTAAAATCGCAACGCGATCACGAATGTCAATGTCGTAGTGCTGGAAATTGGGATACGACTGCAACAACCGCGCCTGATTCCAGCGCGTGTCGCCCTGTGGACCGAAGAAATCAGCGCGCATATTGTTATCGATCCCATGCACAACATGCCCCGCCTGTGCAAAATAACTGACAACCTCACTGCCAATCAAACCACTAGACCCTGTAACTAACACTTGCATCGTGTTCAAACCTCCAATTAATTATATGACGTACTCCCGAAGCGGTTTTTGTGCCAAATAACACACGTGCCAGGTGGCGAGGTCTTTCAATATAGCCGGCCATCTCGCCGTATTCACCCGGCTCAAACGGGTGTAGATATCCAACACTTCAAAGTCAGCCTGTAGAATCAAACGCTTCACATCATCAATTTTAAGTGGATAGAGACCCCACGTATCGTAACACGTTGCATAACTCCGGAACTTGGTCCCGTGAAGCCAATTGACAACGGCAATAGCCCTGCGCTCCCCTAAGAAATGAAAAGGCTTGAAGTTATGCCCCCCCACCATAGCCAAAGAGTAGAAAGGCGGAAATGACAGATACAGCATACCGCCGGGCTTCAATACACGCCAGACTTCCGCAAGCAGTGTATCAGGTTCGGCGAGATGCTCAACTAAACTACTGGCATACACCAAATCAAAACGACGCGATGCAAAAGGCAACGGACGTGAAACATCGGCTATACAAAAGGGGATTTGCGTCTTGGGGAAAAAAGTGTCCGCCTGAAAATCACAAGCAACAAACCGGCTTGCCTCTTGGTTTAATACATAGGAATATCCCCCGCGACCAGCGCCCAATTCCAAGACAGAGCTTTCAGCGAACCGAACGCCTCTGCTCTCCAATTCACGCATAGAAGCATACGCGATATAGCGTTGCAATTCTCGATAATGTTCTGGCGACCGCCAACGACGCATGCCCAACTTGATAAACCCAAACATTTTTAGTCCTGTGGCTGAATCGCAAAAATGAAGACGCCGCCTTGCTCATAAACAAGCGTCACCCCGGCCAGGGCCTTCAACTGCGTTACATTCAATCCCGGTTCGGAAAAATGACCTTTCTGCCCTACATAGATATGGTCCACACCCGATGCGCGCAAAGCGACAATGCCTGCCGGATCTTGTTCCAGGCCTTTTACCGCCCGTGACATCTCTGCGACTTCAAGAAAGTGTGTTGGATTAAGATAACTTAACATCACTCCCGCCGTCGTCAAACGATTGGTGAAATATGGAATCCAATATCCCGCATCTGTACCATGAGGCATTTCAGACAACCACATTTCTGTATTCACGGCAAAAAGCGCGTCAGGCGGCATATGTTGGTTGATCCAGTGCATCGCAGCAACATCATCCTGGGTCACGAAATAACGGAATAACTCAAGTTCGGAGACCCGCACGTGACTACTCATAAAGCACAATAGACTGAACGCAACCAGCAAAAAGGGCTTTAACGCAGTCATAAGCGTCATCCAACGAATGTTAACATAACGCCAAAGCGCATCACTGGCTGCCCCTACCACCAATCCGAACGGCAAATAGAGCATAATCGCTACTGCGCCGAAATTTGTCACTTTGAGAAATGGGATATCGAGCACATACGCATACCCAAGAAGAAAAAGACACAACGTCCACAGCAAAACCAAGCCTATAAACTTTTTATGGCGAACAAACATACCCCATACGAAACTCATCGCCACAACAACCAATAACCAGGGACGGGCCATAAGATACGGCCATGATTCCAGCGGGAAATCGTAAAATCGCTGCAAGGCCGTGCGATACTCGGGCTGAATATCCTTTTGATTGGATGCGGCTTGTAGATACGTTTGCCCGGCCGACCAAACTGCCGGTGTAATGACCAGAAGCGTTACACTCCCGATAAGGACGATGGCTAACACAACACGCCACAAACACTGCGCTTTATGTGCTCGCCATACTTCCCATAAAAGAAGCGGTCCCAACAGCAAGGCATAGAATATTGCCACCCGAAAGTGCAATAAAAACATGCCGCCCGTTAATAGAGCAGCAAATCCTATCAACCAATGCGCTTGCTTTCGAGTATTCTGAAACGCCCGTATAGCTTCCCAAGTGACTAACCAAGCCGGCAATAAGAGCGCCTGTCCGGCGACTTGTGTAAAACGTCCCCAGTTGACGTAGAAAGCCGGATGATGGGCCAAAAGCCCAACCAGTGCCGCGCCCACGATTGCCCCTACACGTCCGACCTTGCGATCCAAAACAAAATACGTTCCGATCCCGCACAGCCCATTCAGTACCTGTGCAGCCCACAACAAAGCCGTATGCGCCGGGACGTGAGCTAACCATTGCACTACGCCAGATAAGGCATACAAACCCAAATGATATTGTTGCAATGGAACGGGAAAGTAAGGCGCTAACGTCAACGGCAAACGGCCCTGCACAGCCGTCAATTGCGTTAATAACGTGTGATGTAGTGAATCCGACCAAGCCGGAAAGGGTTGAGCGCGAATCACCCAAAAACGTATGAAGAGGGTCATCCCAGAAACGCCAAGTGCGGTCCATTCAAGATAATCGAAACGCACAATTTGACGCCAGTCATGTCGCATCCGCCAGACAAACAGAATAGCGCACAAACACAAGAAAACGCCTAACTTGTAAGGCCCAAGCGCCAACTGGGGAAGAACAAAGCGCAACCCATAGAAAAAGACAGGATAAAAGGCGATACCTAGACTAATCGCCACAATCCACCGCTGCAAACCCTCCCAACGACGCCACAAACCACTGACAGCCAGCATCGCCCATCCCGGCAACAGCAACATAGCGACTAACACAGTAATTGTACGTATTTCTATCATTGTGAACCTGTGGGACGTTGAGGGGTAAGGTCACGTCGCCAAACGCTATTAAGCATAAGCTGCCCCTTTCTTCATGTAGCGGTGCGCCTACATCGCATAATTGATGAGCACATGCAAACAAAGCATATAGCTGACCAACCAACTTGCGGCCCTTAAAGCGATGATTCTTTTATTTTCTAACGATACGGTTGCCGTTAATAACATAGCAAACGGTATAAGCGAAGGAAACAGATACCGACCTTGAGGTTGAAAGTCATGAGTCCAGGAGTTATATATAGAAGCCGCTATGTTCAAAAAAATGAATAAAGGAGTGCAAATAAGCAACACTTTCATCACTAAATTCAACAACGACCATTTTGACCACGCCACAACTATAGTAATGCCCACATTTAACGCGGACACGGCAACGGCAACGGCAATGGCATAGATCCAAGTGGGCAAAACGACAGTGAAATGCCCAAAGAACCCATAGAAACTCTTCAACGAATCTCGGTACCAGTCCCTATTTATCGCAACAATTGTTATTGGTTCATGTCTTTCGGCTAAACGATAACTTGGCCTCGTTATGTTGCTAGGCTTAAAACCGGGCCAAGCCCTGATTTCCCTCATCTCTTCGACTCTTGTACTCCAATCTCCTTGCGTGAAGGGATATACGAGTTTTAGTGGCACAATAATCAAGAAAACAATTACAAAGAAAACGGCAGAAAAAATGATAATTTGCCAAAGCGACAATTTGAGCACACTCTGTTTCTGCTGCTGAAAGTGCTGCACGGCAACCAAAACACCTGCCAAAAATAGGGACAACCAATAAGATTCTTTAGATAACAACAACAATCCTACTAACAGAGCCAGAGAAATAACATAACGATAACTCCCAACTTTCGCCTTCGTTGTTAACACAAAAATAAACAGGAATATACTGATTGAAAGCCCCATGCATCCGAGTTAACATAGGCATATATATAGAGAACCTGCGGGACGCAGAGCAAGAGCAAACCGAAGGCTACCCACTGAGGCTCTGTGCGCCCTCTGAAAAATACTATAAGGAGCGTAAATAGAAAGAGTCCTACATTGACTATACGGTAAACTTGATATGCCATGACACAAGGCGGCTCACGGAATATGACAGGCAAAAAAATCTGAAATGAAATTTGCTGTAGAAGAAGTGTAGGCGATGTCGCAGTGAGAACTCTTGACACAATAGGCTTTATCAAGACACGTATCTTGCCATATAATAGATAGACCACTTCACCAGTATAAAGCCGACTCCACCCATATGGACTGTAAAGTATCTCATCCGAATTCAAAGACGGTGGCCACCAACGTGACTCGAAATAACAAATGGCATCCGCGTGCATAATCTCATCTGGATGAAAGTTAAAAGGGGTATTCAAAGCAATTTGAAGCGTGATAAATACAGCTATTACAATCGGGATAAGGAACCCCCATCGTTTTATAGATTTGCCGCTATGTGTAGTCAATTTTCCAACTCCATCCGTCTCACCCGGTATAACGTCTCCTCCAAAATTTTCCGGTTGAACGCGATCAAATCCGCCACCAACCCGATCAAGCACGTCTGAAACCCCATAATCAGCAAAATCGCCGTCAAAATCAGCGATTGCACCATCCCCGTACCCCGACCGCTCAGATAATAATAAATGAAACGTATCCCCAATGCCGTGCCCGCCGCGATCATCCCCCCGCCCAGGAAGAAAAACACCCGCAGCGGACGATACATCGTATACGCGCGCAGAATCGTCGCTGTGGAATTCACAATGTAATGGGGAATGTTACGCATCAACCGGGACTTGCGCGTCTTTGGATTCACGTTGATCGGCACGTAGACCACCGCCATCCGCTGCGCGCCCGCCTGGATGAGGGATTCAAGCGTGTAGGAATACTGACTAAGGATGAGCGTCCGCAACGCCGCGTCGCGGGTCAGCGCGCGAAAGCCGCTCGTAGCGTCGGGCGTAGCAACGCCCGCCGCCATCTGCACCACCCAACTCCCCAACTGCTGCAGACGACGTTTGAGCGGCGAGAACTCCGGCAAACTGGTCACACCGCGATCTCCCACCACGATATCAGCCTGCCCATCCAGGATCGGCTGGACCAAACGCTTGATATCCTCGCCGCGATATTGATTATCCGCATCGGTGTTGACGATGATGTCCGCGCCTGCTGCCACCGACGCTTCAAGCCCGCGCACAAACGCGTTCGCCAATCCGCGATTGCGCCCGAGGCGCACGACGTGCTCAACCCCGTGCGTCTGCGCCACATCCGCAGTCTCGTCTGTGCTGCCGTCATCGATGATCAAGACTTCGATTTCGTCAATGCCCTCAATCTCACCCGGCAGGTCGTCAAGCGTGCCCGGTAACGTGCATTCTTCATTGTAGCACGGGATTTGAATGACCAGTTTCATACTTTAACCCACACCTCAACAACCCATCAATCACGCCGGA
>Ga0114946_10001113_pt1 | contig 18411 bp, 16 predicted proteins | sample WalLakDeSediment_FD_88676 | JGI IMG/M metagenome (GOLD analysis project Ga0114946, IMG submission 88676) | Lake sediment microbial communities from Walker lake, Nevada to study Microbial Dark Matter (Phase II) - Walker Lake 11/02/13 Deep Sediment | ecosystem: Environmental > Aquatic >...
AGCTTTTCGCCAATCCGGACTCGGGTGGGGGATTTCGACGATAACAAAGCCTGGGCATCGGTATTTACCGCAATGAAATCAACACCCTGAAGACCTTCGTCTATCATCCTGTCGATGGCATTACACCCGCCACCACCTACACCCACAACTTTGATGTTTGCAAAGGATTCAATCTGATTCGGTGGAAATATCAAGTTATTCATTGTAAACTACTCCTCCTCTTTAGGATAAAAATTTTATTTACTAGTTTCCCGATTCAAAAATTTCCATGCCTCAAGCCCGAAAACGTGGTTAAGGAAGTAAACGACGTATAAGGCTTTTGACTTTTTCCCAATCTAAACCACCTCCATTATTACTTGGAAAATGATATGGAGCTACCGCGCCGACCTCCGTCATCAAAACAGCCCAGTTAAGTAAACCTACGCTGGTTGAATAAGCTGGTGAGTGCAACTTATCGGTCATTCCGACCAAATTTTGTGGCTCGGCTATGCGCACAGGCAACCCTAATGAACGACCAGCTAGTGCTCGTATGCCTGGAAGAGCGCTACCCCCCCCAGTTAGCACCATCCCAGCTGGCAAAAGCCCATCATAACCTGATCTTTTAATTTCCTCTAACACCAATCCAAATATTTCTTCCACACGCGCCTCGATAATCATGGCAAGATCTCGTCGGCTGATCTGTACTGGAACTTCTTCACCAAACGGGCGAACGCTGAAGTCCTCACCTTGATCTACTTCACCCTGAACGGCATAACCATACTGCTTCTTTATCTCCTCTGCTTGGGGTATCGGCAATCTTAAACCATGAGCAATATCCGATGTGATATGGTCTCCTCCAAATCCCAATACCATTGTGTGCCAGACATCCCCTTCAATGTATATTGCCAGATCGGTTGTACCTCCACCCATATCACACACAATGGCACCCATTTCTCGCTCGGTATCTGAGAGAACCACCTCAGCCGATGCTAGCGGGTTCAATACAAATTGACTGACCTCCGCTCCAGCTTTTGAAACACAATTCCTCAGGTTCTCAACTGTCGATGCAGAGGCTGTGATTATGTGCGTTTCTACCTCCAGGCGATAACCATGCATTCCCAATGGCATTCGGATCCCCGTCTGTCCATCCACTGTAAAACCACGCTGAATGACATGGATGATTTCTCGATTATGGGGAATCGCAACCGCCCGAGCAGCATCCATTGCCCTAATCACATCATTCTCATCAATCACCCTACCTGATACTCCCACAACACCTCGGCTGTTGACAGAAGCTACGTGCGATCCAGCCAGGCTGACCAGGGCTGATGTGATCTCCAGGCCAGAGGTTCGCTCAGCTTTTTCAACAGAACGAGCTATTGCCTGACCAGCAACCCTGATATCCACCGGAACCCCTTTACGCATACCCTGAGAAGGTTCAATTCCTGCGCCTAATATCCGCATGATCCCCTCACCTTCTAGACGCGCTACCAGGGTACAGATCTTGGTTGTTCCTACATCGATACCAACAATGATTGAGTCTTCCATCTGATCCTTATTGCCCTAATCGATAATACGGAGCGTGAAGATGTTCCACACTTATCAAAACAGGTTGAATTTGTTTTTCACTGATTAACTCAAGTATGGCTTCATAGAGATCTAATTTTATTTCGATCTCTTCATCATATCGTCCAAAAAAAACATCCCAACCTTGTTGATCTCTCCAACCTAAACCATGATCTGGCATATACACTAAAGGGGTATTTTCTGGCGATTTCGCACTCATGGAAAGGATGGCATTTACCATCTCAACAGAAATAAACTGGGACTGATTCACCTCTTCCAAACTAAGATTATCTAGATAAGTCTGGTTGTTTGAACCGATTGATTCAACCGTAATTTCAGGTGCTGGTTCTCCGCGTGGAGGGAATGCAAACCCATCTATATCAACCCATAAAGTTTGCTCACTTTCTCTCCAGGCTATGATCGGCTGGCGTTCTTCAACCAGGATCAGAACCCTTGCAGGCAGGCCAATCTTAACTGAAATAAGAGATAACTCTGGAAATGCTTGTTGTAGATCCTGTTGAATTTTGTCAGGTTCGATTATGAAAATGGGTTTATCGAAAACTCCAGCAACCAGGTTGATCTCCTCCCAGGTTATTCTCTCGATCCCCTCAACTTCAGCAAAATTTACCAGGTATACCGGAGAAGTCCATACAGTGTAAAGACAATATAGAAGACCAGTAACGATCATACCAGACACCAACCGCCAACCAAGGTGAATAACCGGCAAGGATGGCAACCGCATCTCTGCCCCGCTTGCGCCTAGAGAAAAATCAAACCGCCTTTTGATTTTCTTCATATTTGGACGTTTTTGGCTGACAGGTTCACCAACGAAACCTCGCCGACCCAAAATAGGTGGATGAGCGGCTGAAGTAGATTTGTTCCCTCGGTTTGGGATTGAGGGTCGAGAGCGAGCTCGCGATCCTGTGGTTCGTTTCTTTCGTATTTCTTCAGCTCGATTGGAGGATTGCTTTGTTAGTGTCATTGTTATTCTTGGTGGATTTTTCCACCTTCCTTCAGCTACGATTTTTGCAAAAATTAATTAGTCCTTAAATGTTTCTTAGTTTCACTATTTTATATAAGGATTATCTGCGGTAACGCCACTCTGTCTTGTCCTTCTCTGCTTTACGCTCTAGAGCCAGCTCAATCAGGCGATCGACCAAATCCGGATAAGACAAACCACTGGCTTCCCAAAGCTTCGGGTACATACTGATTTTTGTAAAGCCAGGCAGAGTGTTTACCTCGCTTAAAAATAATTCGCCCGTATCTTTGTCCAACAATAAGTCAACTCGAGCCAACCCTGCACAGTCAATGGCCCGGTAAGCGCAAATAGCGAGCTTCCGTACTTCCTCAGAGATCTCAAATGGGATAGGTGCTGGGATAAGCAGTTGTGAACGTTCATCATAGTATTTAGCATCGTATGAATAGAAATCTGCAGCTGGGATAACTTCGCCAGGCACTGAGGCTATAGGTTCATCATTACCCAATACACTGACCTCAATTTCACGAGCATTTACACCTCTCTCAATTAAAACCCGCTGATCATAGCGTGCAGCTTCCATTAACCCTTCTAATAAATCCGAACGATTACGACACTTACTGATACCAACTGATGATCCAAGGTTTGCTGGTTTGGTAAACAAAGGATATGGCGACAGCTTTTCAGACTTCTCAATCACCTCTTCAATTGATTTTTCAATTTCTCTACGCAAAACCACCAGCGTTTGTACTACTGGGATGTCATTCGACTTCATCACATCTCGAAAAACGCCCTTATCCATTCCTAGTGAGGACCCAAGTACTCCTGACCCAACATATGCCAGGTTAGATAGCTCTAGCAGTCCCTGCATTTTTCCATCTTCACCAAATGTCCCATGAAGCACTGAAAAAATAACATCAATCTCAACAACCTGTTCATAAAGCTCACTATCCTGGACTTTAGAAATTTTCTGAAGACCGGGATGGCTAGGGTCTGGAAATAAGGTCACTGGAGTTAGTTTATCTTCTTGCCCTCTTTCAATGAGTTCCAGAACATTTTCTCCAGTAAACCAGGCCCCTTCATGGTTAATGCCAATTTGAACGACCTCGAATTTTTCAGGATTTATCGCGTCGATTACAGAACGCGCTGACATCAAAGAAACCTCATGTTCACCAGAGCGACCTCCAAACATAACTCCAATTTTCAGCTTCGGGTTATCTTTCGTCATAGAAATCCCAATCTCCAATTAATTCAATTTCTAACTCTAACTTTATGCCGAAATGATCCTCTACCTGATCACTCGCTAATTCTAGTAATTCCCAAATATCAGATGCCTCTGCACCACCTAGATTTAAGAAGAAGTTTCCATGCATCCTGCTAATTTCTGCCTGACCAACTCGCTTACCTTTTAATCCAACTGCTTCAATCAACCGGCCAGCGTAATCTCCAGGTGGATTCTTGAACATTGAGCCCATGCTTGCCCCAGAAGGTTGCGTTTGGCGCCGATAAGAAGCATATTCTAAGATTTTTTCTCTAACGATATCTTTCTCGCCTTTTCTTAAACCAAATAGCGCTGATAAAACCACATATTCAGGTTGTGTCGGTCGTTTAAATGCCAGATTTTCTGTTAATACCATAGGCTTACGTTTTAGGATGCTACTCCGGTAAGCAAACTTCATACGTTCAACTGACCATTCTTCCTGTTTAGGAAGAACAGTTTTGTCAAAATTTTCAATACTTTCATTATTTAGGTGCAAGATTTCTGCCAAAATCAAGTTATCTGCAACTTCGCTTCCATGAGCACCTGCGTTTCCTACAACCGCGCCACCCACTGTCCCAGGTATACCTGCTGCCCATTCCAGGCCAGTAAAATTCTTAGCTGCAGACATTCGAGCTAATAACCCAAAATTTGCCCCAGAGGCGGCCCATACTGTTGGAGGTTGTGAGTCTGCATCAAATCGCACTTCTCGTGCCAAATTGTGAATAACTATCCCGCGCACACCAGCATCACTAACCAGTACATTTGATCCAACCCCTAACAAAATGAAGGGGATTTTCAATTTGCTTAGAATACTTGTAGTCTCCACTAACTCCTTAACTGAATAAACTGAAATCACAGCATCAGCTGGCCCGCCAACCTGGGCTGTAGTAAGATGAGCCATTGGCGCGTTGGTAATGATACGATCGCCAAAAATCTCAAGTAGTTCGTCTACATTGATATGCGCTGCTGCCATTCCAACTATACTCATATTTGTTCTATGAACTTGATTAGCCGTAAAATAACTTCCTTCGACACAGGAGCCGTTTTTAGCCTCAGATCTATAGACGGGGGGTAATTTGGTCTTTTTGATCCATCTATTTTTCGATGTTCTTGAGTTTTAAGATCAGTTGTCAATTGTGATTGGTGTTCGCGAATAGCTTCAGACACTGGTCAACTCCTGTTTGCTTAGTTCAGCCAACACTTCTTGGCAGATCCTATTACCATCGCCAGCTGAGAGCACTAGCAAAACATCACCTGATCTCAACTCGGTTAGGAGGAAATTGATTGCTTTAGCTAAATCAGCCATAAAAAAGGCGTTCCTTGAGTCCATGGCTTCCACTATCTGGGAAGCAGAAAATTCTTGATTTACAGGTTCACGCGCAGGATATACCTCTGTAACCAGGATGCAATCAGCTTCCTGAAAGGCTGTGACAAAATCCTTAAACAATGCTAATGTGCGGGAATAGGTGTGAGGCTGCCAAACAGCCCAAACACGCTGATCTGGATAGCGCGTTCTGGCTGCCGCCAAAGTGTTCCGTATCTCACTTGGATGATGGGCATAATCGTCAACAACCACAATACCGCCAGACTCGCCAACAATCTCAAATCGCCTGCTTGTCCCTTTAAATTCGCTCAATGCTCGAGCAGCTTCCTCCATCGGATATCCCATAAGATGGTTAATGGCAATCGCAGCAACTCCATTTTGAACATTGTGTACGCCAGGTACATTCAATTCAAGTTGAACCAACCTGTCTGACCCATGGTAAAAATCAAAAGTGTAATCACCATTTTCAGATTTCCGCAGGTTGCGTCCAGAGTAATCTAAAGTGAATGGATCTCTCAGATAGCCCAATCCATACGAGAAGGTCTGATATGTGTTCTCAGAAACCTCAAGAAGCAATTTCGCAGAGCCTGGATCATCTCCACAAGCTAAAAGAATGCCATGTGGCTTAATGCGTTTTATAAAGTCCTCAAAAGCCTGATGATATTCATGTAAAGTCGGGAAACAATCCAGGTGGTCGTGTTCAACGTTGGTTACCACTGCAATTTCTGGAACCAAACCCAGGAACATATGATCATACTCATCAGCCTCAATGACAAAAGTTGAGCCTCTCCCAACATGTGCATTTTCATTCATGTTTATTGCTATGCTTCCAATAATATAAGAAGGGTCTTGCCCTAAAGCCGTAAGTATCCAGGAAATCATAGCAGTTGTCGTAGTTTTTCCATGAGTACCAGCCACGGCAATCGTCTGGTAACCTTCTGTCAAACGGTCCAGGATATCTGCCCTTTTAAAGATTGGAATCTCAGCATCTAGAGCAGCCATTACCTCAACGTTATCATCTGGAATTGCTGAAGAACGAATCACCAAATCGACACCTTTAATATTTTCAGGATGATGACCATGGTACAGGCGAGCACCAGACTCACCAAGGCGTTCAGCCAGTGGAGAAAGACGTTGGTCAGATCCACTTACCTGGTAACCTCTCTCTAATAGGACCTTACCAATAGCTGAAAGTCCAGTTCCGCCAATACCAATTAAATGCACACGAATCATCAATAATTACCCTAAATCAAGACGATCACTAGGAAAAGAAATGCCAATGCTGTAGCAAAATAAATCCAGGGAGGTGCCAAGAAAGCTGGTGGAAGTTTCTCAATCATCTCCATCGCAGCTCTCCCCAGAGGGTCACTCAGATTTGGTGATGCCAGATATGGTGCAAATGGATAACCAGCCTCATGCATGTAGAACCAAAGAGTGCCAATAACTAAATAACCATTTACCCCACCCAAGATCATCCCAAGCAATATATCCTGGAAGCGCTCTCGGACAAATCGAGGTCCAGCCAGAGAACGAAAATTTGGTGTCTGGTAACCAAAAAATACCAATAATCCCACTACCGATACCCGCACCCAAAAATAAGATGTTCCTGTTAAATCTCTCATCACTGGTAAGTATGACTCAAATAAAGTGATGATAAACATTGAAAGGATCACACTTGAAGTGACTAGTATTTCTTTCGACCAGCCGCGTGCAGCCCCAATAACTGCAAAAAGAATAACATAAGTCCAGAACAGAACATTTAAGCTAACCATATTTCATTCCTTCGCGTGGTTCCCTGTGCCGGCAAGTTCGTATATTAGACATCCAATCTTTTCTGCTGCCCTCGGACGCGCCAGAGCACGCATTGATTCTCCCATTGTGTGCCTCTTGTCTTTGTTCTGCATGAGCTCTTGGATCATTGGCAACAGTTTATCTGGCAGGTCTTCATCAAGTAATACCACTGCCGCACCACGTTTTGCCAGATATTGAGCATTAACAGTTTGGTAACGCCATGCATAAGGGTAAGGAACTAACAAAGCTGGCAAACCAAATAATGGCAACTCACCAAGAATAGATGCACCAGCCCGGGACACAACCAGGTCAGCGGTTGAGAATGCTGCTCCGATATCATTATGAAGGTAAGGATACGCATGATAGCGGTTTAATTGAGCTCTTGATAATCCTGCAGATTTAACATGTCTTACATCAGGCCAATCCAGAGCGCCAGTAATATGAATCACCTGCATTTCCTGTAATAGTTCTGGTAATACTGCAAATAAAGCCTGGTTGATTGACCGCGCTCCCTGGCTTCCACCTAAGACAAGCAGTGTCTTCAAGCTGGATGACAGGTTTAATTCCTGGTAAGCGTCATCCCTGTTCCAACCCAGCAAATGATCTCGGGTTGGGTAACCAGTAACAGTGATCTTTTGATCATCTCGGAAATAATCCCGTGAATCGTCAACGGTTATAGCAATATGGTCAGCAAAACGTCCAACTGTCTTCAATGCCAGGCCTGGTTCGATGTCAGGGACATACGCCAGAATTGCTGGTCGTTTGTACCCAGGCTCCATCAACCGTGTGGCAATAACTACCGGACCACCAACATATCCACCTGTATAGAAGATCACATCCGGGCAAAATTTTCTTAATACCCGTCGTGCAGCCAGGACACCACGCCCTATCTGCAACAGATTACCCGGTATTGCACGTACACCAACACCATGGAGTCCGGCAGCTGGAATGCTAACTATAGGCAACTTTGCGCGTTCTACCAATTCAATCTCCATACCACCCTCTCCTCCCACCCATAATGTCTCAAAACACCTTAATTGGTTTGGGAGAGAATGACCATCTTGCCTCAGGGTTTCACCACTTAAGGTAAGCTTTTGTAGAACTGCCAGAGCGGGGTACACGCCTCCGGCTGTCCCGCCTGCGCAAATCAATAACCGTGTCAAACGATCTCTTCTCCTCTTCTTTGGATTGTGAAGCCAGCCGTGAGATATTCATTAAAATTCCAATCGCAATCAGCGATACTACTAAATTTGATCCTCCCGCACTAATAAAAGGTAAGGCATTCCCAGCGAAAGGCATCAAACCCACAATAACAGCCATGTTGATAATGGCTTCCATGGTGATCCACACACTCAATCCTGCAGCCAGAATTTTTCCCAGTCCATCTGGGGCATTTTTTGCTATAACCAACCCACGCCACATCAATAATGCAAATAAAATAACCAGAATTGAGGCGCCAACAATTCCTGTCTCCTCAGCTACAACCGCAAAAATCGAATCTGTTGGAGGTACAGGCAAACCAGTCAGCTTGGTATCTGCCAGGCCAATCCCAACCCCAAACCATCCCCCTTTTACCAGGGCTTCGAGTGATCGAGACAAATGATATGGAGCTAGAGTTAAATCATCCAGACCACGTAAATATTCTACGATCCGAATGCTCCCGGTGGGATGGACTCGGATCACCAACCAACCAATGACCACAGCCAGGATTAACAACAAAGCAATTTGGCGAAGGTCCCCACCACCCAGGAAAAATAAAACCCCACCCAGTAAAAAGATTGTAATTGCAGCGCTGAGATCAGGTTGGACAAAAATCAAACCTCCTACAATTCCCAGGATTGCACTGAGCGGAATTAAACCAAAACTGACATCACCTAGCTGTTCCCTTTTAGAAAACATCCATACCGACAGGTAAATTACAGTGGCTAGTTTTGCCAGTTCTGAGGGCTGTATAGAGCCTCCCCAAAGTGTCCGTGCGGCATTATTGATAACCTCATTGACCATCAGGACCAGTAGCAAAGCTCCAACTGCAAAAACCATCATTGGGACAGCTAATTGTCTCAACCTGTGATAATTAACAAACGTAAAGAACCCCGCCAGTAATAATCCAACTCCCATCCAAATTAGCTGCCGTACAAACATATAGGTTGGCTCTCTTCCGAGAACCATCAAGGAATAATCCCAACTGGCTGAATAAACCATTAATAACCCAAATATCAGCAAAGTGATAACAATCAGGAGCAAGGGTACATCAATACCCAAATGTAATGATCGTCGTGAAGCATCTCCTTTGAATGATACCGATCTTGCCATTCGCTTATTATTGTTTATTGAAGCTGCATTACGCATCGTTTGAATGCCTCCCCACGATCTTCAAAATCACGAAATTCGTCATAACTGGTACCACCAGGTGAAAGTAAAACAACCGATCCAGGAAACACAACCTTACTGGCTAATTCAACCGCTTCTCGCAAATTCTTACAAAGAGTCACTTCACACCAGCTATTTTGCTTCGAACCGTCCTTTTCTACATCCTCTGATAAGGAATGGAGTATTTTTTTAGAAGACTCGCCAAACAGGATCAAGTGCTTAACTCGTTGTCGGACAACAGATGCAAACTCATTCCAAGGCAAATCCTTATCTTTACCTCCTGCTAATAAGATGATTGGCTCATCAAATGAACGAATGGCAGCAATTGTTCGATCCGGAGCTGTGGCGATTGAATCGTTAAACCAACGACCTCCTCCCCAAGATCGTACAAATTCTAAGCGGTGAGGTATTCCTTCAAATCCCCCTAGCCCTGATCGCATGGCATCGTTCGAAATCCCAATCGCGCGACCTACAGCACATGATGCCATCACATTAAGTAGATTATGATCGCCACGCAACAAAATATCTTCTTTCGATATTAAATTCGACTCATTACCATCTATATCTCGGAAAATTATCTCTTGATCCCGCAGGAATACTCCATTATGACCAGAAAAGTGTTCTTCAATACCGAAAGATATGAGTGAGCCGCGTGCAATCTCAGTCATTTTCCATGAACCCCAATCTTCCCTGTTGAGCACACCCCAATCTTTTGCGGATTGGAATTCCAAGATTCGAGCCTTAGCAGATAAATATCTATCCATTGTTTGATGACGATCCAGATGGTTTGGGGTTATATTAAGAACTACTGCGACCTGGGGCGATATTGTCATCAACTCTAGCTGAAAACTAGACAACTCCATAATGGCAATATCATCTTTTTGCATATTATCAATCAAAGAAATTAATGGGACGCCAATGTTCCCGCCCAACCAGATCTTACTGGAATCTTTCAAAGACCACTTAGCCAAAGATGTGGCCGTAGTATGTTGCTGGATTCCTTCTTGGAAGATATCAACTTCAGATTTGATCATCTTGCTTATCAATGTGGTTGTCGTGGTTTTCCCTGCCGAACCTGTAACGCCTACTACCGGGCAAGGTGTTGCTTCCAAGAATATTTGAGAATCGTTAGACAAGGTGATCCCTCGACGACGAGCCTCAACAACGATGGGTAACGTCAGAGGGATCCCACCAGAAGGACAAACCAGATCTATGCTATCAAGCAAGTCTAAAGGATGACCACCAAAAACCCATTCGATCGGAAAATCGTCAAGTGTTTTTTGGGCACTTGTAAGTTCTTTAGCTGTGCGGATATCGTTAAGTACCACTTTGGCGCCACGCATGCTTAAATATCGCGCCAGAGCTACCCCCTGGCGAGCTGCGCCAATTATTAGCACTTTCCGATCTTTCCACTCAATCATGTCGCAATCTCTTACTATCCTGTCAAACTACCGCCAAAGCCACACCTATCATTGCAAATAAAAGGCTGATTAACCAAAATCGCTGTACGACCTGTGTCTCGCTCCATCCAGAGAGTTCAAAATGATGGTGTAAAGGCGCCATCTTAAATAATCGGCGACCCTTGGTCAACTTAAAGTAAATTACTTGAAGAATTACACTCATGGTAACACTCACAGGTATGATCAGGATTACCAACAATAAGACCCATTGACCAGTCATAAGTGCAACTACGCCTAACGTTGCTCCTAAAGATAGAGAACCAGTGTCACCCATAATTAATTGTGCTGGATGAACGTTAAACCATAAAAACCCAAAAATAGCGCCTACTAAGGTGAAAGAGAACCGAGCCAGGAAAATCTGTCCCTGGATAAGGGCGATAGCACCAAATGCTGCAAATGCTGTAGCTGTAATCAGCCCAGCCAATCCATCCAATCCATCTGTTAAATTAACAGCATTCGAAAAGCCTACAATGATTATGGTTGCAATAGGAATATAGATAATGCCCAGGAATATCTCGAATCTGATACCAGGAAGGTAGAGATGAGGAACTTCTAGAAGGTAATACAAGCCAAAAGCAGCCATTAAGCCAATAATCAATTGGATAACAAACTTAGTCCTGGCACGTAAACCACTCCCGTGACCTCTTCCGGTTAAGCCTTCCCAATCGTCTATCGCTCCTAGTGCCGCAAAGCCAATCATTACACCCAGAGGTAAAAGCACAGATCTACCCAAAACCGTTAAACCTAATAGGACACTTGCATTTAATAACAACGTTATCAGAACAACTGGCAGCACAATCATCACACCACCCATGGTTGGAGTGCCAATTTTTGTAAAATGCCGTTCAGGACCTTCTACCCGAATTGATTTTCCAATCCTCAAATAGCGGAGTATGCGCAATAGGGGTGTACCCCAGATAACGGTTAACATAAAACTGAACCCAGCCAGAGCCAATGCGAGTGAAGCTTCTTGCATTAGTGCGCCTCCAAAGCTCCCACTATTCTTTCCATTTTCATCCCACGAGAACCTTTGACCAATACAATGTCAGTTGGCTTTAAATTCTCAGTAAGATAAATAATTGCTTCCTGACTATCCTCCACTTCTTTAATCGCATCATCAGGAAGGCCGGCTTGACGTGCAGCGACAGCAATCACATGAGCTCTACTTCCTACTGTAATCAATATGTCAACTATCTCTGCGGCTCTTGCTCCGACCATTTCATGTCCGCGTTTCTCGTATGGTCCTAATTCCAGCATATCTCCCAATACTGCCACTTTTCGCCCATCCAAATCATCCAGTAGGTTTAACGCAGCCAGTGTAGACTCAGGAGAAGCATTATAAGTATCATCTAGTATCAAGGCCCCGTTCTCAGCATGCACAACCATCAGGCGTAATTGTGTCTCTTCTGAGCGCAAACCATTGATAATTTCCTGCCAGGTTAAGCCTTCAACTAAGCCAACAGCTGCAGCTCTTAGCACAGTATGAACAGAATGCCGTCCAATGAGTGGTACACGCAGGTGTAATACTTCTTTGCGGTGATGTAGGCGAAAACGTATCCCTTCCAGCCCCAAACCTTCCACTCCATCTGCCCATAGATCAGCAATTGGATCTAAGCCATAATGAAAAACCCTTGCGCCTGTCTCTTTGGACATCTCCCTAACCCAAGGATCATCAAAGTTGAGTATTGCTACACCATCAGGGGCAGAAGGCAACGCTTGTACTAATTCTGATTTGCCGCGAGCAATGGCTTCCTGAGATCCGACTCTTTCTGCATGTACAGTGCCTACATTGGTTATCACGCCAACTTGAGGTAGAGCAATATCACACAGAAAAGCAATTTCGCCAAGTTGATAAAAACCCATTTCCAACACAGCAATTTCGTGTGAATGCTTCGCTTTTAAGAGGGTCAGGGGCAGACCGATTTCGTTATTAAGATTACCTGGGTTCTTTAATGTCTGATATCGCTGGTTCAAAACCGCTGCCACAACTTCTTTGGTGGTTGATTTTCCGATGCTACCAGTAATACCTATCACCCGCAAATCCAGTTGACGTCGCCAGTAACGGGCGATTTGTTGTAATCCAATTAGGCTGTCTTCCACCAGCACACAAAAAGGCACATTGTCTGGACACCTTGATGCATCAGGATGCAAAGTTGTTCTTAAATCCAATACTGGAAAGTCAGAATAGATGTCACGTTGTACCAGGGCAATATAGGCTCCCCGATTAAATGCATCTGCCACATAATCATGACCATCAACCCGCTCGCCAGGCAATGCTATAAAGAGTGACCCCTGAGTCGCTTGACGTGAATCAATTACTGCATCTGTGATTTCTTCAGTAGCATCTTCATAGCGTATTCCAGATAAGGCATCAAGTATATCCACCAATCTCAGCATAATTTCACCGGTTTTGCATGTCCATTCTTACATGATCAGGTGGTAAGTCTATTTGAACTACCAATCGCTCAACAACCTCACGAAACACTGGCGCTGCCACTACCGATCCCCAAGGGCTTATTTCCGGCTTTTCCAACCAAACATAAATAATAAACTGGGGATCATCAACAGGCCCCCACCCAACAAAGGATGCATGAGTTAAGGTACTGGAATATCCAGACGGTGTAGGAATTTCTGCTGTGCCCGTCTTCCCAGCGACACGATAACCTTCAACCAGGGCTTCTGAGGATTCAGTTTCGAGTGATATAGCCAGCATTTCCGTTAGAGTGTGCGCTGGCTCAGCAGAAATAGGATACCCAGCAATCTGTGGAGAGGTATTATATTGTCTGCCTTTATCTATGACAGATTTTAATATTCTTGGGGTAACCATTTTGCCATCGTTAGCAATAGCTGAAGTCGCCATTAACATCTGTACCGTGGTCGCAGACAAACCCTGTCCAAACGAATTTGTAGCTAAATCTGCTTCATACCAATCGCTATCTCCTGGGCGTTTCAGACGTCCAGCTGCTTCTCCCGCTAATTCAACACCAGTCACACGTCCGAAGCCAAAATCTTGCAAATACCTGTAAAATGAGTTTGTTCCAAGCTCTTTGGCAACCCATGCCAGGCATACATTAAGTGAATGCTGCATACAACCTAGCATGTCCTGTGTGCCCCAGGCCCCCCAATTCCAATTGCGAATGTAAATACCACCAATCTCAATCGTTCCGGTGTCAACATAGGTCGTATTCGGAGTAACAACACCATTATCCAGCGCGGCAGCCATGGTTATTACTTTGAAAACTGATCCTGGTTCATAAGCTTTACTCACAGCCCGATTGAATGGTGTTTCACCAGGGAAAATATCTCCATAGCGCCAATACTCATTTAAATCCAGTCTGGGCGTGGTACTCATAGCCAGGATTTCGCCATTACGAGGATCCATAACAACAATAGTGCCTGCTTCAGATCCTGTCCTGAGCAAAGCTGCATCCAGGATAGACTCAATTTCTGTTTGAATTTCGCGATCAATGGTTAATACAAGACTGGCACCAATTGGCGCTTCAGGAATTTCTTCAACTTGGGAAGGATCATTTGATACCCAAATGACCTGCGGAGCTCCGATTAATAAGTCATTGAATTTCTCTTCAATTCCAAAATATCCTTTCCCCTCACGACTGACAAAACCTAATACATTGGATGCCAGATCTTTCTCTGGATAGCTTCGCTGTAGGTGTGGGAAAAATCTAAGACCAGCTAAACTGGGACGATTTTCATCATTTGTGCCAAAGTAAGCAGCCTCCATTTCTTCAGCAAACCTTTCGAGGCGCACTTTCTGTTCCTCAGTAATAAAATTCGCCAAAACAGCATAAACGGATGTTTTTGAAGGTTGCTGACTGGCAGCTGCAAACACCTGGTTATAATCCGAACCTACTACGGCATTCAACGCCAATGCAATCGTTGATGGGTTTCGTACATGCGTCAGTTCAACGCCTACTTCATAGACAGTCGTATTTCCTGCTAATAAATTTCCCCAACGATCGTATATAAGGCCCCGTGTCGGCTGAATGGTTTTCCAACTACCTGCATAGACTGCTCCCTGATTACGAAACACTTCCGCCTGTGGGCTGGTTTGTATTCGAACCATCTGAACAATGATGAAACTTGCTACAGTTGTCATCAATAAACCCAGAGTGGTGTATCGCCAGGAATAATCCGCTATCATTTGCCCTTCTCCAACAGTGGTGCTGCAGGATCCAGAACTCGTTCACGAAGCCAGTCAAATAATGATTGGGTATAGTCCATTGATAACCCAGAAGATGCTGAAACAGTTGGTCCGGGCGGTTTTGCACTTACTGTTGGCTGTCTATGAATATATCCAGGAACCTCAAGATATAATATTGATCCAGGTGCAATCCGTTTGAACCCAAGTTCGATAGCCCGTTTCTCCATTTCAGCACTGGAAGTAATCGATGCTAACAGCATCTCCAAATCAGCATTGCTCAGCTTTAATGATTCGATGTTTCTTCGCATTTCCTGGATCGAGCGTCCTGTCGTTGCAGCTCGCGCAGTTACACTCAAATAAATCCCAGCCACCAATGCCACCATAATCAACCCCAATGAGAACAAACCAATGACCTGTAATTGCTTCCGCCACGGTGCTTGAGAGTATGCCTGAGTAAATCGATTCACACGTTCCATGATTTCATCATATCCAAAGTTGTTTATCTTGACCCTGCATTTCGTGTAGTTTGATGTTGCTTTTTATAGACATATTTCACCGACCTTGCATTTCCTTCTGACTCTTTTAGTTTGCAAGTGTCATGCCAAAATCATAAACATTAAATTTTTTCAGCAACTCTTAAACACGCGCTTCGTGAGCGAGGGTTCTGTTTTACTTCTGTCTCGCTTGGTCTTATTGGACGGCGATTAATCTCCTTAATTTTAGCAATGTGACCACAGTTACACTGAGGTAACTTTGGAGGACAGATGCAATCCTTGCTCTCATTCCTAAGAAAATGCTTTACAATCCGATCTTCCAATGAATGAAATGCAATCACCGCCAGTCTACCACCTGGTTTTAACGAGTCGACTGTCTGTGGTAAAGCCGACTTAATATTGTCCAGCTCTTTATTGACTGCTATACGCAATGCCTGAAAAGTGCGTGTCGCAGGATGGATTCTCCTATATAACTTATCAGTATTCCTTGCTACAATATCAGCCAGTTCACTAGTGCGATAAATTGGTCTTGCATGGACTATAGCCCTGGCTATCTGGCGGGATCGCCGCTCCTCACCATATTCAAACAGGAGCTTGGCCAACTCATCCTCTGAAAGGTTATTGACCAGATCAGCCGCTTGCACTGGATTGGTAGGGTCAAAGCGCATGTCTAAGGGCCCATCAGACTGGAATGAAAAACCTCTTTCAGATCGATCCAGTTGTAATGAGGAAACCCCAAGATCTAGTAAAATTCCATCTACCTGACCCCATTCCAAATTGTCCAAATGCTCACGAAGATTTGCAAATGAGGCTTGATATAGAATTGCCCTTTTCCCAAAAGGAGCTAACCTCTCTCGCGCCAACATCAACGCTTGAGGATCAACATCCAAGCCGAGAAGGCAGCCATCAGGATGGCTGGCTTTCAGTATTCCAAAAGCATGCCCTCCCATTCCCACGGTACCATCCACATAGAGTCCATTCTCTCTTGGTTGCAATGCGTGTATAATTTCATTGTAAAGAACAGGTCGGTGAGGTACATAATCGCTCATGGGACTGTCAGTTCCAGTCTATGTTATTTGATCCAAACGATTAATCACCAGGTGACAAGTCGAGAGCAATAAAACGTTGGGCGTTAGCTTCAGCATCTTGGATCTGAGTGAGTTGTTCGTCCCATAATTTCGAGGACCATATCTCAAAATAATTACCAAGACCAACTAACATGACGTCTCCATCAAGATTGGCAACATCTCGAAGATACTGTGGAATTAATATGCGACCTACCTTGTCTACCTCAACTTTGTTTGCGGTAGAGAATATTAAACGTTTGAGTAATCTTGCCGAAGGATCGGTCATATTCATCCGGTTAACTCGATCGTAGATCGACTTAAAAGAAGATGTAGTTAAAGCCATGAGATTTCGATCAAAACCCTGGGTGACAATAGCTCCATCCTCTGCCAGAATATCTCGAAAACGGGCAGGTATCGTCAAGCGGCCTTTGGTGTCGATGGTGTGTTGGTATTGGCCCAGGAACATTTGTTCTAACCGTCCTTTAACGCAAGAACGTCGGATGTATCCGACGCACCACTATCTCCCACTTTCTCCCACAATCTAACACAGTATATACGAATAAAGACTTTTGTGCAAGGGATTTGCCTTAAAAAATCAACTTTCAAACTTAAAAGTTTCTAGATCAATTTTTACTTTGGAGCAGGAACACTATAAAGGAATAAGAAAACATGACTCAAAAAATACTTGATACTTCTTTTACCCACTTAATTACTGGTCAGGAGACAAAAGTCCCGTTGTTAAATGGAACCTATCATAGATACATAAACCTGGATAATGCTTCCTCTACTCCATCATTTATTAGTGTTCAAAAAACAATCAATAAATTCTTAGAATTCTACAGCAGCGTGCATCGTGGCAGTGGCTTTAAGTCTCAATTATCCACCCATGCATACAACCAAGCTCGAAAAATTGTCATGGATTTTCTAAACGCTTCCGGTGAGACTCATGTTTGTATTTTCGTGAAGAACACCACCGAAGCGATTAACGCACTTGCCCACCGTTTTCCTTTCGATGAGGATCGCCCAATAGTTGTAACAAGTGGGATGGAACACCATTCAAACGACCTACCCTGGCGTGCTGTGTGCCAGGTTGTTCACGTTGGCCTTACCCCAAATGGTCAACTCAACCTAAAGGAGTTCAATGAGATAATTGATCATTATTATGAGAGAATTGGGCTGATTGCTATCTCTGGCGGAAGTAATGTTACCGGATTTATAAATCCCATCCACGATTTAGCAAGAAAGGCTCATGCTGCTGGTGCCCAGATTGCTGTCGATTGTGCACAATTAGCTGCTCATCGAAAAATTGATATGCTTCCGTTGGACGACCCTGCCCACCTTGATTATGTCACAATATCTGCTCACAAGATGTACGCTCCTTATGGCACTGGTGCGCTTGTTGGTCGCAGGGATACCTTTGATCGTGGTATTCCCAATCAAGTAGGTGGAGGTACAGTTGAAATAGTAACTTTAGATAAGGTTGAATGGACTGAACCACCTGAGAAATTTGAACCAGGTAGCCCTAATGTAATTGGCGCGATTGCCCTGGTTGCTGCAATTAAGCAATTAGAAAGGGTCGGCTTAGAGGCAATTGCTCAACATGAAGCCGATCTCACCGCGTATGCCTTGCACCGTTTGTCTGAGATCCCCGGCATACATATTTATGGAGATAGCAATCTGGATACAGCTCAAACTCGCCTGGGTGTTATCCCTTTTTCCATGGATCAGATTTCCCATTTCTTGATAGCAGCCATATTAGCTTGTGAATTTGGCATTGCAGTACGCAGCGGTTGTTTCTGCGCGCATCCCTATATTATGCATCTGATGGATATACCTCCAAAGAAATTTCAATCAATCCAAAAACGTATTCTGGCTGGTAATAAGACAGATATGCCTGGGATGGTTCGTGCTTCGTTTGGTTTATACAACATAAAGGAGGATGTCGACATTTTCGCTGAGGC
>Ga0114946_10001114_pt1 | contig 18388 bp, 14 predicted proteins | sample WalLakDeSediment_FD_88676 | JGI IMG/M metagenome (GOLD analysis project Ga0114946, IMG submission 88676) | Lake sediment microbial communities from Walker lake, Nevada to study Microbial Dark Matter (Phase II) - Walker Lake 11/02/13 Deep Sediment | ecosystem: Environmental > Aquatic >...
GCACGCCCGCGCGATCCAACTGCTCCTGCACGATCTCCATGGGCACACGCAGCGCGTCGCGCTCGGTGACCACGACGCGCCCCAGATTCAGGCCATCGGGGTAGCCGGCTTCGGCCAGCAACTGCTGGGCCTTCACCGGATCGTAGGCGTAGGGCTCCAGGTCCTGGAGCGAAGCCATGTACCCCGGCGGCACCGCCGAGACGGCCGAGTGCGTGACGTTGTAGCCCACGATGGTGCGGATCTCGTCTCGGTCGATCAGGTACGCCAACGCTTGCCGCACCCGCAGGTCATCGAGCGGGGGGCGGTTCAGGTTGAAGTGCAGCGTCCGCATCTCACCGGGACCCACGACGTCGACGTGGACGCCGGGCTGCTGCATGATCTCCTCGATCCACCACTGCTCCCGCAAGCCCTCGATCATGTCGAGCTCGCCCGCCAGGAACGCCGCCTGCCGACTGCGCGACTCGGGCATGAAGCGGTAGATCAGGCCGGCCAGCACGGGAGCGCCGCGGAAGTAGCCCTCGTTGCGCGACATCGACACGTACTGGCGCGGCACGTAACTCTCGAACTTGAACGGGCCGGTGCCGATCGGGTTGGTACGGAAGCCGTCACCCAGGGCTTCCACCGCGGCCTTGCTGACGATCATCCCGCCCTGGTAGTCGGTCAGGACGGCGAGCACCTGAACCTCGGGAAGCGGGTCGTGGAGGGTCAACACCACCGTGTACCGGTCCGCCGCCTCCATACTCGCGAAGACCCGGTAATCGATCGAGAACGCCGAGCGCTCGGGGTCGCCGGCCTTCGTGAGCGAGAAGACCACGTCCTCGGCGGTCAGTTCGCCGTACCCGTGGTGGAACTGCACGCCCTGCCGCAAGTGGAAGGTCCAGACGAGGCCGTCGGCCGAGGCCGACCAATGCTCCGCCAGATCCGGCTGGATGAGAGCTGGGTTCATGTTGCCCGGCTGGAAGCGGACCAAGCCGTTGAACAGCGGGTCGACGACCGTCTTGTCGTTGGTGGCCGGCGCCAGGTGCGGATCCATGCCGCCGGTGTCGGCGTGGCTCATGCCGTAACGGAGTATCTGACCCTGCGCTTGTACCACCATGGCGCCACTGGCCAGCAACAGCGCCAACGCCAGCATCGCGCCGAACTTCCGATGTCTCACGATTCTACATCCCTCCTGTAGCTCGCGTGCACCCTTCGTCCCGCGCGATCCAATCCGGAACGCCCTTGGGACGACTTCGGTCCTAGCTCGGACAGCTCGGTCACCACCCTTCAGCACGATGTCAAGGCACGTGACGGTGTAACACGCACTAGGTGCTTCGACGGCCCGATGGTACCCGCCTCCACCCGCGGGACGCAACCCGCACCGGGGTCTACGAGAGGCGCCCTCCAGCGCTCGCGGGCCCCATCCAGGTCCGCCTGCGCTCATCTGGTCGTCGACCCCAGAACTCAGGCGCCGGCGGTCGGTCCACCCCACTGGACCCAGGTGCCGAGACCGCGCTCGAGCGCGGATCGGTACACACGGGCCGCCACCGCAACGTCTTCGGTGCCCATCCCAACGGGCTTCACGAAGATCCGCTCGTTCGCGTCGCGGCGACCGGGTTTCCTCCCGAGCAACACGGCGCCCAACTCGTCGGGCACCGGAATCTGCTTGGAGACCACGAGGTAGACGAACGTGCCGGGGATCTCCGCGTGGGACTCGTAGCGGTGCCATACCTCCACCCAGTTGTCGGCCACGAACCTGTCGCAGGCCCTGAGCCCGTCCTCGCACAGGTTCCGGCCTCCGACCTCTACGTACACAGCGCCGGGCTCTAGCCACGCTCCACGGACGGTGGGTTCGGTCGCGGTGGTCGCACCGATCACGACCCCCATCCCCTCGACGGCCTCACGGGTGTCCGTCACCGCCTCGATAGCGACCCCGGTCACGGCCGACAGATCGGCGGCCAGGCGCGCCGCCCGCGAGGCGTCGAGATCGAACACCTGGACGCGATCCAGTGAACCGTGCGCCTCGTTCAGGGCCAACACGTGCATGCGGTTGATGGCGCCGGCTCCAATCAGGCCCACGCACGGCGCAGTCGCGACCGCGAACGCACGTGTGGCGATCGCGGTCGCCGCGGCGGTCCGCACGGCACTGATCAGCGTCCCGTTCATCACGGCGAGCGGTGCGCCGCTGTGAGCGTCGCTCAGGACGATGAGCCCGGTTCCTCGGGCTCGCCCGCGAGCCAGGTTGGCGGGGAAGCTCCCGATCCACTTGATGCCCGCCATGTCGTACGCGCCCCCAACGTACGCGGGCATCGCGTTGAAGCGGCCGCGCGTGAACTCGCTCGCCGTGTCCCCCCAGCGCAGGACGACCTTAGACGGCAACACGCAGTCGCCCTCGGCCATCAACCGCAACACGCTGTCAACGTCTCGCAGGGCGGCTGCGAAGTCCATGCCACCGCAGGCCAGCACGTCGGCCTCACTCAGGAACAGGAGGCGATCAGAACCATCCGCCATCATCCGGCCACCTCGCGCTCGGTGTCACCGCAGCGGCCGAGTCGTTGCTCGAGGCTCTCATCGTGCGTCATCACACACGCTCTCCATCTCCGCTCCACCGTGTGGAGCAAGCCCGGTCTGTTGGACCGGCGCATGGACCACGACGTTCAGCCGACCTCGGTCGCGCAAGCATACTGGGCCATGCCACGTACCGCGCCATGATGCCCCCATGACGCTCCCCACCCTGCACCTCCCCGACCGCCTCGCCGAGCCGCTGGCCGCCGGTCACCCGTGGGTCTACCGCGACCACGTGGCGGGTCGCCCGGCGATCGCCGACGGCGCCTGGGTGCGGGTCGAGGCGGGCCGCGTCGCCGCGGTGGGCCTGTGGGCGACCGAAGGGCCGATCGCGGTGCGGGCGTTCCGCCGCGTCGCCCACGGTGGGCCGCTGGCGCCGCCGGACCGCGGGTGGGTCGAGGCGATGGTGGCGCGGGCCCTCGATCAGCGCGCGCGGGGCGGCCTCGGCGAGGCCGCCGGGCGGCCGGTGGGAGGACCCGGACTCACCGACGCCTACCGGCTGCTGTACGGCGAGGGCGACGGCCTGCCCGGCGTCACCGTCGACCGCTACGGCCGCTACGCGGTGGTGAAGACGTACGCCGACGCCTACCTGCTTCCCGGCAGCGACGCGCACGCGCTGCTGACGGAGGTGGTGCGCGCCCTGGCCGGCCGCCTGCGACTCCGCGGGGTGGTGGCGGCACCGCAAGGCGACGAACCGCCGGCGCTGCTGGGGGGCGAGCCACCGCCGCGCGAGGTCACCGTCCGCGAACACGGTCTCGCGTTCCTCGCGAACCTTCACGCCGGGCAGAAGACCGGCCTCTTCCTCGACCACCGCGAGAACCGCGGCACCGTGCGCGCCCTGGCCCGCGACCGCCGGGTGGCGAACCTCTTCGCGTACAGCGGCGCGTTCTCCGTCCACGCGTTGGCGGGTGGCGCCGCGCGCGCCGTCGACGTCGACGTAGCGGCGGCCGCGCTGCGCGACGCGGAACGCAACGTCGCGGCCAACGCCGCCGCGATCGAGACCGCGCACCCCTCCGGCGCGCCCGCGAGCGAGCGCCACGCGACCGTGGCCCTCGACCTGCTGGCCGACCCGGCCGCCGCGCTGCGCCACCCGGCACTCGCCGGCAGCGACCTGATCGTCCTCGACCCCCCCTCGCTGGCGCGCCACAAGGGCCAACGCCACGCGGCGCTGCGCGCCTACCGGCGTCTGAACGCCGCGGCGATGGCGGCCCTGCCCGACGGTGGCCTGCTGGCGACCGCGTCCTGCACCGCGCAGGTGAGCCCGGAGGCGTTCCGCGACGTCCTCGCGCAGGCCGCGACCGAGGCGGCGGTCGACGCCCGCGTGCTGCACGAGGCCGGACACGCAGGCGACCACCCGGTGCCGCTCGCATTCCCGGAGGGGCGTTACCTGAAGTTCGTGCTGCTGCGGGTCGATCGGCCGCGCTGACGCCGGCGGCGCGCCCCCGCATGCGACGCCTCAGGCCGCCGCAGGCGGCAGCCGCTCGTCGAGCCACGCCAGCACGTCCGCCGTGACCCGCTCGCGCAGCGGGTCGTGGAACAGCTCGTGCGGACCGTCGTCGTAGAGCATCAGGGTGGCGCCGCGGCCCCGGTGCGCCCGCTGAAGCTCGACCGACGCGTCCGGCCGTGCGAGCCGATCCTCCCTGCCATGGACGATGAGCAGCGGGACGTCGATGCGCCCGGCCTCGGCCAGCGCGAGCGCGCCGTGGCGGACGAGCTCGCTACCGATGCGCGCCTTGATCGGCCCGTGGAACACGGCGGGGTCCTGGCGGTAGGCGGCCACCGCGGCGGGGTCACGCGACAGGGCGCCGGCATCGAGCGGCACGGTCGGGAGCGAGGGGAACGGCCCCGCCAGGCGCATGACCGCTCTCCGCAGCCAAGCGGGAAGCTCGACGCCGTCGCGCAGCGCGGGCGACGACAGCACCAGCGCGTCGGGTTCGATGGCGCCCCCCTGCACGGCGCGCAGGGCCACCACGGCCCCCAGCGACTGGCCGAACAGCACCAGCGGCCGGCCGGGCCGGTCGGCCTGAACCTGGCTGACGAAGTCACCGAGGTCGTCGATCAGCTGCTCGAACCGGTCGATGTGGCAGCGCGGCCCGGGCGCCGAGCCGTGGCCGCGTTGGTCGTAGCCGCGAACCGCGTACCCCTCGTCGGCCAGGCGGGTCGCCAGGGCGTCGTGGCGACCGACGTGCTCGCCCAGTCCGTGGACCAGGACGACGTCGGCCCGGGCGGCGCCGTCGGCGTCGGGCAGCCACGCGCGGGTCGGGAGTCGCAGCCCGTCGCGGGTGGTCAGGGTGCCGGCGTCGGCGCCCACGCTAGGCCGCCGCCGTCTCGTGCAGCTCGAGTTCGACGTCCTCCATCACCGGGTTGCTGAGCACCCGCTCGGCGATCTCGCGCAGCTGCGCCTCGACGGGGCCACGCTCGCCCGCGAGCGTCAGCTCGATGCGCTTCCCGACCCGCAGGTCACCCACGTTCAGGTGCCCGAGGCGCCGCAGGGTGCCCTCCACCGCGCGGCCCTGCGGGTCGAGGATGGCGCGACGCAGCATGACGTGGACGACGGCGCGGTACTCAGGCATCGGGCGGCTCCTCCTCGTGCGCGTGACGGTGTCCCCGCTGATCGCGATGGCGGTGGTCGTGCGCGTGAGCGTCGTCGTCCGGCTCGTCGAGGTCGAGGGGCACGCCCACGGTGTCCTCGAGCCGCCGGCGCACCTCCTGGTACGCCTCCTCGACGCGGCCCAGGTCGCGGCGGAAGCGGTCCTTGTCGAGCTTCTCGCCGGTCTCGAGGTCCCACAGGCGGCAGGTGTCGGGGCTGATCTCGTCGGCCAGCACCAGCTCGCCCTCGCCGGTGGCGCCGAACTCGAGCTTGAAGTCGACCAGGTCGAGGCCCGCCACCGCGAACCGGGCCAGCAGGTAGTCGTTCACCTCGGCGGCCAGGTCGAACAGGGTCTCGAGCTCCTCCTCGCTGGCGTGGCCGAGCGCCACCGCGGTGGCGGCGTTCATGGGCGGGTCGCCGAGCGCGTCGGACTTCAGGCAGAACTCGATGACGGTCGGCTCGAGCGGCCGCCCCTCCTCCACCCCGTAGCGGCTGGCGAAGGTGCCGGCCGCCCGGTTGCGGACGATGACCTCGACGGGCACGATGCGCACCCGCCGCACCAGCTGCTCGCGCTCGGAGAGCCGCGCCAGGAAGTGGGTCGGGACGCCGAAGGCCTCGAGCTCGGGGTAGAGCAGCGCCGCGACGGCGTTGTTCACCTCGCCCTTGCCCGCGACGGTGCCGCGCTTCTGGGCGTTGAAGGCGGTGGCGTCGTCCTTGTAGCGGACGATCACCCGCTCGGGGTCGTCGGTGGCGAAGACCTGCTTGGCCTTCCCCTCGTAGAGCAGCGCGCGCGCTTGGTCTCGTCCCACGTCCCGAGGATACTGCGCCGCGGTCGGCCGGCCCCGCGGCCCCGCGGCCCCGCGGCTTCACGGCCGGGCGACGCGGGCCGAGGGAATCGGCCCCGGCGTCAGAGCCCGAAGCGGCGGTACGCCTCGTCGACGTGCCGCAGGTACCAGGCGGGATCGAACGCGGCGGCCAGCTCGGCGTACGCCAGCGGGCAGTCGGGGTCGTCGGCCAGCACGTCGCGCAGGTGGCAGCCGCCATCCCAGCTCTGCAGGCTCGCGCGCTGCACCACCTCGTAGGCGGCCTCGCGGCTCATGCCGTGCTCGATCAGCACGTGCAGGACCCGCTGCGAGTAGATCAGTCCGTGCAGCGCGTCCAGGTTCGCGCGCATGCGGTCGGGTCGCACCAGCAGGTCGCGCAGCACGCGGCGCAGCCGGCGCGCCGCGTACGACGCCAGGGTGGTCGCGTCGGGCAGGGCGAGGCGCTCCACCGACGAGTGGCTGATGTCGCGCTCGTGCCACAGCGCCACGTTCTCGAGGCCCATGTGGGCGTAGCCACGCAGCAGCCGTGCGACGCCGGTCAGGTTCTCGCTGGCGATGGGGTTCTTCTTGTGCGGCATCGACGAGCTGCCTGCCTGGCCCGGGGCGAAGCCCTCCTGGGCCTCGCGCACCTCGCTGCGCTGCAGGTGGCGGACCTCGAGCGCGACGCGTTCGATGGTGGTGCCCAGCAGCGCCAGCGCGCCCAGCAGCTCGGCGTGGCGGTCGCGCGCCACCGTCTGGTTGGTGACGGGGTCGACGGCCAGCCCCAGCCGCGCCGCCACCGCCGCCTCCACCGCCGGCGGCACGTGGGCGTAGGTCCCCACCGAGCCCGACAGCATGGCCACGCCCACGGCCTCGCGGGCGCGCTCGAGCCGCTGGAGGTCGCGACCGAGGGCCGCGTAGAAGTTGAGGAACTTCAGCCCGAAGGTCATGGGCTCGGCATGCACGCCGTGGGTGCGCCCGATGCACGCCGTGTGGCGGTGCTCGAGCGCGAGACGCCGCACCTCGCCGCGCAGGCAGCGTACGTCGTCTTGGATCAACCGCAGCGCCCGCACCAGCACCAGGTTCTGGGCGGTGTCGACGACGTCGGTGCTGGTGAGGCCGAGGTGGACGTAGCGCGCCTCCGGCCCGAGCCGCTCCGTGAGCGCGCGCGTGAAGGCGACGATGTCGTGCCGCGTGACCTCCTCGAGCTCGGCCACGCGCGCGGCGAAGGCCTCGTCCAACGGCCGCGCGTCGGCCACCGCCCGCAATCGGGCGGCGGCGCCGTCGGGCACCTCGCCGAGCGCCTCCCAGGCCTCGGTGGCGGCCAGCTCGACCTCGAGCCAGGTGCGGTAGCGCTCGGCCTCGCTCCACAAGGCCTGCATCTCGGTGGTGGCGTAGCGCGCGATCATGCCCGGACGCTACCACCGAGCCGTGCGGCCGGCGTCGCGCGGGGCGGAGATGGCGTCAGGCCGTGGCCCCGGCCAGAACCCGCGCCACCGCCAGGTCCTCGAAGGCGAGCCCGACGGACTTGAAGAGCGTGGGCCGGCGGCCGTCGCGGGCGATGCGCCCGGCCAGGACGTCGGCCAGGTCGCCCGCGATCTCGTCCCACCGCCACCCCTCGGCGGCCGCGTGCGCCAGGTCGCCCGCCTCGGCGCGCGCGGCCCGCCGATCGTCGACGACCACCTGGGCGCGGCGCACGGCCTCGGCGTCGCTCTCGCGCATGTCGTGGGTGAACGCGCCGACCAGGTCGAGGTGCTGGCCGGGGCGCAGCCAGGCGCCGCGGACGAGCGGCGCGCGGGCGGTGGTGGCCACGGTCACGACGTCGGCGGCACGGACCGCGGCCTCGAGGTCGCGCGCGACCGCCACCGAGGGCCGCACGGGGGCGCCCTCGAAGCCTCGCGCCAGCTCCGCCGCCACCACCGCCGCCCGCTCCGGCCGCCGCCCCCACACCCACACGCGCTCGTAGGCCCGCACGTGCAGGTGCGCCCGCGCCATCCACGGCGCCAGCGCGCCGCTCCCCACGACCAGCAACGTGCGGGCGGCGGGCGCGGCCAGCGCGTCGGCGGCGAGCGCCGAGGTGGCGGCGGTGCGGAGCTGGGTGAGCCGCGTCGCGCCTGTGGCCAGCAGCGGCGCGCCGTCCGGGCCCATGAGCGTGTACCAGGCCTGCACGCTCGGGCGCCCCCGCGCGGGGTTGGCCGGCAGGACGCTCACCTGCTTGACGCCGAACCACCCCTCCGCGTCGGCGCACGGCATGGTGAGCCAGGCACCCCCCGCGGGCGCGGCGAGCTGCACCCGCTCGGGCGCCTGGAAGCGGCCGGGGTCGGCGAAGGCGGCGCGGAGCGCGGCGAACACCGGCTGCCAGGTCAGGCGCGCCACGTCGGCATCGTGCAGGATGCGCATGGCTTCAGCCTACGCGAGGCCGGCGGAGGCAGGCGCGGGTGGTACACTCCACCGTTACCGTCGACCCGCGGGGGTCGCCGTCGCCGTCGCGTCTGAGGGGCCGCCGTGGTCGCCGCCCCGAGGCCGTCGGCCGTGGCGCCGGGGGCCGGGCGGCAGGAGGACCCCTTGAACGAAGGCCAAGTCGTCCCCATCGAGCTCACGGACGAGATCAAGTCGAGCTTCCTCAACTACGCCATGTCGGTCATCGTCGACCGGGCGCTGCCCGACGTGCGCGACGGGCTCAAGCCGGTGCAGCGGCGCATCCTCTACGCCATGAACCAGGCGGGCCTGGTCAGCAACCGCAAGCACACCAAGTCCGCGAGCGTGGTCGGCGACGTCCTCGGCAAGTACCACCCGCACGGCGACGGCGCCGTCTACGACGCCATGGTGCGGCTGGCGCAGGACTGGAACCTGCGCTACCGGCTGATCGACGGCCAGGGCAACTTCGGCAGCATCGACGGCGACCCGGCCGCGGCCTACCGCTACACCGAGGCGCGGCTGACCAGCGTCTCCGAGTCGCTGCTGGCCGACCTCGACAAGGAGACGGTGGCGATGCGGGAGAACTTCGACGGCACCACCGTCGAGCCCGAGGTGCTCCCCGCCGCACTGCCCAACCTGATCGTCAACGGCGCCGCGGGCATCGCGGTCGGCATGGCCACCAACCTGGCGCCCCACAACCTGGGCGAGGTGGTCGACGGCCTGGTGGCGATGATCCACGACCCGGGGATCACCGTCGAGGGGCTCATGGCGCACGTCAAGGGCCCCGACTTCCCTACCGGCGGCCTGATGTCGCGCGAGGGGCTGCGCCAGGTCATGGAGACCGGCCGCGGCAGCATCCGGGTGCGCGGGCGCGTGCGCGTCGAGGAGCGCGCCGGCCGCCACACCATCGTCGTCTCCGAGATCCCCTACCAGGTCAACAAGACCTCGTTCATCCAGACGGTCGCCGGGCTCGTGCGCGCCAAGAAGATCGAGGACATCTCGGCGCTGCGCGACGAGTCCGACCGGCAGGGCATGCGCATCGTGTTCGAGCTCAAGAAGGGCGCCCACCCCGATCTGGTGCTCAACCAGCTCTACAAGTTCACCCAGCTGCAGTCGAGCTTCGCGGTGAACAACGTCGTCATCGTCAACCGCTCCCCGCGGCAGCTCAACCTGCGCGCCATGATGCGCCACTTCCTCGACCACCGCTCCGAGGTCGTCACCAAGCGAACGGAGTTCGACCTGCGCAAGGCGCGGGAGCGGGCGCACGTGCTCGAGGGCTACCTCATCGCCCTCGACCGGCTCGACGAGGTCATCGCGCTGATCCGCGGCTCGAAGGACGGCCCCGAGGCCCGCGTGGGCCTCATGCACGAGTTCGGCATGAGCGAGGTGCAGGCCCAGGCCGTGCTCGACATGCGGCTGCAGCGGCTCACCGGGCTCGAGCGCGAGAAGCTGCAGGAGGAGTACCGCGAGACGATGGAGGACATCGCCCGGCTGGAGCTCATCCTGGGCGACGCGACCGAGTTGTGGCGGGTGATCGAGGACGAGCTGGTCGACGTCCGCAGGCGCTTCGCCGACGAGCGGCGCACGCAGATCGTCGACCTCAGCGACGACATCGGCAAGGAGGACCTCATCGCCGTCGAGCCGATGGTGGTGACGCTGACCCGCGGCGGCTACATCAAGCGCACGCCGGCGGTGGCCTACCGGGCCCAGGCGCGCGGCGGGCGCGGCGCCACCGCCCAGAAGACCAAGGACGAGGACGTCAACTCGCTGCTGATCGTGGGCAGCACGCACGACTACCTGCTGTTCTTCACGGACCGCGGCCGGGTGTACCGCGAGAAGATCTACGACCTGCCCGAGGCCGACCGCACCGCACGCGGCAGCCACGTCCGCAACCTGCTGCCGCTGGTCGATGACGAGCGGGTGCAGACGGTGCTCTCGATCCAGGCGCTCGACCAGCCCGGCGCGTTCGTGTTCGCCACCCGCGCCGGCATCGTCAAGCGCACGACCATCGCCGAGTACGCCAACATGAACGCCGCCGGGCTGATCGCCCTGAACCTGCAGGACGGCGACGAGCTGGTCGCCGTCCGCATCGGCGATGGCCAGGGCGACGTCGTGCTCGCGACCGCCCACGGCCAGGCGATCCGCTTCGCCGAGGACGAGGTGCGCGAGACCGGCCGGGCGACCCAGGGCGTGATCGGCATCCGCCTGCGCAAGGGCGACCGGGTGGTGAGCCTCTTGGTGGTCGGCGCCCCCGAACCGACCGCCGCCGGGGCGCCATCCGCCGGCGTCGTCCAGCTGCTCACGATCAGCGAGTTCGGCTACGGCAAGCGCACCCCCGTGATCGAGTACCCGCGCCAGGGCCGGGGCGGCCAGGGCGTCATCACGCTGCGCGTCACCGACAAGACCGGCCAACTCGTCAACCTGTGGCCCACCCACGGCGGCGAGGAGCTGTTCGTGCTCTCGGAGGGCGGCATCCTGATCCGCACGCGCGTCGATCAGGTCAGCAGCTACGGGCGCGCCTCGCAGGGCGTCACGATCATGCGGCTGGGCGGCGGCGACCGCGCGGTCCAGGCCATCGTGCTCCCTGCCGACGACCAGGTCGCGCTCGTCGCGCAGGCCATCGCCGATGCGGCCCCCTCCGACGAACCGGGCTGAGCGTGCCGAGGCCCGCGATCGTCCTCGACTGCGACCCCGGCCACGACGACGCCATCGCCATCGCCGTGGCGGGCCGCCACACCGAGCTGCTGGGCATCACCACGGTGGCCGGCAACGTGCCGCTGCCGCTGACGACCCGCAACGCACTCGCCATGACCCGCGTCCTGGGCCTAGGCGTGCCCGTCCACGCCGGCAGCCCGCGGCCGCTGGTGGCCGAGCCCCGCACGGCCGAGTTCATCCACGGCGCCTCCGGCCTCGACGGTCCCGAGCTGCCGACCGATCTGGACGAGCCCGCCTCGCGCGACGCCGTCCGCTTCATCGTCGACACCGTGCGCGCGCGGCCCGGCGAGGTGTGGCTCGTCGCCACGGGCCCCCTGACCAACGTGGCGCTGGCGCTGCGCACGGCGCCCGACCTGGCCGCCGACCTCGCCGGCATCTCGATCATGGGCGGCGGCATCCCCTGGGGCAACGCCACCCCTGCCGCCGAGTTCAACATCCTGGTCGACCCCGAGGCCGCGGACGCGGTGTTCGGCTGCGGCGTGCGGCTGATCATGGCCGGCCTGAACGTCACCCACCAGTGGCCGATCGGACCCGAGGAGCGCGAACGCATTCGAGCGGTCGGAACCCGGGTTGCGGGCTTCTGCGCCGACCTGCTCGACTTCTACGGCGCGGCCTACGCCCGCGCGTTCTCCGGCGTGCCCGCCGGGCCGCTGCACGACCCGGTGGCGGTGCTGGCGCTCACGCACCCCGAGCTCTTCGAGGTGACCCCCTACCACGTCGTCGTCGAGCTCACGGGCACCCACACGCGCGGCATGACCCTGGCCGACCTGCGCGGCGTGCGCCGCGGGGCCGAGCCCAACGTCGAGGTGCTCACCCGCATCGACGCGGCGGCCGCCACCGCCCTGCTGGTGGAGACGCTGGCGGCGTACGACTGATGCGCCTCGCCCCTGCGGGGCGAGACACGGCGTTCGACCCGGTGGGTCCGGCGCACGCACGCCGGCCCCCCGGTTAGCATGTGCCCCGGTGGTCGAGTTCCGTCACGTCACCAAGACCTACGCCCGCACGCACACCCACGCGTTGCGCAACGTCGACTTCAAGGTCGGCAAGGGCGAGTTCGTGTACATCACCGGGCACTCCGGCGCCGGCAAGAGCACGCTGCTGGCCCTGGTGCTGCGCCGCACGACCCCCACCGAGGGGGTGGTCGCGATCGCCGGGCAGGACCTCGCGCGGCTGCGCGAGGGGCAGCTGCCGCTGCTGCGGCGCCGGATCGGCATGGTGTTCCAGGATCACCGCCTGCTCCCGAAGCTGTCCGCGGCCGACAACCTGACGTTCGCCCTGCGCGCCACCGGCGCGGGCGGCCAGCTCGAGCAACGGGCCCTGAACGCGCTGCGCCTGGTGGGCCTGGCGCACAAGCGCAAGGCCTTCCCCATCGAGCTCTCGCTCGGCGAGCAGCAACGGGTGGCGATCGCCCGCGCGCTGGTCACGAACCCGCCGCTGCTGCTGTGCGACGAGCCGACGGGCAACCTCGACCCGGATACCAGCTGGGAGATCCTCGAGCTCCTCAACGACCTCAACATCAAGGGCACGACGGTGGTCGTGGCGACCCACTCGCGCGACCTGGTCGATGCCATGAAGCACCGCACACTGGTGCTGCGCAACGGCGAGCTGGTGCGCGACGACGACCGCGGCGGCTACTCGCTCTGACCCCGCGCATAGCGCGGCCGCGCAGGGCGCCGGCCGCGCAGGGCGCCGGCCGCGCCGGGCACGGCCAGGGCCTCACACCTGGCTGACCGCGTAGTCCAATCGCTCGTCGGTGACGATCATCTCCAGGAACTGGCGGTGCGCCAGCGCGTCGATCATGGCGAGCGCGTGGTCCTTGTCGACGTAGATGCCGTCCTTCATGACGGTGTGCCCGTAGACGCCGAAGCGGTGGCCGGCCTGGCGCACCAGCTGCGGCTTCTCGTACCACCAGGTCTTGGTGTCGGGGTCGTGGTAGAAGAAGTCGTCGAACACCTGCATGCCCGGCGTCGGCCCGGCGTGGGCGAAGTGCACCCCGTGGTGCACCACCTCGCGCGGGAAGCCACGGATCCACGCGGCCAGGTCCTCGGGCAGGTCGACGCCGCCGCGGTCGGGCCGGAACTCGTCGTGCTTCAGGCCGCCGCGGGTGCCCAGGTCGTAGTTGTGCAGCAGGGCCGCCTCGTCGTGGTTGCCGAGGATGATCTGCAGGTGTCCATGCGTCTTGTCGACGAAGTCCCGGAAGCGGTAGAGCTCGCGGATCTGCGCCCGCGCCGCGCGCCGCAGGTGGTCGTGGTCCGTCGGATCGTAGGTGTCGGCGCTGACCGCCGCCGCGTAGGCACGGGCGTCCTTGTAGTGCACCAGGTCGCCGACCAGCACCACCCGGTAGCGGCCGCTGACGACGGCGTCGGTGGGCTCGTAGGTCGGGCTGGCCACGGAGGTCGCCCGCAGCACCGACCACAGCTCGGCCCACATGCCGTGCACGTCGCCGATGCCGACGACCTTGATCACACGACGCCCTCCTCGACCGCCGCGGGCGCGCTGCCCGGGCCCTGGCGAACGTCCAGCAGCAGCTGCCGCAGCTCGGCGTAGAGCTCGCGCGCGGCCTGCGGGTCGCCGCCGTAGCCGCCGTGCCTGACGAGGATGCGCGCCGCCGTCAGGCCCTGGCCCTGCGCCTTGAGCCGGTCGATGAGCCGATCGATCATCTGCTGACCCTCGGGCTTCGGGACCGCGGGTGCGGCCTCGGAGGGGGCGGGCGTCGAACCGCCCGTACCCGCCTCGCCGTCAGCCGCAGCGCGCGCCGCCGCGGGCTCGTCGCCGCCGTCGGCCCACGGACCCCGCGGCGCCTCGGGGGACGCGATCGCGGGTCCGAACGACCGCTCGGGGGGGTGCAGCGGCTCGAAGGTGGCCGGGTCGCAGGCCACCCACGCGCTGACGCCGGCTGGCCAGGGGTGGCGCGCGCCGAAGCGGGCCGCGGCCCTATCCAAGGCGACCGCCGCGGTGACGGCGCCGCCACCGACCAGCACCGGTGCCGCCACCACGCCCTTGATGACGCCTTCGACGATCAGGTGGCACGCCACGGCCTCGCCCGGCATCGCGGCGTACCGCACGCTCCAACCCCGCACGCCCACCGCCGCGTCGAGGCGCTCGTGGAGGGCGTGCGTGGCGATCCGTGGCTCGACGCGCACCACGTCGCCCGCGTCGGCGATCTCGACGACGGTCCACGCGACCTCGTCCGCGGCGAACGGTTCGACGAGCGGTGGGGGGGCGCGGTCGGGCGCGGGTTCGCCGGCGCGCGACCCGGCGGGCGCGGACACGGCGTCATGCTAGCACGCTGCCTGACGCGTCCCGTACCGCATCGACCACGCCTGGCGGGCACCCGAGGCACGCGCCGTGGAAAGTCGTGGAACGGCGGGGCGGGCGGTAAGGTAGGGGGCATGACCGCCCAAGCGCTCCGCACGCCGCTCGCGCTCGTGTTCGCGCTCTTCCTGGCGCTGGCGTCCACCGCCCCGGCCCAGCCGGCGATCGACCGACCGGGACCGCAGGTGGCGCTCCACGTCCCCGATCGGCCCGTTCCCGGCGACGTCGTGATGGTCGAGGCGACCGGCCTGCGCGACGTGGACCACGCCGTCCGCGTCGAGGCGCCGGACGGCAGCGAGACCGTCACCGTGGCCGCGCCCGCGGGCGGTCGCCTCGTCGTCGAGTTCACCCTCCGGCAGATGGGCCGGCACGTCGTCTGGCTCGAGGGGCCCGACCTCGAGGCCCGTTTCACGCTCACGTCCGGCGCGCCGCCGGCGCCGGGGGCGGGACCCGCGCGGGAGGCCGTGCCGACGCCCGCGCCGACGCCCGAACCCACGCCGCCGACCGCCACCGACGCGCCCACGCTGGCGGTCGAGGACAACACGGTCGTGGCGCTGGAGGCCGACGGCACGGTGCGCTGGCGCCTGGCGTTCCCGACCGACAGCGGCACCACCCGCCTGGCGCTGCTGCACTTGGGCCAGGTGTGGGTCGCGCACGGCCACCAGGTCCTGACGCTCGACCCCGCGGACGGCCGCGTGCACCAGCGGGTGCCCACCAGCGGCGCGGTCGTCGAGCTGCAGCCGGTCGGCACTGGGCTGGCCGTGTTCAGCGAGGTGCACGCGCCGGGGGCGCCGCTGCGCGTCGAGGCGCGGCTCGCGGACGGCGTCCTGACGCCGCCCGCCCTGTTCGACCCCGCCAGCGACCTGTTCGACGCACTGCAGCGGGAGGCGCGGGTCGGCGACCCGAGCGCGCGGCTGGCGATCGACCCCACGAACCCCTTCCTGCACCTGTACGCCGCCGGCGCCGCCCCCACCGAGACGGAGCGCGATGCAGAGACGGCCAGCGCGATCGCCGCCGCCACCACCTTCTTCGACCTGGCGCGGCTGGCGCGCGAGTTCGCGGACCGTGGCTGGTGGGAGGCCGCCGACGTGGCGATGGCCGCCGCGGCGGCCGACTTCACGGCGCGAGGCTACGGCGCCGCGCTGCTGACCTCCCCCGTGATCCACGAGCGCTACGGCTTCCCGCTGCGGCCGCTGCAACGCGCCGTGATGCGCGACGACGCGGCATCGGCAGCGCTGTGGGCACGGTGGCTGTTCGAGCTCTCCGGCCCCGACCTGCCCGGCGTCGGTGCGGAGCTGCGCGCCTTCGGCGCCGCGTTGACCGCCGCTGGCGACCGCGAGGGCGCCGCCGCTTGGCGCGAGCGCGCGTCGGAGCGCACGAACCCCGCCGTGTCGGAGGCCCTCGCCAAGACCGCGCTGGCGCTCGGACGCGGCGGGATCCTGGCCTCGGCGGCGCTGCTGATCGCGTTCCTCATGCTCCACCTGACGCTCGTGGCCAAGTACCGCCGGGCGCAGGAACTCGCGTCGCGGCAGGCGCGCGAGGCCGGGCGGCGGCCGCTCCCCTGGCCCGCGGTGCGGGCGATCCGCTTCTACGGCCTCACCGAGAAGGCGGCCCTCCTGATCGTCCTGGCCGCGGCGTACGCCGCCGTGGCGCTGGTCGGTTGGGTCGAGCGCGGCGACGCGCTCGCCGCCGCCACCGCGGCGGGCCACCTCGAGGCGCCGGCGGCCGTCGCGCTCTGGTCCGGCGCCCGTGGGGACCCGGCCAGCCTGGCCATGGTGGAGGCGTACCGAGCGGAGCGAACGGGCCGCCCGGATGCCGCACGCGAGGCGCTCGCGTCCGCCACCGGCACCGAGGTCGAGCGTGCGCTCGCCGCCCTGGCGCAGGGTGCGCCGGTGCCCACCCCGTCGCCCGCCACGCTGCGGGCGGCCGCCGGAGGCAGCTGGACGAAGGCGGTCGCGGACGCGTTCGTGCGTCCGCAGTCGCTGCTCGACGACCACCTGGAGCTGGTCGGCCTGCCGGCCTGGTCGTGGCCCGCGCAGCTCGTCCTGTTCTGGCTGGTCGCGCTGTGGCACCTCGGGTGGCTGCTGGTGCCGCGCCCGCGCTACGCCGCCGACGCGCCGCGCCCGCTGGCGTACCACCTGCTCGCCCTGGCGGTGCCCGGCAGCGGCCAGGCGGACGAGCTCTACGGCGTCCTGCTCATCGTGCCCTGGGCGCTCTTCGGCATCGACGCGCTCAGCCAGCTGCTGGGCAACGCCAGCCCGCTGGGGATCCCCATCAGTGCGGGCGTGGTCGTGCTGTCCACCCTGTACCTCTTCAACGCGGTCGCCTGGGCGGTCGAGTACGCATCGGTGCGGAAGCGACTGGCGGTCCTCAAGGCGACCCAGCCCGAGCTGGCGCGCGCGTTCGGGCTCACACCCTCGCGTTCGGCCGAGGCGGCGACGGACCACGGCCGCGCGTGAGCCGCCCGCCGCCGGCGGCGGCGACCGGGTACCTGCTCGTCCTGGCGGCAGCGCTGCTGTGGAGCCTGATCGGCCCGCTCTCGCGCACCGTGCTCGCCGCCGGCGTCGCGCCGCTCGAGATCGCCTTCTGGCGCGCCGTCATCGCCGGCGCGGCCTTCGCGCTCCACGCCGTCGCGGCCGGGCGCGCCCGGCTACGCCCCTGGCCGCAAGGAGGCGCCGACCTCGGCGCGCTGGCCGGGTTCGCGCTGGTCGGGGTCACGCTCTTCTACGCGGCCTTGGCGTTGGCGATCGACGCGGGCGGCATCAGCCTCGCCTTCGTGCTGCTGTACACCGCGCCGGCCTTCGTGGTCCTGTTCGCATGGCCGCTGCTGGGCGAGCGGCTGACCGGCCGCAAGGCCGTGCTGGTGGCGATGGCGATGGCGGGCGTGGCGCTGGTCGCCGGCGCCGGGGGCGCCGGCGGCGGCGTGCGCGTCAGCGTCGCTTCACTGGGCTGGGGACTGGCCGCGGGCGCCAGCTATGCCAGCTACTACCTGTTCGGCAAGTGGATCCTGCACCGCTACCCGCCGGTCACGATCTTCGCGTGGGTGTTGCCGATCGGCGCCTTGGGCCTGTGGCCGTTCGTGCCCTTCGCCCCCAAGTCGCCGGAGGTCTGGGCCTGGATCGCGACGCTGAGCCTGGTCTCCACCTACCTGGCCTACCTCGTGTACTACACCGGCCTGCGTCGCACCGAGGCATCCCGCGCCGTGCTGGTCGCCACCGTCGAGCCGGTGGCCGCCGCCGCCTTGGCCGCCGCGCTGTTCGGCGAGCGCCTGGGCTGGATCGGCTGGGCCGGGGCGGCGCTGATCGTGGGGGCGGCCGCCGCGGCCGCGGCGGCGGTGCGGCCGCGGCCCCGGCCGGGGCCGGGGCCGGGGCCGGACGGCCGTTGACCGCCGGCGATACCGGTGCTACCCTGCCCCCGTATTCACTGCGGCTGCAAGCTCTTGCAGCCGCTGCAACCCCAACCATGCGCCAGCCCCAGCCACCCCGCCCCCGCGCTCGACGCCGCTGAACCGCCCCGCCGCGGGGCGGACACCCGCGCGTCGCGCCGATCCGGCGCGGTGCGGCTCGCTGTCGTCAGGAGGAACCCGTGCCCCAGCATCGTGACGTCCGCAAGGTCGTGCTCGCCTACTCGGGTGGCCTCGACACCTCGGTGATCCTGCACTGGCTCAGGGCGGCCTACGGCGCCGACGTCGTCGCCTTCACCGCCGACATCGGCCAGGGCGAGGAGGTGGCGGTCGCCAAGGCGAAGGCGTTGGCGACGGGCGCCGTGGCGGCCTACGCGCTCGACCTGCAGCGCGAGTTCGTCGAGGACTTCGTCTTCCCGGTGCTGCGCGCCGGCGGCAAGTACGAGACCGACTACCTCCTCGGGACGAGCTTCGCCCGTCCGCTGATCGCCAAGCACATGATCGCCGTGGCCGAGCGCGAGGGCGCCGACGCCGTGGCGCACGGCGCCACCGGCAAGGGCAACGACCAGGTGCGCTTCGAGCTGACCGCCTACGCGCTCA
>Ga0114946_10001115_pt1 | contig 18388 bp, 14 predicted proteins | sample WalLakDeSediment_FD_88676 | JGI IMG/M metagenome (GOLD analysis project Ga0114946, IMG submission 88676) | Lake sediment microbial communities from Walker lake, Nevada to study Microbial Dark Matter (Phase II) - Walker Lake 11/02/13 Deep Sediment | ecosystem: Environmental > Aquatic >...
CGTAGGTATCGCCCTGGGGGGCGTGAAGGACGTAATGCACATCCGTCATCCCCGTGGCCACCCGCATGGCCCCCACGTGCGGCGGGCCCTCGTAGGTCCAGATCGTGAGCTGCACGGTCAGCCCTCCTTCGCAGGCATGGCGGGCATGGCGGGCAGGCTTCGGAGGGCGGCGTGCCGTCGCAGGGGCCGGGCGAAGAGCTCCGCCAGGTCGCCGGCCTGGTCAAACCCCTGGATCGGGGTGAAGACCAGCTCGATGGCCCACTTGGTGGTGAGCCCCATGGCCTCCAGCGGGTTCGCGAGACCCAGCCCGCAGACCGTCAGGTCGGGGCGTGCAGCCCGGCAGCGGTCGAGCTGAAGGTCCACGTCCTGGCCCTCGCTCAGAATGAACCCTTCGTCGAGGAAATCCCCGTCCAGGAGCTCCATCTCCTGCTCCATGTGCGCTCGGTGCAGGTAGGGCATCCCCACCTCCACGGGCACCATCCCCAGCTCCCGGTGGAGGAACCGGGCCAGCGGGAGTTCGAGCTGGGAATCGGGGAAGAAGAAGATCCGCTTCCCCGCCAGGACCTCCCGGTGCCGCTCCAGGCTCCGGGTTCCCCGTTCCCGCCCGGCGGCCGTGGCCTCCATGAGGCGTTCCTCGTCCACCCCCCAGGCCTCGGCGGCGGCCCGGAACCAGGCCAGCGTCCCCTCCACCCCCAGGGGGAAGGGGGCGTGGAGCCGCTCGGCACCCCGCTTTTCCAGGGCATGGATCGTCTCGTTGATCCATGGCTGGGCCAGCAGGAGCCGGGTGCCGGGGCCCACGGGGGGAAGCTCCGCGCTTCGCCGCGGGGGAAAGAAGTGGACCGGGCCGATCCCCAGCGCGTCGAAGATCCGGCGCATCTGGTCCTCCACCACGTCCGCCATCGTCCCCACCACGAGGAGGGAGGCGGGGGCGACGGAAGCATCGGGAGCACCGGGGGGAGCGACGGCAGCACCGGGGGAATCCGGCGCCTCGGGCATCTTCGGGACCAGGGCCTGGAGGCAGGTATCCTCGCCCTGGGTGAAGGTGGTCTCGATGCCGCTCCCGGAGTACGCCAGGACACGGCAGTCGGGTGCATGGATCCCGTTCAGTCGCTCCGCCGCCCGGGAGAGGTCCAGCTTGATGACCTCCGAGGGGCAGGAGCCCACCAGGAAGAGGGTGCGGATGTCGGGGCGCCGGTCCAGGAGCCGCGTCACTACCTTGTCCAGCTCCTGGTGCACGTCCGCCATCCCTGCCAGGTCGCGCTCATCGATGATGGCCGTCCCGAAGCGGGGCTCGGCGAAGATCATCACCCCCGCCGCCGACTGCATGAGGTGCGCGCAGGTGCGGGACCCGACAATGAGGAAGAAGGCATCCTGCATCTTCCGATGAAGCCAGATGATCCCGGTCAGGCCGCAGAAGACCTCGCGCTGCCCCCTTTCCTTGAGCACCGGAAGGTCCCGGCAGCCCCGGGATTCCCCCGTGGAGAGGGAGGGGGTCGGGGCAGGGACGGTCTCGGCGCGACGGTCGCCCGCGTCCAGGGTGGAGGGATTCATGCTGCGGCCCCCGGCATCCCGGCCATCGAACGATCCTGCATCTGGCGCTCCTGCATCTGGCGCTCCTGGAGGCGCGCCGCCCGGAGCTTGAGCACGAACTGGATGGCGTTCACGGCGTAGGCGGCGTAGGCCACGAGGGCCAGCCAGGCCAGGGCAGTGGGCGTCATGAGCCCCCCGAACAGCCCGACCAGGTACCAGGTATGAAGGGCGATGACGCCCATGCTGACCACGTCCTCCCAGAAGAACGGCCCGGCAAAGAGCCACTTTCCGAACACTTCCTTCTCCCAGATCGAGCCCGTCACCATGATCAGGTAGAGGAGGCCCGTCTTGATGACCACCGAGACCTCGGCGGCAAAGACCCCCTCGCCGCTGGAAAGGAACCGGAGGAGGAGGGCGGCGCTCACCAGCATGACGAGGAACTGCAGAGGCGCCAGGATCCCCTGCACCAGCGTCCACCGGGACCGGTCGCGGCGTTCGCGCTCCTCGGGGGTATACAGTCCCTGACGCACGCCCTCGTGCACGGGCGGGCGCGGATGCGCGCCTTGCGGATGCGCGCCCTCTGGATCTGTGGGATGCGAGGGTCCGGCTGCGGGGCCGGCCGGGGCCTGGGTTGGATTCATTCGATTCCGATCCGGTTGCGGGGCCGTCGCCGGTGAGGGCCCCCTCAGTCTGGCGTCAGTATAGGGCGGGTCGAATCGCTGTGTCAAGAAATATTGACGTCCAGCCCAGAGGACATTATTGAAGGGGGAGAATCGGCCGACGGACGGAAGGGCCGGATCGTCTCGTCACCGCGCAACCTGCTGGTGCTGGAACGGACCATGGAACCTCAAGAAAGCCGCAAGAACAGCGGAAACCGGGGGGGAAACCCCGAGCTCAGCCGGGACTCTTTCGCGCATGACGCCAGTCCTGCGCGATTCGAGCCGGAGGATCCGGTGGGAAGCCGTGGCCCGCGACTCGGCCAGGAGCTCGACGATGCCGAGATACGCCGCTTCGTCACCGTTCTGAGGGGTTTCGACGAAACGGCGCTGGATGCCTACGTCTCCAGCTTGCTCCGGAAAGGGATCACCGCCGACCGGTTCCTGGTGGAGCTGGCCGCTCCGGCGGCCCGGGAGATCGGCGAGGATTGGGCCGACGACCGGTGCGACTTCGTGGATGTGACGCTGGCCACCGGACGCCTCCAGAGAATCGTTCGATCCCTCGGTGGTCAGATCCCTTCGGAAGAGCCCATCGCCGAGGGGGGAAGGCCCGTGCTCCTGCTGGCCTCCCCGTCGGGGCAGAGCCACACGCTGGGGATGCTCATGGTGGCCGAATTCTTCCAGGCCGCCTCCTGGTCCGTCTGCTTTGGAGCTCCGTTCGAACTCACACCCACCCCCGACCTCGTGGCCTCCCGATTCGTGCACGTGGTGGGGCTCTCCCTTTCCCTGACCGACGGCGTCGGGCAGGTCAGGGAGGAGATCCGCCGGATCCGCCGCCGGTCCCGGAACCCGGCGGTGGGTGTGATCGTTGGGGGTCCGGCTCTTCTGGTTCAGCCGGATCTCGTGGATGCCGTGGGGGCCGATGCCGCCTCCGTGGATGCCCGTCTCGCGCCCGAGGTGGCGCGGGCCTTTCTCTAGAGGTCGCGGATTCGGTCGACCCGGCGCTTCTGCCGGCCGACCTCCCGCCTCGATGACCCTATCAGGTTTACAGTGACCGGGAATTCTCAAAGCCCGACAGCCCCCCTGACGGGGACCACTGCGCCGGTCCTCGACCGGGTCGTGCGCGCCTCGGCCGACCTGGTCCTTCGCCTGGATCCGTCCGGGCGGGTCGTGGACGTGTACCGGGATTCCTCGCTGATCGAGGAGAACCTGCGGGAGTGGGTCGGAAAGTTGTGGGCCGACACGGTCCTCCCCGACACCCGAAGCAAGGTGGGGATGCTCCTGGATGATGCGCGCGCGCACGGGCTCTCCCGAACGCGACAGCTCAACCAGACACTCCCCGGAGGCGCCGACTTCCCCATCGGCTACACGGGGATCCTGCTGGATGACAACGCCGGATTTCTCATTCTCGGGCGGAATCTCCAGTCCCTTTCCGACCTGCAGCGCCGCCTCGTGGAGGCCCAGCAGGCGCTGGAGCGGGACTACTGGCGCCTCCGGCAGATGGAGACCCGGTACCGCCTCCTCTTCCAGCGCTCCTCCGAGGCTCTCCTGGTTCTGGATGCCCCCTCCCGCCGCATCCTGGACGCGAATCGGGCCGCGGGACAGGCTTTTGGTATCCCCCCCAGGAAGCTGACCGGCCGGGTCTTCCCCGATGACCTCACCATGAGCGAGCGCACCCACGAGGATGTCCGCCGCCACCTGGAGGCGGTCCGGGATCGGGGCCGCGCCGAGACGGTGGGGCTGGACCTGGGAAGCGGCGACGGATGGCGACTCGAGGCCGCGGTAATCCGCGAGGAGAGGGACGGCATCCTGCTCGTCCACCTCCAGGAGATCCGGGGCCTCACGCAGGATGTAACCCCGGCGCCGGCCGGCCTGAACCCCACCCGGCTCCTCGAGTACGGTCCCGACCCCTTCGTTGTCACCGACCGGGATGCCCGGGTTCTCATGGCCAACCGCGCCTTCCGGACCCTGGTGCAGGTGCCGGCCGAGGAGGACCTGACGGGCCTCAGTCTCGGACGCTGGCTCGGTCGTCCGGGAGCCGACATGACGGTGCTCCTGACCAACCTGGAGAAGTTCGGCGAGGTCCGACTCTTCCCCACCACGCTGAATTCGGCGCTGGACATGGAGTCGGAGGTGGAACTGTCGGCCACCGGAATCGAGGGCGCCGATCCCCCCTGCATCGGCGTCACGATCCGGAATGTGAGCCGACGCATCTGGACCGAGGGCGCCCTTTCCGGGCACCGGGACCTTTCCCGGGCGGTGGAGCAGCTCACCGACCAGGTGGGAAAGGTTTCGCTGAAGCAGCTCGTCCAGGACACCGTGGGAATCGTGGAGGCGCACTTCATCGAGTCCGCCCTCAAGCTGACCGACGGAAACCGCACCGCCGCCGCAGAGATCCTGGGGGTAAGTCGACAATCGCTCTACACCAAACTTCGGCGCTACGACGTGGACGGAGGCGACACCTGACCGCCCTTCCGTCGGCGTCTCCGGGCCACTTCCCCCTTTTTTACGACCGATTGTCAATTTTTCTTGACGAACATGACCGTCCACCAAAGATTACACTCTGAAGGACCCGCCGAGGCTCGCACCCTTCCCGATCCGGGTGCCGTGCTGGAGCTCTTCAAGCCGGTCACGTGGTTTCCACCCATGTGGGCCTTTCTCTGCGGGGCGGTGTCCTCGGGAGCGGCGCCCGGCGAGCGATGGCCGGTGGTGCTCCTGGGAATGATGGTGGCGGGACCGCTGGTCTGCGCGACGAGCCAGGCGGTCAATGACTGGTACGACCGAGAGGTGGATGCGATCAATGAGCCGAAGCGACCGATCCCCTCGGGGCGAATCCCCGGTCGGTGGGGACTGGGACTGGCGGTGGGATGGACGGCCGTCTCCGCGGCGGCGGGCTGGTTCCTGGGCACCTGGGGGTTCATCGCCACGCTTCTGGCCCTGGTCCTGGCGTGGGCGTACTCGGCTCCGCCCCTCCGGTTCAAGCAGAACGGGTGGATCGGCAACCTGGCCGTGGGCGTCTCCTACGAAGGGCTGGCCTGGGTCACCGGTGCCGCCGTACTCCTGGGCGGGCAGCTCCCCGGTGTTCCGATCCTGGTGGTGGCACTGATGTACTCTCTCGGAGCGCACGGGATCATGACCCTGAATGACTTCAAGGCCATCGAGGGCGACCGCCGGATGGGCATCCGGTCTCTCCCTGCCTCTCTCGGGGCGGAGCGGGCCGCCTGGGTCGCGGCGGGCTTCATGGTGTTCGCCCAGATGGCCGTCCTCCTCCTGATGGCCACCTGGGGGCGCCCGGTTCACGCCCTGGGCATCGGGATTCTCCTCCTCATCCAGATCCCCATGCTCCACCGGTTCCTCCAGGCCCCGCGGGAGCGGGCCCTCTGGTACTCGGGCTTCGGCGTTCCCCTCTTCGTCCTCGGCATGATGTTCGCGGCCTTCGCCCTTCGTGGAATGGGCGCCTGACCATGACCACGGGTGCCACTCCCCTCACCTGGCTCAGCATCGCCCGCCTGGCGCTGGTGCAGGTCGCCATCGGGTCGGTCATGGTCATCATGACCTCGACGCTGAACCGGGTCATGGTGGTGGAGCTCGGACTCGCCGCTTCGATCCCCGGGGCCCTGGTGGCCCTTCACTTCGCGATCCAGCTCCTCCGCCCCCGGATGGGTTTCCTCTCGGATGCCGGGGGGCGACGCATCAACTGGATGCTGGGCGGCATGGCGGTGGTCGCCGTGTCGGGCTTCGGCGCCGCCGGCGCCACGGCCCTCCTCAGCGTGCACACCGGGTGGGGGATCACCCTCGCCATCTTCTCCTTCCTGGGGCTCGGCGTCGGAATCAGCGCCGCCTCGACCCCTCTCCTCGCCTTCCTGGCAGAACGGGTGGAGGAGAGCCGGATGGCCGGCGCGGCCGCCCTGTTCTGGATCCTCATGATCGCGGGGATGATCCTCACCGCAGGCGTGGCCGGCACCCTGCTGGACCCCTTCTCCTACACCCGGATGCTGGCCGTTACCGGCGGTGTCTGCGGCCTCGCCTTCCTGGCGTCCGTCGTGGCCGTCTGGGGACGGGCCGACGGAATCGTGGTGAACGCCTTCCGGGGCACGGCGCGGTCGGACGGCCGTGACGCCACCTTCGGCGAGACCTTCCGGGCCATGTGGGACGACCCCCAGTCCCGCCGGTTCGCCATCTTCATTTTCGTGTCCATGCTGGCCTATTCGGCCCAGGAGATCATCCTGGAGCCCTTCGCCGGAGCGATTTTCGGGATGACCCCCGGGGAGTCGACGCGGGTGGCGGGAATGCAGCACGGCGGGGCCCTGCTGGGGATGCTCCTCGGCGCCCTCGGCGCCGCCCGCTTCAGCACCCTTCCCCGCTGGGCGGCCGCCGGCTGCCTGGGCTCGGCCGCCGCGCTCGTGGCCCTGGCCATGATGCCGGCGCTGGGCTCCGTGGAGGGGATGAAGGCCTCGGTCTTCGCCCTGGGCATCGCCAACGGGGTCTTCGCCGTGTCCGCCATCGGGGCCATGATGGGTCTCACGGTCAAGGGGAAGGCCGGAGGGGCAGGGCTCCGCATGGGCTTCTGGGGAGCGGCCCAGGCCATGGCCTACGGCCTCGGAGGCTTCCTGGGCGCCGCCCTTTCGGACGTGGCCCGGGCCTTCCTGGGCTCACCGGCCGCCGGGTACGTCCTCGTCTTTCTCCTGGAGGCGGTCCTTTTCGTGGCTGCCGCCGGCATCGTCCTGAGCGTCCGGGCCGCGAGCCGCGCCCGGGGAATCGAACCCATTCGCCAGGGCATGGCCCTCTCGGAGCCCGCATGAGCCTCACCTTCGCTCCCCCTGCCTCGCATCCCCGAACAGCTGGAGACACCTGATGGAGACGTATGACGCCGTTGTCGTAGGTGGAGGCCCCTCGGGGGCCACGGCCGCCTGCGACCTGGCCACGCTGGGGTACAAGGTGATGCTCCTGGACCGGCAGGGTCGGGTGAAACCGTGCGGGGGCGCCGTCCCGCCCCGTCTCCTGGAGGAATTCGAGGTCCCGGAGGAAATGCTGGTGGCCCGGGTGGACACCGCCCGGATCCTCTCGCCCACGGGCAAGCGCGTGGACATTCCGGTGGGGGACGGCTTCGTGGGGATGGTGGACCGGGGCCCCTTCGATGAGTGGCTGAGGACGCGGGCAGAGGCCCGGGGGGCGCACCGGGTCCGGGGGAACTTCGTGGCCGTCGAGGACGCGGGCACGGGTGCCCCCATCGTGCGCTACAAGGAGGGCGGATCCCGGTCCGGCGAGGAGCGCAGGGTGCAGGCCAGGGTGGTGGTAGGGGCGGACGGCGCCCTCTCCCAGGTGGCTCGCCAGACGATCCGGCGCGCCGACAAGGCCCGCTACGTCTTCGCCTACCACGAAATCGTCGAGTCCCCCAGCGAGCCGTCCGAGGTCTTTGGCCCGGCCCGGTGCGACGTCTACTACGACGGGCGATTCTCCCCGGATTTCTACTCCTGGGTCTTTCCCCATGGCGAGACCACGAGCATCGGCACGGGCACGGAGCAGAAGGGCTTCGACATGCGGGGCGCCATTGCCGACCTCCGGCGCGACACCGGCCTCGACAAGCTCCGGACGATCAAGAAGGAAGGGGCCCCGATCCCCCTCAAGCCCCTCCCGCGCTGGGACAACGGACGGGACGTGATCCTCGCCGGCGATGCCGCCGGGGTCGTCGCCCCGTCCTCGGGCGAGGGCATCTTCTACGCCATGACGGGGGGACGCGTGGCAGCCCGGGCCGTCCACGAGATGTTCGAAACCGGGAACCCGAAGGCGCTGGCGCGGGCCCGGAAGCGGTTTCTCCGCACCCACGGCATGGTCTTCCGGGTCCTCGGGATCATGCAGGACTTCTGGTACACCACCGACAACCGACGGGAGCGCTTTGTCGCCATCTGCCGGGACCGGGACGTCCAGGAGCTCACCTTCGAGGGCTACATGCAGAAGGAGCTGGTCAAGGCCCGCCCCCTGGCCCACGCCCGGATCTTCTTCAAGAACATCGGCCATCTGACGGGACTGGTATCGCCATGAACGAACGGATGCCCTCCCCCTCCCGCCCGAAACCCGGGGGCGGTCCGCTCCGGGGTTCCGTGCCGGAGGGCCCCCTCACCCGCTTCACCGGAGAGGTCCTGCCGCCGTTCGAGGCCGCCCTCGCCGCCTCGGTGACCGCGCCCCCCGGGCTCACCCCCGTGGTGGAGATGGCCCTTCGGCGCGCCGTCGGGGTGGAGGGTGCACCCGGAAGCCGCTGGCGTCCCCTCCTGACCCTGGCCGCCGCCCGGGCCGCCGGAGGAACCGTGGAGGCCGCGATTCCGGCAGCCGTCGCGGTGGAGCTCACCCACACGGCGTCGCTGGTCCTGGACGACCTTCCGTGCATGGATGACGCCGCGGATCGCCGGGGCGTCCCCTCGACCCACCTCCAGGTCGGAACGGGAGGGGCGATCCTCGTGGCCCTTGCCCTGCTGGGTCGGGCGGCGGAACTCCTGGGCCGGGTCCCCGGCGAAGGCGGCGCCCTTGCGTCGTCATGGGGCGAAGCCTTCGGTCTCGCCGGCATGTCAGGCGGCCAGGCGGTAGACCTGACGGGGGCCTTCATGCAGGGCGGGGCTCCCCGCCGACTCCACCGGAAGAAGACCACGTCCCTCTCCTCGCTGGCCCTGGAGGCGGGTGCCCGCTGTGCCGGGGCCGAAGCCGGAACCCGCGACGCCCTGGTCCGCTTCGGCCGGGACCTGGGCTGGGCCTACCAGCTGGCTGACGACGTGCAGGACTGGAAGGAAGACGGCCGCCTGGGCAAGGGCGCCGGGGGCCGGTCCCCCCGCGCCCAGAGCGAACGGCTTCTGGGCTGGGCCATCCGGCACCTGGAAACGGCGCCCGGGCTCGATGCCGAGGGACGTCTTCTCCTGGAGGCGCTGGCGCGGAAGGCCGCAGGATTCCCATTGGCCGGCGAGGCCCGCCAATGGGCATGAGCCACGAGCACGGCCGGCTGGCCGTCATCGGCCTCGACTTCCGGACCGCCCGGGTCGAAGTGCGGGAGCGCTGGGCCCTCGACGACCAGGCCCTGGCGGCACTCCGGGCGTCGGCCCTTCGCCTCGTCCCGGAACTGGTCGTCATCCGGACCTGCAACCGGACCGACCTCGTGACCTGGTCGTCGGACCCCGAGTCCCACCTGGACGCGCTCGGCCGGGCCTGGGCCCTCGCCGTGGGAGAGGATTCGAGGGACGCCGCGCCCCCGCTGCATCTTCTCCAGGGGTTTTCAGGAACCCGCCACCTCCTCCGGATCGCCGCAGGGCTCGAGTCCCAGATCCTGGGCGACATTCACATCCTGGGTCAGGTACGGCGCGCCTACCGGGAGGCGCAGGCCTCCGGCTCGGTGGGCCCCCATCTGCATCGCCTTCTGGACGCGGCCATCCGGGCCGGCAAACGCGTCCGCCGCGAGACCGAGCTCATGGCCGGGCACCGATCCGTCGGGTCCGAGGCGGCGCGCCATCTTCTGGAGCAGCTGCCCGATGGCGCTCCCCGCCGGATCGTGGTCCTGGGCGCCGGAAAGATCGGGAGCCATGCGGCCCGGGCGCTGGCGGCAGCGCCGGGGGTCGAGGTGGTACTTCTGAACCGCACACGGGATCGTGCCGTCGACCTGGCCGCCGAGTGGGGCGGAGAGGCCGGAGGGCTGGAGGAACTGTCCCAGCACCTCCCCGGGGCCGGCGGAGTTCTCGTGGCCACCGGCGCACCGGGTGCGTGGGTGGACCACCGCGTGCTGGCCGCCCGTGCGCCGGGTCGGACCCTTCCGGTGGTGGACCTCTCCATGCCCCGGAACGTGGCACCGGACGTGGCGCTCCTCCCGGGAATCGATCTGTCGGACCTGGACGACGTGCACCCCGAGACGGCCGCCATCGAGGAGGCTCGCCAGGATGCCATTCCCCGGGCCGAGCGGATCATCGAGGACGAAGCCTCCGACTTCCACGAGTGGGTGGCCGCATCCCATGCCCGGGCCGCGCTTCGGCCCCTTCAGGAGTGGGTGGTGGAGATCTGCCGCCGCGAGGTCAGCTTTGTTGCTCCCGACAACGGCGAGGCCGCCGAGCGCGCGGCCCGGCGCATCGCGGCCCGCGTGCTCAGCCGGCCCATGATGGCCATGCGTTCCATGCGCAGCACCGGCTCGGTGAGCCCGGAGCAGCAGCTCCTCCTCTCCCGGACCCTGCAGCAGCTGTTCAGCGATGTTCCCGCCCCCGGCGGATCCCCTTCGGACTCGAGGTGACCATGTCGTCCCACGCTCCCCTTCCCGGTCCCGTTCCCCAGGTTCTCGGCTCGGAGCTCCCCCATCCCCGCATCCCCCAGCCGACGTCGATCCCGGCCTTCGCTCCAGGGGACCGGTCCTGGGCGGTAGAGACCACCCCCCTGCGCCCCCGGGTGGGCCGGTGGATGCAGCTCCTCCAGGACACGCTCACCGACTTCTTCGAAGACCGGGACGGGGGGGGGAAGTTCCAGGAGGACGCCTGGCTTCGGCCCGGAGGGGGGGGAGGGGTCTCCCGGGTGCTCGCCGACGGCTCCACCTTCGAGAAGGTGGGGGTGAACCGGTTTGCCGGCGGGGGCGCGCTTCCCGCCGAGATGGCGGCCCGCCTCGGCTCGGAGCGAGCCCAGGGCCTCGAGGTGGAGTTCTTCGCCACCGGGGTGAGCGTCGTGTGTCACCCCCGAAGCCCCATGGTTCCCATCGTCCACATGAACGTCCGGTACTTCCAGCTCACCGGGCCGGACGGGGAGGTGGTGGACCACTGGTTCGGCGGGGGCCTGGACCTGACCCCCACCTACCCCTTCCCCGAAGACGCCGTGCACTTCCACCGGACCCTGCGCCGCATCTGCATGCAGCACCACCCCGAGTACTACGACCGGTTCAAGGCGTGGTGCGACCGGTACTTCGTGAACATCCACCGTGACAACGAGAACCGGGGCATCGGCGGGATCTTCTTCGACAACCTCCGTCCGGGGGAGGACGGGGAACTCGATGCCGAGGCGGCCTTCGCCCTGGTCCGGGACGTGGGCCTGGCCATGCGGGTCGCCTACGGACCCATCGTGGAGCGACGTCGCAAGGAGCCGTGGGGATCGAGGGAGAAGGAACTTCAGCTCGTGCGGCGGGGTCGCTACGCAGAGTTCAACCTGGTTCACGATCGCGGAACCAAGTTCGGCCTCCAGACCAACGCCCGCATCGAGAGCGTGCTCATGAGCATGCCTCCCTCGGCGAACTGGGGGTACAACCTCACCTGGCCGGAAGGGACCTTCGAACACCGACTCCACCAGATGCTCCCCCCCCGGAACTGGGCGGACGGCGTACCCGAGGAGTTCCTCACCCCGGTTCGCTGACCTCCTCGACCGGGTCCGCGGCCGCTCCCGCGCCTGCCCCCGGGTACGCTGCCCCCCGGGTACGCTGGCCTCCGGGGCCCGGTGGATCCCCCGACCTGCCCTTCCCGGAATCGACGCATGAGCCATGATGGCGCGGCCCTCCTCCTCCACCTGGACCAGGTGGGCTCCGACGACCGTCCGCGCGTGGGAGGCAAGGGCGCCTCCCTCGGCGAGATGCTCCGTGAACTCTCGGGTGCCGGGATCCGCGTGCCATGGGGATTCGCCTCCACCGCCGAGGCCTTCCGCGTCTTCCTGGCCGAACCCCTCGCAGCCGAGCCCGACCCCGAGCTTCACGCCTCGTCCCACGCCGAGGAGGCGTTCAGGCTCTGGTCCTCGCTGCGGCGGCGCCTGCCTTCCGGCTCGACCCTCGAAGGCGCGCTCCGCATTCTCTTCCAGGACACCTCGGAGGAGGACGCGGCCGGCCGGGCCGCCCTGGCCCGTGCCCTGGTCACGGCCACCCCCCTCCCCTCGGTCCTGGAGACCCGGATCCGGGAGGGCTACGGGGAACTCGAGGCCCGCTACGGCGCAGACGTCGACGCCGCCGTCCGGTCTTCCGCCACGGTGGAGGACTCGGAGCTCGCCTCCTTTGCCGGGCAGTACGAGTCCTTCCTGAACGTGCGGGGAGCCGACGCGGTCATCCAGAACTGGCGGGCCTGCGTGGCCTCGGCCTTCACGGAGCGCGCCATTTCGTACCAACGCCACCACGGCATCGACCCGCTGGAGAGTGCCGTGGCGGTGGTGATCATGAAAATGGTGCGTTCCGACCTGGCTTCATCGGGGGTGCTCTTCACCATGGACCCGGACTCGGGCAACCCGAACCTCATCCACATCACCTCCTCCTACGGCCTCGGCGAATTCGTGGTGCAGGGGACCGTGACCCCGGACACCTTCCTGGTCTGGAAGGAAGGGGTGCGCCGCGGAACCCGGGCCCACGTGCACCGGACGCTGGGTGCCAAGGACCGGAAGCTCGTGTACTCCATGCAGGGAGGGACGCGCACCGAGTCGGTGGACGTCAGGGCGAGCCTCCGCCGGGACTGGTCCATCTCGCCCGACGAGGTGATGGAGCTGGCCCGCATGGCCCTGAGCATCGAGGAGCATTACGGTCGCCCCATGGACGTGGAGTGGGCGAAAGACGGGATCACGGGCGAGATCTTCATCGTGCAGAGTCGCCCCGAGACCGTCCACGGGGGCGAGGGCGAGGGATCGGTGCTTCGAACCTGGCGCATGGACCCGGAGCTCACGGATCGCCTGAAGGCGGAGGGGAAGGTCCTTCTCGAGGGACTCGCCGTGGGGACCCGGATTGGCGCCGGCCGAGTTCGCATCTACCGGGACTACGAGGAGGTCATCGTCCGCAAGCGGGCCCTCCGGGAACGTCACGGGACCGAAGGGGACCTGGCGAAGCTTCCTCCCCAGGACCGGATCTTCGACCCGGGAGATGTTCTCGTCACCTCCATCACGACGCCCGACTGGGAACCCCTCATGAAGGAGGCCTCCCTCATCGTGACCGAGCGCGGAGGACGTACCTCCCATGCCGCCATCGTGGCCCGGGAGTTCGGTATCCCCGCCATCGTGGGAGCCGCGGGGGCCGTGGAGAAGCTGCACAACCTCCAGGAGGTCACCGGGAGCTGCGCCGAGGGGGATGTGGGCGTGGTGTACAGCGGCCTCCACCCCTTCGAGGTGGAGGAGGTCACGCTCGAGGGGGCCGACCTGAGGACCGGCGTCAAGCTGAACGTCGGCTTCCCGGGGAACTCCCCGGGGGATGCCATGCTCCCCTCCGACGGGGTGGGTCTGGCCCGCCTCGAGTTCATCCTCACCGCCCAGGTGGGGATCCACCCGCTGGCGCTGGTCTGGTACGACGAGCTCCAGCGCTTCGTGGAGACGGGAGAGCTGGCCCCCGAGCTCCTCCCCTTCCGTGAGCATCTCCTGGCCGAGGACCGCTTCGAGCTGGGGACGCTGCTGGGGGCGGTCCAGCGTCGCATCCCCGGGTACGCCTCCCCTTCCGAGTTCTTCGTGGACCGGATCCGTTCAGGTGTGGCGCTCATCTGTGCCGCCTTCCACCCGCGCCCGGTGCTGGTGCGGCTTTCGGACCTGAAGTCCAACGAGTACCGGGACCTCCTGGGCGGACGGCTGTTCGAGCCCCGGGAGGAGAACCCCATGATCGGCTGGCGCGGTGCCGCGCGCTACGTGGATCCCCGGTTCTTCCCGGCCTTCCAGCTCGAACTGGAGGCGCTGGCCCGGGTGCGGGACCAGGTGGGGCTGGACAACCTCCAGCTCATGATCCCCTTCTGCCGCACCCCGGCCGAGGGCGCCGAAGTGGTGAAGGCGCTGGATGCGGCGGGGATCGGGCCCGCCTCGGGCACCCCGCTCTTTCTGATGGTGGAGATCCCCTCCAACGTTCTGGAGGCCGATGCCTTCATCGACGCCATGAGCCTCTCCGGCGGGTCCATCGGCTCCAACGACCTGGTGCAGACGGTCTATGCCGTGTCCCGCGACGACCTGGAGGGGTATGCTCACCCGCCGGACGCCCGTTCGCCGGCGGTGCAGACGCTGATCCGCCAGGCGGTGGACACGTTCCGCCGACGGGGGCTGGAGATCGGGATCTGCGGCCAGGCCCCGTCGGACTATCCCGACGAGGTCCCGCCCTTCCTGGTGGAGTGCGGCATCAGCTCCATGTCGGTCACGCCCGACACGCTGATCAGGGTCCGCCGCGCAGTGCAGCAGGCGGAAGGGGCGTAACCGGCGCGAAGGGGAGAAGGGCTCCGGGGGTCGTCGCGAACCGGCGCCGGGTGCGCCGCAGCTCCAGGAGTGCCCCACCCCCCAGACGCAGCTTGGTGGGGAACCGGGTCCAGGCCCTGCGGGTCAGGGTGTCGTGGCCATTCCTCCGGATCTCGCCATGGATGCCGGCGTACACGCGGGCCGCCACGGCCACCGGTCGCTGGAAGAAGACCGGTAGGGCGGGGATCGCCTCGAAGGCCAGGTCGTAATCCGCCTCGGCCTGGGCAAGGAGTTCCTCCATGAGGGGGACCCACCCGGCCGGAAACGAGCCTCCCGCCACGGCCTCCCCGATCTGGTCCCGTGTCACGCCGTGGGCCGCCATCCGGTCCAGGGGGAGGTAGAGACGACCCCGCGCCCAGTCTTCTCCCACATCCCGAAGGATGTTGGTGAGCTGCATGGCATGGCCCAGTGCCTCGGCCCTCCGCAGCACCGTGGGACCCCGCGTCCCGAAGAGCTCGGTGAGCCAGAGCCCCACCACCGACGCGACGCGGTAGGAGTAGCCCCGCAGTGCTGCCAGGTCCGGGTAGTCCCGGGGCTCGAGATCCATGGCCACCCCCCGGATCAGTTCCTCGGCGTAGAGCACCGGAACGCCGCGGCGGGCCGTCTCGCCCAGAACCTCGTCCAGCAGGGGGATGCCGGTGTCCTGGTGCAGCCACGCCTGGCGGACCAGCGACATCCAGATCTGGATCCTGGCGTCCAGGACACGGGGATCCGGGTTCGGGGCCTGGTCCACCAGGTCATCGGTGAACCGGCAGAAGGCATAGACCCCGGCCACGAGTCGACCGGGCTCCGGGGGGAAGAGCCGCGCCGCAAACCGGAACGAACGGGCGTGGTGGGCGAAGAAAGCCTCCCACCCCCGGGCCTCGCCCAGGGCCATGGCTTCCCGGCGAACCGCCTCCTCCTCCGAGGCGAGAAGCTCCGCATCTTCCCCTTCCGCATGCGGCGAGACGAGCCCTCCCACGGGGGCACGGGAACCCCTCGACGGGGGCTGATGCTCATCCAGTTCCCGCTCCAGCGTGGCACGTACCAGCGTCATCCAGCGCTCCAGCAGCTCGGGCACGCGGGGATCGTCCGGATGGGCCCGGGACCAGTCCCGCGTCAGCACGCCCACCTCGCCCGCAAGGCGATCCCGGGCGCGGGCCATGGGGGAAGACGTTCCCGCGGGGCCAGCCCGGAAGAGCGACGCCACGAAGGCCTCGTGATCCTCCGCCTCCGGAAAGGCCAGCGCCCCCGTCTCGGCCAGCGGCCAGGTCCACTTCCGCTGCCCGAGGTCGAGGAGCGGAGGCTTTCCCAGTTCTGCCGAAGGGCAGAGGTCGAGGAAGTCATCCACCATCTGGTAGACCTGTCCGATCCTGGACCCCAGTGCGAAGTCCCGTGCCGCCGCCAGGGCATCGCCCCGAAGGTGAGCGGCGAGCGCAGCGGCACATCCGAAGAGCTCCCCCGACTTTCCGGCGATGATCTCCCTGTACTCGGCCTCGGTGAGCCAGCGGCCCACCGCCCGGGCCTGGGCCTTCTCTCCCGCCACGGTTCGCTCAACGGCCCGGGTGAAGCACTGAACGAAGGAAAGGGATCCCGTGGAGGACGCCACCCGGTACGATGCCGTCAGGAGATGGTCCCCTTCCACGAGCGCCACGGCCAGACCGTCCCGTGCTGCCAGCGAGGTCTGGCCCCGCCGGACGGAACAGTCATCGAGGATGTCGTCATGGAGAAGCGACGCCTCGTGAACCATCTGAATGGCGAGGGATCCCCGGGCCAGTGCATCGTCCCCGGCGGCCCGGCCAGCCGCGGCATGGGCCACGAGGGGTCGAAGGAGCTTGCCCTCAACCCGGGGCCGGGGGACGCCCATTTCCGCCTGCACGTCGAGGGCCACCCCGCCCAGGGCCTCCCTGAGGGATGCAAGGGCGTCGCCGCCGGTGCCGGCCCCCTTCATGCCCGTTTCTCCCGGCCCACCATCTCCTGGGACACGGCCGCCTCCGAGACGGTCGGAGTCACGGGGTCGGAAGACGGGGCCCGGAGTCCGGGAGCCTCGGTCTCACGGAACGCGAGATGGATCCCCCAGGCCACAAGGCAAGCCCCCAGGGTGACCCCCACGGCCAGCCAGAAGCCCTTGATGACCAGCATGCCCAGCGGCATCAGGAGCGTGATGCCGTAGTACGCCGCCGCCCAGCCGGCCGGCAGGGAACGCCCCCAGGTCCGGGCTCCCAGCGCCTCCAGGGCCGCCATCAGGATGATCCCCGTACCGAGCCATCCGGCGAGGTTCACGAGGGGCATCCCGTAGTAGGGTCCCGACTGGCCCCACATCCAGTAGAAGGGGGCCTCGAAGCTCATGGCCGGGTCCAGCGCCAGATCCCAGATGGTGAGGATGAAGGCGGCGAAGACGATGCGGGGAAGCCACTGTCGGTCGGCAAGGAAGGTCTGCCGCGCCAGGACCCAGGCGGGGAGAACCATCAGGTACCACGAGAGTGGAATGACCCACGGCACCTGGTCCCCGATCTTCCAGCCCAGGAGGCTCGTGTACTCGTAGGCTCCGAAGGGGATGCCGTAGCCGGTCCCCACGTACTCGGCGAGGAGCGCCAGCACGTAGATCGCCACCAGGGACGGAATCCAGCGGAGGCCGGCCCAGCTGACCAGGGCCATGGCGATGGCCGCGCCTCCCACGATGATGTGAAACCGGGCGAAGAAGGCGTAGGAGACCTGCCAGAACCCGATGAGGGCAGGGGGGATCAGCTGGGGGTTCTGACCAAAGACCCCGTATCCCGCCAGCGCCACCACCGTGAAGGCCAGGAGCGCCCAGACCCCCCAGCCACCCGGAGTCCGGAGCCAGTTTGCCGGCGTCCCGGTCCGGGATTCCGTCACGCGCTCTCCCGCCACGGGGCCGACGCGCGCTCCTCCACGCCCTGGCTCAACCACCGGTCGAACGCCTTGACCGACGAGTGGATCGCGAACGAGGCGAAGGGACCATCCACGGCCTCCGATTCGATGAGGGGACTGCTCTGTCCCCCGAACACCAGGTGATAGGGAAGGGTGGGACGGTAGAACTCCGACAGCACGCCGAGGCTTCGGCGCATGTGCGCGGCGGACGCGGGAGGCGAAAAGGAGATGCACACGAGTTCAGCCTTCCGGGCCCGCTGAAGCGCGGCGAACTCCTCCGCCGGCGTATCTGCTCCAAGGTAATGGACATTCCATCCCCTCCGCTCCAGGAGGATGCGCACGCACATGGCGCCAAGGTGATGCTGATCCCCCGACATGGCCCCCACGACGGCCTGCCGGCGGGGAGCCGCCGGGGTCTCGGAGGACTCCCTGTCGGACCCCGTCGAGAGGCGAACCAGGGCCTCGAGGACCGCCTGGCTCGCCATGTGTTCCTCTCCGATGCGGAGTCGTCCCTCCCGCCACGAGGTTCCCACATCTTCCATGAAGGGCTGGATGGCTCCGTCGCACACCCGATGGAAGCTCAGGTCGGTCCGGGAACCGAGATAATGGAAGAGGGAGGTGATCCGCTTTGGGTACCCCCGCACGAGCCACCCCATGGCAAGGGAACCGGTTCGCCGGAAGTCATCATGGCGAATCGCGTCCCGAACCGCCAGCCACACATGCGACTCATACGGCTCGAAGGGGTCCAGGAAGGTCTCCTCTCCCCGGGCCCGGGCGAATTCCAGCACGGCCTGCAGGTAGATGCGCCGATGCCCCCCTTCGGTCTTGTGGGAGCCCAGCTCCTCGGCGTCGGTCCAGCGCTTCACGGTGGACGAATGCACGCCGAGCAGGTCCGCGACTTCGGAGGTCGTCAGAAAGAGCTCGGAATTGAAGGCCTGCATGATTTCGCTCCTGGCAGGTGAGGTCGATCGGGTGTCGATACGACCTTCGAGCAGTATAGGGTCGGAACCCGTGAGGGTCAACGTTAGTTGGACAAAGCCTGTACACACGATGGACACCCCAGATCCTCTGGGGGGTTCCGGAGTACTCATGATCCTGCCCGTCCCCTCCTCCGAACGCCTGGTGACCCTTACGCCCTCCGGCCTGTACGTGCCGTCGGC
>Ga0114946_10001116_pt1 | contig 18364 bp, 27 predicted proteins | sample WalLakDeSediment_FD_88676 | JGI IMG/M metagenome (GOLD analysis project Ga0114946, IMG submission 88676) | Lake sediment microbial communities from Walker lake, Nevada to study Microbial Dark Matter (Phase II) - Walker Lake 11/02/13 Deep Sediment | ecosystem: Environmental > Aquatic >...
AATGTCCGCCTGAATGTCCGCCTGAATGTCCGCCTGAATGTCCAAAGTAATGCACATAAATCACGTTTATGCACATAATTATTCACGGGACAATAATGACCGAGAGAGGCTCGTTATTGTCCCATAGAATGAGACTAATTCTCATTTAGAGGCAAATTATTCATTCCCCCTTGTCAAGAATGAATAACGGCCTTAGAATGAGTCTAAATCGCACGGATCAGGCACGACGGAATGAATATCCAATGCGAATAGTTCTCATCCAACGGGACAATAACGTTTGACATAATATTATTGTCCCAGTGATCTGACCCATTAAGACGGCCCCATAACTTTTTGTTTTCTCTCTTTTATTTTTTCTCTATGGGACAATAGGACAATAGGACAGTAAAAAATCAATTGAGAAATAAACAAACAAAAAGTGTCAACCAATGGTTAACCCCCCTATGAAAAGAAAAAAGTATGTCTGTACAGAAATCACATTAGGGTATTATTGTCCTATTGTCCCATTGGCTGATTTTGGGCCGTGCATAAATCGGAGGTAACGCAAGTGCATGACGACGCATCCCAGGACGCCCCGCAGCCAAAGCAGGAACGGGCAAAGAGGGGGAAGAAGTTCAAAGCCTTCAAGCCTCGCCCCTCGTCGATCTTCTCCACGCTGGTCGAGCGTCCTTTGCCGCTGGCAACACCGGAGGCGAAGATCACGGTGGACACCCCGCTCACCCGGCGGGAGTTGAAGCTGCTGGAACTGCTGGTGCGCGAGGATGGCCGGATGACGCACACCCAATGTGCCATTGCTGCCGGGTATCCAACCAACACGGCACGCCAGACGCTCGACGCGCTGCTCGATCCGATCAGGCATCCGAATTTTGTCGCGGCACTGAGGACGGCCCGTGATGAGGAGATCGCCCTGCACCAGGTCACCCGTGCCCGCCACATGCGAGACCTGAAAGACCTGAGAGACCGGGCCATCTCGGACAAGAAGTGGCAGGCAGCCATCACCGCCGAGGTGCAGCGAGGCAAAGCAGCCGAGGAACCGCTCTACGTCTCGCGCTCGGAGGTCAGGACAGGAAGTCTGGAGTCGATGAGCAAAGAGGAAATACGCAAGGAACTGGAACGGCTCAAGGGCGAATACCTAGCGATGCGGGGCGGGGCCATCGAGGGCGAGGTGGTGAGAGACGCGCCCAGGACCGCCGCAGAGGCCGCAGAGGACGAAATCATGCGGACGGCGGCCAAGACATTGCTGGAGCATCAATCGTCGCCCGTGGGCGATTCTGAGAGGCCGGATTCCGGCGAGAGCGAAGAAAATTCATGGCTGGACTGACAGGAGGGAATTGATATGGCCGGAGTGAAAGGAAAGCGACGACTGAGCAAGGCGCAGAGAGAGCACGCGCTCGACCTTGTTGCGCGAGGGGTCGCACAGGCAGATATTGCAATAGAGATCGGGTGCAGCCAGCCGACGATCAGCCGCCTGGTTGCCATCAATCGGCACCAGCAGGCGCGGGGGCAGTCGAGCGACACCGTGGTGGCTAAAAAGGACATCCCGCTCAGGTCAGCCTTGCCTGCCGAGATGCTGGAGGAGGACCTCGACTGGCTGGCGTGATGCTCAAAAGAGAAAGGCCGCCCAGATGGACGGCCCCTCCCTTTTACCTCATCGCGGCTTTACTTTGACAGCCAATCGATGATTCTGGTCAGCACTGCTTCCAGCATGGTTCACCCTCTCAAGCGATACTTCATCCCAGACGTTGCGCAGGTCTGGTGTCTGCTCCCTCTATCAGCCCATGGGTGGCGGTGGGTGCCTCTCGTCTCGTCTCCACAGGTGCCGTGGCCGGCATCCAGTGCGCTGCACCTTGCGCCTCACGGCTCCGGCCTGGTGCATCGACCACAAGTAGCGATCTACGGCGCAGCGCGGCAGGCCGGTCGCCTTGAGGATCTCGGAGACGGTGCGCCATTGTCGCAGCGCCCGCCACAATACCCGATCCCGCCCGGTCACCAGATGCCGCCCAGCCAGGCCATCAGGCCAAACCCAACAGTGGCCACGATAAGCCACGCAACAGGGCCTCGAAGGTATGCAAAAACCATCAGGATAAACCACAGCAGGAAAACGACGGCCCAGACGGCTGGGGAGATCATGACTGCACCCCTCGCGCCTTCAGCTCCCGCGCCCATGCGCCCGGCTCACTGTCGCTGTCGATCCACAAGCAACGCGCCTTGCGCTGCCGCATCTCGGCGCGTGCCCGCCATATCTTTTCAAGCAGCCGATCGGCCTCGCCCTGCGGCGTTACGTTGGTGATCCAAGTCGGAACGTGCATTGTGCGATCGTCGCTCATGCCTGCGCCCTCCCCTCAGCCAGCACCCGCGCGCGCTCGGCAGGGGTAAGCTGCCGCGCGGCAAGGTCCAGCGCCCTCCATGCGTCCGAGATGGACACCGGCCGCAGGCCCAGCCGCTTGGCAGGACCGGGACGCCCGTCCACATATGCGCACAATGCTCGATACAGTTCCAGGTTTCGGTTTTTCATGACATCAATCCAGTAGGTTACGGTAGCCAATCGCCACCCCATAGCGTCCGCGTGGGCAGACGCTACAGGCTGGAGGCTGGTCAGAAGATGAGATATACCACGCGGTCGGTGCCGGGAATCTCATACGCCATGGTCTGCTCGGTCAGCCATTCCAGGGTGGCCTCATCTGTTATCGGCTCGTCCGGCTCGTCATTCAAGCTGTAATTGTCGCGGATCTCGTCCAGAGTAGCTTCCGACCATTCGCAGCACAAGGCGATAACGTCCAGCTCGTACTCCTCACCGACATCTGACTCCAGGTCGGTCAAAACCTCGAACAGCGCACCAAGGCCTTCATAGGTGAAATTCTCCGGGCGGATGCTGCGGAACGCATCGCGGAACATGCTCTCATTCACTGTCATTTTCATTGTCTCAGTCCCTCAGTCTAGGGTGATGTCCGGCGACATTATCGCCGCCGGACCAGGGGATGGTACTAAGGTGCTGGCTTTGTTGACGCGGGCCAGCGACCGCGACCCACCACTACGAAGGTTCGGATAAATCGTGCTCTGGCTGGTCAATCACGTACTCGTCAAGGTCCAATATCTGTGCGCGGCCTAGCCGGGAGTCTATTGACCTGATTTCGATGTACGCATTGCCATCGTCTGCCAGGTTGTCCAGCGCGGTCCATGCCCATGCGTTGAAGTGGCTTTCAAACATCTCATCGCCCCGTCTGTGATAGTCGCGCAGGAATTGCTGCAATTTATCAATGCCAGCATTGCTAATATATTTGGTCATCATGGTCTGATCCTCGATTAGTGGTGGCAATAAGCGTGGAATTATTTGTTTCTGTTTCGCGCTCATGTTATGCGCTCCAAACTTTGCCATCGTCGCCTAGATACAGCTCGCAGGAACCATAGTTTTTTGCCGCCTCGGTCAATCGGTCTCCAATGTCGCCTAGGCCACGATCCCAGAATCCAGCGCCATGGTGATTCCTGGTGAGCCAAAAATCATGCCCGGACTGTTCGCAATCCTGGCCGGATCGTTCTAGCAGTTCGTGCGCGCTATTCTGGAAGTCTGCGCAGTCCTCGACCATGCTAGCCAGCGTATCTGGCGACAGATCTTCCAAAGTGCGGCTGTAATCAGCGTCGCCATCGTCCCCATCGAAAACCCCGCACCATAGCGCGCACTCGATATACGCGGCTGTAAATTTGTCTATTTTACTCATTGGTCTGATCCTCGATTAGTGGCGGTTGTGGCCGTCCCTGGCCATGGATCCTGGTTGACTGCTTACAGGCGGATCGGCATCACAACCGCAATGCAATCGCCAGGCAGATCGATGCGCAATGCGTCTGTGCCGCTGCGCAGCCGCGCTGTGCCAGCGCCATGCAGGGTAAGCGCAGCGAGCATGTACTGCCGATCAAAACCGGCCAGGATGTCGCCACGCGTGATCGTGCAGGCTACTTTTTGTGTCTTACCGACCATGTAACTTGTGTGCGCGTTCAAGCTTGCCTGATCAAGCTCGATTGGCGCGCCTTCGCACTGCTTAGGGATAACGCGGTCAACATCTGGGTATGTGCCATCGCACTCGATTGGCTCGCCGGTACGCGCACAGTAGAATCCGGCTGCGCGGGCATCAGGCGCGATATGCAGGCGATGGCCATTTGTGCCAATGATGCGCGAACCATCCGCGTATACATGGTGCAGGTAATACCGGCAGTCCTTGCTATCTGCCACGGCGCTGGCAACCCATGAAAACGCGTCGCGCGCCTTGCCCGGCTTTGCTGGCATGAAGTGACTGTACAGCGTGACAAGCTCGTCAAACATGGCCGGATCGCGGTCACCCAGCTCTGGAATCGCATTGACTGGCTTGGCAAGCTCGATCTCAATCAAGCGCTTGACTGCTGCTAATCCCTCCGCCTTGCTGGCGCGCTTGCGCAGTACAGCGCGGGTAAGGATGGCGGCTATATCATCGTGGTTGGTGGTCATGGTCATTTACTCCTAGTGGCGGATCGTGCCGATATCAGCACTCAATAGCGCGCCGTAGCGCGCTACTGACTGCTGATCATTGGCCTAATAAGTCCAAGTCCAATAGTAGTCTCCGGCGTGGCTCAAACCGCGCGGGTCAAGCTTAGCGCCCGGTATGTACTTCTCCAGCCATGCGATTGCAGCGACTACGTGCGGCCCTTCGCCGCGACTGGCCGCATGGTCATAAGGTACCGTGAGCTTGCGGCCATCGCATGACGCCGCAATGCGTGAGCCACGATGATTGGTCGCACCAATATAATGCGTGCGGATCGAGTTTCTTGCGTATGCTTCCATTGTCTTTTCTCCGTAGTGGCTTGGTGGTCAGCTTAAGATTGCAGCGCGAAGGTCTGAGTATGAGACGGGAAGGTCTACCATGAGTCCGCCCTGCTCCGGATCATACAAATGAGCGAAGTAAGTTTCGTGAGCTGCATCGTATGCCACGTCGCACACTTCTATATTCAAGTGTGGCGCAATCTCTGCAATGACGGTAATGAGTTGCTCGACTGGGCGGTCATCTTCTGGGTCCGCGTTGGCAATGTCGCAGATTGTCAGGTTGCGGTCGATCATTGTCTGTGTCTCCCGTTGTTGCGTTGTCGATGGATTCATCATATACACTCGCCGCGCACGCACAAATATTCATTTGGAATATGTATATTCCTGGCGGTTATAAGCGTGCATGTAGTGTGCCAATTCGGAAAGGTTGATTATGAAAAATTTTTATACCTCAACCTCAAATTTTCATATCATTTGTCCCGTCTATCGTAAAACCTAAAACCGACAGCAAGCCTCTATCGATAGACAAAAGCTATCGTTCGCCAGGCGATCGATAGAAAAAATCAATAGGTCAATCTTCCAACATTGGCACAGATCTTGCATCAACACATGCAAAGATCATGCCAGCTTCAGGGTTGGCACAGATCTTGCATCAACCCATGCAAGGATCATGCCAGCTTCAGGGTTGGCACGGATCTTGCATCAGCCCATGCAAAGATCATGCCAGCATCGCCTGGTAAGAACGATTCGCATTTGCAAATGATTCGCATTTGCAAATGATTCTCATTCGCACGCCAGGTGAGAACGATTCGCATTTACAGATGCGATTGAGAATCAGATGCAAATGCGATCGATTCGCGTTTACCCCCCTCCCCCCTATGCTCGCGTGGTCGCGTCCTTGATCAAGTTTTATACGTACAGCCACCCCTTATTTTGAGAATTCGGTCCTGCTCGGCCTGAACGACTGCTCGGCTCCCGATTTGAGAATTCGGTCCTGCTCGGCCTGAACGACTGCTCGGTCTAACCGCCCCTGAACGACCCCTGCTTGATTTCGGATCGCCCAGGCCGCCAACCAGGCCCCTCTTTTGCGGCGGGAACCCCCTCCCCCCGTCAAAGGAAACAGGTGCTGGCGCTCGGAGTGAAACCCCTCCCTCCGATTCAGGTACTCCCAAAGCGGAAGGAAAAAGGCCCCTGAAATAAAGATTTTGTTATATTCAAAACGGGACAATAACGTGGGACAATAATGATTCATGAATAACTATTGTCCCGTTTTGCATACGAGATGAGAATTGTTCTCATTTGCGAATCATTCTCATTTATGCAAAACGGGACAATAGTTATTCATGAATCATTATTGTCCTGCTAACATGACCCATTAACTCTGCTGCGTAACTGATTCTTTTTCTTCTTCTTTTTTTTCTCTATGGGACAATAGGACAATAGGACAGTAAAAAATCAATTAAGAAAAAAAGAAATAAAAAAAGGGGTTAACCAATGGTTAACCCCCCTACCCAAAAAAGCGTCAGAGGGGTTAACCAATGGTTAACCCCCTTTTTTTTATTTCTACAGAAATAGTAATAGAACATCCGGCCTATTGTCCTATTGTCCCGTTTTGAATAACCCGACAGAGCTGACGGTTTTTTTTAGAACCTACTTGGATGGATGGATTGATTTCTGATGGCTCGGCAAGGAGGGGCATGGGAGCCGTCACTGAGGGGGTGGGGCTTGCGTAAGTTGACCTGTGGATAACTGCTGCCTACCATAACGCCATGACGACGGCCCCGGACAAGGACATCGAGTCCCAGATTCTTCGCTATGAGCTTCAGCTTGCTCGGCTGGAGAACCAGGAGCGTTGCCAGACGGACTTTCTGTCGTATGTCAAACACTGCTGGCCGGAATTCATTCCTGGCCGCCACCACAAGATCATGGCTGAGAAGTTTGAACAGGTGGCTCAGGGCAAACTTAAAAGGTTAATTGTCTGTCTGGCTCCTCGTCATACAAAATCGGAGTTTGGCTCTTATTTGCTTCCTTCGTGGATGATGGGGCGCAAGCCCAACATGCAGATCATCCAAGCCACCCATACGGCGGAACTTGCCATGGGCTTTGGCCGTAGGGTCAAGAACCTGATTGACTCGGATACCTACCGAGATATTTTCTCCGGCTTTTCGCTGGCAGCGGACTCCAAGGCCAAGGGCCGGTGGGATACCGACAAGGGCGGACGCTATTACGCACTTGGCGTAGGTGGCGCCATGGCGGGAAGGGGTGCAGACCTGTGTCTCCCGCCGCAAACCCTCGTTGAGATCAATGGCGTCAGAATGCCGATAGGCAACGTCAAGGAGGGCGATCAGATCACAACGCACTTTGGCAGGCAGAAGGTAACTCGTAAAAAGTTGACGACTCACGAAGCAAGCGTTATACTCAACGGTGATTTGGAGTCATCGACCAATCATCGTTTCTGCGTTAAAAAGCAAAATCGGCGCGGTAACGACTGGGTTCAAGCCCAAGACGTTCAGGTAGGTGACAGGTTGCAAACAACGACAATCTGGAGACGGCTGTGGACTGGAGCAAATTTCCTTCTCAAAACCCTGTCAGAAAAACCTGGCGAAGCATGATGAGTCGTTGCTACAACGAAAACGACAAGGATTACCCTAAGGTCGGCGGACAAGGCATTCGCGTCTGTCCTCAGTGGCATGACTATGACATTTTTTTGCAGGACATGGGCGACAAACCCGAAGACTCCTTGCTGCGCAGAAAAGATTTGAAGAAAGACTTCTCTCCGGACAACGTGTATTGGGACGCTAAAGTCAACGCAAGGACCAATCGGGTATACGGAATCTGGAAAGAAATGCGGCGGCGTTGCGGGGTGATCGGAAACCCGGATGAGTTTGCTACGTACCAAAAAAGGGGCATTGATGTCTGCCCGGAGTGGGCAGATAGTTTCAAGACTTTTTACGAGCACGTAGGAGAGCCTCCTTCCAAAGAACACAGTCTGGATCGCATCGACAACGACAAAGGGTATTGGCCCGGCAATGTTCGGTGGGCGGACAAAAAACAGCAGGCAAACAACCGTTGCGATAACGTCGTAATCGAAATGAACGGAGAACGAAAGACGTTGCAGCAATGGTGCGATCACTTTGGTTTGAATCGAAATGTTGTAAGTTCTCGGTGGGCTAACCTGTTCAAGAAAGCAAGAAAGAAAGAAAAACGCTGCGTCCAGATAGACATAGCAACCGAGCAGACTATCGCCGTTTTTGATTCGGCCAAAGAAGCCGCCGATCAGACAGGCATTGGCTACGCCGCGATAACAAAGTGCGCCAGCGGAGCAAGTTACTCTGCGGGGGGTTACTTTTGGCGTTACGAAATCTGAGCGGATACCGGTAAAGTCTGATGAACGTCTTGTTGAAGGTTAAAGATTGGTTCACTGCGAATTTTTTAGGCTATGTGCCTGTTCGCAGTGTGCGCGTCTGCAACAAGAAAACGGAGATGGTGGACATTACGGTCGAGCCTGACCACGAGTTCACCGTGTTCGTGAATGACCTGCGAATTCGCAGCCACAACTGCGTCATCGATGACCCCCATTCAGAAGCAGACGCGATGTCAGCTACAAGCCTTCAGCACGCCTACGAGTGGTACCAGACAGGTCCTCGGCAGCGACTTCAACCGAACGGGGCAATCGTCATCATCATGACCCGCTGGGGTGAAAACGACCTTGTGGGCAATCTGCTGCGGGCAGCGGCCAAGAACCCGCGTGCCGATCAGTGGGAGGTGGTTGAGTTTCCGGCGGTCCTGCCAAACGGCAAGCCGTGCTGGCCGGAGTTCTGGTCGCTGAAAGAGCTGATGGCCACCAAGGAGTCCATTGACCCCTACCGGTGGTCTGCCCAGTACCAGCAAAACCCGACCAGCGTTGAAAGTTCGATCCTGAAGCGCGAGTGGTGGCAGATATGGGACAAGCGCGACAAGGAAGGCCTGCCGGTCATCCCGCCGCTGGAGCACGTTATCCAGACATACGATACGGCGTATTCGTCCTCGGAGACCGCCGACTACTCGGCCATTTCAACCTGGGGCATCTTTCGCCCGACAGAGGATGCCGGACCCAACATCCTGCTGCTTGATGCCCGCAAGGGCCGCTGGGAGTTTCCTGAGCTAAAGCGCGTGGCCAAAGAGCAGTATGACTATTGGGAACCGGACGATGTGTTGATCGAAGGCCGCGCCTCGGGGCTGTCATTGGCCCAGGAGCTTCGCTTTGCGGGCATTCCGGTCAATACCTTCGCACCCTCCAAGGGCAAGCGGGGCATCTCCAACGACCGCATTGCACGGTCCAACTCGGTTGCTCCTGTGCTTGAGTCCGGGGTGGTGTGGGTGCCGGGGGACTCATCGGGGCTTGAACCCTTTGCAGAAGATCTGGTGCATGAGTGTGCCGCCTTCCCCAAGGGCAAGAATGACGACTACGTGGATGTGTTCATCATGGCCATGCAGCGTTTCCGGCGAGGCAACTTCGTCTCGCTGCCGTCAGACATTGAGCAGGAAGAAGGGGAAAGACAGCCGAGGCAGTATTACTGACCTTTGATCTGGTTGACTCCTCTTTGCAAACAACGTATTATCGTTTCCCAAATGTGCTTTTACCTTCGACCATAATTGAGAGGGCGAACGATGTATACTTACGCTGACGGCGGGGCGGCAATCCTGGACGGCATGTATGAGGACGATCCCTCTCTCGGACTCATGCCCGGTACCCTCCCCCCCTCTCCCGGCGCAGAAACCGCTCTGGGTAGCCCCGCCGCAGCACCTACTTCTCCGATTGAAGATCTTGACCCGGCCACTGTGGCCATCGCCGCTTTTGAGGTGGTGACCGAGTATGCCCCTTTGGTGCCAGACGAGGTGCTGGAGCAGACTCTGATGGTGCTGGCCGATGAGGCCGAGCGCCGCTCGGAAGTTGGAATGGCGCCGCCGATGGGGATGGATCAGATGGGGATGGATCAGATGGGGATGGATCAGATGGGCATGGCCCCTCCAATGGATCAGATGGGCATGATGCCGCCGATGGGGATGGAGCCTCCGATGGCTCCGATGGGGATGGAGCCTCCCATGCCTGCGATGGGGATTGAGGGGCTGGTCTGATGTCTACCCGAAGGGAGGATCGGCTTCCTCGGATGATCGAGCGTCGTAACGCCCAGCCGGATTGGGAGGAGGCAGCTCTTCTTGAAGACATGAATATTGAGATCATCCCGGACAGCGAGGAGACGCTGCTGGTCGACGAGGTGTTGCCAAGCCAGATGTTTCCTCGCGTCATGGAGGAGGCCAGCGCCGAAGTGCTCATCACCGAAGAGGAAGATGGGGCGGTGGTGGTGGACTTTGACCCGCAGGAAGAGGTTGAGGTTATTGATACCGACAACCTGGCCGAGGCGCTGGACGGCGACATCCTTGCCGCGATTGCCTCTGACCTGATTGACCAGTTCAAGGAAAACAACGACTCTCGCAGGGACTGGCTGGAGGCCTTCGACAAGGGCATCGACCTGCTGGGGTTCAAGTACGAGGACCGTAACCAGCCGTTTGAAGGCGCCTCGGGCGTCACGCATCCGATTCTGGCAGAGGCTGCCTACCAGTTCCAGGCGCAAGCCTACAACGAAATTCTGCCTGCCAAGGGTCCGGTGAGGACCACGGTGGTGGGCGAGCGCACCCGCGCCAAGGAAGATCAGGCGATTCGGGTCCGTGAGTACATGAATTACTACATCACGGATCGGATGGAGGAGTATGACTCCGAGACCGATCAGATGCTTTTCTACCTGCCGTTGCAGGGGTCTACGTTCAAGAAGATGTGGTTCGACCAGACGCTGGACCGGGTGGTGTGCCGATTCATTCCGGCCAAGGACCTGGTAGTACCTTTCGGGGCCAGTGATCTTGAGTCTGCCGGAAACGTCACCCAGCGGATCAGAATGCCGCTGAACGAGGTGCGAAAGCTCCAGGTCGCTGGATTCTACCGCGATGTGCCGGTAGTGGAGACCCACAACGAAAACGATTCCTCCACGATGGCGCTGGAGCAGGCCACGGGCGAGGTGGCACCGTCTGCCGGTCAGTCCGACGAGGTGGTGCTCTACGAGTGTCATGTCGATTATGACATATCGGGGTTTGAGGATACCGACGAGGAAGGAGAGCCGACCGGCATCAAGCTGCCCTACATCATCACGGTGGCCTCCGAGACCATGCAGGTGCTTTCCATCCGGCCCAACTACGACCCGGAAGACCCGCTGCGACGCAAGATCAACTACTTCGTGCATTACCGGTTCCTGCCGGGGCTGGGCTTCTACGGGGTGGGCATGATTCACGCCATCGGCGGGCTGTCGCGCACGGCCACGGCGGCGCTGCGGCAGTTGATTGATGCAGGTACGCTGTCCAACCTGCCTGCGGGGTTCAAGCTGCGTAACCTGCGGGTTGCCTCCAGCGACGAGCCGATCCAGCCGGGGGAGTGGCGCGATGTTGATGCGCCGGATGGTACGTTGCAGGGGGCGCTGTATCCGCTGCCTTACAAGGAGCCGAGCCAGACGCTGTTTCTGCTGCTTGGGTTCGTGGTCGAGGCCGCACAGCGGTTTGCGGCCATCACCGACATGAAGGTGGGCGACAACGACCAGCAGTTGGCACATGGCACGGTGATTGCGCTGCTGGAGCAGGGCACCCGTGTGATGTCTGCCATTCACAAGCGGATGCACGCGGCGATGCGCAAGGAGTTCAAGATCATGCGCCGCCTGATCCGGGACTATCTGGCCGAGGACGGCTATCCTTACGAGGTCGAGGGGGCGTCGCGGGAGATCAAGCGCGAGGACTTCAACGACTCCGTGGGCGTGCTTCCGGTCAGTGATCCGAACATCTTCTCCTCTACACAGAGGATCGTGATTGCCCAGTCGCAGATGGAGGCGGCATCGGCGGCACCTGAACTCTACAACATGCACGAGGTCCATCGTCGGTATCTGGAGGCGTTGGGGGCCAAGGACATCGACTCTGTGATGCGTGCAAGGCCGCACGACAGTGACGATCCGGTTGATCCTGCGCAGGAGAACATCAACTCGCTGGATCAGTTGGACCTCAAGGCATTCAAGGGGCAGGATCATGAGGCGCACATCATGGCGCACATGGTCTTTGGCATGAGTCCTCTGGTGGCCCAAGCGCCTTCGGTGGCGATGGCGCTTCAGAAGCACATCATGGAGCACGCCCGCCTGCAAGCCGAGGAGGAAGCCGAAATCGTGTTCCAGCAGATGGGACGCGAGGTCTCCGAGGTTGACCAGGCGCGGGTGGTGGCTCACCTGGTGGCCCAGAACATGGTCAAGCTGCGCGAGCTTAACGGTCAGTTAAGCGGCGAGGGCGAACAGGCACCCGACCCGGTGGTGTTGCTCAAGGAGCAGGAGCTTCAGCAAAGGGCGGCCAAGGATGCTGCCGACCAGGACATCCGCCGCCAGCAGGTGGCGCTGGATGCTGCCGACAAGGAGGAGCGGATCAGGGTGGCGAGGGAGCGCATTCAATCGCAGGAAGAAATCGTGGCAGCGCGGATCGCGGCTGCTAGGGAACGGGACGCAGTAAGGAGTATGCAGCGATGAAAAAGTATGGTGGAAAAGGCAAGAAGGGGATGGCCATGGGCGGCCCCGTGATGAAGTATGCCGAGGGCGGTCCGGTGATGATGAAGACGCCTGACACGGCCAAGGGCAAGATGTCTTCCGGCAAGGCCCGTGGCATGGGTGCTGCAAGTCGTGGTGGGAAGTATACGTCTTGCTGACAATGACGGATGCAACGCTGCGGCTTTTGCGGCAGCGCAAGGCGCATATTACGGAGGTAATTGCCTCCGGTGCGAAGTCCTGGGAGGCGTATCAACGTCTTTTGGGCGAATTGGACGCCCTTAATTGGGTGGAACAGGAACTCTTGAGCCTGCGAAAGCAACAGGAGCTTGAAAATGACTGATGAAACGACCAGTGCTGTTCCAAGCACGGCAGATGCTATGGCCTCTGCTTATATTCCGCCCGGAGAACGGGTGCTTGACCCTTCGCTTTTGGACAAGAAACTCATCGAACGGATGCCGCAGCCGACCGGTTGGAGGTTGCTGGTCATGCCCTACAAGGGCAAGGCGGTGTCTGATGGGGGCATCTTGCTTGTCAATCAGACCATCGAACAGAACACCATCACTTCGACTTGCGCCTATGTGCTGAAGGTCGGCCCTTTGGCGTACAAGGACCAGAAGAAGTTTCCTGACGGTCCTTGGTGCAAGGAGGGCGAGTGGGTGGTGTTTCCCCGCTACGCAGGTTCGCGTTTCCGTATTGACGGTGGCGAGGTGCGCATCATCAACGATGATGAGGTGTTGGGGACGATTAGCGATCCTGATGACATTCTGAGCGTATGAGGGAGCGAACCATGAGCGAAGAAAACTTTGACGAAAACGAAAACGAAATTGAGGTAGAGGTTGCAGAAGAACCTGAACCTTCTCCGCCTCCCCGAAGCCTTAGCCTGAAACCTCAAGAAGAAAAAGAGGAAGAAACTTCAGAAAAAGGTAAAAAGGATGAGAAAAACGAGGACTCAGACGATCTTGAGCAGTATTCTGAGTCTGTCAAAAAGCGCATTGCTGCGCTGACTCGCAAGTATCGGGAGGCCGAGCGTCAGCGAGATGCGGCGGCAGAGTACGCCAGAAGCGTGCAGGCCGAACGAGACCAGTACCGCCAGCGGATGGAGGCACTGGACAAAGGGTACGTCGGGGAGTACGAGAACCGCGTCAAGACGCAGATTGCCAGCGCACAATCGGAACTCAAGCAGGCGATGGATCGTCACGACACCCAGAAGGTGGTGGATTCCCAGCAGAGGCTGGCGGAACTGACCTACGAGCAGCAGCGGATCAAGGCGGCGAAAGCGCGTCAGCCGCAGCCGGTCCAGCAGGCGCCAGCGCAACAGCCGGTCCAGCAGGCGGTCCAGCCGCCGGTTCAACGAGCAGCGCCTGATCCGCGTGCCCAGCAGTGGGCCGAGCGCAATGACTGGTTTGGCAAGGATCGGGTATTGACTCAGACGGCGATGGGGGTTCATTCTCAACTGGTTGAAGAAGAAGGATTTGACCCTTCTTCCGATGAGTATTACACTGAGCTTGACAAACGGATGAAAAAGTATACTCAACCGACAGCAACACCGCGTGAACGTCCGGCGCAGACCGTAGCGGGGGTTTCTCGTTCTACGGGCAACACAGGGCGCAAGGTTCGCTTGACGGCAAGTCAGGCGGAAATGGCAAAGAAGCTAGGCGTGCCGCTTGAGCAGTACGCCAAGTATGTCAAACAGTAAGGAGTGGCGGCAATGAGCGATTGGCTGGAAGCAGAAGACAACGTGATTGACCGTCAGCCCCGAGCTGCGAACACACGGGAAAAGCAAGCCCGCAAACTGGAGTGGAAACCGCCTTCGTCCCTTGATGCACCCCCCGCGCCTCCGGGGTATCGACATCGTTGGATTCGTGAGGAAATCGCCGGACAGCTTGATGCCAAGAATGTTTCGGCGCGGCTCAGGGAAGGATTTGAGTTGGTTCGTGCCGACGAGTATCCCGACTTTGAAGCCCCTGTTGTGGATCAGGGCAGGTATGAAGGAGTGGTTGGCGTAGGTGGCCTGTTGCTGGCCCGTATCCCTGAAGAACTCATCAAGCAGCGAGAAGAGTATTATCAGGAGCGGATCAGTGATCAGTTGACTGCGGTAGACAATGATATGCTGCGTGAAAACGCTCACGGTTCTGCCCGCATTCTTAACCCCGAACGCCAGTCCCGAGTATCCTTTGGTGGACCTCGGTAGGGGTCCAAGCGGGTAGCTGCAATGGTGCGCTACCTATAACATCTTTCAAGGAGACAAGCTGTGACTAACATCAACACTGCTTTTGGCCTCCGACCGCTGGGTGTCAATGGTAGCGGACCCAACTCCGCTGGCCTGACCGAATACCGAATTGCGTCGAACAACACCGACGACATTTGGCAGGGTTCCCCCGTGATCGGAAGCAACGCCGGGTTTATTACCCGTCTTGCCAGCGCGACTGGCGATCAGGCCAATCCGGTTGGCGTGTTTGTCGGCTGCCAGTATGTGGACGCCGTAACCCGTGAGCCGCGTTGGAGCAACTATTGGCCGGGCGGCGGGGCACTTGCTGCCGCGCCAATCAAGGCGTATGTGGTGGACAACCCGAATCAGTTGTTCCTAGTTGCCGCCAGTGCGGCGTTTGCTTCGGATGCTGCCCTCCAGGCCGCAGTCTTTGCGAACGCCAACCTTGCCAACGGCAACGCAGGAGTAGACGCAACGGGCATCTCTACTGCTACGCTGGATGTCACCACGCTGGCGACCACTGCGAATCATCTGCTTCGCGTCGTGGGCATCAGCGATGATGCGTCAAACGCGGATCGCACTGCGGCAGGCATCGGCCTGATCGTGCGGTTCAACCGTCACTTCAACGCACCGGTCGGCACTACGACTGGTCTGTTTGCCTAAGGAGGGCTAAGTCATGGCTATCTCTCGCGCACAACTTGCGAAGGAACTGGAGCCGGGACTCAACGCCCTCTTTGGGCTTGAGTACAACCGGTACGAGCGTCAGCACGAGGAAATCTACACCGAGGAGTCTTCGGATCGTGCTTTCGAGGAAGAGCAGATGCTTTCGGGCTTCGGCTCTGCCCCTGTCAAGGCTGAAGGGGCAGGCGTGCAGTATGACCAGGCGGGTGAGACCTACACCGCCCGGTATACGCACGAGACGATCTCTCTGGCGTTTGCTATCACTGCCGAGGCGGTGGAGGACAACCTCTACGACCGTCTTGCCACCCGTTACACCCGTGCGCTTGCCCGCTCGATGGCGCACACTCAGCAGGTGAAGGCTGCTGCGGTACTGAACAATGCGTTCAATGCTGCCTTTCCCGTGGGGGATGGTGTGTCTCTGGTGAACGCGGCCCATCCGACCCTGACCGGCAACCGGTCAAACGTGCTGGCGGTTCCTGCCGACCTGAACGAGACTTCCCTTGAGGAAATGCTCATTCAGATTCAGGACTTCCGTGACGAAAAGGGTCTGCGGATTGCGCTTCAGGGCCGTAAGCTGATTGTTCCGAAGGAGCTTCAGTTCACTGCCGAGCGCATTCTGAAGTCCACTCTTCGTGTGGGTACGTCGGACAACGACGTAAACGCCATGAAGAGCATGGGGATGCTGCCCGAAGGATACGCGGTAAACAACTTCCTGCTTGATCCTCAGGCGTACTGGGTTCTGACCGACGCGCCGGATGGTTTCAAGTATTTTAATCGCGTGCCTGTAACGACCAAGAGCGAGGGCGACTTCGACACGGACAACTTCCGCTTCAAGGCACGGCAGAGGTACAGCTTTGGCGTGAGCGATTGGCGGGCTGTCATCGGAACCCCTGGCGCTTAAACTGTTGAAACCTTAGGTACCGTAAGTACCTTTCTAGCCCCGCTTCGGCGGGGCTTTTTTTATGCGGTTCTTTGCTGTATATTTGCTTAAGCAAACACAGGAGGATCTCATGAGAAAGAAAAAGCAAGGGTTTAGCGGCAGGATGTTTCTTGACAAGGCCGAGTACGAGACTTATTTGAAAAGAGCACCTGTTCGATACATTACTCGAAAAAAGAACAGGGTGTGTGAAATCTGCGGACAAGAAGCTACTGCGGACAATCCTCTTCAACACGCCCATGTTATCCCGTTTTTGTTTGGCGTTACTGTTTTGGGTCTTACTCCTGACTTTTTAGACGAAGAAACCAACATACAGACTGCGCACAGAAAAAACTGCAACAGTGCTTCTGAGATCAAGGAGGTAAAAAACTGTTTGACGCTCTTGCGTGAAAAATATGGCGTCAAAGAAATTCCTTCGTTTTTGAGTAAAGAAGTTTTGTCTGCCTGGCGTTCTGTTTGACTTGTCAAGGGTTTTGTGGTGTAATCGGCGTACCGGGAAACTCCCGGCGCGGCAAACAGACCCGGCTGTGGCTCTGACTTGTAAGAGATTGCTTGCGCCCTGTACATACCTTTAGGTAAGGAGGTTTTCCGTGGGCTTTTCAACTTTTTCTGGTCCTCTGCGTTCTGGTCCTGTCAAGTATGGCCCTTCGGCCAACGTTGGCCTTGCTGTGCTGTCCCAGCAGGGTGAGGTTGGCTTTGCCAACACTTCGGGATCACCTGCTTCGGTGTTTACCCTGCCGGTGGGTGCGCGTCTGCTTGCTTTTAAGCTGATCGTGACTGAGGCGTTCAACGCTGCAACCAACAACACGATCACCTTGGTTGCCGATGGTGACAATATCGCCCAGCTCGTCTCTACTGGTGCTCCGATTGCCGTGGGAGTCTACGCGGTGCCGATTGTGGCGTCTGCGGACGCTGTTGCGGCTGCCGAGAAGATTACCAAGGACACGGCTGCTTTTACCGCAGTTTTTGCCGGTACGGGCACGGCGGCCACTACGGGCAAGGCCATTGTCACGGTTGAGTATGTCCAGCGTGCTGCGGATGGTTCGTTTACGCCTGCCGTCAACTAACAGGAGGCTGTCATGCGAACCACCGTTTATCGGTTTGACTTCAGCCTGGCCGCAGCAGACGCCGATGGCGTTGCCGAAGATCAGACACTAAGTGCCGGAGGCGTACAGTCAGTTACGTTTGATGGTGCTCTTGTCGTAGGAGGCATTGCTGTTTTTGACGCACAGCGGCGAGTTATCGTCACTTCCGTTGGAAACGATTCCAGCATTACCTTTACGGTGACGGGGGCAGATGAGTCAGGACGCCCTATTTCTGAGACGATTGACGGCGCAAACGCAGGAGTGGCCAGCACGACGCTGGACTTTCTGTCTGTATCGTCGGTGGTCGCTAGCGGGGACACTGCGAATGACATTAGCGTAGGAACTTCCAGTGTCGGTGCGACGTTGCCCAAAGTGTTGAACCTTGCGGATTCTTTCATGCCGGTGGGCATTGGCTGCACTGTAGACGGAACCATTGACTACACTGTGCAGCATACTTATGACAATCCGTTTGACTCTTCTGCAAATCTTGAGTGGTTTGACAACGCAGACATTGCGGCTGAGACCGACGATGAGGAGACTGCGTACACCACGCCCGTTACTGCGATTCGCGTACTTATCAATTCAGGCGATGGAAGTGTCAGGACTCGAATTGTTCAGGGATCACCTGCGGCTTACTAAGGAGATTGTCATGGATGTGTGCAAGAGTTGTCCGAACCCGAAGCAGTGTCTGAAAGAAGGGCAGTGCAAGAAGGGCAAAAAGTAGCCCGCTGTCGTGGCTAAAAAGAAAAAGTCCGTAAAGCTCAGCGTCGGTCGAGGCGAGAAACTTCCCGTCTCGAAAGGCGCTGGGCTGACTGCCAAGGGCAGAGCCAAGCATAATCGGGAGACAGGCTCTAATCTGCAAGCTCCCGCGCCGAACCCCAAGACTGGAAAAGACAAGGCCCGCAAGAAGTCTTTCTGTGCCAGGTCGAGCAGTTGGACAGGTGAACGGGGCAAGGCTGCACGCAAACGGTGGAAATGCTGATGCCTGGGGTGCGCAAGACCATGAAGGAGTTCAAGGAAGGCACCTTGAAAAGTGGCTCCGGCAAGAAGGTCAAGTCC
>Ga0114946_10001117_pt1 | contig 18362 bp, 11 predicted proteins | sample WalLakDeSediment_FD_88676 | JGI IMG/M metagenome (GOLD analysis project Ga0114946, IMG submission 88676) | Lake sediment microbial communities from Walker lake, Nevada to study Microbial Dark Matter (Phase II) - Walker Lake 11/02/13 Deep Sediment | ecosystem: Environmental > Aquatic >...
TACCGCGAGCGCGTGCTGCCGGCCGGGGCGCGCTTCGACTCCATGGTGGTGAGCACCATGACCAAGCGCGTGCCGCCCATCCACGATCTGGGCCCCCTGACGGAGGAGTACTCGCTGTACGCCGACCACGACGATCGGTGGCGCACCGGCGGCACCGAGGCGGACGTCATTGCCGAGGCCGGCCTGGACAGCGAGTCCGTCTACCGCGGCGTGTTGCGCTTCGCGCGTGACAGGCAGTCGCGGCTGGAGCGCCAGCGGCAGGCGCTTGGGGGGCTGTAGGGCCGCGACCGCCCCGGCGTCACGCGCGCCGGGCCACGAAGAACTCGTAGGCATAGCAGTCCGAGTGCCGCCGGTGCATCTCCGGCTCCTGCGCGAGCTCCGCCAGCACGGCAAGCGCCTCGGCGTCGGCGGCGTACCGCGCGCGCAGCAGGGCGATGCGCCGCTTCATGGGCGTGTAGAAGTCATCCCACCACGCCTGGTCCGGCAGCGGGAAGTGCCCGACCAGCGAGAAGCCGGCGCGCCCTATGGTCCGCAGAACGTCCGCAACCCGGCCCATGGTCGGGTAGCCCGCTTGGAAGGCCGCCTTGACGTCGGGCGGCGGGTTGTCCTTGCGCCAGACCGCGTCGGTGAAGGCCAGGTAACCGCCGGGACGCAGCAGCCCATGGCAGACGCGAAGCGCTCTGTCCAGGCCGATCTGGTAGAGCGCCCCCTCGGACCAGACGAGGTCGGCGCTGCCGGGCGGCAGCTCCAAATCGGCCATGTCGGCGACCAACGGGTGGACCCTATGGGAGAGCCCGTGCTCCGCCAAGGTCCGCCCGAGCAGCTCCATGAAAGGAGCGTGGTTGTCCACGGCGGTGATGACCCCGGCGGTCATCTCGGCCAGGTGCAGCGTCTGGGCGCCGACGCCGCAGCCCAGGTCCACCACCGTCGGTTCGGCGGGCAACTCCGCGCACAGGGCGAGCGCCCTCGCGGCGCTGGAGCGGTCTCCGGGCCCCTGACGCGGCAGGCCCTCGAAGAGCTCCAGGAAGATCTGCCAGTAGCGCGGGGACGGATCGTTCATGTTGGACTCCATGAGAACGTGACGTGACGCGGTGCGTGGCCTTGCCGAGGGTTGAGCCCATACCTGGCCGTTGATGCGCCGAGAGGGATCTCGAGGCGCCGCTGCCGCCTTGCCCGTCTGCGTCTGGCCCGAACGGCGATCTGCGGCCAGGCCTCCGGCGCGCCGCGCCGGTCTGTCAGGAATGTCGGCAACGTTTCCGCGGAAACGTCCGCCCCGCCACGCCCGTCCTACACCGCCGCGGCCTTCTCCACCAGCTTGCGGGCGATGAACGTGGCCACGTCGTTGGCGTAGGTGCCGCGGCCGAACCCGGCGTCGAACCCCAGCTCCAGCGCCAGCTTGTTGCCGATGCGCGGCCCGCCGGCCACGCACACGAAGCGGCCGCGCAGGCCCTTGGCCTCCAGCAACTCGATGAACTCCGTCAGGTTGTGGACGTGCACGTCCTTCTGCGTCACCACCTGCGAGATCAGGACCGCGTCCGCGTCCACCGCCTCCGCGTAGTCGATCAACCGCTCGTTGGGCACTTGCGCGCCCAGGTTGTGCGCCTGGATCATGCGGTAGCGCTCCAGGCCGTAGCGATGGTTGTAGCCCTTCATGTTCATGATGGCGTCGATGCCCACAGTGTGGGCGTCGAAGCCGGTGCAGGCGCCCACCACCACCACCTTGCGGCCGATGTGCGCGCCGAGAAAGGCGTCCACCTCGTCCATGGAGAGCGACGCGCCCGGCGCGTGGCCCTCGTCGGCGGTGACCTGGTCGACGTCCAGCCCGCGGTCCGTGGTGGCGTAGGCGACGTAGAACGAGAAGTCGTCCGACAGCGCGGCCGAGTGCACCACCTCGCACTCCGTGAAGCCCCAGCCCAAGACCATTAGCCGGGCCGCCTCGCGGCCGCGCGGCCCCTCGGGCACCGGCAGCGTGAAGGACAGCTGCACCTTGCCGTCGTCCTGCGTGTCCCCGTACGGGCGCACGATGTGGGTCACGGGGCCTCTCCTTGCGGCCCGGGCGCGCGGGCTCCGGCCTGGCCCGGGCCCCGGGCGGGCGCCAGGCCCAGGCCCGCCCGCAACGCGTCCTCGACCGGGTTCCAGTACGCCGGGCCCTTGGCCACCAGGCCGTCCAGGCCCTTGCCGCCGTCCTTGGGCCGGCACACGTCCGCGAACAGACCGCGCTCGATGGCGTCCAGCAGGCCCAGCTGCCGGATCTCCTCCAGGAAGGCCACCGTGCGGGCCAGCACTGCCGCGGCGCGCGTCTTGACGATGCCGCCGTCGCGGAACTCCACCTCGTCCGAGAAGGCGGCCCAACCGCTCATGACGTACTTGGCCGTCTGCACGGCCAGGAAGCGGTCCATCAGGAACGGGGTGTGGATGGCCTCGGTCAGCATGCCCAGCAGGTGGATGCTCTGGCCGCTGGCCTTGGACACCAGGTTGAACATGCTGTCCATGACCAGCCCCTGGAAGACATCACCCGACTTGAACTTGGTGGGGGGCATGTACTTGAGCGGGTGCTCGGGGAAGATCTCGCGCGCCATCTGCGCCTGCGCCAGCTCGTAGAGCAGGCCGTTGGGGATGGCCGGGTCCATCTCCATGGCGTGCCCCAGCCCTATCCGGCGCGCCGGCAGGCCGGCGGCGAAAGCGAAGCGCTCGTTGAGGAACTGGCTCGCCAGGACGGTGTAGGCCTTCTCGAAGGCGTCGCTGGTCGTCAGGTAGTTGTCCTCGCCGGTGTTGATGGTGATGCCGGCGTACGCGTTGATCATGCGGCTGAACATCTGGTCCACGAAGGTGCGGTACATGTTGATGTCACGGAACAGGATGCCGTACATGGAGTCGTTTAGCATCATGTCCAGCCGCTCGAGGGCGCCCATGGCGGCTATCTCCGGCATGCACAGGCCCGAGCAGTAGTTGGTGAGCCGGATGTAGCGCCGCTCGCGCTCGGACACCTCGTCCAGGGCCGCGCGCATGATGCGGAAGTTCTCCTGCGTGGCATACGTGCCGCCGAAGCCCTCGGTGGTGGCGCCGAAGGGCACGTAGTCCAGCAGGCTCTGGGCCGTGGTGCGGATCACCGCGACCACGTCGGCTCCCTGCAGCGCGGCCGCCTGCGCCTGCTTGACGTCCTCGTAGATGTTGCCGGTGGCAACGATCAGGTAGAGCAGCGGCTCGTGGTTGCGGCCCGCGAACTCCTCCAGCTTGGCCTGGCGGCGGTCTCGCGCGCGCCGGACGCGACCCAGCCCGGCCTCCACCAGCTCCGCGCCCACCGTGCGGATGGCGGCCGCGTCGGCCAGCGGCGCGTCCGCCACGCGGTAGCCGGCGGCGATCCGCTCGTCGAGCTGGGCCGGGCCCAGACCGGTCCGCAGTAGCGCGTTGCAGTAGCGCTCCGCCGCTCCGCTCTCCAGTCCGCCCGGCGCGGCGCGCAGCTGGTCCACCACCAGGTTGGGCACCGGGACGCCGTCGGCGCCGGCCCCGTCCGCCCCGAGCAGGCGCAGGGTCGCCCGCTCCACCGTGACCGAGGTGTGGTCGGCCACGAAGGCCAGCACCGGGGCCGTGACGGCGGCCGCCAGCTCGCGCGCCCGCGCGATCTGCTCCTTGGAAAGCCCCAGCTTCTCCCTCATGGCCTGCTCCCCTAACCGTCCCGCCGGGGCTGCCGTCCCGCCGCGGGCCCGCGCTCGGGCTCGCGCGCGGGCCCGCCGCGCCGCGCCAGCAGCTCCTCCGCCCGGTCGACGATACGCGCGTCCAGCCCCAGCAGGCGGGCGATGGTGACGGCGTCGCTGCCGCCGTCGTCTTCCGGCGGCTCGTCGACGATCTGGTAGCGCATCATGCCGTTGATGCGGCGGATCCGCTCCGGCAGCGGCTCGTCCGCGGCGGCCATGGCCCGTGCCGCGCGCTCGCGGTCCAGGCCCAGCAGCCGCAGGTAGCGCACCCCGGGCAGCCTGGCCACGCCGCGGAAGTGCGTGGCCAGGACGCTCCGGCTGCGCGGGGCGCCGGCCAGCGCCTCCACCACCGCCGACAGCATGGCCTCGGCCTCCAGCGAGCTGGTGGTGCGCGCGAACTCGTCCAAGACCAGGAAGGCCCCGCCGGCGTCGGCCCGGCGCCACGACTGGAGGAACGATCGGATCTCGAAGCCGAAGCCGGACAGGCCGCTGCGGGCGGCGGCCGCTCTGTCCGCGGCCAGTTCGCCCACGTACCCTATCCAGGGGTAGACCGAGGTGGCATAGCTCTCGGCGGGGACGAACAGACCCGCCTGCGCGGCCGCCTGCAGGAACACCAGGCTCTGCAGGGCGACCGTCTTGCCGCCCATGTTGGAGCCGAACAGCACGGCCGCGCCCTCGTCCAGCGTCAGGTCCAGCGGCGCGTAGACCAGGCCCAGCCGCCGGCAGTCCCATTCGCACGGCAGGAAGCGCGCGCCGCGCGCGACCAGCCGGTCCGAGCCCAGCTCCGGCCGCGTCAGCTGGAGCTCCAGGGCCAGCGCCGCCCGCGCCCGGGCCAGGTCGAGCGCGCAGACGGCCTCGGTGTAGCGCAGCAGGCGCGCGGCGTCGTGCCGCACCAGGCGCGCCAGGCGGGCCACGACCTGGGCCTCCAGCTCTCGTTCGCGGGCCAGGAGTCCGTCGAGCCGCTCCGCCAGCTCCAGCGCCGCCGAGCCGTCCTGCAGCCGCACCACGCACGAGCTGGCGTCGTAGGGCTCCACCGTCACGGCCACCAGAGGCGACGGCGAGGCCAGCAGCGGCCGCGCCCGCTCGGCCGGCACCACCAGGAACTCGCGCGCCCGAAAGTCCAGGCCCAACTCCAAGCGCGCGCTCTGCCTGTCCGTCTCGCGCGTGGAGCTCAAGGCGGCGGCCGTCTCCGCCACGGCGGCCCGCAGGCTCGGCAGGTCCGGGTGCATGGCGTCCGCGATGTAGAAGGTCTCGGGATCGGAGCCGCCCTCGTCCAGCGCCGCGGCCAGAGCGTGCGCCTCGAAGCGCAGGTCGAAGCGCTGCCGCAGGCCGTCGTCCAGCAGGTTCGCGGCGGCCCGGTAGTTGGCCAGGAACTTCTTGACCTGGAACAGGCCCACCAGGTCCAGCCCGCCCGCGCCCTCTTCCGTGCCGAACGGCAGCCGCGGCAGCCGGCGCAGGTGGTGGGTCAGGCGGTCCGCGCGGGCATCGGCGCCGCCTGCCGCCGCAAAGACGGCGAAGGCCTCGGCGTCGTCGTAGGCCCGCTCGATCCGGGCGCGGTCGGACAGGACCCGGCGCTCCGCCTTGCGGTCCTTGCCGTAGGGCGTCAGCGGCGACAAGCGCTCCCAGAGCTCGTCCAGGCGGCCGAACGCCCAGGCCTGCTCCGAGCAGGCGGACTGGGGGCTATGCGCCGGCACCGTTGTCTCCCGGCGCCGCGTCGGCGGCCGTCTCGAGCGGGTTGAAGGCGATCATGGCCGCCACGGCCGGATCGGCCACGGCCTGCAGGAAGCGCGCCCGGCTCACGTCCCGCAGGGTGACCGAGAAGCCGCCGAACGCCACGCCTGCGCGCACGGCCAGCGCCCGCTCGGAAAGCAGCGCCGTCAGCGCGGGCAGGTCCAGGAAGACGCGGGTGAAGTCGTGAACGACCAGCGTGCGCGCCGTCCGTGGGGCGCGCGCCAGCGCGTCCGCGGTCAGCGCCCCGTCCACGGCGCTCGCCGGCACGGGCAGTCCCGCGGCGCGGACGAGGTCGTCCAGGTGGTCCAGGTCGGCCTCCGCGGCCGTGCCCAGCGCCGGCAGGCGGACCAGCAGCGCCAGCCGCCGCACGGCCGCCGCGTTGCGCTCCAGGTCGGCCGGTGAGGCGCGCACCGCGAACAGGAAGCGCGCGCCCGGGAAGGCGGCCACCTGCGTGATGCGGTTCATGGCTCCGTCCACGAGCACCGTGCGGGCCCAGTCCTCCGCACGGATGAGCTCGATGGCGCGCGCGCTGTACTCGTTGCGCTCGCTGCCCACCAGCACCGCTCGCCCTTCACGCCGGGCGCGCACCACGGCCAGCCGGCCCAGGGCGGACGAGCCGGGCAGGGCGGCCAGCACCTCCGGCCAGCAGCCGGACGTGGCCAGGCAGGCGGCCGCGGTGACAAAGACCTCGCCGGGCAGACAGGCGATGCGCGGCGCTCGCGCCGCCGGGTCGCGCTCGCCGTCGAAGCCGATCCCCAGGAAGGCGGGCCGCTCCCCCGCGAGCCGCAGCAGGCCCAGCGCGTGGACGAGCAGGGTGGTCTTGCCCGAGCCCTTCTCCGGGCCCGTGATGAAGGTCACGCGCCGCGTCAGGCTCTCGGCGGCCAGGATCACACCGTGCTCCGTCCGCGCCTGCGCGGCCTAGCCCGGCGGCCGCGCGCCGCGGGCCAGGTTCTTGGGCTCGAGCACCTTCTGCGAGCCGGCCAGGAGTTGCGCCACGCCGCCGGTGGGCTTGAGGTGCGGCTCCTCCCGGCAGACGCTGCACGGCTCGCCGTTCTCCTGGTAGGAGAGCGGCTCGTCGTAGGTGGTGATGACGCCTTCGTAGTTGCGCAGGACGACGCGCCTCTCGTTGGAGGCGATGACGTAGCTCGGCATGACCGGGATCTTGCCCCCGCCGCCGGGCGCGTCCACCACGAACGTGGGCACGGCCAGGCCGGAGGTGTGGCCGCGCAGGTTCTCGATGATCTCGATGCCCTTGGAGATCGAGGTGCGGAAGTGGCCGATGCCGCGCGAGAGGTCGCACTGGTAGATGTAGTACGGCCGCACGCGCACCGCGAGCAGCTTGTGCACCAGCTTCTTCATGAGCACCGGGCAGTCGTTGACGCCGCGCAGGAGCACCGACTGGTTGGCCAGCGGCACGCCGGCGTCGGCCAGCCTGGCGCAGGCGTCCCGCGCCTCGGCCGTGATCTCCTTGGGGTGGTTGAAGTGCGTGTTGACGTAGATGGGGTGGTACCGGCGCAGCATGCCCACGAGGGCGTCCGTGATGCGCATGGGCATGACCACCGGGGTCCTGGTGCCGATGCGGATGATCTCCACGTGGGGGATGGCCCGGATCCTGGCCAGGACCGCCTCCAGCCGCTCGTCCGACAGGATGAGCGGGTCGCCGCCCGAGAGGATGACGTCGCGCACCACGGGCGTGTCGCGGATGTAGTCGATGGCGCGGTCGATGTGCTCGGTGGACAGGTGGTGGTCGTCGTGGCCCACCAACCTGCGGCGCGTGCAGTGCCGGCAGTTCATGGAGCAGATGTTGGTGACCAGCAGCAGGACCCGGTCCGGGTAGCGGTGGGTCAGGCCCGGAACGGGCGAGTCCACGTCTTCGTGCAGCGGGTCGTCCCAGTCGGACGGCTCGTCGTGCGTCTCGGGCAGCCGCGGGATGGCCTGCAGCCGCACCGGGCAGCCCGGGTCGTCCGGGTCGATGAGCGAGGCGTAGTACGGCGTGATGGCCATCCGGAAGCGCTTCAGGACCTCGGCCACGTCCGCCTGCTCCGCTTCCGACAGCGGCACTGCCTTGGCCAGCGTGCCGACGTCCTTGATGTCGTTCCGCATCTGCCAGTGCCAGTCGGTCCACTGCTCGAGCGGCACGTCCCGGTACAGCGGGATGCGCCGGTAGTCGTGAGACAGGTACCCGTGCATGGTGGCTCCTCGCGGGCTCTAGCCGCGCAACTGAAGATGCCGGCGCACGTCGTCCGGGGTGGCCGGCGCCAGCCCGGCCTCGGCGGCAATGCGCGCCGCTCGTTCGACCAGCTGGGCGTTTGAGTGCGCCAGCACGCCGCGCGCGTAGTAGACGTTGTCCTCCAGGCCGACCCGGATCCAGCCGTTGCGGGCGATGGCGCCGTAGTGCGACGGCAGTGAACCGCGCCCCACGCCCATGACGGTGAAGTCCGCGCCGGCGGGCAAGGCCCCGCAGAAGGCCTCCAGGTTGGCGGCGCTGAACGGCACCGCGCCCGGCACGTGGAACACGAAGCCGTAGTGGAACGGCGGCCGCAGCAGGCCCTCGTCGATCAGCAGCCGGCTTCCGTAGACGTGGCCCAGGTCGAAGCACTCCAGCGTGGGCCGCACGCCGTGCGCCAGGAACTCGGCGGCGAAGGCGCGCATCACGGGCAGGGTGTTCACGATGTACTCGTCGCCAAAGTTCACGGTGCCGCAGTCCAGACTGGCCATCTCCGGCTGCACGGCCGCGATGGGCCGCAGGCGCTCTTCCGGCGTGTCGCCCACGGCGCCGCCGGTGGTGATCTCGATCACCATGTCCGTCTTGCGGCGCACCGCGGCGATGACCTCCCGGAAGCGCTCCGGGCTGGCGGTGGGCGTGCCGTCGTCGGTCCTGACGTGCAGGTGCAGGATGGCGGCGCCGGCGGCGCGGGCGTCGGCGGCGGCGCGGGCTACCTCGTCGGCCGTCACGGGCAGGGCCGGATTGTGGGCCTTTGTGGTCTCGGCGCCCGTGCAGGCGCACGTGATCACGATCTTGCCGTCCAGCATATCGGTTGCTCCTTGCGCCCGCCGGTCGCCCCGCGCCGCCGCCCCGGTGCGGCTACGCGGCCGGGTGCTTGCGGGCGGTGAGCTCCAGCGCCTCCGCGATGGCCTGCAGGGCCGACTCCAGGTCGGCGTCGGTGTGCCGGTGGGCTATGTACCAGTGATGGTAGGGCTGGATGAAGAGCCCGCGGCGGACGGTCTGGGTGTAGAAGTACTCGCGCCGGGCCTTGTACAGCTTCTCCGCCGCCGACCCGGGGCCCTCGCCCGGTCCCGGGTGGAAGGTGACGAACGGCATGGGCGGGATGCCGGACACCGTGGCCGGCACGCCGGAGTCGGCCACGATCCGCGTGAGGCGGTCGAGGAAGCGGGTGCCGCGCTCCCAGATGGCCTCCGGCACCCGCTCGCGCTCCAGGATGTCCATGCAAGCCAGGGCCGCCACCATCTCCAGGCTGTTGGGGAAGTAGGTGGACGAGACAAAGACCCGCTGCTCGCAGACGGACATGATCTCGCGCTTGCCGGCCACGAACGAGATGGCGTGGCCGTTGGCCACGGCCTTGCCGAAGGCGCCCAGGTCGGGCACCACGCCGTAGCGCTCCTGCGCGCCGCCCATGGCCACCCGGAAGCCGGTGCGAACCTCGTCGAAGATCAGGACCACGCCCTCGCGGGTGGCGATGTCGCGCACCGCCTGCAAGTAGCCGGGCGGCGGCGGCACCACCGGCTTGGCCAGCGGATGGCCCACGGGCGTGATGATGATGCACGCTACGTCTCCGGCGTGCGCGGCCAGCCGTTCCTCGAGGGCGGCCACGTCGCCGTAGGGGAACTCGTCGGTCAGCGCCAGGGTCTCCGCCGGCACGCCGCCGTGGTTCTCCACGCACCAGTCGTGCCAGCCGTGGTAGCCGCAGCGCAATATGACGCGGCGCCCGGTGTAGCCGCGCGCGATGCGCGTGGCCAGGGTGGTGGCGTCCGAGCCGGTCTTGACCGGGATGACCTGCTCGGCGCAGGGCACGATCTCGGTGATGCGTCGCTCGAACTGGTTCTGCACCGGCTGGACCAGCGAGAAGCAGAAGCCGCGCTCGGTGATCTGCTTGACGACCGCGGCGCTGATCTCCGCCTCGTCGTAGCCCAGGATGATGGGGCCGTAGCCGCACAGCATGTCGATGTAGTCGTTGCCGTCCACGTCCACGATGTGGCCGCCGTAGCCGCGCTCGATGAAGATGGGGTACTCGCCGGGCACGAAGTTGTAGGGTCGCCGGATGCCCATGACGCCGCCCGGCGACAGCCGCTGCGCCTCCTGGAACATGGCCATCGACCGGTCGAGCTTGAGCTTTGGGTACTCGCTGGCGGGCATGTCACCCTCCCGTTCATGGCGGCCGGCGCCGGCCTAGCGCACGTACTGCTCCTCGAACAGCCGCCGCAGGCCGGGGCTCTCGCGCAGCTGCCACAGCGTGATCTCCGCGTGGTCCTTGGTATAGCCGTTGCCGATGATCATCCGCACGTCCTTGCCTATGCCCTCGGCGCCCAGGGCGGCGCGCGTGAAGCTGGTGGCCATGGAGAAGAAGTACACGGTGCCGTGGTCGCGCGTTGGCAGGATGGACGCCATCTCGGTGCCGGGTACGTTCACGCAGTTGATGCACAGATCGGCTTCGGCGCCACCGTTGGCCTGAAGGACGGCGTCCAGCACCTCCAGCGGCCTGGTGGCGTCGGCCACGACAATCGCGTGCGCCAGCCGCAAGCTCTCCAGGGTGGGCCGCGAGCGCTCGGAGTGGATGACGGCGATGACGCGGCCGGTGGGCCCTACGCGCTTCATGGCCTCGTAGCAGCACAGGAGGCCCGACTTGCCGCCGGCGCCCAGGACCAAGACCGACATCCCGGGCCCCACCAGCTTGGCCGTCTGGGCCGGCGCGCCGGCGACGTCCAGCGCGGCCAGCGCCAGGCGCTCGTCCATGTCGTCGGGCAGCTTGGCGTAGATGCCGGACTCGAAGAGGATGGCCCGGCCCTCCACCTCCACACGGTCGATGGCCGGGTGCACGGCCAGGATGCGGTCGATGCTGAGCGGCGTCAGCGACAGGGACACCAGGCTGGCTATCCTGTCGCCCGGCCGCAGGTCGCGCCCGGCCAGGGCCGAGCCTATCGCCGCCACCCGGCCGATCAGCATGCCCCCGGAGCCGGTGACGGGGTTCTGCTGCTTGCCGTGGGCGGCCACGATGCCCAGGATGATGGCCTTGATCTCCTCGACGTCGTGGCCCGCCTGCTCCTCGATCTGGGTGAAGCTGGCCGAGTCGATGTTGAGCGCCGTGACGTCGATCAGGATCTCGTTGTCGTAGACGACGGACATGTCGTTGTCCAGCCGGGTGGCCGCCTGCGGCAAGGCGCCCGCCGGCTCTATCACGCGGTGCGTGCCGTACTTGTTTCCCAGAGGCATGGCAGTTGGTCCTCGTTACGCTTCAGCGGCGCCCGGGCACGCGCCTCGCCGCCCGGCGCGCCGCCCTACTGATAGGCCTCGCCCAGCAGCTCCAATGGATGGCGCACCTGAATCCGGCTGTCCGTGCGGTTCAGCCCGTCCTGCATCTGGATCAAGCAGCCCATGCACCAGCTGGTCACCACGTCCGCCTCGGATGCCGTCACGCTGGCGATCTTGTCGCGCCGGAGCTCCACCGAAAGGTCGTAGTGGCCAACCAGGCCCCACGGGCCGCCCTGGCCGCAGCACTCGTCGGCGCCGTTCATGGGCACCACCTCCAGGCCCGGGACGAGGGCCAGCAGGTCGGCGGTGTAGTTGCGGGTCGCGGTGAGCTTGTGCCCCAGCTTCTCGTGACAGGAGACGTGCACCGCCACCTTGCGCGGCACGTTGTTGGGCCGCGGCGCCAGGTGCTCGGCGCCGACCACGGTCATGACGTAGTCGGCTGGGTCGCTGACGCGCTCCAGCAGGTCGTGCGCCTTCTCCGCGTACACCGTGTCCCCGATGCGCTCGAAGTCCTTGGCGTACTCCGCGAAGGCAAGCTTGCACGACGGGCAATGCGTCACCACGTGCTGGAAGTCCGCCAGTTGGTCGATGTTGTACCGCGCCAGGGCGCGGTGCTCCTCCAGGTTGCCGAGCGCGGCAAACGGCTCGCCGCAGCAGCGCTGCGGCGGCAGCGACACGCGCCAGCCGTTGCGCTCGGCGATGGCCAGGAAGCTGTCCAAGATGGGCACGGCGAACAGGTCGCTGCTGCAACCGTAGAAGTAGGCGATGTCCGCCTCCGACGCCGGTATGCCCACCAGCTTGCGGTGGCGGGCCTCCACGCTGGCGCCCGCCAGGCGCGGGACGTAGCGCTCGGCCGGCATGCTGGAGGGCATCAGCCGGCTGGGGACGGCCGCGAGCAGCCTGCGGACCGGGCCGTTGTCCCACAGGCGCTGCGTGGCGCCGGCCGTGCGGATCAACATGTCGTAGAGCGTCCGGTGCTCCATCAGGGCGGCTATGGCCGGCACCACGTGCCGGCTGCGGTGGGCGTGGCGCACGTGGGCCACCATGTCGCGCATGCTGGCGTTGGTGGCGCACTTCCACGTGCACTGGCCGCACAGGAGGCACAGGTCGAAGACCTCCCGGAAGCGCGGGTCGTCGTCGAAGGCGGCCGGGTCCCCGCCCGTCTCGCGGGCAATGGCCAGCGCCCGCTTGAACGTGGGCGCGGCCTCCGTGCGCGCGGCGAACTCGTCCGGCAGTCGTTGGAACACCGGGCACATGTCCGCGCACTGCGAGCAGACGGAGCACACTCCGCAGTACAGCTCGCCAAAGCTGCGGAACTTGGCCAGGTTGAGCTGGCTGTCGCGCGCCTCGATGCCCACCAGCTCCTCGATGGCCAGGTGCAGGTCCTTGTCGCGCGCCTCCTTGATGATCTTGACCCCGGGGTGCAGCGTGGAGCGCGGGTCCATCAGGTCCTTGACCGCCACGAACAGGTCGAACAGGTCGCGGCCGAAGACGTACGGCAGGATGATGCCGCGGGTGCGGCCGTCGGCGTGCTCGCCGCTCATGCTGCCGCCCAGCTCCGTCACCTTCTCCGTGATCTTGGTCATGGCCTCGATCAGCCGGCGGCGGTCCTCCTGCTGCGTCAGGTCGAGCAGTAGATAGACGTGGAAGTTGCAGTCGCCGGCGTGGCCGTGCGTCCCGGCCACCACGCCCTCGTCCGAGAAGACCTGCTCCATGGTGCGGATGAAGTCGAGCAGCTTGCCCTCGTCGCGCGGGATGACCACGCACTCGATCATGGTCAGCGGCCGCTTGGCCGGGTCGTAGGCGTAGAGCACCTGCAGCGCGCCGCGCCGCCCCTGCCACAGCGCGTCCTGGCGGGCCGGCTCGTACGCCACCTCGAAGCCGACGGCGCTCTCGGCGTACTCACGCTCCAGCAATGCCCGCAACGCCTCCACCTGGCGCGCGATGAGGTCGGCGCCGGTCTGCCGCTCCAGCACGCCGACACGGCCTATGCGCCCGGCCGGGTCGGTGGGATGTGGCTCCACCTCCAGGTCGTCGAACTCGATGATGTACATGATCTTGGCGTCGGAGCGGATGCCCAGGTCCGGGTACGTCTGGCGGATCAGGTCCAGGTTGGTGGTCACCGCGGTGTCGAAGCAGGACGGGCCCAGCTCGTAGACGGGCGGGATGGAGCGGCACGCCTCCTGCAGGTCGGTGAAGTACACGATGCAGGTGGCCTTTTGCGTGGCCAGGGGCACCGCGCGCAGCCTGGCCTCGGTGATGACGCCCAGCGTGCCCTCGGAGTGGGCGAACAGGCGCGTCCAGTCCACCGGCAGCCCGGCCTCCAGCTGCTGCGAGATGTCCAGCACGTTGTAGCCGGACGAGTTCTTGGGCACGCGCGGGAAGTCGCGATCGATGACGTCCGCGTCACGGCGCACCAGTTCCAAGATCCTCTGCCACGGCTCCTCGTCGGAGCGGATCTCCGAGGTCCACAGGCCGGTGCCGTCGGCCAGCACCACGTGCAGGTCCAGCACCTGATGCTGAGTGGTGCCGAGTTTGAGGGAGTTGGCGCCGGAGGCGTTGTTGGCGATCATGCCGCCGATGGTGGCCATGTCCGTGGAGGCGGGGTAGGACGCCAGGAAGACGCCGTAGGGCTTGAGGAAGTTGTTGAGTCGGGTGCAGATCACGCCCGACTGGGCCAGGACCACCTTCCCGCCGGACGGGTGGTCGGTCAGGACCTGCATTCCGTCCATGGAGCGCATGTCCAGGACAATGCCGGCGCCCACCGCCTGCCCCGGCAGGCCGCTGCCGGCGCCGCGCGCGGTGATGGGCACGCCTTGCTCGTGGGCGAACCGGACGGCCCGCTCCACGTCCGCATGCTCGCGCACGCCTACGACGGCCAGCGGGGTCAGGCTGATGGGCCCCACGTCGGTCGCGTAGCCCAGGAGCGGCACGGCGCCGATCTCGATCCGCGCCTCCGGGATGCCGGCCGCCACCAGGCCGCGCTTGATCGCCGCCCCGTCCAGACTGGCGGCGGCGCGGCGCCGGGCCAGCCGCTCGGCGGCGAGAAGCGTCAGGTGCGTGTTGCGGCCGCCGTGGCCCGGCTCCCGGCCGCCTGCGGCGCGCACGTTCACCGTGGCCTCGCCGCCGAACACGAACGCTGTCTTGCGCCGCGCGTTGTTGGGGTTGGTGACCAGGACCAGGGTGACGTCGGCCACGTTGGTGCCGGTGGGGCCGGTCTGGATGCCCAGCCCGAGCTGCTTCATGAAGGTGGCCGAGTCGTACCGCGCCAGGAAGTCGCGGTGGTCCAGGCCCCGGCCGGCGGCGGCAGCCAGCGTGCCCTCGTCCGCGATGGCGCCGGCCAGGTCCGAGCGGCCGTCCACGCCGTCGGTGGAGAAGCTGGCGAACGTCAACTGGTCGGTCTCCGCCAGATGGGGCGTCACGACCTGCCAGATGCGCTCGATCTCCTCCGTGACCTCCGCCTTGAGCTTGTCCGCCGTGGTGCCCGTGTTCCAGCCCACGAGGTGGGTGATGTAGCCCAGCTGCCGGCAGGCGTCCCCGGCCGCCTCCATGGCCTGGTCGTTGTCGGCGATGATGACGTATTGGCTTCGGTCGGCGGCCAGCAACGCCGATGTCTTGGGCAGCGTCTCGTTGTCCTGCCGGTCCACGTTGGCCTCGATCCAGGCCCGGACCGCTGCCGGCGCCCGGTCCCACAAGCCGTGGTCCACGAGCACCTGCCTGGCCCCGGCGAACGTGGAGTCGTCACCGACGGTGGGGCCCGAGGCGATGACCGAGGGGTCGTCCACGATGCCGGTCTTGGTCACCGGCACGTCGGACAGCACCAGCGACACGAACGCGCCGGCCCGGTCGGCCAGCTTGCGCATGCCGCCGCCCTTGAGCGGGTCGATGTGCTTGCGCACGGTGTTGATCTCGTCGATGGTGGCCGGCACCGTCAGCAGGAGCTTGCTCAGCTCCTCGTAGTCCTGCAGGCTCACGCCCTCCACGGGCAGCGCCATCAGCGAGGAGCCGCCGCCGGAGATGAGGGCGATGACCAGGGTCCGCTCGTCGGCGGTGCGCAGCAGCTCCACCATGGCGCGGGCCCCGGCCACGCCTTCCGGGCTGGGTGTAGGGTGGTCGCCGGCATGGAGCGCGATGTTGGCGCCGACCGGCTCGGCGGCCTGGTCGCGGTAGACGTTCAGGACGCCGGCGGTGATCCTGTCGCCCAGGATGCTCACCAGCTCCGACGCCGTGCGCCGGGCCGCCTTGCCGCCGCCGACGACCAGGACGCGGTCGTAGTCGCTCAGGTGGTAGTCTCTGCCGGCCACCGTCAGGGTGTTGGCGCCGGGGTCCAGGCGCACGTACCGCCGCAGTGCCGGCTCCGGCAGCACGCGCTCCAGCGCGTGGGCCAGAATGGTCCGGGCGTGTTCCTGCTCCGCCCGCGGGGTGTCGGGGGTGGTCGAGCCGTTACCGGGTTGCATGATTCCGTTCTCTCTAGAGTTGTCGATCCGGGGTGCCACCGCCGGCGGAGGGGAGCCGCGGGACGCCGGCTGGCAGGCCTCGATCGTAGCATCAGAACGGCCCGTTTCCAAGGGCCGCGCCGCCGCGCGCGTCAGCGCCGAGGGCCGTCCAGCCAGGGCAGGAAGGCGCTCCCGGCGCCCGTGGTGGGGGTGGGCTCGGAGGTGGGGTCGGGGTCCGGCGCCGCGGTGGCGGTGAGGCCGGGCGCGGCGGTGGGGGTGGGGTCGGGCGCGGTGGTCGGCGGCGGGTCCGGGGCCGCGGCGTCAACCAGGTGCAGCAGGTCGCCGGCCGCGGTCAGCACGTAGAGCTCGCCGGCGGCGTCCTCGCCGAACGACTGGATGCCGCCGCTGCCGGTGCCCACCCGCGCCTGGCGCCAGTCGCCGTCTCGGTCGCGCGCCAGGGCCCAGACGGCGTTGGTGCAGAAGTCGGCGTAGAAGTAGGCGCCGCGGAGCGCGGGGAAGGCGCTGCCGCGGTACACGTAGCCGCCGGTCACGGAGCAGCCGTCGTCGCGGCCGTACTCGGCCACCGGTAGCGTGAGCCCGGTCCGGTCGCACGTGGCGGCGCCGTAGCAGCTGCTGCCCTCCATCACGTTCCAGCCGTAGTTGAGCCCGCCCGGGCTCCCCGCCGGCTCCACGTTGACCTCCTCGAGGCGGTTCTGGCCCACGTCCGCGATGTAGAGGTCGCCGGTCAAGGCGTCGAAGCTGTAGCGCCACGGGTTGCGCAGGCCCAGCGCCCAGATCTCCTCGCGCACGCCGGCGGACCCGTCCACGAACGGGTTGTCGGCCGGCACGGCGTACGGCGCGTCGGTGTCGATGTCCAGGCGCAACATCTTGCCCAGGAGGGTGCGCCCGTCCTGTCCGTTGCGGTCCGGATCGCCGCCGCCGCCGCCGTCACCGGTGCCCAGGTACAGGTAGCCGTCCGGTCCAAAGGCCACGTGGCCGCCGTTGTGGTTGGAGCGCGGGTGGTCCCAGGCGATGATGAGCCGTTCCGAGCCCGGGTCGGCCGAGTCCGGGTCCGCGCCCAGGGCGAAACGGCTGTAGGTCACCTGACCCAGCGGCCGGCGGGCGGTGTAGGCCACCACGAACGTCGGCTCCAGCGGGAAGCGCGGATGGAAGGCCAGTCCCAGCAGGCCGCGCTCCGTGGCGGCCGCCTCCACCCGCTCGGTGATGTCCAGGAACGGCCGCCCTTCTATCAGGCCGTCGCGGACGATCACGATCCGGCCGGCCTTCTCCACCACGAACAGCCGCCGCGAGCCGTCGTGCGGGGCGGCCATGGCCACCGGGTTCCGCAGCCCGGTAACGACCGGCACCATTGTCACGCGCAGGGCGCCCGGGTCCGGCGCGGGCTCGGTGCTGCCCGCCTGGGTGACGGCCACCAGCGGCAGCCCGACAATGCAGGCGAGCGTGGCGCGGGCGTGCGAGGTGAAGTTCACGGTGTCCTCCCGTCCGGCAGCGTCGGCCGCGGCGGCGCGGCAGAGGGGAGCGCGGCCGGCGCGACCGCGGCGGGCGCCGGCGCGGCCGTGAGGTCGTACGCCAGCGCGCCGGTGATCTCCACCGCCGCCATGGCGCCCACCGGCAGCTCGCCCTCTACGATGACCAGGCCGTCTATCTCCGGCGCATCGCGATACGAGCGCGCCACGGACACGCCGTCGCCGGCACCGTCCACCAGCACCTGCAGGCGGCGGCCTATGAGCGCCTGGTTGGCCGCGAGCGAGATGCCCTGCTGCAGCTCCATAAGCTGCTCGTAGCGCTCGTCCTTGACGTGCCCCGGGACTGGGTCGCCCAGCGGCTCGCTCGGCGTGCCCCGCTCGAACGAGAAGCGAAAGGCGCCGACGCGGTCGAAGCGCATCTCGCGCACGAAGTCGAGCAGCGCGGAGAACTCGGCGTCCGTCTCGCCCGGATAGCCCACGATGAACGTGGTGCGCAGCGCCGGCTCGGGCAGCGCGGCGCGCAATTCGGCCACCGTCCGCCGCACCCAGTCCACGTCGGCCGGCCGGCGCATGCGGCGCAGCGTGGCCGGGTGGGCGTGCTGCAGGGGCATGTCCAGGTACGGCACTACCTGCTCGTGCTCGGCCATGGCCGCGATCAGGCGTCTTGTGACGTGGCCCGGGTACGCGTACAGGAGGCGCAGCCAGGTGATGTCCGGCACGGCGGCCACCAGCGCCTCCACCAGCTGCGCCAGGCCGTCGCGCAGACCCAGGTCGTGGCCGTAGTCGGTGGTGTCCTGGGCGATCAGGATGAGCTCGCGTACGCCGCGGTCGCGCAGCAGGCGCGCCTCGGCCACGATGGTCTCCAGCGGGCGGCTGACGGCGGGACCCTTGATGGCCGGAATGGCGCAGAAGGCGCACGGCCGGCGGCAGCCGTCGGCGATCTTCAGGTAGGCGCTGCCGCCGGCCACGCTGGCGCGGAGCACCCCGGCCTCGTCACGGCCCACGGTGGGCGCGTCCGGCAGATGGAAGAGCGGCGCCGGATTGCGGCCGGAGCGCAGGCGGCCCACCACGGGCACGATGTCCATCCAGCGCCGCGTGCCCAGCACGCCGTCCACGCCCGGCACCAGGCGCACCACGTCTCTGCCGTCGCGTTGGGTCAGGCAGCCGGCGGCGATCAGCAGCTGGCCGGGGCGCTTGGCGGCCGCCAGCTCGCGCAACACCCGCACCGACTCCTCGCGCGCCGGCCCTATGAAGCCGCAGGTGTTGACGACCAGGAAGCGGGCGCGCGCCGGCTTGCGCACGGCGTGGTAGCCGGCGTCCTGCAGCAGCGCGGCCATCGAGTCGCCGTCCACGACGTTCTTGGCGCAACCCAGGTTGACCACGTGGAACGAGCTGTCGGCGCAGGGAACCCTAAAACGGCTCATGCGGTTGATTCTGGCGCCGCGGGCGGCGGCCGTCAACCGGCGCGGTACCCGCCTGGCGTGGGCAGGCTTCGCCGGCCGCGCCGCGGCCGGCGTCCGGCGGA
>Ga0114946_10001118_pt1 | contig 18362 bp, 12 predicted proteins | sample WalLakDeSediment_FD_88676 | JGI IMG/M metagenome (GOLD analysis project Ga0114946, IMG submission 88676) | Lake sediment microbial communities from Walker lake, Nevada to study Microbial Dark Matter (Phase II) - Walker Lake 11/02/13 Deep Sediment | ecosystem: Environmental > Aquatic >...
CTGGTGCAGGTCCTGGGGGAACCCGTGCCGCCGCTTCTGGCCTACTGGGCGGCCTCCCTCTACACGGACGGGCGCCTCCCGCCGGGCTCGGACCCGCTCCTCTCCTTCCCGAGCTGGGATCTGCGGGACATCGATTCGGGGCTCGTCGCCACGGCCCACCTCCAGCCGGTGGAACGGGGATTCCAGGCGTTCACCCTCGAGCAGCCGGTGGCGGCGGGCTCCACGCTCTACACGCGTCTGAGCGGAGGCGGGCATCCCGGCTTCGCCTTCCGCGCCACGGGCCCCGGGGGAATGCCCCTGCCAAGTCACATGCAACTATGGGTGGTTCGCCTGCCATGACCACATCCCTTCTCGCCCTTGCAGGCTTCATCGCGGTGTCCTGGAGCGCGTCCATCGCCGGGATCGTGGTCCGTCCGGGCGCCTGGTACTACGAGGGGATCCGGAAGCCGACCTGGAACCCGCCATCCTGGGTGTTCGGACCGACCTGGTCCCTTCTCTATACCCTGATGGGGATCGCCGCCTGGCTCGTCTGGCGCGAAGGCGGATGGTCGGGCGCGTCGGGCCTGGCGCTCGTGGTCTTCCTGGTTCACCTGCCCGTGAACACCGTCTGGTCGGTGCTCTTCTTCGGGATGCGACGCCCGGACTGGGCAGGGGTCGAGGTGGTGCTGCTCTGGAGCTTCATCGTGGCCTCGATCCTGCTCTTCTGGCAGGTCCGCCCCCTGGCCGGCGCCCTCCTGATCCCCTACCTCCTCTGGGTCAGCTTCGCCGCCTTCCTGAACTTCACCATCTGGCGGCTGAACCGGGGCGAGCTCGCGGCGCTGGCCCGGACGTGGAGCAACTGACGCGGCGCACTGGATGCGGCCCATCTCGAACGGAATCGCGGCGCTCCTGACGCGGCGCTCCTCGAACGGAGCGCCGGTGCCCGATCAGGCGTTCGCCACCTGCACCGGGGCCAGCACACCGGCCGAGAGGTACTCCAGCACGTCCGCAGCCGTGTACGACGTCCGACCCTGAAGGAAGACGCCAATGCGCTGCAGCTCGTCTCCGCTGGTCAGAATGGCGCGCTCGGCCTCGCCGTCCCGCACCTGGGGATGCCCCACATCGGCCATGAGGGCGTTGCAGAGGCACTTCCGGCCCTCGGCCTGGGCCTGCGTTCCACCCTTGGCCTCGTAGGTCTTGACCGGCTCAGCAGGGCACCGGTAGCCCACGCGGCCTCCCTCCATCCGGTAGGCGGTCCGCAGGTACCCCAGGTCACAGATCCGGGTGCGGGCCTCATACTGGGCCTGCTCAGAGTTCGTCCCCTCCATTTCCACCACCTTGAAGGGGAAGCCGGTAGGGGACGCACGCAGGTCGGTGAGCACCGGGAGTCCTCCCTGCCTGGCCGCACGCTTCAGCACCCGGCTCCGGAGCTCGGCGTCGATGCCGCTCTCGTCGGCATAGGCGAAGAGTGTCCCGACCTGAATGCCGGCCGCCCCGGCATCCAGCGCCCGCTGCAGCCCCTCCGCGGTCCCCGTGCTCCCGGCCAGCCAGAACGGGAGCCCCAGGGCCGCCATCTCGTCCAGGTCCACCACGTCGCGCTCGCCGTAGACCGGCTCTCCCTTCTCGTTGACCTCGAGCCGGCCCCGGGGCGGCGCGTTGTGCCCTCCGGCGGTGGGCGCCTCGATGATCCAGCCGTCAATCCTTCCCGTGGCCTTCTTCTGGAGCATTTTCGCCAGCGAGACGGAGGCGATGATGGGGAGGAACCGGGGCCGATGGAGCGGCGCCGGGAGACCCTCGGGCCAGTGAACCGATGGGTCGAAGTGGAGCAGATCCGGCGCCTCGCCTGCCGGTCCCTCCACGTCCAGCCGCATGGAAACGCCGCGATGCTCGGAGAGCCCGTCGAGAACGCCCGGGATCTCCCGGGGAATGCCCGCACCCATGAGCACGTAGTCCACCCCGGCCAGCATGGCCCCGTAGAGCGTGGCCAGGTTGGGCATCTGCACCTTGGTGAGGAGGTTGATCCCGACGGGACCGTCATGCCCCTCCTTGGCCAGATGCACTTCCACGAAACTCGAGAGAATGGTGATCTGCTCGCGGACGGCATTCACCTTCTGACGCCACATGGAGAGGAGCTTGTAGGAGGCGTCAGGGGCCTTCCCCCCCGGGATGAAATAGGCCTCGAGCGCGGCGCGGCTCACGTCGGGAAGCGGAAACGCCTCGATGGCTCGCCGCAGGTGGCCTCCCGGGTCCCCGTCCTGCAAACGCCGGATGAAGAGGGAGTCAATGCAGGTGCCGGAGACGACCCCAAGGTGCCCCCGCTCCGCAACGGCGCGAGCGAGCGTCCAGTTGGAAACTCCGATCCCCATCCCCCCCTGGATGATCATGGGGAGGGTCGAGTTCGCTAGTGCAGTCATGTGGTAACGCCGTAAGAAGACATGAGTGTGGGCCGTGACCCCCGGACGCAGGTAAACCCCGGCGCCCGGATGAGGATCCGGAGGCTCGAGGGCGGGGAGTCACCCTTCAAGTGGCACGCTCGGAAGGAATCCGTCAAGGGCCAGGGCGTCAGGGCCCAGGGCAGCGGGGGCCAGGGCGTCGTGTGCGAGGGCGTCGCGTGCGAGGGCGTAGCGCGCCAGCGTCTCAGGCACCGGGAAGCGGGATGCGTCAGGGAATCCCGTTCCGTAGCGGAGAAGCATACGGGCCGCGGCCCCGCGTGTAGACCACGACAACGCCGTTCGACACGTTCCCCCCGGTCCCGTAGCGGATGGTGGCCTCGGAGGGAGGAAGGAACTCGAGGCTCTCGATGTCGGCGGCCTGCAGGTTCCGGAGAAAGTCGCTGGCATCCTGGGGGCTGATCCGGGTCCCGTCGACGATCACCTGGACCATCTGGCATCCACCCGCGTTGGTCAGCGTCTGGATCCGCCGGTTCGTCTGGATGCAGACCTGGGGAGGCGCCCCCTCCTGGAACAGTTCGGTGACCTGGATGCCCGGCGAGGACCGGCGGAGGATCTCGTAGGCGCGCGCTCCGCGTACCTCCTCCTCGGCCATGGCCTCGCCGTACACGATGTCCCGGCGGAAGGGCGTGAGCCGGGTCAGCTCCTCCACCGCGCTGCGGGTCGTCACCTCGATTCCCTCCAGCACGACGGCCTGCGGGGCCACGCTGAGACTCACGAAGACGTCCCGCCCGGCCGGAACCTCCACTGGATCCGACTGCACGTTGTACCCCAGGTGGCGGATGTCCAGCGTGTACGTCCCTGGCTGGACCCCGACAAAGGTGAACCGGCCGTCGGCACCCGTGAGCGCCTGGAGCGAAGCACCTTCCACCCGGATTACCGCCTGGGTGATGGGCTGGCCGGTAAACTGATCCACCAGCTGCCCCGTCAGGTCCGCCAGCCCGCGGGCCGCGGCCTCCATGAGGATCTGCTCCTGGATCACCCCCCGGCCGGCCACCCCACCCGGACCCGAGCGGGTGGTTCCCAGGTCCAGGTTCACGTCGTGAAGGACCAGGGCCGGGCGACTCACCTCGATCTCGTCCATGACCCCCATGCGCCCCAGGAGCTGGGCCTGGAGCTGGATGAAGCCGGCTTCGGCGGGAACGCCGCAGATGCGGTAGCGCCCGGAAGAGTCGGACCGCCCACGGAGGGATCGGGTCTGGGACCCCTCCTGCCACCGGGCTTCCATGATGGCCTCGGGAAGCCCCACCTCGCCGTCGCGGTCCCGGACCACCCCCACCACGGTGACGAACCCTTCTCCGACTTCGGCCTGGCACGCGTAGGCCATGAGAAGGAGGGGCGAGGGGAGGAGGAGAGCCAGATCATCCACTGGATCCGCGCCCGGCCCGAGCTCAAGGGGATCGGAAAGGGGGCTCGAGAGACCGTTGGCCTCGGCCTGCACCCGGTAGATGGCGCGGGTGTCGACAGCGAAGTCGAAGAGGCCCTCCTCGTCGGACCGGGTCACCGCCACCGTCTCCAGCCCGCCATCGGCGGAAGTACGCAGGAGCGAGACCACGGCTCCCCGCACGGGAGACAGGGTCACCTGCTCCGCCACAAGGCCGGTGAGCTGCTGGCCGGTGAGCTGCTGGCCGGAAAGCTCCGTGGAGCCCGCACCCGCCCATGCCCCGGAGAAGGGGAAAAGCGTGAGCAGCGGAAGGCCGACGCAGGCCAGGGCCCTGGAAAGGACCCGCCAGCTGGGGTAGGCGGTGTTCATGGAGACATATCCTGGAAGGCGGTGGTCCCTCTACTTCTTCAACGGCCTTCTAGTACTCCGGGAAAGGTGTCAGGTTCGCCTGCTCCGGGCTCCTGCTCCGGGCTCCTGCATCCGGGCTCCTGCCTGCGGACTCCTTCTTCCTCAACTCTACCTGCGAAGGGTGATGCGGATCACCCCACCCGCGTGCCCGGATCCGTACCGCGTGGTGGCGCTGGTGGCATTGATGAAGCGGAGTTCCTCGATACCGTCGGCATCGAACCCGCGCAGCGACTCCACGTCGCCGTGGCGGACCTCACCGACGTACACTACCGGGAGGCCGGCGTCCGGGCTCTGGATGCTCCCGGTACCGCGGCCGCGGAGCCACCGGGGGCGGAGCTGGTTCACCAGGTCATAGCCGTTTCGGGCGGACGAGCCCTCGATCTGCGCACGGGTGATCAGGTCGGGGCTGCCAGAGGCTCTCCCCTCTCCAGACGAAGCGCAGGCCGCTGTTGTCAGGGCGAGAAACACCCCGGCAAGTGCCACCCTCATCCATGGGATTCTTCGATGCGATCGCTTCATGATCCTGCTCCTTGTCGGGGGTTCTGATTCGAACAACGAGGCCATTCGGTGCACCTTTCGGGGGAACAGCGGGGTAAGACTCCGGCAATTCAGCGCGGTAGGGCGGACCCGGCCCAGGGACGTAGCATTCGGGGACGCTGACAAGGCCGCCTCCCATCCCCTGCAGCAAGGAGTCCGAATGCGTCGGCGGCGACGTCTCTTTTCCACTCTGATGGCTTCCGGTTCCCTGACCCTTCTCGCATCCTGCATCAGCGGGACCACAGATGGCCAGCTCCTGACGTTTTCCGGAGAGTGGTGCACGCTTCGGGGGCTCGCCCCCGCTGGCTTACCGGCCCCCGGGGTGTCCTATGTGGGCATGGTGTCGTTTCAGCAGAGCGGCCAGATCTCGGGAACCGGATCCACCAGCTACCCCGACAGCGAGACCATCTACCCGGCCCGCTTTTCCGGCACGGTTGTGGGTCGTGATGCCTCCATTTCGGTGTCGGACCTGACTCCGGGCGAAACCCCGGGGCCCCAGTTCACCATGGAACTCCGCCTCGAAGGCGAGCGGGACCTGATCGGAACCATGACCGGTGAGCCCGGTTTCGAGGGTCCCATCCACCTGGTACGCCTCGGGCCCCGCTGCTTCGTCCAGTAGGGCGGCTTGAACGCCGGATTTCAGAAAGCTCCAGCGGACACGAACAGACTCCACTGGACAGGGGCGTGAAAGAGATCCTACCCCAGAGCGGCCAACGGGTCCCCGAGCATTTCAGCCCGGGGACCCGTCTTCGCAACCGCCAGCAGGTCACGTTCCCTCTCCCGCTGGATCCCGGGACCGGGGAAGAACAGCCTCCCCGGCCCCGGAACCTGCGAGTCTTCCGTCAGCCGGTACTCAGCTTTCCGGAATGTTCGGGTTCGCGTTCCGCTCGCTGAACGGTATCGGCCAGCAGGTCTGGTTCTCCACCGGTCCGATGTTGTCCTTGTAGTAGGCACCGGGCTGGAGGATGTTCGGAACCAGGTTGCCCTGGCGCCGGAAGTCTCCCATCCGCTTGGCCTCGAGCCAGAAGTCCCTGGACCGCTGGTCCATGAGAGCGGCATTCAGCTCGGTGAGGTTCGTGGTGGAAAGGGCCGCCTGCTCACCCACGGCCCGACGCTCGTTCACGAACGCCAGCATGGCCCCGGGGTTCTGCCCCGCCTCGATCTCGATGTACCGGGCTTCGAGCCCGGACGCGAGGCGGATGCCGGTGGCCCAGCTCGGGTACTTGAGCTGGGACCAGAGCCGCAGCGTATTGTCCTGCCCATCACGGCCCGAATCGAAGAAGGTGATCCGGGGATCGTTCATGGCCCGGTAGTGGGGAGGCACCACCAGCGACTCGCGAGAGCCCCCGGCGGAGAAGAAGTAGACGCCGTTGCCCAGGCGCCCGCGGTTCCCCGCATCGTCCACGTAGGCCACCTCGTATTCGAACGAGGTCGGCACCCCGCTCACGGCCTGGGAGGCCTCACCGGCGCGACCCAGCTGGAGGAGCGCCCGCCCCTTTCCAACCCGGGCGGAGTTCACGATGTTCGCCGCCTCGGCGCCGCTGGCGGCACCGCCGCGCTGGATCGCCAGGTCAAACCGGTCCACCGCCGTTTCCAGCAGCTGGGCCGGAGTCATGAGCGGCCCGGGGGTGTTCCCCGGTCCCCGCATGGTTCCCTCGCAGAAGGCCTCGCCCTGAATCACCAGGCCAAACCCGGAGGTGAGGGCCGCACGGGCCACGTTCAGGTCGGTTCCGGGCTCCGAGCCCAGCGCCTCGATGACCTGCTCTCCCTGGGCGATGCCACGGAGGAGGCCAAACCAGACCCCTGAGTGCGTGCCGTTTCGCTCATCGATGGCGCGGCGCCCGTACTCGTTCCGGGTGGGGAAGGTATCGCCTACCCATGCCTCGTTGGTGAACCAGGCGGTGTAGACGATCATCTCGCCGTACGCCGACGCGAAGGTCTGGAAGGCGGACCGGGAAAAGATCGTCCCGTCCTCCACCGGGTTGACGGTGGCGGCATCGATGATGCCGGGGTTACGAACCTCGAAGAAGCTGTCGCACCCGGCCAGAACCGGGAACAGTACCGCCGCAGCGGCCAGCGTGCCGAGGCCCGAACGAACCCGTCGGGTTGTCGTTTGAGTCGTCATGATTCCTCTCGGCATCAGAAGGTCAGGTTGACGCGGGCCGACCAGCGACGAGGCTGGGGCAGCGTCAGGAAGTCATTGCGGCTGAAGCTCGTCTGGGCTCCCAGCACCTCGGGATCCTCACCCTCGTAGTCCGTCCAGAGGGCCAGGTTCCGGCCTCCGAGCGTGACGGTGGCGCCGGCGGCGCGGAAGCGCTCGGCCACGTCACGGGGCAGGGTGTAGCTGACGCTGAACTCACGGAACCGAACGTGGTCGCCGGGCTGGTAGTACGCCGCATTCACGGCGGAAGCCCCGACTCCGCTCCCGTTCTCCCTTACGAACGGGCCGAAGCGCCGCAGGCGGTCTTCGGGCTCCAGCTCGTCGCGGAGCACCGACCGCTCACCCGTACCGAACTGCCGCTCCCGGAACTGATCCGTGTTGTTGTAGAGCACGTAGTCCGAGGCCCAGTCGACCTGGGCATAGATCCGGAAGTTGTTGAAGAGGTTCAGCGTGGAGCTGAAGTTCCCCTCGAATCCGGGGTTCGAGTTCCCCCAGAAGACCGTGGTGTCGGTGACAATGGTCCGGTTGTTGGCAAAATCGAACTCCACGACTTCGTGGGTCCACCAGCCGTTGGCCGGGAAGCCCTCGAGCACGCGAAGCGTGGTTCCGAAGGGCTCCACATCACCGAGGTCCGTGACCTCGTTCTCGTTGGTCGAGAGGTTGAGTCGGGCGTCCCAGGTAAAGCTCCGGCCCTCGGCCACCCGGGCGTTGATCCCCACCTCCCATCCCCGGTTCACGAGCTCCCCGATGTTCACCACCGGGTTCGAGCCAAAGCCCAGCGAAGGGGCGATGGGCCGGGAAATGATGAGATCTTCGGACCGCTTGTTGTAGTACGTTACCTCGAGACCGACGCGCTCGTTGAAGAGACCGGCGTCAAACCCGAACTCCGCCTCCACGCCCCGCTCCGGCGCCAGTTCGGCATTCCCTGGGTTGCTCGGGAGCACGCCCGAACCCACCTGGTTGGAGGTGATGGCGAAGGCTGCCGGCGAGAAGGTGGTGAGCGACGCGGTGCTCCCCGGCGCGCGGCCGGTGGAGCCCCACACCGACCGGAGACGCAGGGTGGACACCAGGTTCTCGAGCCCCACCGGGTAGAAGTCCTCTTCGGAGACCACGTACGAGAGACCGACCTTCGGGTTGAAGAAGGTGCCGACCTCCTCACCGAAGGCCGAGTTCTTGTCGAGGCGGCCGCCGAGCTGGAAGTACAGCCGGTCCCGGAAGGCCAGGTCGAGCTGGGTGAAGATCCCGCCCTCGCGGCTCTCGCCGTAGGACTGGCCACCGGTGGTGGTGGCGGCCGCGTTGACGGCCTGGGCGGTGTTGGTCGTGAGCCCCTGGCCGGTGGCGTTGGTCAGATCGGAGCGCACGGAGACCAGCTGGCCTCCGAAGGCCAGGTCGTAGTTCCAGCTTTCGCCGACCTGCCTGCGGATGCTCCCCAGGTAGTCCAGGGTGATCTCGTCACGGTTCTGACGGGCCTGCCCGATCTGCCCGGAGTTGAGCACGGCGGTTCCATACCACCCGTTTGCGTTCAGCGGGAAGAGGCTCTTGGCCTCGGACCGGGTCATGTCCAGCCCGGCGTTGAACCGGTGGGTAAACCAGGGCAGCGGCGTGTAGTTGATGGTGATGACCGGGGTGGTCCGGATCGTCATGTTCCGGTTCTCGATCCGGGAAATGGCTTCCGTCTGACGGTTCGCGCCGAACCAGCCGTCAGAGGCGGTTCCCACGTTCTGCGGCCGGCCCAGGAGCGCGCCCCCGAGGTAGCCATAGATGTTGTTGTCGTTCTGCGGAAAGTCCGCGTCCACGCGCCCGAGCCCGATGGAGGCGTCGAGGCGGAGGTCCTCGCGGGGCGTGAAGTCGAAGTTCACGCGACCCGTGTACCGGTTGTACTCGTTGTCCGGGAGCACGCCCTGCTGCTCGTCGGCGCTGAACGAAAGGTAGTAGCCGTAGTTTTCACCGCCGCCACGCCCCGACCAGGAGAGCTGGTGGGACACGCCGTCGCGGAACACGTCGTACCGCTGGAGCGGCGCGTCGGAGATCACCGTGCCCGCCTCCCGGCCAAAGCAGAGGGTCCGAGCCTCCTCGGTGACCTGGGCTGCGCTGCAGGCACCAAAGTTGGCGGGCACATCCCACAGGTTCTGCGACACGCCGTATTCGTACGTGACATTCTGCGTGAACGTGGTGCCGGCCCGGCCTCGCTTCGTGCGGATCTGAATCACGCCGGCGGAAGCGTCGGCCCCGTAGAGGGTGGCGGCCGCAGGTCCCTTCACGATCTCGATGGACTCGATGTCGTCGGGGTTGATGTCGTTCAGGCGGCTGCCGGCCTGTCCACCCACGCCGTAGATCTGAGAGGTCCGGGAGTCGGCCCGGATCCCGTCGATGATCACGATGGGCTCGTTGGAGAGGTTCAGCGACGCCGAACCCCGGAGCCGGATGCGCTGCGTCGAGCCCGCAGTCCCCGAACTCGTGGTGATGGACACACCCGTGGTGCGCCCCTGGAGGATGTTGGCCACGCTGGTGATGGGGGCCGTCTCCGTGAGGGCGGCCACATCGAGGGTAGCCACGGACGCGGCCTGGGCGCGACGCTCCTGCCGGCCCGCCGTCCCGGTCACGATCAGCTCATCGAGGGCCACGGCCGACTCGGAGAGCTGGAAGTTCACGGTGGTGGTCTGCCCCGCAATGACCTGCACATCCTGCGTGGAGGTGCGGTAGCCGATGAAGGTGGCACGGAGCTGCTGCGCGCCGGCGGGCGCGTTGGCGATGCGGAAGTTGCCTTCCCGGTCCGTCAGGGTCCCGACCTGGGTCCCGACCACCGAGACCTGGGCGGACGCGATCGGGGCGCCGGTGCGCCCGTCGATCACCTGTCCGGTTACGACTCCCTGCTGCGCTTCGGCCATGCCGGGCGCCGCAAGGAGAACCCCGAGTGCCGCCACGAAGGCGGCGGGGGTCCAGAACAAACGCTTGAGGTTCATACCTGGGTTCCTCGTGAAAGGGGGGCGGGCTCTTCCGGGATCGAATCCGCGAACGAGAGATGCCAGCCATCATGACCGGCAAGGACCGCCCTGGTTGCTGGAGAATCCGCCCGACATGTCGAAGGCGGAGGAGCCGCAGGGAAAGGTGCGGCTCGGGGGGGCGTCGTCCTCCTTGGAAGGGGTGAACGAAAAAGCAGGGGGGGGAGGCGCAGAATCGCGAGACTCCCGGACCTTGAGTTTGTAAACGTTTGATGATTTACGCAACGGTGACCGGAACCCACGCCCCCCCGACATGTTCCGGGGTTGGCGGGGGCAGGGGGTGGGGAGCCCCCCGCACCACGGCTTTCCAGGGAAGAGGAGGTGAAGCGATGGGCCCCGAATGAAGGAACACCCGGCGGCTCCCGTAGGGAGAAGGAATTGGTATCCGTCCGACTCGAACTCGACCCCGCCCCCCGTCCTTGCGCGCCCATGCTATCCGTAATCCTGACCCTCAGCCTGTGCAGCCTCTGTCTGCCGGACCTCCCCGTCCCCCCCCTGCAGGCGCAAGGCGACACGGCATCGGTGGTGGGCATCTGGCAGGGATCCCTGGAGGTCCCGCCCGGCACCCGCATCCCCCTTGTGTTCCACGTCAAGCCGGCCCCTGACGGCGGACTCGCCGCCACCATGGACTCGCCGTTGCAGGGCGCCATGGGCATTCCCGTTCCGGTGGTCCGGTGGGACGGCACCACCCTCCGCCTTGAGCTCCCCGCCCTGGGCGCCGTTTTCGAGGGAGCCCGCCCCGCGGGCGAAGACCTGCCCGGCACCCGTCCCGAAACCCTGTCCGGCACCTGGCAGCAGGGCGCGCTTACCTTCCCGCTCCTCCTCACCCGGAGCGATCAGGCTCCGTCCCTCTCGCGCCCGCAACACCCGGCTCGTCCCTTCCCCTACCGAGAGGAGGAAGTCCGCTTCCGAAACGACGGGGCGGGCATCGACCTGGCCGGAACCCTCACCCTCCCCCCGGCCCCGAGACCCGTCGTCGCCCAACCCGGCGATTCGGCCAGAACGGGCCCGGGCTTTCCCGCCGCTATCCTCCTCACCGGCTCCGGCCCTCAGGACCGGGACGAGACGATCCTCGGTCACAAGCCCTTTCTCGTCCTTTCCGACCACCTGACCCGCCAGGGGGTGGCGGTCCTCCGGTTCGACGACCGGGGGGTGGGCGCCTCTGGAGGGGACTTCGCCGCCGCCACCTCGCTGGACTTCGCCGGCGACGCCGCCGCCGCCCTGGCCTGGCTTCGGGCCCACCCCGAGATCAACGCCGACGCCATCGGATTCGTGGGCCACAGTGAGGGCGGGCTCCTCATTACCCTGCTCGAGGGGGAGGAGAGCCCGGGAGGCCAGGTCCCCGCCGATCCCTTTGCCTTCGCCGTCTTCCTTGGCGCACCGGCGCTCCCTGGCGGCGAGATCCTCCTCCTTCAGGCCGAGGCCATCGCCCGGGCGTCAGGGGCACGAGAGGACCAGGTGGAGCTCCTTCTCCAATTCCAGGACCGGATGCAGGAGGTGATCCGGGACGAAGCCGACCCCGAGCGCCGGCTGGAACGCCTGGAGGCCGTTCTCCGCATGTCCCTGGATGAGATGGACCCCGCCGATCGCACCGCCCAGGGGATCCCCCCGGGGCAGGAGGATGCGTGGGTGGAGGCCCAGCTCGCCGCCATCGCCTCCGACTGGTTCCGGACCTTCGTGATCTACGATCCCCGGCCGGCGCTCCGGGCGACGACCATGCCGGTCCTCGCCCTCTTCGGGGAACTGGATCTCCAGGTCCCACCGGCCGAGAACGCCTCCGAGATGCGGGCCGCCCTCGAGGCCGCCAGGAACCCGGACGTCACCATCCACATCTTCCCGAGCCTCAACCACCTCTTCCAGACCGCCGAGACCGGCTCACCGGCGGAATACGCCATCCTTGAAGAGACCCTGGCCCCCGCTGCGCTGGAGCGGATTTCGGGGTGGATCCTGGAACGCTTCGGGCCGGGGACCCGGGGGCGCTGAGCCCGGCGCCGCGTGTTCAGGTCGCTGGCAGCACCTGCCGGGCACCGCCGGCTCAGTCAGCTCGGCCCACTCGGCCGACTCGGCCGGCTCAGCCCTGGGCCTGGGCCTCCTCCTCGCCGGTCTTCCGGAGGATGAGACGGTGGGCCCGGAGGCGCAGCGCGTTGATGCGGATGAAGCCCCGGGCATCCTCCTGGTCGTAGCCCCCGGCCACATCCATGGAAGAGAGTTCCTGGTCGTAGAGGGAGGATTCGGAGCTCCGCCCCATGGGGATCACGTTCCCCTTGAAGAGCCGGATCCGCACCTCGCCGTCGATGAGGCGCTCGGCCTGCTCGAAGGCGGCCTCGATGAAGTCCATCTCGGGCGAGAACCAGAACCCGTTGTAGATGATCTCGGCGAAGCGGGGCGAGAGCATGTCGCGGAGCCGAAGCACCTCCCGGTCCATGGCCAGCCCCTCCAGGTCGCGCAGCGCGTGGTGGAGCACCGTGCCCCCGGGCGTCTCGTACACGCCCCGGGACTTGATCCCCACGAAGCGGTTCTCGACCAGGTCCACCCGGCCCACCCCATGCTCCCCACCCAGGTCGTTCAGGTAGGAGAAGAGGGCCACCGGATCGTCGTGCTCGGTGCCGTCGTCCAGGTTCACCACCCGAACGGGGCGGGCATCCTTGAAGAAGATGCTGAGGTTCGCCGGGGTGTCCGGGGTCTTCTCCAGGGCCCGGGTGAGCTTGAACATGTCCTCCGGCGGCGCGAAGAGCGGATCCTCCAGCATGCCCGCCTCGTACGACCGGTGCATCAGGTTCTCGTCCGAGGAGTAGGGCTTCTCCGCCGTGGCCTCCACGGGGATGTCGTGCTCGGCGGCGAAGGCCAGCAGGTCCCGCCGCCCCTGGAAGCGGTCCAGGAAGGCCCGCTCCTTCCAGGGGGCGATGACCTCAAGACGGGGCCCGAGAGCCGCGAAGGCGAGCTCGAACCGGACCTGATCGTTTCCCTTTCCCGTGGCGCCGTGGGCCACGGCCGTGGCCCCTTCGCGGATGGCGATCTCCACCTGCCGGCGGGCGATGACGGGTCGCGCCAGCGCAGTGCCCAGCAGGTACCGGTTCTCGTAGATGGCGTTGCCGGCAATGGCCGGGAAGATGAAGTCCGTCACGAACTCGGCCTTCAGGTCCTCCACGAAGACCTGGCTCGCCCCGGTGGCCAGGGCGCGCCGCGCCACGTCCTCGAAGTCCTCCAGCTGGCCCACGTCGGCCACGTAGGCCAGGACCTCGTACCCACGCTGGATCAGGACCTTGAGGATGCAGGCGGTATCGAGTCCGCCGCTGTACGCCAGGACGACCTTCTTCTTCGACAATGAGATGCTCCGGGCCAGGGGTTCCGGCGGAGGGCTCCGCCGCAGGCGCGTTTTCGGCGGGCACGGGGACCGTGCGCCGAACGCGTCCGAATGAAACAGGGCGGCGCCCCGGGATCAAGGCCGCATGGGGCGGGTAGGTGTCCCGCGATGAGTTCCTACGTGGAGGGTCGCGCCGTCACCTGGCTCAGCCTCGTGCTGAACGTGGCCCTGGGCGTGCTCAAGGTGCTGGTGGGGTGGGTGGGGAACTCCCGTGCCCTGGTGGCTGACGGCCTCCACTCCCTCACCGACCTGGCCTCGGACGTGGCCGTGCTGGTGGGGATGTCGGTGGCCTCCCGCCCCCCCGACGCCAACCATCCCTATGGGCACCACAAGGTGGCGAGCCTGGCCACCCTCGCCATTGCCGGATCCCTCCTGGTCTTCGCGGGGCTTCTCATCCTGGACGGCCTGCGAGGACTCCAGGCCGGAGATGCCCGGGTCCCCGACCTCCTGACCCTGGTGGTGGCCACGCTCTCCATCGGGGTCAAGGAGTTCCTCTTCTGGCGCACCCGGCGGATCGCCGAGGCCGCCGGATCCCGTCTCCTCCTGGCCAACGCCTGGCATCACCGGACCGACAGCGCATCGTCCCTTGTGGCCGCGGCCGGAATCGGCGCGGCCCTCCTCCTGGGTCCGGATTGGGCTTTCCTGGATGCCGTGGCTTCCATCGTCCTGGCCGGATGGCTGGCCCTGGAGGGATTCCGGCTCCTGCGTGGCGCGGTGGACGACCTGGTGGACTCGGCCCCGGAACAGGCGCTGGTGGACGACCTCAGGGAGCACATCCTCCCCGTGGACGGTGCCGTTGCGTACCATGACTTCCGGGCCCGGCGGATCGGCGACCGGGTGGAGGCCGACTTCCACCTTCTGGTGGAACCGACGCTGACCATCGAGGAGGGCCACCTCATTGCCCACCGGGTCAAGGAGGCCATTCTGGCTCGCCACCCCGAGGTCCTCAGCCTCCTCATCCACGTGGAGCCCGCGCTGCCGGAGCACCACAAGAACCGGGGCGTGGCCGACGGTTCGCTGGACGCAGGGGGCCCCCTGCCGTAACGTGACCCGGGCCTTCGCCCCGGACTGGTACCCCGGGCATCACCCCGGCCTCCCACCCCGTTTCATCACCCCGTTTCGTCACCCCGTTTCGTCACCCCCCTCTCCCTCCTTCCCTCGTGCCCCCACTTCAAGGCTCGCTCCCATGGGATTGATCCTCGCGCTTGACCAGGGCACCACCTCCTCCCGCGCCATCGTCTTTGACGAGGGCGGGATCTCCCGGGGGAGCGCCCAGCAGGAAATCCGCCAGCACTTTCCCCGGGCTGGATGGGTGGAGCATGACCCCCAGGAGATCTGGGCCACCCAGCTGGCCACGGCCCAGGGCGCCCTCCGCGACGCCGGGATCCGGGCCGCCGACCTGGACGGCATCGGGATCACGAACCAGCGCGAGACCACGGTCGTCTGGAACCGCGCCACCGGAGAGCCCATCCACAACGCCATCGTCTGGCAGGACCGGCGTACGGCGGCCTGGTGCCAGCAGCTGCGGGCCGACGGGCTCACCGGGTTCCTTCAGAAACGGACGGGGCTCCTCCCCGATGCCTACTTCTCGGGCTCCAAGATCCGGTGGCTCCTGGAGCACGTGGACGGCGCCCGGGCCATGGCGGAGCGTGGGGAGCTCGCCTTTGGAACGGTGGACAGCTGGCTCCTCTGGAAGCTCACCGGGGGGCGGGTCCATGCCACCGACCCGAGCAACGCATCCCGGACCCTCCTGATGGATCTCGCGACCTGTGCCTGGGACGAAGAGCTCCTCGAACTCTTCGGAGTGCCCCCCGAGCTCCTTCCCGAGATCCGGGACTCGAGCGAGGTCTACGCCGAGTGCGATGCGGAGCACCTGGGCGCGCCCGTGCCGGTGGCGGGGATCGCCGGCGACCAGCAGGCCGCCCTGTTCGGCCAGGCCGGGTTCGAGGCCGGACTGGCCAAGAACACCTACGGGACCGGGTGCTTCATGCTCATGAACGTGGGAGAGTCCCCGGTGCCCTCAAAGCACCAGCTCCTGAGCACGGTGGCCTGGCGCATCGACGGCCGGACCGAGTACGCCATGGAGGGGAGCGTCTTCATCGGAGGCGCGGTGGTGCAGTGGCTCCGGGACGGCCTCGGCCTCATCCGGGACTCCTCGGAGGTGGAGGCCCTGGCCCGCACGGTGAAGGACAACGGGGGCATCTACCTGGTGCCCGCCTTTGCCGGGCTCGGCGCCCCCCACTGGGATCCCTACGCTCGCGGAACCATCATGGGCATCACCCGGGGGACCACGGCCGGGCACGTGGCCCGGGCGGCGCTGGAGGGGATCGCCTACCAGGTGGCCGACATTCTCGACGTGATGCGGGAGGACGCGGGCTTCCCCCTGGAGGAACTCCGAGTGGACGGCGGCGCGGCGGCCAACGACCTGCTGATGCAGTTCCAGGCCGACCTCCTGGGGGTGCCCATCGTGCGGCCCCGGGTCACCGAAACCACGGCGCTGGGGGCGGCCTACCTGGCCGGGCTGGCCACCGGCGTCTGGCCCAACCGGGAAGCCATCCAGCAGAACTGGGCCGTGGAGGCCCGCTTCGAGCCCTCCATGCCCGCTGACCAGGTGGCCCACCACCGGGCCCGCTGGGTGGAGGCCCTCTCCCGGGCGCGAGACTGGCAGGAGGCCGAGGGAACGGCCGGGGACGAGACCGGGGACCAGGCCGCGGGCGTGGCCGCGGGCGGGACCGAGGCATCCGCAGCGGTACCGGAATCCAGCAACGGCAGGGAGGAAGAGCGATGAACCGCGAGGCATGGATCTCCCAGGTCTTCGGCACGGCGCCCCAGACCGAACCCTTCGATCTGCTCATTGTCGGGGGTGGGGCCACGGGCGTCGGGACCGCGGTGGATGCGGCCTCCCGGGGATACCGCGTCCTGCTCGTGGAGCAGAGCGACTTCGGAAAGGGCACGTCGTCCCGGTCCACCAAGCTGGTCCACGGGGGTGTTCGGTACCTGCAGCAGGGGAACGTGACGCTGGTCATGGAGGCTTTGCGGGAGCGCGGCATCCTGCTTCGGAACGCCCCGCACCTGGTCCGGGACCAGGCCTTCGTGGTGCCGAACTACGCCTGGTGGGAGGCGCCGTTCTACGGCATCGGGATGAAGGTTTACGACATGCTGGCCACCCGGTATGGGTTCGGGCGTTCCCGCCACCTGTCATCGGCGGAGGTGAAGGCCCGGATCCCCACCGTGGAGGAGGAGGGACTCCGGGGCGGGGTGCTCTACTTCGACGGGCAGTTCGACGACGCCCGGCTCCTCCTGAACCTGGCGCAGACAGCGGCCAGGCAGGGGGCGAAGCTCCTCAACTACTGCCCCTGCGTTGACCTAACCTTTGACGAGACCGGATTCGTGAACGGGGCCCGGATCCGCGATGCCGAGTCCGGGCGGGAGGTGGAGGTGCAGGCCCGGGTCGTGGTGAATGCCACCGGCGCGTGGGTCGACGGGGTCCGGCGCATGGCCGAACCCGAAGCTCCGCCCATGATCGCCGCGAGCCAGGGCGTCCACATCGTGCTGGACCGGAGTTTCCTGCCCGGGGACTCGGCCATCATGGTCCCTCGAACCTCCGATGGCCGGGTCATGTTCGCCATTCCCTGGCACGACCACGTGGTGGTGGGGACCACCGACACCCCCATCGAGACCGTGGAGCTCGAGCCCCGGGCCCGGGAGGAGGAGATCGACTTCCTGCTGGAGACGGCCAGCCAGTACCTGCACCGGGATCCCACCCGGGCCGACGTCAAGAGCGTCTTCGTCGGCATCCGCCCCCTCGTGCGGGCGGCAGAGGAAGGTGACACGGCCGCGCTCTCGCGGGACCATACCCTTCACATCGGGCCCACGGGCCTCCTCACCATCTGCGGCGGGAAGTGGACCACCTACCGGAAGATGGCCGAAGACTGCGTGGATCACGCCATCCAGCTCGGACAGCTCGACGAACGCCCCTGCATCACGAAGACGCTGAACATCCACGGCTACCACCGGAACGCGGAGCGGTTCGGGGCCCTGGCGGGCTATGGGTCCGACGCGCCTGCGCTTCAGTCCATGATGCGGGAGGATCCGGCCATGGCCGAGCCCCTTTCCGATATCCTCCCCATCGTGGCGGCGCAGGTGGCCTGGGCCGTTCGGGAGGAAATGGCCCGGACGCTGGACGATGTGCTGTCCCGCCGGACCCGCGCCCTTCAGCTCGACACGCGGGCCGCGCTGGCCATGGCAGAGCCCGCGGCGGCGCTTCTGGCCCGCGAACTCGGGCGGGACGAGGCGTGGGCCCGGGAGCAGGTCGACGCCTTCACCGAGCTCGCCGGCGGCTACCTGCCGTGACCCCCGGCGACAACGCGGATGCCAGGGAGGACGGTGCATGCGGAGCGGCCTCGCGCCCGGAACGGCGTCGCTGTCAGAAACGACAAACGCCCACAGCCTCTGGAAGAGGCTGTGGGCGTTGAGGTTTGCAGGGAGACGGAGGCGGAGGGACTCGAACCCCCAAAGGCTTGCGCCCGCCGCATTTCGAGTGCGGTGCCTTACCAGTTAGACTACGCCTCCATTGTACCGCGCCGTCGGTTTTCTAACCCCCCATGGGGGCTTGGGTCCCCTTAGGGTTGAGCGCCCGGATGAGCTGCGCGTTGCTTCGCAGATCCGGCGCCATGGTACTTCTGACTAACGACCTAATCGGGGCGCCCGGATGAGCTGCGCTTCGCTTCGCAGATCCGGCGCCATGGTACTTCGAACAGACGATATAATCGGGGCGCCCGGATGAGCTGCGCGTTGCTTCGCAGATCCGGCGCCATGGTACTTCTGACTAACGACCTAATCGGGGCGCCCGGATTCGAACCGGGGACCTCTGCGACCCGAACGCAGCGCTCTACCGGACTGAGCCACGCCCCGTGACCAGCGCGACGAGCGTGCTGGGTCCTGACCTTCATCAAGCGGACGGGGTGGGATGAGCTGCGCTTTGCTTCGCAGATCCCTACCCCGGTACGACCCAGGTGCCCTTCGGCACCATGTAGCGGACGGGGTGGGATGAGCTGCGCTTTGCTTCGCAGATCCC
>Ga0114946_10001119_pt1 | contig 18345 bp, 12 predicted proteins | sample WalLakDeSediment_FD_88676 | JGI IMG/M metagenome (GOLD analysis project Ga0114946, IMG submission 88676) | Lake sediment microbial communities from Walker lake, Nevada to study Microbial Dark Matter (Phase II) - Walker Lake 11/02/13 Deep Sediment | ecosystem: Environmental > Aquatic >...
ATCCCCGAGGGACTCTCGGTCTGGCATGACCTGGACGAGCTCTCGGAGCGCCTTGCCACCCACCCGCTGGTGGCGGAGGCCCAGGTGCGACGACGCCTTCCGTCCACCCTTGTGCTCCGGGTCCGGGAGCGGGAGCCGGTGGCGCTGGTGCCCACCCCCGTGCTCGTCCCGGTGGATGCGGAAGGCCGCCTTCTTCCCATCGATCCCGCGCAGCACGCGCTGGACCTTCCCCTGCTGCGTCCCACCCTGGAGGAAGAGGGCCATGCCCTTTCTCCCGGCGATCTCCGGACGCTGGTGGGCGAGGTCGCCCGGATTGCCCAGCTCGAACCGGTTCTGGCGGCGTCGATTTCCGAGGCTTCGCTGGATGCCTGGGGGGACGCCGTGGTGCACCTGGTGGAACCCCGGACCGCGCTCCAGTATCGCCCACCCCTGACCCCGGACCGCCTGGAGGAGGCCTACCGGGTCCTGGCCGACGCGATGCAGCGGCGACCGGACCAGATCCCCACCGTCATCGACCTTCGGTTCGCCGACCAGGTCGTCGTTCGCTATTCCCCACGAAACCCACGCTGATCATGCGATCGAACCTCATTGCCGGACTCGACATCGGCACGACCAAGACCTGCGCCCTCATTGCCGAACTGGTGGGGGAGGGACGTCGTCGGCCCGAGCTCCGGGTCCTGGGCGTGGGGCAGGCCCGGACAGGGGGGGTCCGACGCGACGTGGTGACCCACATCGAGGAGACCACCGAGTCGGTGAAGTCGGCCATCAAGGAAGCCGAACTGATGGCCGGCAGCGAGATCGACCGGGTCTGGTGCTCCATCGGGGGCGACCATGTGCAGGCCTTCTCCTCCATGGGCGTGGTGGCCGTGCAGGGAGAGGAGATCAACGCCACGGATCTGGCCCGGGTGCACGAGGTCGCCCGGGCGGTGGCCCTCCCGCCGGACCGGGAGTTCCTGCATGCCGTCCCCCAGGAGTACCGGGTGGACCACCAGGACGGAATCAAGGACCCGGTGGGGATGTCCGGGGTGCGCCTCGAAGCGGAGGTGTACCTCGTGACCTGCGCCGCCGCGGCCGCCACGAACCTCCGCAAGGCGGTGAACCGGGCCGGGTACCGGGTCCAGTCCCTGGTGCTTTCGCCCCTGGCCACGGCCCGGGCCGTGCTCACGGAGGACGAGAAGGAGGTAGGGGTGGCCCTCATCGGGGTAGGGGCCTCCACCACCGAAATGGTTGTCTTCCACGAGGGGAAGATCCAGCACATCGGCGTCCTGCCGGTGGGGGGCGACACCATCACCAACGACCTGGTACGCGGGCTCTCCATTCCCTTTGCGGAGGCGCAGAAGGCCAAGGAGCGCCACGGCGTGGCCCTGGCCCAGCTGGTGGATCCCCAGGAGACGGTGGAACTCCCCGGGCCCGGGCCCGGCCAGCGCCGTGACGTGGCCCGGGAACTCATCGCCCACATCGTCGAGCAGCGCCTGGACGAGATCTTCGGGCTCGTTCACCAGCACCTGGACGGGGTCGGCGTGCTGGACCGCCTGGGCGCCGGGGTGGTCCTCACCGGCGGTACGTCGTCCATGGACGGCGTGGTGGAAATGGCCCAGCAGTGCTTCGCGGCGCCCATCCGGCTCGGGGCGCCCGGCGACGGTCTGAGCGGCCTGACCTCCGAAGTGGGACGCCCCCGCTTTGCCACGGTTACCGGCGCCTGCCTCCTGGGCGCTGACCGCTTCCACGAGACCGGGGAGGGTGCGAGCACCATGTCCTCCCAGCTCATCACCCGGGTGGGCGCGTGGATCCGGGAGTTCTTCTGAGTCGCCTGCTGTTCACGTTGCTGTTCCCGTCGTTCTGGACAAATCCGTGCCATTCCCTCACATTCCCGAAACCCGGGAGGAGACCATGATGATTTTCGAATTCGAAGAGACGCCGGTTCAGAACGCACGGATGAAGGTCATCGGCGTGGGTGGCGCCGGAGGCAACGCCGTCAACCGGATGGTGGACGAGGACCTGGAGGGAGTGGAGTTCATCTCTGCCAACACCGACGCCCAGGCGCTCAAGAACTCGCGTTCCCAGATCACCATCCAGCTCGGGAAGAAGCTGACCCGGGGGCTCGGTGCCGGAGCCCGCCCCGAGATCGGCCGGCAGGCCATTTCCGAGTCGGAGGAAGAGGTCCGCAGGGCGCTGGACGGAGCCGACCTCGTCTTCATTACGGCGGGGATGGGCGGCGGGACCGGAACGGGTGCCGCTCCCCTCATCGGCGACATCGCCCGGGAACTGGGCGCCCTCACCATCGGCGTCGTGACCCGCCCCTTCTCCTTCGAGGGCAAGAAGCGGATGCGGCAGGCCGACCTCGGGCTGGCCGAACTCCGCCGCGCCGTGGACACCATGATCGTGGTGCCCAACGACCGCATTCTCTCGGTGGTGGGGAAGGGGACCACCTTCAAGGATGCCCTCAAGCGGGCGGACGAAGTGCTCCTCCACGCGACCCAGGGGATCTCGGACCTGATCCGCGTCACCGGCGAAGTCAACGTCGACTTCGCCGACGTTCGCACCATCATGGCCTGCCGGGGTCCGGCGCTCATGGGATCGGGGTTCGGCGAAGGCGAGAACCGGGCCCAGGAGGCGGCGCAGGAGGCCATTTCCTCGCCTCTCCTGGACGACGTGTCGATCCGGGGCGCCCAGGGCGTGCTCATCAACATCACGGGCGGCATGGACCTGGCCATCGACGAGGTCACCCAGGTGTCTTCCATCATCCAGGAAGAGGCCGGTGAGGATGCGGAGATCATTTTTGGCGCCGTGCACGATCCGGATCTGGAAGGAAAGATCCGCGTCACCGTCATCGCCACCGGGTTCGACCGGAGCGAGGCCGCGCGGCATGAGGTCCCGGTGATCCGCCCCGACTTCCGCCGGTCCAGCGCTGGCACGACCGCGCCGCGGAACGTGTCCCAGCCGGCGGCCTCCGCCCAGGCCCAGCTGCAGTTCCAGAGCGAGCGGCGGGTGGCGAACAGCGATACCAGCGGACATGGCCAGGGACATGGCCACGGACACGGCCAGGGGAATGGCGGGGATCGTCCCGGCGTGACCCCCTTCCATCGTCCGCCGGAGCGGGTGGTGGACCGGAACCAGATCGGGGACCTGGATATCCCGACCTTCATCCGGCGCCAGATGGACTGAACCGGCAGCCGATCGGACCGCGGAGCACGGGGGAGGCGAGCCTCCCCCGTGCTCCGCGTTTCGCGGCACGGCACCAGGCGGGGCGGCTACGCGGGCCGCCCCCGACGTCGAACCAGCCTTCTGCGGAATGTACCGCGGAAAAGGACCTGACCTACGGAATGAATTCCCTGAAGCGCTCCTCCTCCCGCGCCTTCCTGGGTGCCGGTGGGGCCGTGGCCCTCGGGCTGGTGATCCTCACCCCCGGCCTTTCCCGCACCCCCGACGCCGGGCTCCTGGAGCCGCTGCAGGCCGAGACCGCCGAGCAGGTTGCGGTGGAGGTGCTCGGGTACGGCGAGACCTTTGGCGGCGTCCTTTCGCGCGCCCTGATTCCCAACGCCGACCAGCAGGCCCTGATCCTGGCGTTTCAGGAGCACGCTTCCCCGTCTCGTCTCCGCGTGGGCACCGAGATTACCCTCCGCTACCGGCGGGGGGAGGCGGATGTCCGGGCCATCGAAGTCGTGGTCAGCCCCGACGAACTCCTCCGCATCGAGCGGGGTGACTTCGGCTGGCGCTCCTCGAAGCTCGAGACGCCGGTCTGGATGGACACGATGTTCGTGCACGGGGAGATCACCCGGGATCTCTGGAGCGCGGTGGTCCTGAACCCGGACCTGGAGGAGATGCCCCGAGGGGACCGGGCCCGGGTCATCGACCTCATGGACCGGGTGTTCCAGTGGCAGCTCGACTTCTCCCGGCAGATCCAGTCCGGCGATTCCTACCGCCTGGTGTTCGAGCGCCAGGTCCGGCCCGACGGCTCCATGCGGTCCGGTCGCATCGTCGCCGCCGAGATCGTGAACCGCGGACGTCCCCTGCACGCCATCTGGTTCGACCTGCACGACGACGGGGTGGGCGGCTACTACGACCTGGAGGGTGAGTCGCTTCGCCGGGCCTTCCTCAAGGCTCCGCTGGAGTTCCGCCGCATCTCGTCGCGCTTCAACATGAACCGCTTCCACCCCATCCTGAACACCCGGCGTCCCCACATCGGGGTGGACTATGCCGCGGCCACGGGGACTCCGGTCATGGCCACGTCCGACGGCGTGGTCACCATCCGCGGAGTCCAGGGCGGGTACGGGAACCTGGTGGAGATCCGCCACTCCAGCGGGTACGTGACGCGGTACGCCCACCTGAACGGGTTCGCGTCCGGGGTTCGGGCCGGCAGCCGGGTCAGCCAGGGCCAGGTCATCGGCTACGTGGGCATGACGGGCCTCGCCACCGGCCCCCATCTCCACTACGAGCTCCACCAGAATGGACGCCCGGTGGATCCTCTCAGCGTGGACATCCCGTCGGGTGACCCGATCCCCGCCGAATTCATGCCGCGGTGGAACGTGGAGGCGGATGTCCGCTTCGCGCTTCTGAACCACGCCGCCCAAGGGCCCCAGTTCCAGATGGCCCGCGCCGAGGTTGGCGGCGGCGAGCTGGCCGAAGGCCGGGCGGGGGTGGATGGGGTAGGCAGCGTGGACACCGACGCCCCCTCGGAAGACGGGGCCTCGTGATCCCGGCGATCCCCGGAGGAGAAGCCTGACCCGGTGACGCGGCTCTTCCTTCTCGTCCTGCTGGTGACGGCGGTCGGGTTCATCCCGGCCGCCGTTTCCTATGCCCGGAGAGAACCCGCCACTCCGTCCCGGTGGTTGCCTGCGGGTCTCCGCATGGCGAGCCTCGTCCTTCTCCTTCTTCTCCTGCTGAACCCGGGCCTCCCGGGAGAGGACCCCGCCACCCGGGGAGCGGACGAAATCCGCCACTGGGTGGTGGCGGAGATCCACCCGGTTCTGGCGGCAAGGGCAGGGTCTGTGGGGGAAACCCGCTCTCTGGGCCAGGTTGCCTGGGATGGAATCCGGACGCGCCATGCATCCCCCGATGGGTCCTCCTTTCTTCCGGGAACCGGGGCGGTGGCCGTGTTCGGCAACGGACCTGAGGACCTCCGTCGCCTGGACCCCGGGGATGTGGATCCCCTTCACGTCGATGCCCCGGCTCTCGGCGGTCCCTGGAGCGGCCCGTCGCCGGAGGCGTTGGCCCGCACCCTGCTCCGGCTGGCAGAGGCCGGGGCCGACTCCCTGACCCTGGTCACTCCCCTCCGGGGTCCCCTGGAGCCGCTGGAGGCCGCGATCCGAACCCTCGCGGCGCTTCCGGTGCCCGTGCCCGTCCGGGTCCACCGTGTGGGAGGCGACCTCCGGAACGCGGGGGTCGTGGCGCTGGAGCTTCCGGCCTCCGTCTCTCCGGGTGAGGCCCTGGAGGGTGCCGTGGTGGTGGCCGGCGAGGGGGCGCAAGGACGTGCGGACCCGGTCTCCGGGGCCGTCACCCCTGGGGACTCGCTCCGGGTCGCCGTTCGCCTTGGGGCCCGCGTCGTGTTCGAGACCCGGGTCCCCCTTCCGGCGCCGGGGGAGCGCGTCCGCGTTCCTTTTCGGGTCACGGTGCCGGAACCGATGGTGGACCCGATGACGGAACCGCTGCCGGTCCCGCTGCCGGAACCGCTGCCTGCACCGGGAGCCGCGCGCCCCGTCGAAACGGATCTCCTGGAGGTGGTCGCCTCCGTGGAGCTTGCCGGCGACGCCTACGAGGTCGATGACGTGATGCGTCGACAGGTCCGGCGGGGCGGGGCGACGGGGGGGATCCTCCTTCTCTCCCTGCGCCCCGATGGAGAGCCCCGGGTCCTCCTCCCTCTCCTGGAGCGGGCCACCGGGCTCGAGGGCGAGGGATGGATCCGGGCCGGCCCCTCCCGCTATGTGGCCCTGGGGCAGGGGAGTGAGGGCCTTCGCCTGGCGACTCCCGCCCAGCTGGCCGGCGAGATCCCCCGTGCCCGGCTTCTGGTGGTGCAGGGCGAGGGAGGGGACATTCCTCCGGACTGGATCCCTGCGCTCCGGGCCCATCCGCGACGGATCTTCCTGGCCTCCGCCGGTTCGAGCAGCGAGGAAGGGTGGGGGGTGGATCCCGTGATCCCCCTCTCGGCCCTTTCGGGCTTCCTTTCAGGGGTCCTGCCCCCGGGAGCCGCCGCCCGCCTCCCCGCCCTCGGATGGATGGCCGACGGCGGGGAGATGGTGGTCCCGGAAGCTGCGCTCCTGGAGGATCGGGTTGCCCTGAACCTCAGGAATCCAGGGGGCGATGTGCGCCCTGGCGTCGTGCTGGGCCAGGCTTCGGGCATCCGGGAGGCCCGGGTTCCGGCCACGGGACTCTGGCGGTGGGCGGGGAGGGAGGGAGCGGCAGGAAGCTTCTACCGGAGTCTCTGGGGAGGGATCGCCGCCTGGATGCTGTCCCCCGGAGAACCGCCGGCCCCTGGGGCGGAGGGGACGCGGACCCCGGGGACGCACGCGGCGGCGATGGATGCCTCCCGGGTGCCGGCGCCCCCCGGGGAACTTGAGGCCGGGGTCATGCCGGAGACCGTCGCGGGGTCCCGGGGGGAGGACGTCCAACCCCGGGAACGCCCGCTGCGCACGCATCCCCTTCCCTGGCTTCTCCTCGTGGGGCTCCTCGGGACCGAATGGATCCTTCGGCGGCGGATCGGGCTGCGCTGAGCCCTGGCTTCAGGGGTCCCGGGGCGCCCGCTTCGGGTTAGCTTTGGGGTGTCCGGCGGTGCAGACCCCGAGGATGCAGGACCCGCGACCCTGCACCCTGCACCCGGGACCGCTGCTCCATCCCTTTTCCACCCCACCCCTCCCACCGGCAATCGATGCGACTGTTCAGGAAGAAGGACGAAAACCGCACGTCCATCTGGAAGAAGATGGTGGACCTGGCCCTCACCGATGTGCGGGTCCTGGCTACCGGCATGGACGACGAGTCGCTGGAGGAGCTGGAGGAGCGGTTGCTGGCCGCGGACTTCGGTGTCCCGGCCACCCTCCGCCTGGTGGAGCATGTGGAGAGCCTGGCACGACGGGGGAAGATCCGGGGGGGCGGACAGCTTCGGGAGGCGCTGAAGGAGGAGGTCGCCCGGATCCTGGCCGGGGACGACGGCCCTTGGCGCTCGACCGAAGGCGTGGAGCTGGCCGAAAATCCGGGGGACGGCCCCACGGTCTACCTGGTGGTGGGGGTGAACGGGGTCGGGAAGACCACCTCCATCGCCAAGCTGGCCCACTACCTGGTGCAGCAGGGAAAGTCGGTCCTGGTGGCCGCCGGGGACACGTACCGAGCCGGGGCCGTGAAACAGCTCGAGACCTGGGCGACCCGGGTGGGCGCCGACTTCGTGCGCGGGAAGGAGGGAGGGGATCCGGCCGCCGTGGCCTTCGATGCCGTGGAGGCCGGGATCGCCCGGGGGGTCGACGTGGTCATTGTCGACACCGCTGGGCGTCTGCATACGAACCGGGGCCTCATGGACGAACTCCGGAAGGTGGACCGGGTGATCCGGCGCCGGCTGGAAGGGGCCCCGCACGAGACGCTCATCGTGCTGGACGCCACCGTTGGGCAGAACGCCGTCGCCCAGGTCCGGGCATTCCGGGAGGCGGCGGAGCTCTCCGGCATCATCCTGGCCAAGATGGACTCCACCGCCCGAGGGGGCATCGTGGTGGCCCTGCGGCAGGAATTCGGGCTTCCGGTGAAGCTGGTGGGACTGGGCGAGAAGGTGGACGACCTGGATGCCTTCGACCCCCAGGAGTTCCTGACCGGCGTCTTCGACGGGGAGCGGTGACGCCGCGATGACCGGGCGTCGACGGCCGGCGGAGGGGCGCCTTCCCGAGCCGGAAAGGTCCCGTTCGCAACCCGCGGGCGACCTGACCCGGCTGGATCGCCCGATCCAGTTCCTGAAGGGGGTCGGGCCCCGCCGAGCCGATGCCTTCCGAAAACTGGCCCTGGGGACGGCGCGGGACCTCCTCTATCACCTCCCCCGGCGCTACGACGACGCCTCGACCCTCACCCCCATCGACCGCCTGGAGGTGGGGAGCGACGCCACCTTCGTGGGCCGGGTCCGGACGCGGGGGGTGATCCCGACCCGTTCCGGGCTCCGGATCTTCCAGGCCGTCCTCCAGGACGACTCCGGGATGATCACCTGCGCCTGGCCCGGTCAGCCCTGGCTGGAGCGGAAGATCCAGGAGGGTGACGAACTGCTGGTGTCAGGGCCAGTCAAGTTCTTTCACGGCAGGCAGATGCACCCCCGGGAGTTTGTCATGACGGCCCGGGCGGGGAAGGGGAGCGCCCTGGGAGAACAGGGCGGCCAGGGGCCAGGCGGGTCGCGGAGTGGCACCATCTTCACCTCGTATCCCGCCAGCGACGAGATCCCGCAGTGGGTGCTCCGGCGCGTCTACGAGGAGAACCTGGACACCCTCCTCGCCGAGAGCGATTCGGAGGAGTACCTGGAGGCCGGTGTGCTCGGGTCGCTGGGCCTTCCCGGGCTACCCGAGGCCTTTCGCCGGCTTCACCGCCCCGGAGCCCTGACCGAGGCGGAGAGCGGGCGGCGACGCCTGGCCTTCGACGAGTTCTTCTTCCTGCAGCTGGTGCAGGCCCTGGCCCGTCTCCACGAGGGGGCGGTGGAGCCGGGGATCGCCTTTCGCCGCACCAACACCCTGATCCGACCCCTGCACGAGGCCCTCCCCTTCCGGCTCACCGGGGCCCAGGCCCGGGTGCTCCGGGAGATCTACGGGGACATGACCTCGCCACAGCGGATGAACCGGTTTCTCCAGGGGGACGTGGGTGCGGGAAAGACCCTGGTGGCCCTCTTCGCCATGCTCCTGGCCGTGGAGAGTGGCTGGCAGGCGGCCCTCATGGCGCCCACCGAGCTTCTGGCGGAACAGCATGCCCTGAAGCTCCGGGAGCTGGTGACCGAGCTGGGGCTGGGGGTCGGCATCCTTACCGGAAGCCTGGGCGCCAAGGCGCGAAGGGAGACACTGGAGGGGCTCCGCGAGGGGAGGATTCCCCTGGTGGTGGGGACCCATGCCCTGATCCAGGAGGCGGTGGAGTTCCAGCGGCTGGGGCTGGTGGTGGTGGACGAGCAGCATCGGTTCGGCGTGCGCCAGCGCATGGCCCTCCTGGAGCGCCCCGGGGCGGAGGCGCCTGACGTCCTGGTGATGTCGGCCACGCCCATTCCCCGTTCCCTGGCCCTGACGCTGTACGGGGACCTGGAACTCTCGGTGCTGGATGAGCTGCCGCCCGGGCGGACCCCCATCACCACGCTTCTCCGGCGCCCCGGGCAGCGCGGCGAAGTCTACGAGGGCGTGGCCCGGGAGCTGGATGCGGGGCACCAGGGATACGTGGTCTACCCCCTGGTGGAGGCCTCGGAGAAGGTGGACCTGCGGGCGGCCACCGACGAACACCTCCGACTCAGCACCGAGGTCTTTCCGGACCGCCGGGTGGGGCTCCTCCACGGCCAGCTCTCTGCCGAGGAGAAGGACGCGGTCATGCGGGCATTCCGGGATCGGGAGCTGGATCTCCTGGTGGCCACCACCGTCATCGAGGTGGGGATCGACGTGCCCAACGCCACCGTCATGGTCATCGAGCACGCCGAGCGGTTCGGCCTCTCCCAGCTCCACCAGCTGCGGGGCCGGGTGGGGCGGGGCGGGGCCGCGTCCTGGTGCGTGCTGGTGGGGGAGGGGGGCGACGGGGCCATGGAGCGCCTCAAGGTCTTCGCCTCCACCACCGACGGGTTCCAGATCGCCCGGGCCGACCTCCAGATCCGGGGGCAGGGCGACCTTTTCGGGGCACAGCAGAGCGGCAGGGACCCCCTCCTCCGGTTCGCCGACCTCCTGAAGGACGAGGACCTCCTGCTGGAGGCCCGGGCGCTGGCCCGGGGGATCGTGGAACGGGATCCGGAGCTCGCGTCCCCGGAACACGCCCGCATCCGGAGCACCCTGCAGCTGCGGCACGCGGAGCGGCTCCGGATGTGGAAGGCAGGATAGCAGCGGGACCGAGGAACCAGGCGGCCGCGGCTCGATTGACGCCCCTTCCGCCCTCCCTCTACCTTTGGCCTTCTCCCGGGTCCGCGCCCTGCCGGGACTCCGTCCTCTCCTTTTCCGAGCCCTTCGAGCCGCCATGTCCCAGCCCACGTACACCGAAGTCCAGGATCTCCACGCCCACGCCGGAAGCCATGTCACCGTGGCCGGGTGGGTGGAAACGGTCCGCGTCCACGGAAAGGTGGCGTTCATCGTCCTCCGCGACGGGACGGGCCTCGTCCAGTGCGTCCTGGTGAAGAAGGCGCTGGACGAGGAGGCGTGGCTCACGGGGACCGGGGAGCTCACCCAGGAGTCCACCGTCGAGATCACCGGCGAGGTCAAGCTGGACGAGCGCGCCCCCGGCGGCGCCGAACTCGTGGTGAGCGGACTCCGCCTCCTCTCGAAGGCCGAGGAGTACCCGATCCAGCCCAAGGAGCACGGGGTTGAGTTCCTCATGGACAACCGGCACCTCTGGCTCCGGTCCTCCATGCAGCGGGCAGGGCTCAAGGTACGGGCGGAAGTGATGCAGGGCGTCCATGACTTCTTCTACGACCGGGGGTTCACCCGGGTGGACACCCCCATCCTGACGGGGTCCATCGGGGAGTCGGCGGGGACGCTCTTCAGCACCGACTACTTCGGCGAGACGGCCTACCTGGCCCAGACCGGACAGCTCTACGTGGAGACGGCCTGCCCGGCCTTCCGGAAGGTGTACTGCTTTGGCCCCACCTTCCGCGCCGAGAAGTCCAAGACCCGGCGCCACCTGACGGAGTTCTGGATGGTGGAGCCCGAGGTGGCCTTTGCCGACTCGGAAGAGAACATGCGCCTCCAGGAGAGCTTCGTGACCTACCTGGTGGAGCGGGCCCTGGAGCGGTGTTCCGAGGAGCTCAAGGTGCTGGAGCGTGATACCTCGAAGCTCGAGCAGGTGCGGGGGCCCTTCCCCCGCATCTCCTACACCGAGGCGGTGGCCTACCTCCAGTCCCAGGGGAACGACATCGAGTGGGGGAGGGACCTGGGGGCGGCGGACGAGACCATCCTCGCCTCCCGGAGCGATCTCCCCACCCTGGTCTACAACTACCCGAAGGAGGCCAAGGCCTTCTACATGAAGGAGAACCCCGACGATCCCCGGACCGTCCTGTGCAACGACATGCTGGCGCCCGAGGGGTACGGGGAGATCATTGGCGGAAGCCAGCGGGAGGACGACCTGGACCGTCTCCTGGCGCGCATCCGGGAGGAGGGACTCCCCGAAGAAGTCTACAGCTGGTACCTGGATCTTCGGCGTTACGGAAGCTTCGTTCATTCCGGATTCGGACTGGGGATCGAGCGGACCGTGGCGTGGATCACGGGTCGTCCCCATGTTCGGGAGATGATCCCCTTCCCGCGCCTCATGAACCGGCTGAATCCCTGACTCGGCCTGCGCTGACTTCGCGCGTCCTTTTCTGGCGCACCCCCGAACCGGCTCCCACCATGATCCCTGCCCCTGCCTCCTGCTCGGCCTCGCGGTGTTCGCTCCTTCTCCTGGCGGCTTTCCTGCTGGCAGCCTGCGGCCCGGGCGGTCCCCCTGACGGGACCGAAGCACCCCGGGGTCCGGACGACGTGAGCTGGGACCAGGTGCAGGATTCGACGCACCGCGTCGTGGTCATCGAGGGGCTCTCGGGGCCGGAAGCCGTCCGGTACGATCCCGACCAGGACGTCTGGTTCATCGCGAACTGGAACGGGGGCGGGAACGAGCGAAACGCCGACGGCTTCATTTCGCGGGCGGCGGCGGACGGGACCATGGAAGACCTTCGCTTCATGGTGGGGACCGAGGCGGCCCCTCTCCACGCCCCCCGGGGCATGTACATCGTGGCCGACACCCTCTGGGTGGCCGACGTGGACGGCGTGCATGGCTTCCACCGGCGCACCGGCGCCCAGGTGGCCTTCGCGGACCTGAGCCATCTGGAGCCGGGTTTCCTGAACGATGTGGCGGCAGGGGATGACGGCGTGCCTCACGTGACCGATTCCTCCCAGCCGCGCTTCTACCGGGTCACCACGCTTCCCGATGGGGGCCGCTCCGGAGAGGTGGCGCTGGAGGATGAGCGGATGGGGCCGGCCAACGGGGTCACCTGGGACCCGGCCAGCGGCTGGTTCGTCTTTGCGCCCTGGGGCCAGGGGGTCACCACGTTTCACGCCTGGCGTCCGGGGGAGCCCGAGATGGTGGAGGTGGGCCAAAGCCCCGACGGCGGACGCTTCGACGGACTGGAGATGGTGGGATCCCGGATCCTGGCGGCGAGCCAGGTGGACCGTGCCCTTCACCTGGTGGAGGCGGAGGGAGGCCGACCCGTGGTCATGACGCCCGGGGCGCCGGCGGACATTGGACTCGACACGGAGCGTTTCCGGGTGGCGGTGCCCTACATTGCCCTGGACCGCGTGGACATCTGGCAACTTCCCCGGTGGTGACCCCCTTCGGGGCGTTTCCCGCCGGCGTGACGCACTGCGCCGCTTCGGCATCCCCCGCCGGCGTGGCATCGCCTCCACGTGGCTGACGTCGTCCTCGACCTCCTGGACCGGCGTCCCATCTGGGCCATTCCCGACTGGGCCATTGCCGAGATCCGGGCCGCCCTCCCCCCGGGGTGGACGCTTCACGCCGCCACGACGCCGGCCGACGGCTCCGGCGACGGCCGGGGAACCGGCCCCTCGGCCGAAGTGCTGGAGGCGGTGCGGGATGCCCGGGTCTACATCGGGTTCGGGGTGCCCCCCGAGGTCCTGGAGGCGGGGGCCGACACGCTGAAATGGGTCCATACGGGCGCCGCCGGGGTGGGCAGTTCCCTCCACCCGGCCATGCGGGCCTCCAGCGTCCGGTTTTCCAACAGCGCCGGCATCCACGGCCCCCCCATGGCCGAGACGGTGCTGGCCATGCTCCTCCACTTCTTTCGGGGACTGGACCTGGCCGCCCAGGGGCAACGGGAGGGTCGGTGGCACTCGGCCCCCTTCTACCGCTCCGACACGCCGGTGCGGGAGCTGGGCGGTGCCACGGTGGGCATCGTCGGGTACGGGGGCATCGGGCGGGAGGTGGGGACCCGGGTGCGGGCGCTGGGGGCCCGCGTCATCGGGCTCCGGAGGCGCCCGCCCCCCGAATCTCCTCCCGACGGGGTGGAGATCCTCCACGGGCTGGGGGAGGGCCGGAACGAGGCCCTGGGCACACTCCTGGACCGCGCGGACGCCGTGGTGGTCACCGCCCCCGAGACGCCCGAGACCCGGGGAATGCTGGGGCGGGAAGCGCTGGCCCGGCTTCGTCCCGGGGCGGTTCTCGTGAACGTGGCCCGGGGCTCCCTCGTGGACGAGGAGGCGCTGGTGGAGGCCCTTCGGAGCGGGCACCTCCGCGGGGCCGGACTCGACGTCTTCCGCGCCGAACCCCTCCCGGCCGACAGTCCCCTCTGGAGCCTGCCCAACGTGGTGATCACGCCCCACGTGAGCGGCGTCAGCCGGGGCTTCTGGCGCCGGGAAGTGGACCTGATCCTCGACAACCTGGCCCGATGGCGGCGGGGGGAGCCGCTCCGGAACGAAGTGGACCGGGATGCGGGGTACTGAGGATGCCGGTCCGTCCTTCCCGGGGCGGGCCTCTTTCCCATTCAACCGGAACCACATTCCCATGAGCAACGCTCCTTCACGAAACGGTCTCTCCCGAAACGGCCTGCCCGGGCTCCTCGTCCTTGCCGGCCTCCTCCTCGCCCTCCCGCTGGGCGCCCAGCAGACCCACACCGGCCACGGCGCGGCCGGCGACCACGCGGACCATGCCAACCCCTACGCGGCCTTCGGAGACCGGGAGATCAAGGCGCTGGCCAACGAGGAGATCGCCGCCCTGCTGGCCGGGGAGGGAATGGGCATGGCCCTCGCCGCCGAGCTGAACGGAATCCCCGGACCCCTCCACGTGCTGGAACTGAGGGAGGAACTCGCCCTCGCTCCCGAACTGCTGGAGGCGGTGGAGGCCATCTTTCACCGGATGCGGGCCGAGACGTCCGCGCTGGGCGCCGAGGTGGTGGAGCTGGAGCGCACCCTGGATCGCCGCTTCGCCCACCGGCACATCGACGCCGAGGTGATCGGGGATCTCACGGGGCAGATCGGGGCGCTCCAGGGTCGGATCCGGGCCATTCACCTGGCCTCCCACCTGGAGGTGGATGCCCTCCTCTCCGACGAGGTCCGGGCGCGGTACCTGGAGCTCCGGGGCTACGGCGACGGCGACCACGGGGCCGGGGCTCACAACCACCCGTAATCCTGCTTCCCCAGCGATTTCACGCATCACGCCACGCATCACGCCACGCATCCACGCCACGCATCCCGCACGCGAGAGCCCTCTGCCATGCTCCGGTCCCGCTCCTTCTCCCCGCCATGCGGTCTCCGGGGCCTCCTGGCCGCCCTGGCCGTGCTGGCCACCCTCGTCCTTCCGGCACCGGGCCCGGTGGCGGCCCTCCAGGCCCCGGGGGGTGCGGGGGGTGCGGCCACCCCCCTCGAGCCCTTCGACCTCCTCCTGGTGGGCGGGCAGGTGCTCGACGGGACGGGGAACCCCTGGTTCCGGGCCGACGTGGGGATCCGGGGGGACCGCATCGCGGCCGTCGGAAACCTGGCCGGGGCCCCCGCGCGGCGGGTGCTGGATGTGACCGGCCACATGGTGGCGCCGGGCTTCATCGACATCCACTCCCACGCGGATCGCCGCCTCCTGGATGCGGACCCCCGGGCCCGGGGGGCGCCCAGCCTCGTGGCGCAGGGGGTCACCACGGTGGTCGTGAACCAGGACGGCCGGTCCCCCTGGCCGATTCGGGACCAGGTAGCGGACCTCCGGCGCCTGGGGCACGGACCGAACGTGGTGGTCCTGGTGGGTCACGGCGAGGTGCGGGGCCAGGCCATGGCCGGCGACGTGGAACGCCCTGCGACGCCGGACGAGGTGGCCCGGATGCAGGCGCTGGTGCGCGAGGGAATGGCCGACGGGGCCTGGGGAATCTCCGCCGGACTGGAATATGCTCCAGGTCGCTGGAGCGTCCGGGAGGAGGTGGTACAGGTGGTAGGAGCGGTGGCGGAAGGGGGCGGCATCTTCGTATCCCACCAGCGCGCCGAGGGTCCGGACCCCATGTGGTACTGGCCGTCGCAGGAGGCGGAGGCGCCGCCGAACCTGATCGATGCGGTGCTCGAGACCATCGAGGTGGCAGAGCGGACGGGGGTGCCCTCGGTGGCCTCCCACGTGAAGGCCAAGGGCGCCCACTACTGGGGGGCGAGCACGACCATCATCCGCCTCATCGAGGAGGCGCGGGCCCGGGGCGTGTCCATCTATGCGGACCAGTACCCCTATGAAACCACGGGCACCGACGGCAACACCGTCCTCATTCCGGGCTGGGCCTTCACCCGCGGCGCCCGGCTTGCCGGTCCAGGAGAGGCGGCCGATGTCCTGGCCGCCGTCCTGGCCGACCCCGAGCTGGCCCAGGCGGTGCGGACCGACGTGGCGCACGAGATCCGGCGGCGCGGCGGGGCCGAGCGGGTCGTGGTCCTCTCGAACCCGGTGGATCCCTCCATGGACGGCCTTTCGCTGGCCCAGGTGGCGGAGGGGTGGGGGGTGACCCCCCTCGAGGCCGCCTTTCTCCTTCAGGAGCGGGGAGACCGGAGCCGGCGGGGGGGAGCGCGGATGCGGGGCTTCTCGCTGAATGAGCTGGACATCGAGGCCTACGCCCCCCAGGACTGGATGATGACCGCCTCCGACGGGGGAATCGGCCTCCCGGAAGACGGCTTTGTCCATGCCCGGTTCTATGGCACCTTCCCGAGGAAGATTGCCCACTATGCCCGGGATCGGCAGGTGCTCGGCGTGGCCCAGGCCGTCCGCTCCGCCACCTCCCTCCCGGCCCAGGTCCTGGGGATGCGGGACCGGGGACAGGTGCGGGCAGGGTTCCACGCCGACCTGGTGGTCTTCGACCTGGAGGCGCTCCAGGACCGGTCCACCTTCTTCGAGCCCCACCAGTTTCCTTCGGGGATGCCCTGGGTCCTGGCCAACGGCGTCCTGCTGGTGGACGGCGGGGAGCTCACCGGAGCCCTTCCCGGGCGGGTCCTGACGCCGGCCACGGACCGCTGATCCGGCGGGCGCGCCGCCCCCCCCGACTCCGCCCGCGAGGTGCGCCTCAGCCCTCCCTCTTGACCTCGTTCCAGAGGACGTCGAGGGCTTCGAGGGGGGTGTCGGGAAGCGAGATCTCCCGGGCCCGGGCCAGCGCCTCCACCCCTGCGAACCGGCGACTGAACTTCTGTGTCGCGGCGGTCAGCGCATCCTCGGGATGAACTCCGGCGAGCCGGGCCACATTCACCACCGAGAAGAGGAGATCCCCGATCTCCTCGCGGATCGAGGCCGCTTCGCCCTGCTCCAGCGCCTCCTCGACCTCGTCCAGTTCCTCCCGGGTCTTCTCCAGGGCTCCCCCCACCTCCTCCCAGTCGAACCCGACGGCGGCGGCCCGGGCCTGCACGTCGAAGGCCGCCGCCAGCGGTTCCAACGCCAGCGGGCCCGACTCCAGCTCCGTGGCCCGGCTCCGGCTTTCCTTCTCCCGCGCCTTGATGGCCTCCCAGCTCTCCCGCTCCCCCAGGCCGAAGAGGTGGGGGTGTCGGCGGATCATCTTGGCTTCCAGCGAGCCCATGACCTCTTCTGCCGAGAACCGGGCTGCCTCCTCGGCCACGACGACCTGAAAGGCGAGGTTGAGGAGCAGGTCGCCCAGTTCGTCGCGAAGGTGGTCAGCATCCCCGGATTCGATGGCCTCCGCGGTCTCCGCCGCTTCCTCGAGGAGATGACGAACCAGGCTCCGTGCCGTCTGACGGCGGTCCCACTCGCAATGTTCCCGCAGGTACCGGACCACGGTCAGGGCCCGGTCCAGCGTCCCCGGCGAGGGCGGAAACCCCGTGGGGGGAGGAGCTCCCGCCTCTTCGGAACCGGGGCCGGAACCGGGGCCGGAACCGGGGCTGGGGCCAGCGCCAGGGCGGGGATCAGGGCCGGAACCTCGGTCGACTTCGGATTCGGAGGAGGCCACGGGGCTCTCGGGGTCGGGGCGGATGGCTTGCTCGCTCGGTCTTTTCTCGCATCTTTCACCGGTCATGTCAACCGAACCCTTGTACGGGAAAGCGCCGGAAACGGTGGGCTTCCCGCCGCCCCGTTATTCTCGGGATCCCCGGGCCCGTGCCTGGCTCGAGGTCCGTGCCTCGGCGCTCCGCGCGAACCTTCGCCGCGTTCGTTCGAGCCTGGGCCCCGGGATCGGGATCATCCCCATGGTCAAGGCCAATGCCTACGGCCTCGGGATCGAGGGTGCGGTCCGCACCCTTCGCGGGGCGTCCCCCGGAGAGCCGGCGATGGGGTGGGGCGTCGCCACCGTGGACGAAGGCCTCCGTCTCCGGGAACTGGGCGTCACCGAGCCGGTCCGGATCTTCTCGCCCGTCCCTCCAGGCGACCTCCCCCGGGCCTGGCAGGGAGGGCTCCGACCCAGCCTCTCCGACCTGTCCTGCCTGGACGGCCTCCCCTCCGAGCTTTCGGGAAGCTTCGACGTGGAGGTGGACACGGGGATGGGGCGATCCGGCTTCGATGCCCGGGAGGTTGACCACTGGGCTCCAGCGCTCCTGAAGCAGGGCACGGCAAGGGGCCTTCGATGGGCCGGAGTCTTTACCCATCTCCATTCGGCCGATGACCCGGACCACGGCGCTGCCCTGAATTCGGTGGAGGAGCAGCTCGGTCGATTCCGAGTCGTGCTCGCCGAGGTGGACCGGCTGGGCGACGCCGCGGGGCATCCCCGGCTCGAGCGCCACGTGGCCAACTCCGCAGGGGCCCTCCGCTTTGCCGATCGCCTCGCTTCCTTCGACGCCGTCCGTCCGGGGATCGCCCTCTACGGTGGATCGGTGGGCGCCGAGCATGGCATGCAGGACGTGGTGGCGGTTCGCGCCCGGGTGACGCGGGTGGCGTCGGTAACCGAAGGCGCGACTCTCGGGTATGCTTCCACCTACCGGTCCCAGGGCGACGAACGCTGGGCCACCCTGGGGATCGGATACGGCGACGGACTCCCCCGCGCCCTGTCGAATCGGGGAAGCGCCCTCGTGGCTGGGCGGAGGGTTCCCATCATCGGAAGGATCAGTATGGACATGACGGTGGTAGATGTGTCGGATGTGGCGGAGGTTCGCCCCGGTGACGTGGCCACCCTGGTGGGGTCCGACGGCAGCGAGGAGATCACCCTCGCCGAGGTGGCGGAGCACGCCCGGACCATCGACTACGAAATCCTGACGGGGTGGACGCCGCGCCTTCCCCGGGTCTGGGTGG